>Ga0207867_1000323_pt1 | contig 54752 bp, 40 predicted proteins | sample HigsolmetaAR206D_FD_184838 | JGI IMG/M metagenome (GOLD analysis project Ga0207867, IMG submission 184838) | Ionic liquid and high solid enriched microbial communities from the Joint BioEnergy Institute, USA - AR20-6-D (SPAdes) (version 2) ...
GCCGGAAAAGGTTGATTGGTCAAGGACGTGGATCGTGGCCCGGAACGTTCCGTAAAGAGTGCCGGCTGCGGGCCGATCGGCCCTTGACACTTGCCGCGAAACGGTTGGAATGGGCGGTGAGCCCGCGCGCCGGACCTGGGGGAAGTTCGGCGTGCTCTCGCGGGGCCGGCGCAGATGAGGGGGTGCCCGGATGCGCGTGCTTGCCGACCGGAGAGGCGACACTCGTGAGCTGCTGTCCCGGCGCCTGGCGGCGGAGTTCGTCCCGCTGTCGGCCGAGACCGTGCGGCGGTGCGTCGCCGACGTGCTGGCATGCATGGCGCACCTGGGCGTGGAGCCGACGCCCTCGCTGGTCGAGCGCATGGCCCGCGAGCGGCTCACCGGGATGGTCAAGTCCGAGCCGCCGTCGGGGCGGGCCACGCCGTGGAGATCCCGATCACGGGAACGCTCCAGCGAGGCCCGCTGAGCAGATGCGCCGATACGCCCCGTCCCGGCCCCAGGCACCGGTTTTCGTGCCTTGTCGCGCGGTCCCGGTATGGACGCCACTGCCTGAAGGTAGAGTGGCGATGCGGGCATCGGCCGTCCCTCCCGGCGCCGCTTGAGCGGGCCCTGGCCGGGCGATCCTACGGCGGTCCGCGGCACCGCCCTGGTGATCTGGCACGTGACCGAGTCTGAGAAGGTGGAGGCGTGAACCCCCGCAGCCGTTCCTCCGGGGATCCCCAGCCGCCGCCGAACGAGATCGCCGGCATCTTCGACGACATGCTGCGGCACGCCCGTGAACTGCTGGCGGTGCGCAGCCCGCTGGACGCCGAACTGATCGTCAGCGAGATCCTGGGCACCTGGTGGGGGCACCGCACCCCCCAGGGCGACGCGGACCGCATCGTCGGAGAGGCGCTGATCGGGCACGCCGCGCGCGCCCGCGTGCCGGCGGCGCTGGCGCTGCTGACGGGGATGGCCTACCTGGGCACCGCCCGCCAGGCGGTCAAGGCCGAACGGGCCGCGCTGGACCTGATGGAGCACGGGGTGGCCCGGCCCGCCTGGTCGGACCGGGTCGGCATGGTCACCCCCGAGGAGTGCTTCACCTCCCGCGACGTCTACGGCGACCAGGACTCGGTGGTGTGCGTCTACAGCTACGCCGGCGAGGACCGGCACGCCCTGGTGGTGCAGGTCGATCACAACCGCTCCAGCATGGTGCGGGACGCCTGGGTGTCCTCGCGGGTCGGCAAGCTGCTGGAGCAGTGCCGCCATGAGCACCGCACCAACCCCCTGATGCGTTTCGTCGAGCTGGATCCGCGCGACGCCAGGGCCTTGCTGGAGCACGCCCTGGACCGCACCGACGCCGCCGAGCACCCGCCGGTCGCCGAGTCCTTCGCCCGCTACCACGCCTTCCTGCGGGCCCGGGTGCGGGCGCTGCCGCCGGGGGGCCGCCGGCCGACGGCGCCGGTGTACGGCAAGGACCGGCGGGCGACGCTGGCGGCCCGCTTCCTGGCCTCCGACGAGGCCGAGGAGCTGTCGGACCGGTCGGCCGCCGGCCGCTGCGTGGACCGCATCATCGAGTACGGCTGTGAGCACGACCAGGGCCGTCCGCTGCGGGTCAGCCCGGTCAAGTGCGAGATGTTCCTGCTGGACTGGCTGCCCCGCAAGGTGCTGCTGTCACCGGACGAGCAGGAGGCCATGCCGCACGTGCTGGCCGCCTGGGTGCGCTGGGCGGGCCGCCGCTCCGGGCTGCCGGATGAGGGGATCCGCGCGACGCTGGATGCGGTCTGGGACGCCACCGGCGCCTTCACCGAGGCCTACCGCGACCCGTCGGCGTTCGGGCTGGACCGCGACCTGGTGCGGCGGCTGCTGCCGGACGGGGAGCTGGACGCGCTGCCGCGCCGGGCGTTCGCGCTGCCCTTTTTGAACGGCGAGCATCACATTCCCGGGCATGGACGGGTCGATCTGGGCACGCTGAACCCGGCCGACCCGGGCGACCGGTGGATCATGCTGCGGTTCGAGCATCCCGACGACGCCGATGAGCACCTGATGGCGCATGAACGGCTGGCCGTGCGCCTGTGGCACGGGGACCCGCCCCAGCTGTGGGAGACCGCGCAGGCGCTGCTGGACAGGGGCTTTGAACGGCACGAGATCCTGCACCGGCTGATCGAGGTGCTGGAGCGGCACGGAGACGACCCGCAGGCGCTCCGCGCCCAGCTCGACACATTGCGTCACTCTCCTCCGCCGATGTGAGCAGCACCATGAAGATCAGCCGAGATCTCCGGTTTGCGGGAGACTTCTGAGAAGGCGATTATCAAATGCTCCGGGAATCCACCGAACCCGCCCGCGAGGCAAGCGCCACATCACTCGGAGCCCTGCCAAGCCCGCCGATGGCCAGTGAGGAGTGATCTTGTTGGAGTGGTCCGAGTTCGCCCAACGCCTCGGCCGTGAGCTGGCGGGTCTCGATCGCGACACGATCCTCATCATCCGCGAGCGCGCCGAAAGCAGGCACTACGTCCAGGCCATGCGGGAGGCGGACCGGCTGTACGCCGAGGCCGTCAGCAACTTCTTTCTGGAAGGGCCGCTGCTGCTGACGCCGGCTGATGAGGAGGTGCTCAGGGAGACCGGCTGGCGGCCGCCGAGCGACCCCGGCCCGCGCAACTGGTGGACCGAGCTGCCCTCGTTCGCCACCGTCGCCGACCACTTCCGGCTGGCCGACATGATGGTGCACGCGCTGCGGGACGTGCAGGGCGTGCGGCGGCCTTCCGACCTGGTGCACGAGTCGTTCCACCGGCTCGGCACCACGGGCCTGATCGAGCTGGTGGACCTGGGCATCCCCCCCGCCGACCCGGCCCGCGTCACCGAGCGGCGCTCCACCCCCGCCCCGGTGTCCCCCCAGCCGCCGGCGGCCCCGGCGGGCGATCCGGCCGCCGAAGGCCCGGCGGCCTCGGTCAACGGGGTCGCCCAGGGCGCCGCGTCCGCCCCGCCCGCGCAGGCCGGTTCCGACCCGCTTGCCCAGGCGGATCCCGACGGCGGCGAACTGGAGCGGCGGCTGGCCGAGGCCAAGCGGCAAGGAGACCACGTCACCTACTTCGACCTGCTGCTGCGTTCGGACCTGGTCCTGCCGCTGCCCGAGGAGCCCGGGGCGGCCGATCCGGTCACCACCACGATCGCCGGCACCACCTATGTGGTGGCCTTCTCCTCGGTCGGCGCGATGACCGCGGCGATGCGGCCGGGGTCGCCCACTCCGCCGCCGCACCGCCTGGTGTCGTTCGGCACGCTCGCCGCCACCTGGCCGAACCCGTCGTGGTCACTGGCCGTCAACGCGGGCCTGCCCAGTGAGATCCTGCTGGATGCGGCGGCCATCGCCCGCCTGGACCAAAGCCGCCGCACCGCCGGTCAGCCCGCCTCCCCGGCGTCCCTGCCCACCGAGCCGTTTTCTCCCGAGGCCGCCGGGCCGCAGCAGGCCTCCTCGCCCAACGGGGGCACTCCCCCTCAGGCCGCGCTCCCGCCGGACGCCTCCGTCCCGCCGTCCCGGCATGCCACCGGCTCATCGCCCCTCCCACCGGACGATCACGCGGCCTCCCCCCGGCACGCCGCCTCCGTCCCGCAGGGGGCGGGCCCCCAACCCGGTGGCCCTGCCGCACCGTCTCAGCACACCACCCCCGGCGGCGGCATCCCGGTACCGGACGCACACACCGGCCCCCAGCCCACCGCCTCCGACGGCCAGCCCACACCGAACAGCCCCGCCCTCGTCCCGAACGCGGGCACCGGACCACAACCGACGCTCGGCGAACACACCACCCCCGGCGGCGTCCCGGCCCCTCACTCGGGGCCTGCCGCCCAGGACGACCGCACCGCCTCCCCCCGGCACACCGCGTCCGAGGGCGATGTCCCCCCGCCGGAGGCGCACACCGGGCCGCAGCCCGCGATGCCCGGGGGTCATGCCGCACCGCATCACCGCGCTCCGCACGCGGGCACCGGGCCACAGCCGACGCTCGGGGAGCACGCCACTCCCGACGGCGTCCCCACGCCGGCCACGCACACCGGACCGCACCCTGCAGCGGACTCCGCCTCCCCTCAGGGCGTCTCTTCCGGCAGCGGCGTTCCCGCGGCAGAGGCTCCCTCGGGACCGCAACCGGCCGGCGTCGGCGTTCCCCGTCCGCAGGACAGCGGGCCGCAGCCCGTCCCCGGCGACGGCGGCTCCGCACCGGAGGCGGCCTCGGGACCGCAGCCGGCCGGTGCTCCGTTCGCGCAGGCCACCGGCCCGCAACCGGCCGGTCATGCCGTCCCCGGTGTCCCCGAGGGTCTCGGCGCACCGGGCCGGCGCACCGGGCCGGACACCGCCGGCGACCGTGCGACGTCCGCGCCGGACGATGCGGACGAGCGGCTCGCGGCGGCCGGCACCGCCGCGGTCCCGCTGAGCGCTCCCACCCCCTACGAGGCGGCGGGGAGCGGCCCTGCCGCGCCGGGCGGACCACCGGCTGCGGCTCCCGCGCCCCCCGGCCGACACGCCGCCCCGGCGGGCCCCACCGGGGCACCGTCCGGCGACGTCAGGGCGATACGGCTCCCTCAGGGCGCCCAGATATGGGAGGACCTGGGGGACGGCACCCGGTCCCGGCCGCTTGCGGTCTACGACGCCGCCGGCGGCGGCTGGGTGCGCATGCGGGTGGATGCCATCGGGGAACCCGAATGAAATAAGCGATGGGGTAGCGTTCCACCCGCTACCGTCACATCGCGCCAATTGATCACCTGCCTGCCGGGGAGTTCAATCATTTGGACTGGACCGATTTCGCACAGCGGCTGACCCGTGAGCTGATGCACCTGCCGATCGACGCGTTCGTCATCGTGCAGGGCCCGGGCGGCCTTCCGTACGTGCAGGCCATGCGCTACCGGAACGGGCTGCACGCCGAGGCGGTCAGCAGCGACTACCTGCCCGAGCCGCTGACCGCCAAGCAGGAATCGCGCCTGTCCCAGATGGGCTGGCTGGCCCCTGACGGCCAGGCCCGCCGCAACTGGTGGTGCCGGGTCATGCTGCCGGCCGACATCGCCGACATCACCCCCGAGCAGGCCGCCGAGTGCGGTGAGCTGGCCGACCGCATGGTCGGTGCGTTCAGCGACGTGTACGGGATCTCCTCGGTGGCCGAGCTGACCTATGAGGCGAGCCGGGGCGGCGAGCAGCCGGCCTTCCTGCCGATGCCCGGCCTGGGCATCCCGGCGGCCGGAACTCCGGCCGAAGAGGAGCTGCTGAGCTGGACGGAGTTCACCGAGCAGCTGGCGGGCGAGCTGGCGTCGATGGAGCCGGAGATGGTGATCGTGATCTCGCACCGGCTCCAGGAGAGCTACTACGTGCAGGCGTTCCGGGACGCGCAGCGGGTGCGGGCGGAGGCGGTCAGCGGGCGGGCCCTGCCGCCGTCGGCGCCCGCCTTCGACGCCCGCACCGAGGAGCGGCTGGCCGCGGCGGGCTGGCGGCCGCCGGGCGAGCATCCCAACTGGACCTGCGAGCTGCCGGCCGGCGCCTCCCCGGAGGAGTACCGGCGGCTGGCGGCGATGATGGTCACCGCGCTGCGGGACGTCCAGCTGGCGGGCAACCCCGCCGATCTGGTGTACGAGGCGTTCATCGGCGCCTCCCACGTGGAGCTGACCGAGTTCGGCATTCCCCTCGCCGACCCCGCCCGGGTGGACGTGCGCCGGGCGAGCCGGCCGCTGCCGGGGCGGACGCCCCCCGAGCAGCCGCCGCCCGCCGCAGAGCAGGCCCCCGCCGCGGGTTTCGCCTCCCCCGCCGCGGCGGCCCCGCTTTCGCCGAGCGATGTGGAGGCGGAGCTGGTCGCCGCCAAGTCCCGCGGGGACCAGGCCGGGTACCTGGGAGTGCTGCTGCGGTGCGTGCTGTATGTGCCGGTCACCGAGGACGGGCAGCCGGTCACCGCCGACTACCGCGACGGGACGTACGTGCTGGCGTTCACCTCCCCGGAGGACATGGACTGGGCGCTCGGCGGCAAGCTGATGGACTACCGGCGCACCACGTTCACGGAGCTGGCGCTCAACTGGCAGCGCCCGGACTGGCAGCTGGCGATCAACACCAGGCTGCCGAGCGCCGCCTACATCGACACCAGCACCATCCTGCAGACCGCCGAGCGGGCCCGCGGGGGATCGCCGGTGCCGCCCGCCTCCCGGGCACCCGCCGCGGACTCCCCCGGCCCGGAACGCACCGGCCGGTCCGCCGCCGAGAGCGGCACGGTGGCCTGGAGCGCCTTGGTCAAGCGGCCCGATGAGCCCGCCGCCGGGCAGGGCTCACCGGCCGAAGACGAAACGGCCGCCCCCTCCTCTGAAAGCCGGTCCGGGACGGCCGATGCCCTCCAGGGCGACCCTGCGGAGAAGGAGGCCGTGGCCGCGGGCACCGGCCGGTCCGCCACCGCCGCGGACTCCCCCAAAGACCGTTCCCCGGCCGCGGACGTTCTCCAGACCGGCGCGTCCCCGAACGTCGCGCCTAGCCCGCCGCCGGACCGGCCCGCCGAGCCCGCCCAGCCGGCAGGAGACGAGGCCGCCGGCCCGTCCGCCCCGCACGAGCCCTCCCCGGCCGCGGACGCCCTCCGCGGCGATCCGCCTCCGCGGGTCGCGGAAGGCCCGGCCGCCGGCCGGAGCGCCGCGCCCTCCGGCGCCCGCGAGCAGGCCGGTGACAAGGCCGCCGACGATGTTCCGGAGGCGGGCGTGGTCATGCAGAAGGTCATCAGACCCGACCACGTCGTCCACTACCTGGAGGGCGGCTACGACTGGGTCGCCGGCCGCATCTACCGGCTGCAGGACGTCAGCGGCCTGCGGACGGCCGGGCAGCTGATCGGCGAGCTCGGGCTGGACCGGGAGGGCTCGGCGTTCTCGCCCGGCGACGCGCAGGTGTTCGTGATCCGCTGGCCGGTGCTCAAGCCGGCCCTGCTGCGGCCCGTTCCCCCGGCCGCCGGCTCGACGGTGCCGGCGTTCCGCACCGGCAGCCAGCGGCTGCCGCACGGGGCGGAGATGTTCGCCATCGATCAGCTGGGCAACGAGACGTTCCTGGCCGTCTACGACGCCGACGTCCGCGGCTGGATCCGGATCGAGGAGGCCGTGCAGTGACCGTCCGGGACGGGTTTTACGCGAGCTGGCGGGGCCTGGAGTACGAGGCCAGCCCGGACGGCGAGGTGGTCAGGCTCTACACCGGCGCGCCGGCCGAGGGGTTCTTGGAGGCGGCCCCCGGACGTCATGTGCGGGTGGTGGCCGCCGACGAGGTCGACCACCTGGTGTACGTGGTCACGCTGTGCACCTGGCGGGGCGAGCCGTTCCAGGTGCTCGGCGAGCACGAGGAATGGCTGCGGGTGGAGTACCTCGGGCAGGATCCGGCGGTCGCCGAGCGGCTCGGCCTGGAGGAGTTCGACCTGGGGGTCTACCACGCCTGGGCGCCCCGCGAGGAGGTCAGCGACCTGCGGGAAGAGCGGTTGTGACCGGCGTGGGGCCGGCGGTGGGGCCCTGCCCGGCCGGGCAGCCGGCGGACCCGGTCGCCTGGTGCGCCTTGAGCGCCAGCATCAGGCAGACGCCGGCGACGGTCACGCTGACGGTCACGACGGCTCGGTGCATGTCGGCCCCTTTTCAGAACTCGAACGACTCGTAGTGGATGTGCCGGCGCCGCACTCCGGCTCTCCGCAGGGCCCGTATGACGGCCTGCATCATGCCGGGAGGCCCGCACAGGTAGACGTCGCGGTCGGCCACATCCGGCACCAGCCGCCGCAGCGCGCAGGTGGTCAGCGGGCAGGAGTGGGCCGCCGGTTCGTCCACGAAGCAGTGAACGCGGCCCGGCCGCCTGCCGGCGATCTCCTCCAGCTCGGCGCGCAGCGCCAGGTCCTCGGGGCGGCGCGCTAAGTACAGCAGCACCGCATCGCCCGGCAGCGTCTCGAACAGCGTCCGCAGCGGGGTGATGCCGACGCCGCCGGCCACCAGCAGCGCCTTGCGCCGCGGGCGCCGTCCCGCGGTGAACCCGCCGTAGGGGCCCTCCGCCCACACCCGGGTGCCGGGGCGCAGCCGGGCCAGCGCGCCGCTGTGGCCTCCGACGTCCTTGACGGTGATGCGCAGCCGGTGCGGGGACGGCGGCGCCGACAGCGAGTAGGGGGAGGCGGTCCACCACAGGCCGGGGGCCCAAAAACGCCACCGGAAGAACTGGCCGGGTTCGGCGCGCAGCTCCTCCAGGTGCGCGCCGGTGAGGTACACCGAGACGACGCCGGGGGCCTCGGGGCGGACCCCCAGCACCCGCAGCCGGTGCCGCAGGCCGCGCCGCACCGGGGTGATGAGGCGGTACCACACCAGCAGCGCCGCCGTGACGAGGTAGAGCGCATACCAGGCCAGCCGGGCCGGGCGGTTCCCGACGAACTCATCGCCGTTGGACAGCACGTGGAAGAAGCCCAGGAAGATCGCCAGATAGGTGGCCAGGTGCAGCAGCTGCCAGGCCTCATACGGCAGGCGGCGGCGGACGGTGCGGGCGGAGATGCCGCCGATGCCGACCAGCAGCACCGTCGCGACGGTGGCCTTGAGCATGTCCGGCTGGTCCAGCACCACGGTCGCCGCCCCGCTCGCCAGGCCGGTGCGGGTGTTGACCGAATAACCCCAGATCGCCAGCAGGGTGTGGGCGACGGCCAGCCCGACGACATAGCGCCCGCCGAAGGCGTGCCAGCGGGCCAGCCGGTCGGTGCCCACGCCCCGGTCCAGCGCCGGCACCCGGGCCATCAGCAGCAGCAGGACGGCGCAGCCGTACCCGGCCAGCAGCCCGGTGATCCGCCCGGCCCCGGCGATCAGGGCGCCCGGCCCGGACGCCGGCGGGGTGTTGACCCACCACAGCGCCAGCACCCCGGCCGCCCCGCCGGCGATCAGGGCGAGCAGCGCGTGCGGGCCGATCCGCCGGGCGGGCGGCGCGCAGGCGGCTCGCCGGGCATCGCGCGTTCCGGCGGGGCTGGAGCGGACGGTCGTCACAGGAAACTCCTCCCGACGGCGTCAGCCGGATGGACCCGGGCGACCGCTGCCCGGTTCGGGGCCCGCGGGGCCGGGCGAAGCTCTGTGCCTCCTCTGCCAAATGGGCATTCCCGGGGAATGTGAGGTTTCTCGGAGCGAAAGGCAAAGGATCGGACGATTACCGACCAGTCCGCAGAGTCGTCCCATCGTCCCCGCCGCGGGTCATTTCACGGGAACCCGGAGGCACCGCCCGCGAGGGCCGCCGTACCCACGTCAGCGGCGGCGGGGCTGCAGCTCGGTGTAGGCGGCGCGGACGTCCTCGGCGGTCAGCACGGTCAGGTCGGCGGGCGTGGCGGCGGCGCCGAGGCGGGCGGCGCGCAGCGCCCGGGAGGCGCAGGCCCGCTCATACAGGGAACGGGCGAAGCGGCCGTTGCCGAGCTCGTCGATGCGGCCCAGCCCGCAGACCCGCTGGAAGATGCCGGCCAGGTCGTCCAGGGCGGCCTCGTCCCAGCGGTCCCCGCCCTGCTCGGCGATGACCTGGGCGATCTTCAGCAGCTCGTCGGGCCCGTAGGAGGGGAACACCACCCGCACGTCGAACCGGGAGGCCAGGCCGGGGTTGGAGCGCAGGAAGCGGTCCATGTCGGCCTCGTAGCCGGCCAGCACGACCACCAGGCGGTCCCGGTCGTCCTCGGCGCGTTTGAGCAGGGTCTGCACGGCTTCGGCGCCGAAGGCGTCGCCGCCGCTGTAGCCGGGGTTGTCCAGGGCGTAGGCCTCGTCGATGAACAGCACCCCGCCGAGCGCCGAGTCGATCACCCGGTTGGTCTTGATGGCGGTGGCGCCCAGGTGCTCGCCGACCAGGTCGACCCGGTGGGCCTCCACCACCGTCGGGCGGGCCAGCAGCCCGAGCGCGGCGAACACCCGGCCCAGCACCCGCGCCACGGTGGTCTTGCCGGTGCCCGGCGGGCCGACGAACACGAAATGCCGCATGGGGGGCCGGGTGGGCAGGCCGCGCTCGGCGCGCATCTGGGCGACCTGCAGCTGCGCGGCGATCTCCCGGACCTGCCGCTTGACCGGCTCCAGCCCGATCATCGCATCCAGCGAGGCGAGCGCCTCCTGCAGGGTGGGGGTCTCGTCATAGCCCCGGTACTGCTCGGTGACCTCGGCGAAGGCGGCCTCCACGTCCTCGGCCCGCACCGTCACCAGTTCCTCGGCGGTGGGCCGGCGGCCCGACCAGGCGCCGGAGCCGACCACCCGCACGTCCCGGGCGCGGGCGGCCGCCTCGGTCAGCGACCGCACGAACCGGCCGTTGCCGAGCTCGTCGATGAGGCCGCGGCGGCACACCTCCTCGAAACGGGCGCGCAGCCGGCGGACGGCCTCCTCATCCAGCCGGTCCTCTCGCAGCCCGGTGTGGTATTCGGCGATCCGCAGCAGCTCCTCGGGGGTGTAGGAGGGAAACCGCACCCGGGTGCTGAACCGGGAGGCCAGTCCCGGGTTGGAGTCCAGGAACTCGGCCATCTGCGCCTCGTAGCCGGCCAGGATGATCACCAGGTTGTCCCGGTCGTCCTCGGCGCGTTTGAGCAGGGTCTGCACGGCCTCGTTGCCGAACCGGTCCACCTGGCCGTCGGCGGCGTTGACCAGCCCGTAGGCCTCGTCGATGAACAGCACCCCGCCGAGGGCCGAGTCGATCAGCCGGTTGGTCTTGATGGCGGTGGCGCCCAGGTGCTCGCCGACCAGGTCCGCCCGCTGGGCCTCCACCACCGTGGGGCGGGGCAGCAGCCCGAACGCATAGAAGATGCCGGCCAGCACCCGCGCCACGGTGGTCTTGCCGGTGCCCGGCGGGCCGACGAACACGAAATGCCGCAGCGGCTTTTCGGTGGGCACTCCGGCGGCGGCGCGCAGGTGGGCGGCCTCGATGGCGGCGGCGATCGAGCGGACCTGCCGTTTGACCGGCTCCAGCCCGATCATCGCCTCCAGCTCGGCCAGCGCGTCCCCCACCGAGATCTGCGGGGCCTCCTCGGCGGGCTCGCGCAGCTCGGCCGCGGCGAGCTGCTCGTAGGCGGCCTGAGTGGCCGGGGGGACCCCGGCGGTGACCGCCTCGCCCGCGCCGGGCTCCGCCTCGTCCCCGCGGCCGGTGGCGGCCTGCTGCTCTTGCACCCAGCCGGTGTCGTAGGCCTCGGCGGGCACGGCGCGGCGGGACTGCTCCCAGCGGTAGCCGAGGATCGCCAGCGCGGTGATCCAGGCGGGCGCCACGTGCAGCGCGTGCAGCGGGCGGGCCAGGGCGGCGGCCACCAGCCCCGCGGCCGTCAGCGCCAGCAGCACGGTGCGCCAGGGCGCATACCCCCGCAGCCGGACCGCGCCGAACGCCACGGGCACCCCCAGCAACGCCAGCAGGAGGCCGTGGTGGCCGGGCCGGGGATACTGCTGGCCCAGCGGGACGGACACCGCCGCCCAGCAGGCCACCACCGCCGCCACGGCCATGCCGGCCGGTGAGCGCATGGTCAGGTGGCAGACGGCCAGCACGGCCGCCAGCGCGCCCGCCGTCCCCGCCACGACGGCGGCGGGCAGGTGGGCCAGCACGGTGACGGCGACCGCCACGGCGATCAGCACCGCCCCGCCCAGCAGGCGCAGCCCCGGCTGGATCTGGAAGTAGCGCCAGCGGGCGCGCTCGAACAGATCCCGCAGCGCGCTCCCCGCCGCCGGGCGGGGAGGGGATCCGCCGACCTCGCATGGCATGGGTTCCGACTGGCCTCCTCGGTCGCCCGGGGATCTTCCGCCGCGCCATGGGCGGTCAGGTCCGATCATGCTCCACCTCGCGCCCCGCGCCTGTCCAGACTCGCACGCCACGGGCCCGGGAACCATCCTGCCGCCGGATGCCGGGCGGATCTGTGCCGGGGGACACCGGCCGGCCTCTCTTGCGGTGCCCGCTCCCCCGCTTCCGGACGTCTCGGACCCGCCCTGGGGAAGCGGCGCAGCCACACGAAGGTTCACTGGTAGATTCCCGCCCGTGACCGGCCCGCCCGGCAGGCTCACCGCAGCGGGCGGGCGCCGAAGTTCCGCCGTTCACGTTCGGAGAACCCCATGACCGATGCGCTGCCGGGGCTGGAGGAGCCGCAGGCGCCGGCGCGGGATCCGCGGCGGGCCGGCGACGAGATCGAACGAAGGCTGCGCGAGGCCGGGGCGGTGCGGATCGCCGGGGTGGACGAGGTGGGCCGCGGCGCCTGGGCCGGGCCGGTGGTGGTCTGCGCGGCGATCGCCGGGCCCGGCGCGCCCCCGTCCCTGCCCGGCCGGGGCGGCGGCACGGTCCACCTGACCGACTCCAAGCTGCTCACCCGGGCCCAGCGGGAGGCGTTCGCCGAGATCCTGCCCGCCTGGCTGGAGGCGCACGCCCTCGGCGCCGCCGAACCCGCCGAGATCGACCGGGTGGGGATGACCGAGGCGCTGCGCCGGGCGGCCGTGCGGGCGCTGCAGGCGCTGCCGCACCGGCCCGATGCGGTGATCCTGGACGGCAAGCACGATGTGCTGGGCGCCCCGTGGCGGGTGCACTGCCAGGTGGGGGCCGACCGGCGCTCGGTGTCGGTGGCGGCCGCGTCCGTCCTGGCCAAGGTGCACCGGGACCGGCTGATGGCCCGCCTGGAGGAGGAGTTCCCCGGCTACGGGTTCGCCGACAGCGCCGGCTACCCCTCCCCCGCCCACCGGCGGGCGCTGCAGGAGCACGGGCCGACCCCCCACCACCGGCTGTCCTGGTCGTACCTCGATGACCTGCCGCGATGGCGGCACCTACGTAAACGTCACGACCCGTTGACCGAAACGGGACAACTCTCGCTTCTTTAGACGGCTCATAAGCATCCGTCACACGGGTAAGCCTCGTGAACATACGGAGGTGCGTGTGATGGACGCCGTTGTCAAAAAGTTGCTGCGCGAGGCCGGGCGGACCTACGCCGAAGAGGCCGGGGTCGTGGTGAAGGACCAGCCGCCGGCCCTGTTCAAGCTGCTGGTCCTCAGCAGTCTGCTCAGCTCCCGCATCCCCGCCGACATCGCGGTGGCCTCCGCCCGGGAGCTGTTCGCCGCCGGAGGCGGCACGGCACGCGGCCTGGCGCGCATGTCCTGGCAGGACCTGGTGGACGCGCTGGGCCGGGACCGCTGCATGCGCCACGACGAAAGCGCCCCCACCCGGCTGAGCGACACCGCCGAGCTGGCGCAGCACAAATACGACGGAGACCTGCGGCGGCTGGCCCGCGACAGCGGACGCGACCGGGTCCGGGCCGCCGAGCTGCTGCAGGAGTTCCCCGGATTCGGCCCCGCCGGGGTGGACGCCTTCTGCCGGGAGGCCCAGGCCATCTGGCCATGGCTGCGCCCCTACTTCGATGAGCAGGCCCGCGCGGGCGCCGAGCGGCTCGGCCTGCCCACCGATCCCAAACGCCTGGCCGACCTGGTGCCCGACAAGGACCTGGCGCGTTTCGCGGTCGCGCTGGTGCGCGTCCGCCACGACGAGAAGCTCGCCGACGCCATCGTCAAGAACGGCAAATGACAACTACCCCGCAAACCGCCCGATGAACACTCCGCTTCGCAATCGATGACCGTCTTCTTCTGAGAAGCGCCCGGTCGCAGGCGAACCCGCCCGGTTCGCCTGCGGCCGGGCGGTTTCAGTCCTTACCGCGGGTCGCCACCCACCGCAGGCCCCAGCCGTAGGCGCGGTCGACCTCCACCTTGCCCCAGCGGGGACGGCCCGGCGGCGGCCGGATGAAACGGCCCTCCCGGCGAACCACCAGCTCCCCGCCCACGTTCTCGATCAACGCCAAGACGACGTCGCGGGAGCCGTCGCGGCAGCCGCTTATCCTCATCTCGATCGGCGGTGAACCGACCGGATACAAGGTCGCGGTGGCCTCCACCCCCCGGAAGTCCGGGGCACCGTCGTAGATCTCGGCGAAGACCAGGATCCGCCGGAACTCGGCGGCATGATCCAAATTGATCGTCAAATTCTCGCCGGTGTCGCTGCCGCCGATGCGGTCATCGCGGTCGAGCTGGATGTAGGGCGGGCGGTGCAGCGAGCCGAAATCACCGATGGCGTGGACGATGCCTTTTCTGCCGTCGGTCAGCTCCCACAGGCAGCACAGGTCCAGATCCAGGTCGATGCCGCGGCGGAGTTTGCCCAGCGGCCCCCTGGCCGCCCCGGGACGGGCCTTCCAGACCAGATTGACCCGCATGTTGCCGGCGGTGGCGCCCTGCTTGGTCAGCGAGACCGCGGGAGCGTCCTTGGTCAGCGAGATCTTGCCGAGGCCGGCCGGCCGCACCGGGGGCTGCGCGGCGGGGGGCGGAGGCGGGCCGGGCGCATCGTCCACCGTGATGCCGAAATCCGTGGCCAGCCCCGCCAGGCCGGTGTCGTAGCCCTGCCCGACGGCCCGGAACTTCCAGACGCCCCGCCTGCGGTACAGCTCGCCCAGCACGAGCGCCGTCTCCGTGGTGGCGCCGGTGCAGTCGAAACGCGCCACCTCGGCGCCGTTGGAGGCATCCAGCACCCGCACATGCAGCCCGTGGAACCGGGCGAAGGCGCCGCCGTCGGCGGAGGCGGCGATCACGATGGTCTCGATCTGCGGTTCGACCCGCATCAGATCCACCCACAGCACGTCCCGGCAGAGCGAACCCCGCCGCTTTCCCTCATGCCGTACCGCCCCGGACGGATGCCGCGGCTGGTTGTAGAACACGAAATCGTCGTCGCCGCGGACCCTGCCCGCCGCCAGCAGCAATGCCGAGATGTCCGCGTCGGGCACTCCCGGGCCCTGCGTCCATCCCATCTCGACCCGGACGACGGGAACCGGCACCGGGACGTTGGCGCCCTTGGGCATACTCATGAAACCCAACTTAAGCTCATGAAAAGCAACTTAAAACGGCAAGTCCGATAGCGTTATGTTTTCGCTTTCGGATGCATGGAGACGCCGGTCCGGGCGGCGTCGGATCACCCCCGGCAGGCACGAAGGGAACTGACGGCCATGCGCACTCGGCCGCTGCACGACCGGCTGTACGACGTCGCCGCGCTGACGGCCCGGGTCGGCGTCGGAATCGTCTTCCTGGCCCACGGCTGGCAGAAGATCCAGGTGGGCATCATCGCCACCAGCCGCTCTTTCGCGCAGATGGACGTGCCGGCGCCGACCGCCGCCGCCATCTACGCCACGTTCACCGAACTGCTGGGCGGCCTGGCCCTGATCGCCGGGCTCGGCCTGCCGATCGCCGGCGTGCTGCTGTTTGCGGACATGGCCGGGGCGCTGGTGTTCGTCCACGCCGGCAACGGGCTCTTCCTGGTCGACCAGGGCACGGGCACGGCCCGGGGCGGTTTCGAACTCGTGCTGGCGCTGGGCGCGGCGAGCCTGCTGTTCGCCGCGGGCGGCGGCGGGCGCATCTCCCTGGACCACCGCCTGTTCTCCCGGCGCCGCGCCGCCCCCGGCCCGGTGGACGCGCCGCAGCCGCCCCCGCCCGAGCCGGAACCCGCCCCGCCGCCGCGGGACGAGCCGCAGCCGCCCGAAACCCGCGGCAAACGCCCGCCCGCCAAAGGCCGCTCAAAGAAGCAACCGGACGCACCGGACGCCGAGCCCGCCCCCGGCGGCGAACCGGCCGCCCGGCCCCGCCCGGCCTCCGAGATCATCGAGGGCACCGGCCCGGACGATGTGTTCGTGGCCGGGCGGCGCAAACCGCGCGACGACCCCGGCGCCTGACCCGCGCCCCGGCCCTCAGGTGATGTTCATCGTGGCCGGATCGAACCCCAGGCGCTCCCCCACGTCCATCGTGGCGATCTCGGCCATGTCCTCCTCGTCGAGCTCGAAGTCGAACACCTGGAAGTTCTCGGCGATCCGCGACGGCGTCACCGACTTGGGGATCACGATGTTGCCCAGCTGAAGATGCCAGCGCAGCACCACCTGGGCGGGAGTCCTGCCGTGCTTGGCGGCCAGCCGGGCCGGCACCGGGTCCTCCAGCAGCCCCTTGCCCTGGCCCAGCGGCCCCCACGCCTCGGTGGCGATGCCGTGCTCGGCGTGGAAGGCCCGCAGCTCCGCCTGCGCCAGGCGGGGGTGCAGCTCGATCTGGTTGACGGCCGGCACCACCCCGGAGTCCTCGATCACCCTGGTCAGCGCCTCGACGGTGAAGTTGGACACCCCGATGGCGCGCACCCGTCCCTCTTCCTGCAGCCGCCGCAGCGCCCGCCAGGCCTCCAGGTACTTGTTCTGCGCGGGCACCGGCCAGTGGATCAGGTACAGGTCCAGCACGTCCAGGCCGAGCCGCGCCATGCTCTTGTCGAAGGCCGCCAGCGCCGCGTCGTAGTCGTGCTGGGAGTTCCACAGCTTGGTGGTGATGAACACCTCCTCGCGCGGCACCCCCGACGCACGCAGGGCGCGGCCGACGCCCCGTTCGTTGCGGTATATCGCCGCGGTGTCGATGCTGCGGTAGCCGACCCGCAGCGCCGTCGCCACCGCCTGCTCGGCCTCGTCGTCGGGGATCTGGAACACCCCGAAACCCAGCTGCGGCATCCGCACGCCGTTGTTGAGGGTGATGTCAGGAACGGTCATGTCGACCACTCCTACCCCGCCGTCCCACGCCCACGCCGCCGGTGGCCGGAACCGGCGACGCACCGGGGGCGGGATGCCGGGCATCCCGCCCCCGGTGCGTTCGCCACCGCGCAGAACCGCTCAGCTGCAGCCGCTGGTGGAGCCGCAGCCTTCGCACACGTAGCAGCTGCCGGCCGGACGCATCTTCGTCCCGCAGGTCATGCACAGCGGCGCGTCCTCGGCGGTGCGGCCCTGCCGGCTTTCGATCACGTTCGCCGACGGGCTCTGCGGCTCGGCGGGCCGTCCCGCCGGAGCGTGCGGCCGGTCGATCTCGGCGCTCTGCGCCAGCGTCTCCCGCGCCACCTGCTCGTCGGTGTGCAGCGTGGCCGGGTCCTCCCCGTTGGCCTGCATCGCCCGCTCCTCGGCGGTGAAGATGCCCAGCTCGGCCCGCTTCTCATACGGCAGGTGGTCCAGCGCCAGCCGCCGGAAGATGTAGTCCATCACCGACGTGGCCATCCGGATGTCGGGGTCGTCGGTCATCCCGGCCGGCTCAAAGCGCATGTTGGTGAACTTCTCCACCCACGTCTCCAGCGGCACCCCGTACTGGAGGCTGATGGAGATCGCCATCGAGAAGGCGTCCATCACCCCGGCCAGCGTCGACCCCTGCTTGCCGAGCTTGAGGAACACCTCCCCCAGCCCGTCGTCGGGGTAGGTGGAGGCCGTCATGTACCCCTCGGCCCCGGCCACCGAGAACCGCGTCACCGTCGCCGGCCGCTGCTTGGGCAGCCGCCGCCGCACCGGCCGCGTGGGCACCGGCGCCGCCTCGCCCTTGGCCTCCTCCTTTTCCTTCTTCTTTTTCCCGGCCGCCGACAGCGGCTGCCCGACCTTGCAGTTGTCCCGGTAAATCGCCAGGGCCTTCAGGCCCATCTTCCACCCCTCGAAGTACACCTTCTCGATGTCTTCGACGGTGGCGTGCTCGGGCATGTTCACGGTCTTGCTGATGGCCCCGCTCAGGAACGGCTGGACCGCGGCCATCATCCGGATGTGGCCCATGGGGCTGATCGCCCGCTCGCCCATCGCGCAGTCGAACACCTCATAGTGTTCGGGGCGCAGGCCGGGCGCGTCCACCACGTGCCCGTGCTCGGAGATGTATTCGACGATGGCCTCCACCTGCTCCTGCTGGTAGCCCAGCTTGCGCAGCGCCCGCGGGACGGTGTGGTTGACGATCTCCATCGACCCGCCGCCGACCAGCTTCTTGAATTTCTTCAAGGCCAGGTCGGGCTCGATCCCGGTGGTGTCACAGTCCATCATCAAGCCGATGGTGTTGTGACTCACCATGCCGTTGGCGACGTAAGTGACGTTGTCGGGAACCGACAGGTCATAGGTCGGCTGGATTCCGCCGTCGGCATTTTCTGCGACCCGCTCGAACGCATAACCCAGAGCGTGCTGGAGCCGCTCGTCGAGCGTCTCCTGGAAGATTTCCTGGGCGAGCATCCGGGCGACCCCGCCGGTCTTCCTGAGCGACTGCAGCACCGCGTCGCGCGAGCGGTGCCCGGCCGGCACCAGCTCTTCCCAGACCGGGCGCGGCAGGACGACGTAGTCCTTCTTGGCCGACCGGGCCGGCTCCAGCTGAACCACGAGCCTGGCCTTGCGTTCGCCGATGAAGCCGACGATCTCCTCAAAGCGCAGCGCGTGATCGGTGTTGCGCAGCCGCACCTGGAAGACCGGGCCGCCGAAGCCGCTGGCGGTCCGGCGGGTGGTGGTGACCATGCCCAGCGCCAGCAGCAGCGTCCGGATCTCCCCGGCGAAGGACTCCGAAGAGGTCGACAGGCTCGGCACGCCTTCGGCCACGGTGCCGTCCGCCTCGAACAGGCCGCGCAGGAACGCGCTGTAGATCGCCGGGTCGTTGGTCTCCAGGATCGCCGAGGGCACTCGCGGCGTCCAGTCCTTGCCGGCGTGGTCGACGCCCGGCAGGTCCTTGGCGAAACCGGCCGCCCGCCACCAGCGGGCCAGCCGCACCGACTGCAGCGTCAGCTCCCGGTAGCCCTCGGCCTGCCGCACCACCGGCTGCAGGTTGAACAGCTCCTTGGCCAGGATGCCGAGGCGGTCGGCGACGTCGAGGTCGGTGTCGGGGACGCACAGCCGGATGCCCTTGGCGTGCAGGCTCCCGTCCCCCATGAAGTACCCGACCAGCTCGGCCAGCTCCTCGGTGACGGCATCCGGCACCGTGATCGTCCGGTCGTCGGTGTAGTAGGCCTGGTCGAGGACGGGCAGCGGCACCCGGCGGGACTCCCCGACCAGCGTGCCCAGCTGCATCGGCACCAGGTCCCCCGGCTCGATGTCCGCCAGGCGCTTCCACACCCACTCGCCGGAGCGCTCGTCCACGACCTTGACCCGGTGGGTGAGGGTGCCCTGGATGGTGTAGCCGCCCTCGGTGCGGATCAGCCGGGTCGGCTCCTCGCCGTTGACGAAGAACTTGGTCGCCCGCCGGGGACCGGCGTCGGTGGAAACCGTCATGTCCAGGTCCTGCCACCGGTCGCCGTAGACGTCGCCGATCTCCGACAGCCTGGTCAGTCCCCGGTCGGTGGTGACGAGGGTCTCCCCGGTCAGGCAGCCGGTGGGCGCGAGCAGGCTGGCCTGGGCGTTGCGGTAGCCGTTCTTCTCACCGAGGGCCAGGCACTGGGACCACTGCCTGGTGGCCTCGGCGTGAATGGCCTTGTCCATCTCCTCCAGGGGGCGGAGCTGGTCGTTGGCGGCGGCGTGCTTGCGCATCACCCGCTTGTGCGCCTCGGCGTTGCGGGCGTACCCGTCGTAGGCGCCGACGATGCCGGCCAGCTCGGCGGAGCGGCGGTAGGCGGTGGCGGTCATCAGCGAGGTGATCGCGGCCGCCAGCGACCGCCCGCCCTCGGAGTCGTAGGCGTGCCCGGTGGCCATCAGCAAGGCGCCCAGGTTGGCGTAGCCGATGCCCAGCTGCCGGTAGGCCCGGGTGGTCTCGGCGATCTTCTCGGTCGGGAAGTCGGCGAAGGTGATGGAGATATCCATCGCGGTGATGATCAGCTCGGTGAGCTTGACGAACCGCGTGATATCGAAGGTGTCGTCCTCGCGCAGGAATTTCAGCAGGTTGATGGATGCCAGGTTGCACGAGGAATTGTCAAGGCTCATGTACTCCGAGCAAGGGTTACTTGCCGTGATGCGCCCTGTTTCGGGGTTGGTGTGCCAGTCGTTGATGGTGTCGTCGTACTGGATTCCCGGGTCGGCGCATTCCCAGGCGGCCTGAGCCATGGCGCGGAACAGGTCGCGGGCCCTGACGGTCTCGATGACCTCGCCGGTGAGGCGGGCGCGCAAGCCGAATTCCTCGTCGTTTTCGACGGCGCGCATGAATTCGTCGGAGACGCGGACGGAGTTGTTGGCGTTCTGGTACTGGACGCTGGTGATGTCCTTGCCGCCCAGGTCCATGTCGAAGCCGGCGTCCCGCAGCGCGCGGATCTTGTCTTCTTCGCGGGCCTTGGTCCAGATGAATTCCTCGATGTCGGGGTGGTCGACGTCGAGGACGACCATCTTGGCGGCGCGGCGGGTGGCGCCGCCGGACTTGATGGTGCCGGCGGAGGCGTCGGCGCCGCGCATGAAGGAGACCGGGCCGCTGGCGGTGCCGCCGGAGGACAGCAGTTCCTTGCTGGAGCGGATGCGGGAGAGGTTCAGGCCGGCGCCGGAGCCGCCTTTGAAGATGATCCCCTCTTCCTTGTACCAGTCCAGGATCGACTCCATGGTGTCGTCCACGGACAGGATGAAGCAGGCGCTGACCTGCCAGGGGGATTTGGTGCCGACGTTGAACCAGACGGGCGAGTTGAAGCTGAAGATCTGGTGGATGAGGGCGTATTTGAGCTCGTGGTCGAAGATCTCGGCGTCTTCGTCGGAGGCGAAGTAGCCGTGGGCCTTGCCGGTGTCGACGTAGACCTTGACGACCCGGTCGACCAGCTGCTTGAGGCTCCACTCGCGCTCGGGCGTGCCGACGGCTCCGCGGAAGTACTTGGAGGTGACGATGTTGACGGCGTTGACCGACCAGAAGTCGGGGAATTCCACGCCGCGCTGTTCGAAGTTGATCGAGCCGTCGCGCCAGTTGGTCATGACGACGTCCCGGCGTTCCCAGGTGACCTCGTCGTACGGGTGCACGCCGGGAGTGGTGAAGATGCGCTCGATCTTGAGCCCTTTGCGCTTGCCGCGCCTGGGCGCCGAGCCGCTCACCGTTTCGGTCATGACTCTATCCCCCTCCAGGCCCATGGCGGAGCCCATAACAGGATGAACGTTGTCAGAAGGCCGGCTCATCCGCCGGCCGAGGCCGGTTCAGTCGTCGTGCTGCTCGCGCCGCTCCTTGGCGGCGGCGCGCAACGACTGGATTTCCCGCTCGAAGTCCTCCAGCGACTCAAACCCCCGGTAGACGGAGGCGAAGCGCAGGTAGGCGACCTCGTCGAGTTCCCGCAGCGGTCCCAAGATGGCCAGGCCGATCTCATGGGAGGGGATCTCGGCGAGCCCGGTGGCCCGGATCGCCTCCTCCACCTGGTGGCCCAGCCTGGCCAGGGCGTCCTCGCTCACGGGCCGGCCCTGGCAGGCCCTGCGCACCCCCGCGATGATCTTTTCCCGGGAGAAGGGTTCGGTGACCCCGCTGCGCTTGGCCACCATCTGGAGCACGGTCTCCTGGGTGGTGAAGCGCTTCCCGCACTGGGGGCAGGACCGGCGGCGCCGGATGGCCGTGCCGTCCTCGACGGACCTGCTGTCGATCACCCGGCTGTCGGGGTTGCGGCAGAACGGGCAGTGCACCCTGTGTCGACCTCCCCTGACAGACCGCCGTGTGACCACAACCTGTGGATAATCACATCGGTGTAATTACTAGATGTTGTGGTCAACCGTAGGGGCTCGGCGGAGGGCTGCGCAACCTGAACCGGCCTGCGGGCGCCAGTAGCGCTGATCACAGGAGGCCATGTCCGCCGGCCTCGGCGTGTCGCGTCGGCGTGCGGGCCGGGTAGGCGGTAGCGGGAGGCCCGCTCTTGCGGGCGGGGCCGTCTCAGGGGGTTCGGCCGTGGTTCACGGGGACGGCCTGGGAGTGCGGGGAGGGGGCTGTGACGTGGTCGGCTCGGGCGCCCTGCTCGGTGCCGAGCCAGAACGCCCCCAGGGTCAAGGCGGCCACGGCGAGGGTGACCGCGCCCTTGCCGCGCCGGGTCAGCCGCACCGGCCCGGCGGCGGGGTCCCGGCGTCTTCTGTCCCGGGACGGCCGGCCGCCCGCCGGGGCGCCTCCCGCCCTGCCGTGGGCGGGCGAGCGCCTGCGGTACGGGCCGCCCGTGGGAGAGCCGCGATGCACCGTCCCGCCACGGGCGACGCGCCGCCTGAGCGGCTGCGGGCGCCTCAGGTCGGGGTCCGGGAGGCCCCGGGCCGGTTTCCCTTCGAACGGCTGCCGGCGTTCGGGGGCGTGTTCCGGCTCGCCGCGGGCGGTGTCTCGCCCGGACGGCCGCCGGCGCGCCAGGCCGGGGCTCGTCGCGCCGCGGCGGGATGGGCCGTGAGCCGGGTCCGCCCCGGGAGAGTTCCGGCGGGCCGGCTCGCCGCGGGCGATGCTCCGGCCGGGCGGCTCTCGGCGCGTCGGGACGTCGGGGCGAAAGGAGCCGCGGGTCAGGCCGCGGCCGGGAGGGCTCTGACGGCCCGGCGCCTGGAGGGCGTCGCCTCGTCGGCGCGGCTTTGGGGAGTCCGGACGGATGGAGGTCAAAAGCTCGGGTGGGAGCTCGTCGGTGCCGCAGGGAATGAGGGTGAGGTGCTTGCGGGTGAGGAGGGCTCGGCGGGGGCGGGGTGTCGGGGACGGGCTCGCCATCGGCTGGCCTCCGATCGAGTGATTCGAATGAAAGTTCGATCGAACGGATGTGCGATTTGTATCGCATGGGCCCGGCGCGGGGCGAGGAGGACACGCCGACTTTTTTCGAACAGTTGTTTGATCAGCAGCGGGATCCGCGCTAACGTGCCATAACAGCGAAGGAGTGAGGGTCCCGTACCAGTGGCGCGTCGGTCAGGCCGCCACGTCCAGCGCCAGGAGGCGGTCGAGCGATGAGCAAGGTCCGGCAGCTGCCCGACGGGCCGATGGACGACAGCGGTCTCACCCAGCGCCAACGCATGGTACTGGAGGTCATCCGGGATTCGGTGCAGCGGCGCGGCTATCCCCCCTCGATGCGGGAGATCGGTGAGGCGGTGGGGCTGACCAGCACCTCCAGCGTGTCCCACCAGTTGCGCACCCTGCAGCGCAAGGGCTACCTGCGGCGCGACCCGAACCGGCCGCGCGCGGTGGAGGTGCGGATGCCGGAGGGCGCCCCGGTGCGGGCGGCCGGCACGGCGGCGTCCGCCGAGGGGGCCGAGGCGGCGCCGAAGGCGGCCATGGTGCCGCTGGTCGGCCGGATCGCGGCCGGCGGCCCCATCCTGGCCGAAGAGAGCGTGGAGGATGTGTTCGCGCTGCCCCGGCAGCTGGTCGGCGAGGGCACCCACTTCCTGCTGCAGGTCTCCGGCGACTCGATGATCGAGGCGGCCATCGCCGACGGCGACTGGGTGGTGGTCCGCCAGCAGCCGGTGGCCGAAAACGGCGACATCGTCGCGGCGATGATCGACGGGGAGGCCACCGTCAAGACGTTCAAGCGCAAGGACGGCCACATCTGGCTGATGCCGCAGAACAAGGCCTACGACCCCATCCCCGGCGACGAGGCGACCATCCTGGGCCGGGTGGTGGCCGTGCTGCGCAAGATCTGACCGCCGGGCCGCACCACCGGCGTAACACGCTCAGACGGCCTGGGCGCCGCCCGAAGGCGGCGCCCAGGCCGTCCGTCGTCAGGCCGGGACGATGTTGACGATCTTGGGGGCGCGGACGATGACCTTGCGGATGCCGGCGCCGCCCAGCGCCGCGGCGACCTTCTCGGAGGCCAGCGCCAGGCGCTCCAGTTCCTCCTCGGAGATGGACGGGGAGACCTGCAGCCGGTCGCGGACCTTGCCGGCGACCTGGACCACGCAGGTGACCTCCTCCTCCACCAGCAGGGCCGGGTCGGCGCTCGGCCAGCCGGCCTTGGCGACCGGGGCCTGGCGGCCCAGCAGCTCCCAGGCCTCCTCGGCGGTGTAGGGGGCGAACAGCGACAGCAGCACCGCGATGGTCTCGGCGGCCTCCCGGACGGCCGGGTCGGCGGCGCCGGGGCCGGAGTCGATGGCGCGGCGGGTGGCCGAGACCAGCTCCATGATCCGGGCGATGGCGACGTTGAAGCGGTAGGCCTCGACCAGGGTGGTGACCTCGTCGATGGTCCGGTGGGTGACCCGCCGCAGCGCGACGTCGCCGGTGGCTGGGTCGGCGCCGACGGGGGCGGCGGTCTCGGCGGCGATGCGGTGCACCCGGCCCAGGAACTTGGTCATGGCGCCCGGGGAGACGTCGGCCCAGTCGATGTCGTCCTCGGGCGGGCCGGAGAACAGCATGGCCAGCCGGACCACGTCCACGCCGTGCTCGGCGATCTGCTCGCCCAGGTCGACCAGGTTGCCGGTGGACTTGGACATCGCCTTGCCGTTCAGGATCACCTGGCCCTGGTTGAGCAGCCGGGTGAAGGGCTCGGTGAAGTCCACCATGCCCATGTCATGCAGCACCTTGGTGAAGAACCGGCTGTAGAGCAGGTGCAGGATGGCGTGCTCGACGCCGCCGGTGTACTGGTCGACCGGCATCCACTTGCGGACCTGCTCGACGTCGAAGGGGCCTTCGGTGTAGTCGGGCGAGCAGTACCGGAAGTAGTACCAGGAGGAGTCGACGAAGGTGTCCATGGTGTCGGAGTCGCGCTTGGCGGCGCCTCCGCACTTGGGGCAGGACACGTTGACCCAGTCGGTGGCGGCGGCCAGCGGGGAGGTGCCCTTGGGGGCCAGGTCCGCGCCGCGCAGGTTGTCGGGCAGCGTGACCGGCAGGTCCTCGTCCGGGACGGGCACCTCGCCGCAGGAGGGGCAGTGGATGATCGGGATGGGGCAGCCCCAGAACCGCTGGCGGGAGACCAGCCAGTCGCGCAGCCGGTAGTTCACCGCCGCCTTGCCCAGGCCCTTCTCTTCCAGGATCTGGATGATCTTCTTGATGGCCTCGGCTTTGTTCAGCCCGTTGAGCGGGCCGGAGTTGATCAGCCGGCCGTCGCCGGGGGTGGCCACGCCGGTGACGGCGGGGTCCTCTTCGCCGGTGTCGACCACCACGCGCACCGGCAGGCCGAACTTGCGGGCGAAGTCCAGGTCGCGCTGGTCGTGGGCGGGGACGGCCATGATCGCCCCGTGCCCGTACTCGGCCAGCACGTAGTCGGAGGCCCAGATCGGGATGCGTTCGCCGTTGACCGGGTTGATGGCGTAGCGGCCCAGGAAGACGCCGGTCTTCTCCCGTTCGGTCGACAGCCGGTCGATCTCGCTTTCGCGGGAGACCTGCTCGCGGTAGGCCTCGAACTCGGCCCGCTGCTCGGGGGCGCAGATCTCATCGGCCAGCGGGGCGTCGGCGGCGACCACGAAGAAGGTGGCCCCGTACAGGGTGTCGGGGCGGGTGGTGAAGACGGTGACGGGCTCCTTGCGGCCCTCGATGACGAAGTCGACGTCGGCGCCGGTGGAGCGGCCGATCCAGTTGCGCTGCATCACCAGCACCCGCTCGGGCCACTTGCCCTCCAGCTGCTTCATGTCCTCCAGCAGCCGGTCGGCGTACTCGGTGATGCGGAAGTACCACTGGGTCAGGGTGCGCCGCTCGACCAGGGCGCCGCAGCGCTCGCAGTGCCCGCCGACGACCTGCTCGTTGGCCAGCACGGTCTGGTCGTTGGGGCACCAGTTGACCTGGCCGCCCTTGCGGTAGGCCAGCCCCCGCTCATAGAAGCGCAGGAACAGCCACTGGGTCCACTTGTAGTACTCGGGGTCGGAGGTGTGCAGCCGGCGGGACCAGTCGAAGGAGGGGGCGTAGCGGCGGAACGAGGCGGCCTGCGTCTCGATGTTGGCGTAGGTCCACTTGGCCGGGTGCTCGTTGCGCTTGATGGCGGCGTTCTCGGCGGGCAGCCCGAAGGAGTCCCAGCCGATGGGGTGCAGCACGTTGTAGCCGCGCTGGAACCAGTAGCGGGCGACCACGTCGCCGATGGCGAACGCCTCGGCGTGCCCCATGTGCAGGTCACCGGAGGGGTAGGGGAACATGTCGAGGGCATAGCGCCGCTCGCGGGGGTCGTCGTCGGACTCCTCGGCCCGGTAGGGGTCCATCTCCGCCCAGCGGGCCTGCCACTTCTCCTGCACCGCCCGCGGGTCGTAGGAGTCCGCGGGCTGCGCCCCGGCTGTGCTCCCCGACGCCTGGCGGGTGTTCTCGTCGGTGCTCACGGTCGTCGACTCCGGTCTTTCGGTAACGGGTGTACGAGGTGCCGTACGGGTTTGCCGGCGGCTTCGCATCTGCTTTGGCTCGGGGCCCCATACATGAAGAGACCCCTCACGCAGGAGGGGACGCCGCGCCGACGATCGGGTCAGCGCGACGGGCCGAGAAGCAGGCGCACTCGCATACATCAAGACTAGCGCAGCGGCAAGGTCTCGCGGCGAGAACGCTGTTCATCCGCCCATAAGTGGTTACTTGTGGCTAGCGGGGGCGGGGATCAGTGAGACAGGATGAGTAGCACACATCACAGATTGCCCCTACGTGGCCCCTGGTGGGTCATTTCGCGAGGAGTACCATGCTCAACCTGTCGGTTCTGCTCGAGGACGCCGCGCGGGAGACGCCGGACCGCCACGCCGTGGTCTTCGGGGACATGCGGCTGTCGTACTCGTTCATCGACCAGGTCGCCAACCAGGTGGCGAACCTGCTGGTCTCCCGGGGGATCAAGCCGGGCGACAAGATCGCCATCTCCTCGCCGAACCTGCCCTACTTCCCGATGATCTATTTCGGGGCGCTGAAGGCGGGGGCGGTGGTCGTCCCGCTGAACGTGCTGCTCAAGCAGCGCGAGATCGCCTACCACCTGACCGACTCGGAGGCCAAGGCCTACTTCTGCTTCCAGGGCACCCCCGAGCTGCCGCTGGGCGAGACGGGCTGGGCGGGCTTTGCCGAGGTCCCCACCTGCGAGCACTTCTTCCTGCTGCCGACCGGGCTGGACGTCACCGAGTCCCCCATCGAGGGGGCCGAGCTGTTCTGGGCAGCCATCGGCGACCAGCCCAAGACCTTCGAGACGGTGGTCACCAAGCCCGAGGACACCGCCGTGGTGCTCTACACCAGCGGCACCACCGGCCAGCCCAAGGGCGCCGAGCTCACCCACAGCAACCTGCTGACCAACACGATGGTGGCCGACACGCTCTTTGAGCGGTCCCCGGACGACGTCTTCTTGGTGACGCTGCCGCTGTTCCACATCTTCGGGCAGACCTGCGTGATGAACGTCGGCTTCTACCGGCGGGCCACGCTGGTGCTGATGCCGCGCTTTGAGCCCAAGGGCGCCATCCAGCTGATGGTCAAGGAGAAGGTCACCCAGTTCGCCGGGGTGCCGACCATGTGGTGGGCGCTGCTGACCGACGAGACCTCCCCGGAGGACGTGGCGGCCATCCGGGAGAACCTGCGGGTGGCGGTCTCCGGCGGCGCGGCGCTGCCGATGGAGGTCCTCAAGGGCATCAAGGACAAGTTCGGCGTCGACATCCTGGAGGGCTACGGCCTGTCGGAGACCTCCCCGGTGTGCTCGTTCAACCGTCCGGACCGGCCCACCAAGCCGGGCTCGATCGGGCTGCCGGTGTGGGGCGTGGAGATGAAGCTCATCGACCCCCACTCCGAGGACGAGTGGAAGACCATCGAGGGCGAGGGCCCCGGGGAGATCGCGGTGCGCGGCCCGAACGTGATGAAGGGCTACTACAAGCGGCCGGAGGCCACCGCCTGGGCGATCAAGGACGGCTGGTTCCGCACCGGTGACATCGCCCGCCGCGACGAGGACGGCTACTACTACATCATCGACCGCTCCAAGGACATGATCATCCGCGGCGGTTACAACGTCTACCCGCGCGAGATCGAAGAGGTCCTGATGACCCACCCGCAGGTCTCGCTGGCCGCGGTGGTGGGCGTGCCGCACGACTCCCACGGCGAGGAGATCAAGGCGTACGTGATCCGCACCCCCGGCGCCACGATCACCGAGGAGGAGCTGATCGCCTGGAGCAAGGAGCAGCTGGCCAACTACAAGTACCCGCGCATCGTGGAGTTCCGCGACGAGCTGCCGATGACCGCCACCGGCAAGATCCTCAAGCGCGAACTGCGCTGAGCGCGGCCTGACGAAGGCCACAGGGCCCGCCCGGTCGGCACCGGGCGGGCCCTGTCGGTCGTCGGCGCCCCTTCCGCGGGGCGGGGCGTCAGATCTCGTAGGGCAGGCGCTTGATGCCGTTGACGAAGTTCGACAGCAGCCACTCCGGCTCGCCGGCCGCGCGGATGGTCGGCACCTGGCGGAACAGCTCGCGGAACATCACGGTGACCTCGCGGCGGGCCAGGTGGGCGCCCAGGCAGAAGTGCGGGCCGGGGCCGCCGAAGCCCACGTGCGGGTTGGGCGAGCGCAGGATGTCGAAGCGGTCGGGGTCGTCGAAGACCGTCTCGTCGCGGTTGGCCGAGGCGTAGTACAGCAGCAGCTTGTCGCCGGCCTTGATCTCGTGCCCGTTGAGGGTGGTGTCGCAGGTGGCGGTGCGGCGCATCCAGATGACCGGGGAGGCGTAGCGGACGATCTCCTCCACCGCGCCGGCGATGCGGCCCTCGAAGTCCTCGGCCAGCAGGGCGCGCTGGTCGGGGTGGGTGGTGAACAGGTGCAGGCCGTGGGCGATGGCGTTGCGGGTGGTCTCGTTGCCGGCCACCGCCAGCAGGATGAAGAAGGAGCCCAGTTCCTGGTCGGTCAGCGACTCGCCGTCGATGTTGGCGTTGACCAGGGCGGAGGTCAGGTCGTCGGTGGGGTTGGCGCGGCGGTCGCGGGCCAGCTCCTCCATGATGTTGATGAGGGTCTGCCCGGCGTTCAGCAGCCCCGTGGCCATCTTCTCGTAGTCGGTGACGTCCTCGACGTACTCGGGGTCGGCGCCGGCCAGGATGGTGTTGCTGGCGTCCAGGACGGTCTGGTAGTGGGCGTCGGGGATGCCCATCAGCTCGCAGATGATCGTCAGCGGCAGCCGGGCGGCCACGTCGGAGACGAACTCGCCGGTGCCGCCGTCGCGGACCCGCGCCACGATCCGCGCGGCCACGTCCTCGACGTGGTCCTCAAAGCGCTGGATCATCCGGGGGGTGAAGGCCCGGGAGACGATCCGGCGCAGCCGGGCGTGCCGCGGGTCGTCCATGTTGATCATGGAGCCGAAGTACTCGTTGAGCTCGGTCGGCATGTCCGGGATGCTGATGGCGCCCTGCCCGGAGCAGAAGTCCTTGGGCCGGCGGGAGGCCTCGACCACGTCGGCGTGCCGGGTGACCGCGTAGTAGCCCGGCCCGGTGGGCAGGCCGGCGACCTGGGGCTCCGGGAAGCGCGGGAGGGTCTCCTGCCGGCGCAGGACGCGGAAGGCCTCATAGCGTTCCGGCCGGGGGCGCTTCCAGAAGTCCCAGTCGGTGAGGTTGATTTCGGCTGCCTCGATCATGGAGTGATCCCTAGAACTAGAACCTCATTCGGTTTACATTCATCCTGCCAAAGTAAACCGCCCCTGCACCAGTCCCTCGCCGAAACCTTCGGGGGCGACAACGATCACCATTCCGGCCGGGCGGATGCCCTCAGCGGCTCAGCCAGTCCAGGATCAGCGCGTTCACCTCATCCGGCCGTTCCAGGTGCAGGAAGTGGCCGGCGCCCTCGACGAAGTCCACCTGCGAGCCCGGCGGCAGGTGGGGCAGGACGCCCGCGGCGCCGCCGGTGATGTCGGCGCCCAGGCAGCCGTCGCCGGTGCCGTGCAGATAACGGATGGGCCGCTCCCCCCGCCGCTCGGCCGCCTCCTGGGCGGCGGCGTAGGCCGGCAGGTGACGGGACGGGTCGAGCATGGCCCGGTAGTAGCCGATCGCGGCGGCGATGTTGTCGGGGGTGGCCAGGCACTCCATGACGTGCTCGACGTCCTCGGCGGCGTCGTAGCCGGGCGACCAGTCCCGCCACAGCCCTTCGACGAACGAGCGGTTCAGCGCCATCTCCGCCAGCGGCGTCTGGAACACGAAGATGTAGAACGAGCGCTTGAGCTGCTCGTAGGTCAGAAAGCCGGCCAGCAGGGCGGGCACGGGCGGCAGCGCCAGGGTGACCGCGCGCCGCCAGCGCTCGGGGGCCTGGGCGATCGCGGCATAGGTCGCCGCGGCGCCCCAGTCGTGCCCGATCAGCACCGCGTCCGGGCCGCCGCCCAGCGCCTCGTGCAGGGCGTTGGCGTCCGCCCCCAGCGCCCCGGTCTGGTAGGCGCCGTCCGCCGGCACCGATGTGGGGGCGTAACCGCGCATGAACGGGGCGACCGCGCGGTAGCCGGCGGCGGCCAGCGCCGGCAGCAGGTGCCGCCAGGTGTGCGCGGAGTCGGGGAAGCCGTGCAGGCACAGCGCCAGCGGCCCGTCGGCGGGGCCCTGCGCCAGGTAGCCGAACTCCAGCCCGTTCGCCTTGATCGTGTCCATGCCCGTCTCCGTTCGCGTGATCAGGGACCGACCGCGACGTTACCGCCGACCGAGCGTCATTCGGTAGACATCCGGACCTTCCGGACACTAGGCAAAGATTCCGACTTCGAATATCGTGGCTGAAAGCCCATAAGTCACGCGAATCAGTTGCCATCGACAAGCCGCACAACTGGATCAATCGCAGCGTGGCGATTGCCTGCTCTGCCCGCACCAGCCTGAGGAAGAGTGATGACGGACCCCACGCAGGACCCCCTGCAGAGCGCAGCCCGCGATCACCTGTGGATGCACTTCACGCGGCACTCCTCGCTCATCGACGGCGGCGAGGTCCCGGTGATCGTGCGCGGCGACGGCCCCTACGTCTATGACGACAAGGGCAAGCGCTACCTGGACGGCCTGGCCGGCCTGTTCACCACCCAGGTGGGGCACGGCCGCCAGGAACTGGCGCAGGCCGCCGCCAAGCAGGCCGCCGAACTGGCCTTCTTCCCCCTGTGGTCCTACGCCCACCCCAAGGCGATCGAGCTGGCCGAACGGCTGGCGGCGCTGGCCCCCGGCGAGCTGAACCGGGTCTTCTTCACCACCGGCGGCGGCGAGGCGGTGGAGAGCGCCTGGAAACTGGCCAAGCAGTACTTCAAGCTCACCGGCAAGCCCACCAAGCACAAGGTGATCAGCCGGGCCATCGCCTACCACGGCACCACGCAGGGCGCGCTGTCGCTGACCGGGCTGCCCGCCATCAAGGCGCCGTTCGAGCCGCTGGTGCCCAGCGCGTTCCGGGTGCCCAACACCAACATCTACCGCGCCCCCGTGCACGGCGACGACCCCGAGGCGTTCGGACGCTGGGCCGCCGACCGCATCGAAGAGGCGATTCTCTTCGAAGGCCCCGACACGGTCGCGGCGGTGTTCCTGGAGCCGGTGCAGAACGCCGGCGGCTGCTTCCCCCCGCCGCCCGGCTACTTCCAGCGGGTCCGCGAGATCTGCGACCGCTACGACGTGCTGCTGGTCTCCGACGAGGTGATCTGCGCCTACGGGCGGCTGGGCACCATGTTCGGGGCGCAGCGCTATGACTACCAGCCCGACATCATCACCTTCGCCAAGGGCATCACCTCCGGCTACGCCCCGCTCGGCGGCATGCTGGTGACCGACCGGCTGTTCGAGCCGTTCCGCAAGGGCACCACCACGTTCGCCCACGGCTACACCTTCGGCGGGCACCCGGTGTCGGCGGCGGTGGCCCTGGCCAACCTCGACCTGTTCGAACGCGAGGACCTGCTGGGCCACGTGCAGCGCAACGAGGCCCTCTTCCGCTCCACCCTGGAGAAGCTGCTGGACCTGCCGATCGTCGGGGACGTGCGCGGCGCCGGCTACTTCTACGGCATCGAGCTGGTCAAGGACAAGGCCACCAAGGAGAGCTTCACCGACGAAGAGTCCGAGCGGCTGCTGCGCGGCTTCGTGGACAAGGCGCTGTTCGAGGCCGGGCTGTACTGCCGGGCCGACGACCGCGGCGACCCGGTCGTCCAGCTCGCCCCGCCGCTGATCTGCGACCGCTCCCACTTCGAGGAGATGGAGCAGATCCTGCGCGCGGTCCTGTCGGAGGCCAGCAACCGGCTGTAGGCGGCGAAGGCGGTGGCCGTCCTGCGCGCGGACGGCCACCGCCTTCCCGGCGGCGGGCGACACCAGCAGGCTTGAATCCCCCCAAACCGGGCATCAGGACTGCCGCGACGAGAACGTCCAAGGCGCCGCAACCGCGGCCGCACTGTGACAAGGGGGATTCATATGACCAAGGCACGTGACGTCATGCACGCGGGTGTGCAGTGCATACCCGCGCACGAGACGCTGGACCGGGCCGCTCAGATGATGCGGGAGCTGGACGTGGGCGCCCTGCCGATCTGCGGCGACGACGACCGGCTGCAGGGCATCATCACCGACCGCGACATCGTGGTGAAGTGCATCGCCGCCGGCCACGACCCGTCCAAGGTCACCGCCAGTGAGCTGGCCCAGGGCACGCCGCAGTGGATCGACGCCGACGCCGACATCTCCGAGGCGGTGCGCCAGATGACCCGGCACCGCATCAAGCGCCTTCCGGTCATCGAGAACAAGCGGCTGGTCGGCATGATCAGTGAGGCCGACCTCGCCCAGAAACTCCCCGAAGACCAGCTCGCCGAGTTCGTCGAGAAGGTCTTCACCCCGCACTGAGCCGTCCGCGATGCCGCGAGCCCGCCGCCATCACGACGGCGGGCTCAGCTCTGCGGCGACCGCGCCTCCGAAGGCCCGCCCGGTGCGGGCGTTCCCGCCGCCCCGGTTCGCATTGACCCCTTTTCAACACGGCGTTCCCGCAAGGGGTACGGGGCCTTGGAGTCAGGGCGATGCCGTGACCTGCAATGTCATGACCGTCAGGGCTCCTGCCTCCGGCACCCAAGATCATGTGTTGAAAAAGTTCGTCCCGCGCTCCCGTCCGCGTTCACGGGCGCCCCGCCGCCGGCGGGGAACTCAAATCCCCCCGCCATTCCAGATGCCGGGGAAGGAAGCCCGCCGCTTGCCCCGTCCCGTTGCCGCACCCTTTCGGGCCTGCGGAAATGAAGTCCCGGAAAAGCCGTTTCCGCAGGATGCGATCGCAGGATCGCCGCGTTCGGAGGCCGCGGCCCGCCGAGCGCCATCGCAGGCGGAGCACACCCCACAAGATCACATAAACCGAAAATACTGCATCAATCACCATTAAAAGGACACATAATCCGGGTTGATCCGTTGAATCGTCACTTACAACACCCCCGTTCCCTGCATCATCTACGCATGGACGGCGCGCGGGAACGCTTTCCTGTGGCCGAGCCTTCCCAAGGGCGTCCGCTCCTGTCCGAAGAACCGGGGGGCCAGGCGGCGGGAGAGGCGGAGCTCGAGGAGGCCCTGCAGGCGGCGCTCGACGGAGATGAGACGGCGTTCCGGATGCTTTACCGGGACATCCAGCCCAGGCTGCTCCGCTACCTGCGCATCCTGGTCGGTCCCGACGCCGACGACGTCGCCTCCGACACCTGGCTGCAGATCGCCAGGGACCTGAAGGGCTTCCGCGGCGACTACGACCGGTTCCGCGGCTGGTGCACCCGTATCGCCCGCAACCGCGCCATCGATCACCTGCGCAGGATCGGCCGCCGCCCCGGCACGAGCCTGCCGGTGGAGGAGCTCCCCGAGACGGCCGGCGTGCGCGACGCCGAGACCGACGCGCTGGAGCGGCTGTCCACCGAGACGGCCATCACGCTCATCGCGCAACTGCCGCGCGACCAGGCCGAGGCGGTGCTGCTGCGGGTGGTCGTGGGCCTGGACGCCAAGGCGGCGGGCCGGGTGCTGGGCAAACGGGCGGGCACCGTCCGCACCTCCGCCCACCGGGGGCTGCGCAGGCTCGCGGAGATCCTCGGCCGGGAGCGCTCCGGGCGGCAAGCGGCGGGCGCGCCGCAGCCGTGATGCGCACCGGCCGTGGAGGCAGAGGGAATGAGATGAACGCAGACGACCGTCGGATCGACCACGAGAGCGCCGAGCGGATGCTCAAGGCCGCCTCGGCGTGTCCGCGGTCACCGGCCCCCGAGTCGGCGGACCCGCTGGTCCGGCTGCTGCAGGCCGCCGCGGCGCCCGGCACGGAGGCGGAACTGGCCGGCGAAGAGGCCGCCGTGGCGGCCTTCCGGGCACGGGCCCGCGGGCCGCGCCCCGCCCGCGCCGCGGCCCGCCACGCCCCGCTGCTGCTCGCCTCGGCGGCGCTGGTGATCACAGTGCTGCCGGTCTTCCTGCCCGCGGTCCTCGGCATGCCGTCACCGGGCGGGCGGGGGGAGCCGCCCGCAGGCCCTCCCCGCATCCATGCCGCACCGTCCCAGAGCGCCACGGCCCCCTCCGTTTCGGCCGACCCTTCGGCCGCGCCGTCCGCCGCGGGGACGGCCGCGCCTGAGACGGTGCGGCTGTGCCGGGCCTACACCAGCGCCGCCAAGGTCAACCCGCAGGCCGCGCGCCGCTCCCCCGCCTTCGCCGCGCTGTCCGCGCGAACAGGCGGTGACGTGGACCGCTACTGCCGGCTCGCGCTGAAGCCCTCCGCCCCTTCCGGCCCCGCCGGAAAGAACAACGCCGGCAAGGACGACGGCGCGAACCGCAAAGGGCCTGAGAACAACCCCGGCCGGGGGAAGGGCAAGGCCGAATCAGGAAAGGGCGCCCCGGGCAACGGCAACGCCGGCAATGGCAGTGCAAGAAGCGGGAAGCCGGGAAACGGCAACCCGGCCGGCGGAAATCCGGGCAAGCAGAATTAGCGCTCGCCACCCGGCCGCAAGGCCGGACGCACTCCCCTTGCCGGGCCGCTCAGCAAAGCCGGCGTCCCGGGGATCTCGTCATTCCCTCCGGTCGCGGAGGCCGGTGCGCTCCGCCGAGATCCTCCGGGAGGACGAGCGCACCGGCTTTCTCTCCGGCGGTGGGCCCGTGCGTCCCGGGACGCACGGGCCCGCCGAGGCTTTCAGCACCCGGCCGCCAAAGCCCCGAGACGGCGACTCCGCCGGCATCCGCAGGCCACGGCGCCGTCCCGCGTGCAGGCGGCCGGGAGCGCGATGCCGTCACACGCCCCAGTCGGGCCGCAACGGCATGCGGGACTCGCCGCGCTCGCCGAGCTTGACGCCCAGGATCTGGTGCAGCTGGATCCAGTTGAGCTCGAAACCGAGCCGGCTGCCGGCCATGTACAGCCGCCACACCCGCGCGGTGCCCTCGCCGACCTCGGCCACCGCCTCGTCCCAGTGCTCATCGAGGTTGCGGCACCATCCGGCCAGGGTGCGGGCGTAGTGCTCGCGCAGGTTCTCCTGGTGGCGGATCTCAAAACCGGCGTCGTTCATCTGGGTCTGCAGGTAGCCGGGCCCCTCCAGCTCCCCGTCGGGGAAGACGTACCGGTTGATGAACCCGTCCTTCTTCATGGCCGGCTGGGTGTTGTCGGGCCGGGTGATGCAGTGGTTGAGCAGCCGCCCGCCCGGCTTGAGCTTGCCGTACAGGAAGCCGAAGTAGGACGGCAGGTTGGCCTTGCCGATGTGCTCGGTGAGGCCGATCGAGCTGATGGCGTCGAAGTCGCCCTCGGTGACGTCCCGGTAGTCCTGGTGGCGGACCTCGGCCAGGTCGCTCAGGCCCGCCTCGGCGATGGCCTTCTGCGCCCACTCGGCCTGCTGCTTGGACAGCGTGACGCCCAGCGCCCGCACCCCGTAGTGCTTGGCGGCGTGCATCACCATGCCGCCCCAGCCGCAGCCCACGTCCAGCAGCCGCATGCCCGGCCGCAGCCCGAGCTTCTTGGCGACCAGGTCGTGCTTGTGGAACTGCGCCTCCTCCAAGGTGGCGTCCTCGGTGGGGAAACAGGCGCAGGTGTAGGTCATCGACGGGCCCAGCACCCACTCATAGAAGGTGTTGGACACGTCGTAGTGGTGGGAGATGGCCTTGGCGTCCCGCCGCTTGGTGTGCCGGAACCAGGAGGTGCGGCCGGTCCGCACCTCCTGCGGCGGGGGCGGCAGACGGCGGCTGGCCGCCGCGCGCAGCAGCGGATCCTGCAGGACACCGGCCAGCAGCCGCAGCCGGGCCTTGGGCGTCAGTGCCTCGGTCAGCTGCGTCATCTCCCGCAGCAGCGTGTACATGTCGCCGTAGGCGTCCAGGTGCCCGGCCACGTACGCGCGGGCCAGCCCGAGCGCGCTCGGCGAGTGCACCAGGTAGGACACCGCGTACGGCGACTTCACGTGGACCCGCAGATCACTGCCCAGGCGTCCGGCTCTCGATCCGTCGTAGGCGGTGAGCTCCACAGGGGCGTCCGCCCCGACCAGCTCCTCGAAGACCTTGGCCAGCGTCATCGCTTCCCTCCTGTCCGTCCCGCCCCGCGGGTCTTCATCGCCGCCGCCCCGGTCAGCGTCCCCGCACGCACTTGTCGTAGAGGTCGAGCAGGCGCGCGTCGGGGTCGTAGGTGTCCTTCAGACGCCGGTAGGTTTCCCCGTCGTAGTGCCGCCAGAACTCCTCACGCGAGTAGAACGCCGTCGAGTACAGAGACTTGTGGCCGTCCAGTTGGGCGACCTTCCGTTCGATCAGCCGGTTGTGGTACTCGGGCATCTGCCCCGGCTGCAGCGGCACCGTCCCCCAGAAGCCGGCGTTGACGTAGGTGACGCCGGGCTTGAGCGGGTACAGCGGCCAGCGGTGGCGCGCCCGCAGCGGGCACAGCCACACCGGGCTCATCCCGATCTTGTCGTGGAAGAACTCCAGGAACTCCGGCAGGCGTTCTGCCGGCACCTCGATGTCCTGGATGACGTCCTCGCGCGGCGGCTTGCCCGTCCACCGGTCGATGCGCGCCTTGAACTGGTAGCGCTTTTCGTAGGCCACCAGCTTGCGGTACACATCCGACCGCTTGGCGCTCTTCGGCCACACCCGCCGGATCAGCGGGTTCTGCACGCCCAGGGCGCGCGAGCACCAGAACCAGTCGGTGTCCCAGCGCCACAGGTAGTCGCGGATGGTCAAAAAGTCGATCGACCGCTGCTGGATCGACCGGTAGTAGATGTGCTGCCCGGTGTAGTCCGACACATAGGGGGCGGTGTCGGTGAACGTGCCGAGCGTCAGGTACATCTCGCGCGGCCCGAAGAAGGTGCCGTCCAAAAAGTGCACCTCATCGCCCTCGTGCTCGCGGCTTTCGCTCAGCTCGGCGAGCTTGGCGGCGCACTCGCCGGCGTCGTCGAAGCGCAGGTGCCGCAGCCGGACGTACGGCTTGACCGGCTCCAGTTCGATCTTCAGCTTCAGGGCGTACCCCAGCGTCCCGTAGGAGTTGGGGAAGCCCCAGAACAGGTCGGAGTGCTCCCCGTCCGGGGTGGCGGTGACCACTTCGCCGGCGCCGGTGATGATCTGCATCTCCAGCACCGACTCGTGCGGCAGGCCGTTGCGGAAGGAGGTGGACTCGATGCCCAGGCCGGTCACCGCCCCGCCCAGCGTGATCGTCTTGAGCTGGGGCACCACCAGCGGCATCAGCCCGTGCGGCAGGGTGGCGTCGACCAGGTCCTCGTAGGTGGTCATGCCCTGCACGTCGGCGGTGCGCGCATCCGGGTCCACCGCCAGCACCCGGTTGAAGCCGGACACGTCCAGGCCGGGCGCGGCCGTCGGCTCGCGGAAGCGGAACAGGTTGGAGGTCTGCTTGGCCAAGCGGACCGGTGTGCCCGGCGGGATCGCCGCATACGACCTGCGCAGCGCCTCGACCGCTCGCTCGTGGTGGTCTGTGACCGCCAGCTGTGACATCGCGCCCCTTCCCGTGACCAGTAAACCGATCATCCCATGCCCGTTCCAGGCGCTCTCCCGTTATGGTCGTCACAGATTGCCCGTCAAGGGAGCATCATGGGGAAGCTTTACGACGGCCTCGATGACCGTCTGCGTGCCTTCATCGCCCGGCAGCCGTTGTTCTTCGTCGCCACCGCCCCGCTGGAGGGCGGTCACATCAATGTGTCCCCCAAGGGATACCGCGACACCTTCGCCGTCATCGACGACCGCACCGTCGCCTACCTGGACATGCACGGCTCCGGCGCGGAGACCATCGCGCACCTGCGGCAGAACGGCCGGATCACCGTGATGTTCTGCTCCTTTGAGCGCACCCCGAAGATCCTGCGCCTGTACGGCACCGGCCGTGTCGTCACCCCCGGCTCCGCCGAGTGGCCCGCGCTGGTGTCCTTCTTCCCCTCCGACATCCCGGGCGCGCGGTCGATCATCGTGGTGGACGTGCACCGCATCGCCGACTCCTGCGGCTACGGCGTCCCCTACATGGACTTCGCCGGCGACCGCGAGCATCTCAAAGACTGGTCACGGCGCAAGAGCCCGGAGGACTTCGCCGCCTACCGCCGCGAGAAGAACACCACCAGCATCGACGGCCTGCCCGCCCTGGACCCTCCCACCGGCTCTTGAGCCCCGCCCCGCGCGGGGGTCACGCCCGGAGCAGCCTCAAGATCCAGGGGTAGCGGAAGTCCAGGCCGCCGAGCGCGGCCACGGCGGCGACCAGGGCGACCACCCAGGAGACGGTGTAGACGATGCCGCCCAGCCCGAACGTCACGATCGTCACCAGCAGCAGCGTCAGCTGGAAGTTCACCGCCTCGGCCGCCTGGCGCCGCGCATACGGCGCGCCGGCTCCGGCGAGCAGCATGACCGCCAAAGGCGGGATGATCAGCGGCACCGCGCCCGACCCGTGCGCCAGGGCGGCCAGCAGCCGCTGCCGCCCGTCCGGCGGGCCGGGCGCCGTCTTGCCGGGGACGCCGCCGGAGGCGGGCTCCGGCACCGGCCGTTCCAGGCCCGCCATCACCGCCGCCAGGTCGGCGCGGGTCTTGGCGGTCATCGCCAGATGCATCCGCAGCTCGAATTCCGCGTGATCCAGCCGTCCTTCGGCATAGGCGTCTTTGAGCCGTTCGAGCACCGGTTCTCTCTCGGCGTCCGAAACCCTCAGCGCCGTCGTCGTGTATCCACCGCCGTTCATGCCTCCATGCTCGGTTCCGTCCCGCGTCGGCGGATATCGGGGAAGCCCCTGGCTTTACCCTGGTCTCCCGCTCCGCCGCGCTCAGGGGATCGCCGCGCCGGGCGTCCCGGGCCCAAAGGCGCTGTTTCCCATGCGGGGCTCTGCAGAGATGCCCAGGGCGGGGACGGCTGGTCCGGTCCGGATGCGGCGCCGGGGCGGGCTTGGGGAACCGCTCGAACGCACCGGCCGTTGTCCTTTCAACCAGCATCGACCCAGCAGGCAAGGGGCACGCTCCGCGGGGGCCGGAGCGCCACGAACACCGAATGGCAGGGCAGGCGGATGAGGTTCCGGGACCGATTCGGAATCCGCAAGTGGCGCGGGAACAGGATCACCAGGCTGGACCGGGAGGCGACCAACGCCGACATCGAGGCGCTGATCGCCTTTGCCCGCAGCCGCCAGGGCGTGGAGTTCTACGTCGAGCCCCAGACCTTCGCCACCGACACCACCGCGGTCGCCGTCGCCTCCGACGGGGAGTGGATCCGCCGCCGGGTCGGCGCCCCCCAGGTGATCCACAAGGTGGCCCGTGATCTGGGCCTGCCCGTCTACGACGCCCAGCTGGTCGGCTACCCGCCGCGCATGCGCGCCTGGAACGAACGTAACCGCCGCCGCCGTCTCGACCCTGGCTCTCCCGGCGAAGCCGTCTCCTCTTGACCGGCCGTCTCCCCGCCGAGACACCTGCCAGAGCCCGGGAAGGATCCGGGATCGGACGGGCCGAAGCGAGCGGGGCAATAGCAGGTCCGAACAGGTGATCCGCCGTTCCGGCGGCCCGCGGCGCGTTTCGGCCCGGCACCGAGCACCACCGAAACCCGTCTCGGAGCCTCAGGTCACGTAGTGAAAGGCGCACCGCCGGCATGCCTTCGGTGGTCTTGCGGCCGGAAGACCGCAAGACCACCGAGGGCCTTTCAGGGCGGCGGGCCTGCGCCGCGCCCGGCAGTGCCGTCGCGTCCGGAGGGTTGAGGTTTCCCGCGCTCTCCGTTCAGGGCGGCGTTCTTCTCCTGTTCCGCGTAGGCGGCGGCGAGTTCCTCAGGGGTCATCTTCAGGCGGGCCTTCGATGGGGGGATGGCGGAGTCGATGACTTCGCGCAGGACGAGTGCCAGGGAATAGGCCGGGTCGGCCTCCATCGCGCGGTCGAGCGCGATGTTGGCCAGGCCGCCGTCGCCGGTGGTGTAGGCGGCGTAGGCCAGCAGGCACGCCGGGGCCGCGGCGTAGGGGGTCTCGACGCGGCGCAGCACGTCGCTCCAGAACGCGATGACCGAGGCGGGATCGTCCAGGTCCATGCGGACCCAGGCCTCATCGCGCACCCGCAAATTGGTGAGGAGGACGCCCAGCCAGGCGATCTCCTCGTCGGACGGCGGGCCGGCGCGGGAGGTCAGGTCGGCCAGCAGGGGAACGGCCTCCTCGACCATCCGGGCGCGGATCCGCTCCGGCGAATGGCCGGCGGCGGCCCACGACAGCAGGCGTTCTTCAGCCCGGTCGGTGGCCCGGCGCATGGCCTGCCGGGCGGGACCGGTGAGGGGGGCGATGGTGCGTTGCAGCTCGGACCGGTCGGCGTAGGCCACATGCCCGGCGAAGGTGGCCTCGGCCGCGATCACGCTGGCGGAGATGTCGTAGGCGGTGCCCTCCGGCGGGCAGCAGCCGGGGTCCCGGCACAGGTACGACCACCAGCGTCCATCGGCGACGCGCAAGGCCTCCTTGACGGTGATGCCGCGCTCGGCGAGGGCCCGCCGGGAGGCGTCGATGACGGGTGTGACGCGTTCGGCGGGGCCGTATCCGATCAGCAGGACCTGCCGGAAGCCGTTGCGGGACAGCAGCAGGCCGGCGCGTTCGGCCAGTCCCTCGCGCAGTTCGGCGGCACCGGACCGCGGTAAGTCGAACCGCATCGCGCACGTGCCGGCGGGGCCGTCGAAACCGATGGCGACCAGGCTGTCGGCGGGATGGAAGCCGAGCAGGTAGGGCACGACGGACACCGCATCGTGCGGTGACCGGATCTTCAACGCGGGCCGGTCGGTGCGGGCCATGGGCTCTTTCATGCCCTCGAGCCTGTCAGGCGGGCGGCCACGGCCGGGAGATCACTTGAAAATGTGGATAACCGTTCACGCCTTGGGCGCGGGGTGCCCGGCCGCTCGGGGAACGGCCGGGCGCCCCGCGCCGCGGCGAAGGCCCGTCCGCCGGTCAGGGAGTGAGAGTGAGGGTGTGCTCGGCGGCGCGGCGCACCGAGTCCGGGCGCGAGTACATGGGGATGGTCCGGCCGTCGGCCCACAGCCGGGCCTGGTCGTGGTAGTTGGCGTGGAAGGCGTGCCCGGAGGCGCCGGTCAGGTTGATCCAGCGGGAGCGGTCCAGGTCGCCCAGGTCGACGACCATCCGCATGGACGGCACCGAGGTGACCTCATAGCCCTCCTGGGCGTCCCACCCGGTGGAGTCGACGCTGCTCTCGGTGCCGGACGGCTTGAGCGGCCCGCGGTTGAACAGCCACTCGATGGGGGCGATCCCGGAGGTGCCGAAGGTGTCGTTGGTGAGCTTGAGCGTGTGCAGGTCGCCCCACCGCCAGCGGCGCGGGTCGTCGCCGAGCCTGCCGGTCAGCTCGGTGTGCGCGGCGCGGACGGCCCGGCGCAGGACGTCGTCGCGGGTCTCCTTGACGCCGGCGGTGCGCACATCGTCCCACCAGGGGTCGTCGGGGCGGTCCAGCAGCAGGCGGACGACCTCCGACCAGCGTTCCCCGCCGGAGGGGCGGGCCTGCTCGGGCAGCTCGTCGTTGAAGGTGCCGATGAGCAGGTGACGCCAGATGGCGTTGAAGTAGGCGGCGGGAGCCGAGTCGCGCGAGTGCTGGAAGTCCCAGCCGCGCAGCAGTTCCACATCGGGGCCGCCCACGCGCAGCAGGTGCGGCACCAGCACGGCCGCGAAGCCGTCGTAGCCGTCTTTTTGGATGCGGCTCATGGCGGCCTGGTCCACCTTCGGAGCGGCGGTGATCAGCTGCTGGATGCGGGCGGCGCGGTACCCGTAGGCCCAGTCCTTGGTGAGCAGGTGCCGGTACTGAGAGCCGATGACGGCGTTGTTGGCGGTGACGATGTACCCGGAGCGGGGGTTGTAGACGCTGGGCAGTTCATCGAAGTCGATGTAGCCGGTCCATTCGTACTCCCCGGTCCAGCCGGGCACCGGCCAGGTTCCATCGCCCTTGGCGCGGATCGGGATGCGGCCGGGCGCCTGGTAGCCGATGTTGCCGTCCACGTCGGCGTAGACGAGGTTCTGCGCGGGCACGTCGAAGAACCTGGCCGCCTCGCGGAACTCCTCCCAGTTGCGGGCGGAGTTCATCGCCACGATGGCGTCGGCGGTCGGGCGGGGCTCCAGCGCCACCCAGCGCAGCGCCACGGCCGTCCCCTCCCCGGCGATGGGTTCGATGTCCATGACGTCGGAGACGATCGGGCCGTGCCGGGTGGCGCGGACGGTGATCCGCACCGGGTCGGAGCCGGCGACCTTGATCTCCTCGACGCGGGTCTGCAGCGGCTCCCGGGAGCCCTTGTACTCGTAGGCGTCGCCGGTGATCTTCTCCAGGTACAGGTCGGCGACGTCCGGTCCCAAGTTGGTGAAGCCCCAGGCGATCCGGTCGTTGTGCCCGATGATCACGCCGGGGGTGCCGGAGAAGGTGAAGCCGGTGACGTCCAGGGGGCACTCTTCGGTGATCCGCCGGCAGTGCAGCCCCGCCTGGTACCAGATGGACGGCATGTGCGGCGCCAGGTGCGGGTCGTTGGCCAGCAGCGGCTTGCCGGTGGTGGTGCGGCTGCCGGCGACCACCCAGGAGTTGGAGCCGATGCCCGGCGCCCCGTTGCCCATCAGGGACGGCATCGCGCGCAGCGCCCTTGCCAGGCGCTCCAGCGCCGGCGCCGCGTCCGCCCCGGGCGTCTCATCACCTGAAGCTTCCCGCGGAGCGTTCTCCAGGGCGGGGACGGTGGCGCGGGCGCGGGGGGAGGCGGCCGGCGCGGCGTCGCCCGAGGGGCGGAACTCGCCGTCTTCGACCTCGCCGCCCGCGACGATGACCGGGAAGCGGTCGTGGTCGTAGTCCGGGAAGAGCTGCTCGACCCGGGACTTGGGGACCTTGGTGGCGGCCAGGGCGCGTTCCAGTTCCTCTTCCAGGTTGGAGCGCAGGTCCCAGGCCATCGCCTTCAGCCAGGCCACCGAGTCGGCCGGAGTCCACGGCTCGGGGGTGTAGCCGGAGCGCTGAAAGCCCAAGACGGCGTATTCCAGGCTCTGCGTGGCGGTGTCGGGGTGCTCTTTCAGCCAGGCGTTGACGCCTTGGGCGTAGGCCTCCAGGTAGCGCCTGGTCCGGGGCGACAGCAGGGCGAGTTCCTGTTCGGCCACCCGCCGCCATCCCAGCGTCCGCACGAACTTGTCGGTGTCGACGGTGGTCTCGCCGAACAGTTCCGACAGGCGCCCGGAGGTGATGTGCCGGCGGAAATCCATCTCCCAGAAACGGTCTTGGGCGTGCACATAACCCTGGGCGCGCATCAGATCCTCACCGGTATCCGCATAGATGTGCGGAATACCCCATTTATCCCGATAGACGGTGACGGCGGCGCGCAGGCCCGGCAGCCTGATCTCCCCGTCCATCCGGGGGAATGAGCGCCGCACCGTCCACACCGTCCACGCGGTGAGCAGCAGCACGAGCACCAGCAGGACCGCCAGGACGCGCACGGCCCAGCGGGCGGGCCCCGGCAGCGGGGCGAGGGGGGCGAACCGGGCCACTCAAGCTCCTTCCATCCAGAGGGTTTTCGCAGCTTAAAGCAGCAATGGTCGCGATAGTGCGGATTTGGAGACCGGTCGTGCCCGCGCCTCACATCACAGACGTCCTCACTCGCCCATGGCTCATGTTGTGAGATTCTTGGTCTTACGGTGACTACGATGCGTGAACGGGAAAAGGTCCTCGATGGCGAGTGAACTGGATCCGCCGGCAGCCGAGCATTTGCGGTCGGTGGCGGCGGCCGTGTACCGGGAGGCTCCCTCGGGCTGGCTGTCCGCGACCCTGAGCTGCGTCGTGACGCCCATCTCGGTGAGCCGGCGGCTGGTTTACCACCGTCCGGAGGGCCCGGTGAACGACCGTCTGTTCGACCTGCCCCTCGACCCGTTCCACTCCCTCTGCCGGCGCGGCGGCGCCGGGCAGGCGCACGTGGACCTGACCGTGCAGTCCTCCGGCGACTACCAGGCGCTCGTCATCTGGCCCGGCGAGCACGGCCCGTTCTCCGGCTTTCGCAGCCACCTGTATCTCCTCGACCCCGGCGCCGATCCTTTGCAGCCCGGCGATGAGGAGGACGGTCCGGCCGACGCCTCCCCCGCCGGGGACCCGCAGGAGGCCGTCCATCTGCTGCGCGAGGTCATGCGGATCAAGTACGAGATCCTCGGCCGCACCGAGCCGCCGCGCCCGCCCGCCTCCACCGCCATGCTGGAGCTGCTGCAGCAACGGTCCCCGGTGCCCCTGCCGGCCGACCTGCTGGCGCTCTACCGGGTGAGCGACGGCGGTCCGCTGACATTCGACGACTATGAGTGGCTGTCTTTGAGCGAGCTGGTCGGTCCCGAAGGCTCCGGGGGCCGGCTGGAAGACGGCCGGTACAACCGGCCGGGCTGGGAGACGGGCTGGAACCACACCGTCTTGGAGACCGACCCGCTGCGAAGGGTGCGCCGGGTGACCGGGCACCTCGGCTGGATCCCGTTCGCGCACGACGGCGGCGGCAACTACCTGGCCGTCGACATGGCCCCGGGTCCGGGGGGCAGGCCGGGACAGGTCATCGAGATGGGCCGCGACTACGACGACGGCGCCCTGTACCGGGCCGACTCGGTCACCGGCCTGCTGCGCATGGAGCTGAAAACGCTCAAACGAGGTGACTATGAGGCCCCGGAGGAGGACTACGTAGAGCTGTTCGGGCCCGAATGGGAGCAGCCGGCCGACCGCTACGCCTGGCAACGCCGCATCGACGCCCGCCGAGCGACCCTGGCCTCGGTCGGCCCGGAGGTGCAGCGGCTCATCGTCCTGCACGGCACCGAGCTGGACCTGCGCCCGCTGCGCAACGCGCCCCGGCTCCGCGACATCACCCTGACCTGCCGGAACCCCGACCTGAGCGTGCTGCGGGAACTGCCGGTGGAGAACCTTGAGCTGAGGGTGGACACGGTGGACCTGACACCGCTGACCGGCCACCCCACCTTGCGCACCGTCGTCTTGACCACCGAACAGCCGGTGCGCATCGCCCCGCTGAGCACGCTGCCCAAGCTGTACGGCCTGGACCTGGCCGAAGCCGCCGTCGGCGATCTGGAGCACCTGGCCGGCGCGACGACGCCGCGTTTCCTCATGCTGGCCCTGGAGCAGTGGCAGGAGCTGCGCAAACGCACCGACCGGCCGCCTGCGCCGGCCGTCGCCGCCCTGGCCGGCGACACGGTGAGGCACCAGACGGCCCTGGAGTGGGCGGCCGGTTTCCCCCGCTTCCGGCCTCCCGCCGTGGCCCGGCTCACCGGCCGGCTGGAGCCGTGAGGCCGCATCGCCGCCGCGGGCGGGGTAGCGTTGGCCGACATGCCGTCCGCTGATCCGCCCGGCGAGGTCCGCCTCCCGGACACCGCCGCCCTGCTGGCCGCCGCGGTCAAAGCGATCGGGGGAACCGAACGTCCCGGCCAGGTGCGAATGGCCGAGGCGGTCGCGCGGGCCATCGCCACCGGGGAGCACCTGGCCGCCCAGGCCGGGACCGGGACCGGCAAATCGCTGGCCTACCTGGTCCCGGCGATCCGGCACGCGGTGGCGGCCGACACCACGGTGGTGGTCTCCACCGCCACCATCGCGCTGCAGCGCCAGCTGGTGGACCGTGACCTGCCCCGCCTGGCCGAGGCGCTGCGGCCGCTGCTGGGGCAAGAGCCCCGGTTCGCCATCCTCAAGGGCCGCGGCAACTACCTGTGCCTGCACCGGGTGCACACCGGCGCCCCCGACGAGCCCGAGGACGCGGCGCTGTTCGACCCGCAGCAGCTGTCGGCGCTGGGCCGGCAGGTCAAGCGGCTGCACGAGTGGGCCGGGCAGACCGTCACCGGCGACCGCGACGAACTGGTGCCCGGGGTGAGCGAGCAGGCGTGGCGGCAGGTGTCGGTGAGCGCCCGCGAATGCCTGGGCGCCCAGCGCTGCCCGCACGGGGAGTCCTGCTTCGCCGAGCAGGCCCGGGCCGAGGCGGGCCAAGCGCACATCGTGGTCACCAACCACGCCCTGCTGGCGATCGACGCCCTGGAAGGACGCCAGGTGCTGCCCGAGCACGACGTGGTGATCGTGGACGAGGCGCACGAGCTGGTGGACCGGGTCACCGCGGCGGGCTCCGGGGCGCTCAGCGGCCCGGCCGCCGAGACCGCCGCCCGCCGCTGCGGCCGGCTCATCGAAGAGGGCGTGGCCGACCGGCTGAAGGAGGCGGCCGAGAAGCTGGCGGCGCTGCTGGAGGACCTGCCGGCCGGGCGGCTGGACGTGCTGCCGGAACCGCTGGGCCGGGCGCTGGCCGCGCTGCGGGACGCCGCGCACGCCTGCCTGACCGCGCTCGGCTCCGACCGCGCAGACGACCCGGCCGCCTTGGCGGCCCGCAGAGCCGTCCGCTCGACGGTGGAGGAGCTGCACGACACCGCGGTGCGGATGCTGGAGTCCTTCGAACCGCAGCTCGCCGCGCGCTCCGATGTGGTCTGGCTCGACAAGCCGCTCACCGGTCCCGCGGCACCGGACGGCCCCCGCCGCCCGCCGACCCTGCACATCGCCCCCATCAGCGTCGGCGGCCTGCTGCGCACGGCGCTCTTCGGCACCCGCACCACCATCTTGACCTCGGCCACCCTCACCCTGGGCGGCTCGTTCGAGCCCTTGGCCCGCCAGTGGGGCCTGCCTCCTTTGAGCTCCGCGCAGGCCCCGGCGGCGAACCGCGCCGGCGGCCGCGGGCCGGCGGACCTTGCACCGCCTGCGGGCCACCGCTCCGGGGACGTCCGCGCCGCGAACCCGAGTCTCACCGACCACGGCCCGGCGGGCGGCTCACCCCACCCCGCCGCCCAGGGGTCCGAGAACGGCCACCCGGCGGCAGGACACGCCGCCGCATCACCGGGGCCGGGTGTCTGCGACTCCGTGGACGGCCGCCCGTCGGCGCGAGGGGGCGGGAAGCCGAATTCCAACGGTCACAGCCCGCCGCATGCCGCCCGCGGTCCCTCCCACGGATCCAACGACGGTCAAGCCGCAGATCCACGTTCCGGCGGTCACGGCCCGGCGGGTGACCCGTCCCGCTCGGCCGGGGCCGACGGCTCTTCCGCCGAGTCCGGTCCCGGGGATGACCGCTCGCGGGCCGGCCGGGAGCCTGCGGACGTCGCAGCACGCCAGGCACGGCCCCAAGGCCCGGGCGACCCGTCCGGGGAGGGCGGTGAGCTGCGCTGGTCGGCGCTGGACGCCGGGTCGCCGTTCGACCACGCCAAGGCGGGCATCCTCTACGTCGCGCGGCACCTGCCGCAACCGGGGCGGGACGGGCTGCCGGAGGCCTACCTGACCGAGATCGCCGAGCTGATCGAGGCGGCCGGCGGGCGGACGCTGGGATTGTTCTCCTCGATGCGGGCGGCCCGGCAGGCCGCCGAGGAGCTGCGGGGACGTCTGGGCCACCCGCTGCTGTGCCAGGGCGAGGACGCCACCTCCCTGCTGGTCAAAAGGTTCGCCGAGGAGGAGCGGACCTGCCTGTTCGGCACGTTGTCGCTGTGGCAGGGGGTGGACGTGCCCGGCCCGTCCCTGCAATTGGTGATCATGGATCGGATCCCGTTCCCCCGCCCGGACGACCCGATCGCCTCGGCCCGGCAGCGGGCGGTGGCGGCCCGGGGCGGCAACGGCTTCATGGCGGTGGCGGCCACCCAGGCGGCGCTGCTGCTGGCGCAGGGCGCCGGGCGGCTGCTGCGCTCGGCCACCGACCGGGGCGTCGTGGCGATCCTCGACCCCCGCCTGGCGACCGCCCGCTACGGCGGGTTCCTCAGATCGTCGCTGCCCCCGTTCTGGACGACGACCGACCCGGCCGTGGTCCGCGGCGCCCTGCGGCGCCTGGACGCCGCGGTCTCCGCCGCCTGACCGTCCCGATGCGCACCGGCCCGTCCGCTCCCGCTGCCGCGGCCCTCCCCACCGAGTTCGAGAAGACACAGCGGGAGAGCGACACGCCGAGTACTATGGGGCGTTTTAACGGAGGTCCGTAACCCCCGGAAAAGGCTTTGACGCCCGCCGTTAGTCTGTCTCCCATGCAGGTCACCCAGTCGGAGAAGCTCGCCAACGTCTGCTACGACATCCGCGGCCCGGTCCTGAAGCGGGCCAAGGAGCTGGAGGCCGAGGGGCACCAGATCCTCAAGCTGCACATCGGCAACCCGGCCCCGTTCGGGTTCGAGGCCCCGCCGGAGATCCTCCAGGACGTCATCCGCAACCTGCCCGAGGCACACGGCTACAGCGACTCCAAGGGCATCCTGTCGGCCCGCCGCGCCATCGTGCAGCACTACGAGGAGCGGGGCTTTGAGGGCCTGGACGTCGAGGACGTCTACCTGGGCAACGGGGTCTCGGAGCTGATCACGATGACCCTGCAGGCGCTGCTGAACAACGGCGACGAGGTGCTGATCCCCGCACCGGACTACCCGCTGTGGACCGCCTCGGTGTGCCTGGGCGGCGGCACCCCGGTGCACTACCTGTGCGACGAGCAGGCCGGGTGGGCCCCGGACCTGGACGATGTGGAAGCCAAGATCACCGAGCGGACCAAGGCGCTGGTGATCATCAACCCCAACAACCCCACCGGCGCGGTCTACTCCCGCCAGGTGCTGGAGCGGCTGGCCGAGCTGGCCCGCCGGCACGGGCTGATCATCTTCTCCGACGAGATCTACGACCGGGTGCTCTACGACGGCGCCGAGCACATCTCGATCGCCACGCTCGCCCCCGACCTGCTGTGCCTGACCTTCGGCGGGCTGTCGAAGAACTACCGGGTGGCCGGTTTCCGCTCCGGCTGGGTGGTGCTGTCGGGCCCCAAGGAGCACGCCGAGTCCTACATCGAGGGCCTGGACATCCTGGCCAACATGCGGCTGTGCCCGAACGTGCCGGCCCAGCACGCCATCCAGGCCGCGCTCGGCGGCCACCAGAGCATCAACGAGCTGGTGCTGCCCACCGGGCGGCTGGGCGAGCAACGCGACCGCGCCTGGAAGCTGCTCAACGAGATCCCCGGGGTGAGCTGCGTCAAGCCGCAGGGCGCGCTGTATGTGTTCCCGCGCCTGGACCCGGAGGTCTACCCGATCAAGGACGACATGCAGTTCGTCCTGGAGCTGCTGGAAGACCAGAAGCTGCTCGTCGTGCAGGGCACCGGCTTCAACTGGCCCGCCCACGACCACTTCCGCGTGGTCACCCTCCAGTACGCCGCCGAGCTGGAGGAGGCCATCACCCGCATCGGTACGTTCCTGACCACCCGCTACCCGTCCTGACGGAACCCGACGCAGGACGCACCCGCCGGGGCGGCCCGGGCCGCCCCGGCGTCGCTGTGCGGCTCCCCGTTCCGTGCCGGCCGCCCTCGCAGGCCGTCCGGGAAGCTGAAACGGCCCGCCGTAAGCGCACGTCCCGCACCGCCCCGATTCCCGGGGCCTGCTTCCCTCTCGCGTCCGGCTCGGCCACCGCGTCATCCCCGAGGCGGACGCGCACCCGGTCCGCGCACCGCGCATCACCAGCGCGAACGCATGCACGAAATGTCCGATTGTGACCGGGGCAACATACAAGCAGGCTTGCTTGCTTGTATGTTGCACGCCTACCGTCGAAGGCGTGTCAGTCAACGGTCGCCGGCGATACCACCGCAGGCACACCAGCCGCAGAACCCAGGAAGAGCGCCGGTCCGCCACCCAGGCCCGGCTGCTGGACGCCACCGCGGAGGCGCTGGCGGACCTGGGGTGGGCGGGCCTGTCCACCACCGAGGTCTCCCGCCGGGCGGGAGTGTCCCGGGGCGCCCAGCAGCACCACTACCCCACCAAGATGTCGCTGGTCGCGGCGGCGCTGGAGCACCTGCTCAGCCGGCTGCGGGCCGAGTACGAACAGGCCTATGCGGAGCTGCCGGAGGAGCAGCGCAACATCGAAGGGGCGCTGGACCTGTTCTGGGAGATGCTGCGCCAGCCCCCGGCCATCGCGCTGCTGGAGCTGGCGCTGGCCGGCCGCACCGACGAATCCCTGCGTGACCTCAGCGCCGACCTCCACGAGCGCGTGATCGTGATCATCAAAGAGGTCTTCCACGAGCTGTTCCCCGAAAGCCTGCCCCCCGAGATCGTCGACACCACCATCCGCGGGCTGTTCGCCCTGCTGGTGGGGCTGTCGATCCAGAACTCCCTGGACAACGACGTCCACGGGCACCAGGCGGCCGTGCTGGCACTGGTCAAGGACATCGCCCACATGCTCATCCCCGACGACAAGGAAACCCGCTCATGACCAAGACCCCCACCCAGCTGGCCGAGGAGATCAAGGAACAGGTCACCGACCGCAAGTCGTACCTGGGCGTGATCGAACGCCTCAGCAAGGCCTCGGTGGAAAAACACTGGGAGGCCTACGCCGACATCCCCTGGGAGGACCCCGACTACCGGGTGGAGCGCCACGACCCGCGCTGGATCCTGGCCCCTGAGGTGGACCCGCTGGGCGGCACCGAGTGGTACAAGTCGCAGCCGGCGGAGATCCAGGCCGAGATCGGCCTGTGGCGGGTGGCCACCGCGATGAAGGTGGGGCTGCAGTTTGAGAACCTGCTCAAGCGCGGCCTGCTGAACTACGCCTACTGGCTGCCCAACGGGCGGGCGGAGTTCCGGTACGTCTACCACGAGACGACCGAGGAATGTCATCACGCGATGATGTTCCAGGAGTTCGTCAACCGCACCAAGCTGCCGATCCGCGGCATGCCGCGCTCCCTCAACCTGATCGCCCAGGCGACGCCGTGGATCCCGCTCATCAGCACCGAGCTGTTCTTCGTGTTCGTGCTCGGCGGTGAGGACCCGATCGACTACGTCCAGCGCAAGTCCCTCAAGGGCGGGCACGTCAAGCACCCGCTGCAAGAGACGATCATGAAGATCCACATCGCCGAGGAGGCCCGCCACATCTCCTTTGCGCGGCACTACCTCAAGCACCGGGTGCCGCAGCTGAGCCGCCTGCGCCGCCAGCTGCTCGGCCTCACCGCCCCGCTGATCCTGGCGCTGATGGCACGGATCATGCTGTGCCCGCCCGGCCCGATGGTCCGCTACTACGACATCCCCGAGGACGTGGTCAAGCAGGCCTACGGCAGCCCCGAGTTCAAAAAGCAGATCCGCGAGTGCGTGGGCAAGGTCCGTGACCTGCTGGCCGAGCTGGGCGTGATCAACCCGATCAACAAGCGGCTGTGGATCGCCCTGGGCATCTGGGACGAGCCGCGCGGACGCGCCGCCAAGGTGTGACAACCCTGCGGGCCCGCTGCAGCCGTTGCAGCGGGCCCGTCTCGTCTTCGCCTCCGGCCACAAGAGGTCATGAAGATGTCACGAAATTAGAAAAGCAACACGCTCGGCATCGAGCACATACCACCCCGTATACTCCCCATGAGTAGACCGGCTGTCCAATAAAAGCGGCCGGACGTGCGGCTTGGAGCGGGGAACCAGTTCATGAAGATCGCGATCGTGACCGGGGGCGCCTCAGGCATCGGCCGCGCCATCGCCACCTCTCTGGTGGCCCGCGGCGACACCGTCGTGGTGGCCGACATCAACGAGCCCGGCGCCAAGCACGTCGCCGACAAGCTCAACACTCTCGGCCGGGGCCGCGCCATCGCCGCCGCCTTGGACGTCACCGACGCCGAGGCCGTCGAAACCCTCTACAAGGACGTCCACGCCGAGCACGGCCGGCTCGACCTGGTCTTCAACAACGCCGGCATCGCGATCGGCGGACTGGCCGAGGAACTGACCCTCGACCACTGGAACCGGGCCATCGACATCAACCTCAAGGGCGTCGTCCACGGCGTGCAGGCCGCCTACCCCCTCATGCTGCGCCAGCGCTCCGGGCACATCGTCAACACCGCCTCGCTGGCCGGGCTGCTCCCCATGCCGATGGGCATCCCCTATACCGCCACCAAGCACGCGGTGGTCGGATTGTCACTGGCGCTGCGCGCCGAGGCGGCCGGCGTCGGCGTCAAGGTCAGCGTGGTCTGCCCCGGTTTCGTGGACACCCCGCTGCTGGCCAACATCAACCCCGGCCTGCCGGAGACCCCGATGAGCGGGGACGGCCGAACCCAGATCAAAAAGCAGGCCGGCGGTTTCTACACCCCCGAGCGGCTCGCCCGCGACATCATGCGCGGGGTGGCCCGCAACCAGGCGCTCATCGTCGCCCCCGCCTCGGGCCGGGCCATCTGGCGCGGCATGCGCCTGAGCCCCAGGACGGTCCTGCGCGTCGCCCAGTTCGCCGCCGCCCGCTACCGCCGCGAGCACCACGGCCGCTGAGCCCTGCGTCACCGCAGCGGCCACCTCGGCTAGGAGGTTTCTTCGCCTCCGCTCTCGACCGCCCGGCCGCCCTCTCTCTCACCGCCGATCGCCGCGGTGCTCACCCGGATGCGGGGGTAGTGCAGGTCGAACGCCGGGCGTTCGGACCTGATCCGCGGGATCGCCAGGAAGTTGTGCCGCGGCGGCGGGCAGGACGTGGCCCACTCCATCGAGTTCCCATAGCCCCACGGGTCGTCGATCTGCACCCGCTTGCCGTGCCGCGCGGTGCGGTAGACGTTGTACAGGAAGAACAGCGTGGAGGTCCCCAGCAGGAGCGCGCCCGCGCTGGAAACCCTGTTCAAGGCCAGGAACTCGGTCGGATAGTCGGCGTAACGGCGCGGCATGCCCTCGGCGCCCAGCCAGTGGTGCACCAGGAACGTGGTGTGGAACCCGATGAACAGGGTCCAAAAATGCCACTTGCCGAGCGTCTCGTTGAGCATCTTGCCGGTGAACTTCGGCCACCAGAAGTAGAACCCGGCGAACATCGCGAACACCACCGTGCCGAACACCACGTAGTGGAAGTGACCCACCACGAAGTAGGAGTCGTGCACGTGGAAGTCCATCGGCGGGGAGGCCAGGATGACACCGGTCAGCCCGCCGAACAGGAAGGTCACCAGGAACCCGATCGACCACAGCATCGGCGTCTGCAACGTGATGCTGCCCCGCCACATGGTGCCGACCCAGTTGAAGAACTTCACCCCGGTCGGGATCGCGATCAGGAACGTCATGAACGAGAAGAACGGCAGCAGCACCTGGCCGGTGGTGAACATGTGGTGCGCCCACACCACCATCGACAGCCCGGTGATCGCGATCGTCGCCCCGACCATGCCGACGTAGCCGAACAGCGGCTTGCGGCTGAACACCGGGATGATCTCGGTGATGATCCCGAAGAACGGCAGCGCGATGATGTAGACCTCCGGGTGGCCGAAGAACCAGAACAGGTGCTGCCACAGCAGCGCGCCCCCGGTCGAGGCGTCGTAGATGTGGGCGCCCAGCCTGCGGTCGGCCATCAGCGCCAGCAGCGCCGCCGCCAGCACCGGGAACACCAGCAGCACCAGGATGCTGGTCAGCAGGGTGTTCCAGGTGAAGATCGGCATCCGGAACATCGTCATGCCGGGCGCCCGCATCCCCAGGATGGTGGTGATGAAGTTGACCGCGCCCAAGATGGTGCCCAGGCCCGACAGCGCCAGCCCCATGATCCACAGGTCCCCGCCGACCTCCGGTGAGAAGGTCTCGTTGCTCAAGGGGGTGTAGGCGGTCCAGCCGAAACTGGCCGCACCGGAGGAGGTGAGGAACCCCAGCATCACGATCGTGCCGCCGAACAGGAAGAACCAGTAGCTCAGCATGTTCATCCTCGGGAACGCCACGTCCGGCGCCCCGATCTGCAACGGCATGATCGCGTTCGCGAACCCGAAGAACAGCGGGGTGGCGAACAGCAGCATCATCACCGTGCCGTGGATGGTGAACAGCCGGTTGTACTGCTCGTTGGTGACGACCTGCAGCCCGGGATCGGCCAGCTCGGCGCGTATCACCAGCGCCATGACTCCGCCGATCAGGAAGAACACGAACGAGGTGATCAAGTACAGGTGCCCGATCACCTTGTGGTCGGTCGAGGTGATCCAGGAGACGAGCTGCGAGCCCCGGCTACGCCGCACCGGCGGCGCCTCCGGCAACTGACGGCCGAGCAGAACCATGCTGGGCTCCTCGAGACGGGACCTCCTTGTCACCGCTCTACCTGTCCACTAACGGCGGGGTCCATGCACCGCACGGGACGAACGCCCACGTCAGCACCGGTCAGACCGCACCTTCCGGACACCCCGGCAACGTCGCAGGCCCCAACCGCGAGATCCATCGCGCGAAAACGAGCCCTCCCACCGGCCGGGTAGCGTGAGGGTGTGGAGAAGATCCTGGTCAGCAGTTGCCTGCTGGGCCGGCCGGTGCGCTACGACGGCCGCGATAAGCGGCGCGACGATGCGATCCTCCACCGCTGGCAGGCCGAAGGACGCCTGGTGCCCTACTGCCCCGAGGTCGGCGGCGGACTGCCCGTCCCCCGCCGCCCCGCGGAGATCACCGGCCCCGGCGGCGGCCCGGCGGTCCTGGACGGCACCGCCCGCGTCCTCACCGACACCGGCCAGGACGTGACCGCGGCCTTCCTGGCCGGCGCCCAGCGCGCCCTGGAGGCGGCCCGGCGAGCAGGCGCCCGCCTGGCCATCCTTAAAGAATCCAGCCCATCCTGCGGCATCACCCGGATCTACGACGGCTCCTTCACCGGCCGGCTGTCCCCCGGCATCGGCGTCACCACGGCCCTCCTGGAACGCCACGGCATCACCGTCTTCAGCGAAAACGACCTCAACGCCGCAGCCGCCCACCTGCAACGCCTGGAATCCTCCCCACCATCACCCGAATCAACGAGCTGAGGTGATGTCAGTCTCCGTGTGGCGCGGCGTCTCTTGTCGAGGGGCGAGCTTCCATAGCGGCCGGTTCCGCCTCGTCCCGAGCCTGGGTGTACCGTTTCTTGATCGCACGGCGCCCGTCCCACTCCCTGCTTGCAGAAGACGGCTCGGCGAGTCTGCGCCGTGTCCTGTTCGGAGAGGCGCTGTGGCCGCCCGAGCTGTTGCGGGTGTTGCGCCAGGTCGAGGAGCGGGCGGTGGAGACTGGTCACGGGCCT
>Ga0207867_1000326_pt1 | contig 54493 bp, 60 predicted proteins | sample HigsolmetaAR206D_FD_184838 | JGI IMG/M metagenome (GOLD analysis project Ga0207867, IMG submission 184838) | Ionic liquid and high solid enriched microbial communities from the Joint BioEnergy Institute, USA - AR20-6-D (SPAdes) (version 2) ...
CTCCTCCGGCGTCTCGGCGTCCTCGGCCTCGTAGATGGTCTGCGCACCACCCTTGAACCAGTCCGCCGGGTTGTAGTGCTCGTCGTAGGAGGTGAAGCCGAATTCGATCTCGAGAGAGGCGGTGTCGGTCATGTCGGGTCTCCTTACCCTGTCGCGCGGGGCCTATCCCCATCGCTTGTGTCCCTAAATTAGGACATGGGATTGGACTGTCAAGCGGGAAAATGCGGGGTGATGCAAAAATGGCTGACATGCTCCGTCGTCTCGTGATCGCGATACTGGCTGGCGTGGTGGTGATCTACGCGGCCGGCGTGGTGGGCGCGGCCTGTTGACGATGGCGGAGGAGCGCGGTATGGTCGAATTGGTGTAAATGACTACAAGTGTCGAACATCCAATTGCCTTCGCTCTCGGGATTGGCACTGACTCGCCCCGAGAGATGCCGGCAAGACCAACGGCCAGGGGTCCTACCCCTGGCCGTTTCTGTTTCACGCGGCGCCGTCTCGGACATCCGGGGCGGCGCTTCCCGTTTCGGGGTCTACGTCATGGCAAGGGGCACGCCTCCTTACGGTGGCTGCCCGTCGCCGTAAGGTCGTCCTGCGAGATCGACTGATCGAACAGGTTGTCGCCGATGCCCCATCGCATGTCAATGAAAGATTGACATGCCGATGTATGCGTGGCATATAGCTGTTACCCCCAAACCGGAGAACAGCATCACATGGCAGGTATCAAGGACATCGCGAAGGGTCGCAGCGACATCTACAGGGTTAGCCCATATGATCTGAGCGTCAAGCCTGGCTGGAACAGCCGCGATCCCAATGACCCCAGCAACGCCGAGCACATCGACAACCTCGCCAGGTCGATTGCCGAACATGGCGTAAAGCAGCCCCTCACCATCTACCAGGAGGATGGGAAGTTCTTCGTTGAGGATGGTCACTGTCGCCTCGAGGCCGCCCTTCGCGCCATCGAGCGCTACGGTGCCCAGAAGGACATGCTCATCCCCGTGCGGATGGGCGACAAGGAGGCCACCGAACAGGATCGCGTCCTCTCCCAGATCATCCGCAACTCGGGCAAGCCCCTCTCGCCTATTGAGATGGGTACGGTGTTCAAGACCCTGCGTAACCTCGGCATGTCGGACAGCGAGATTGCGCGGCGCTCGGCAGTGAGCCGCCCCTGGGTCAGCATGCTTGTCGATTTGGTCGACATGCCGCCGGCAATCACCGACCTCGTCCGCAGCGGCGCCATATCCGCCACCCTGGCTATCGAAACGGTCAAGGACTTTGGCGGTGATGTCCAAGCCGCAGCGGAGGTGTTGCGCGGCGCAGTCGACGCGGCCAAGGCGAGCGGCAAGGATCGCGCGACGGCCAAGCACGTCAAGCTGGCGATGGAGTCCGAGGAGGGCTCTCAAGAGCCCAAGGAATCCAAGACGGCAGATGAGAGGAAGCCCTCGATGCGCGTGCGGTTGCGCGAGATCTTTCGCGACCTCAAGGACATCCATATCGATGGCAGCGGCTCCGTCACGGTGACATTCACTCCCGACACCTGGGCTGAGATCGTGGATCTCATCGGCGTCGAGATCGGCAAGGAGGATTCTGACATCATTTAATGGCACGTTTACATTGCCCGATAAATCCATCCGTGTCATACCAATAGGGGGAGAACAGCATGGACACCAAGGTCTCGATTACCAGCGAGCATGAGCTTTCCGCGTTCGCGGCCCAGGCAGGCGTATTCTACGCAGCGCTCGAGAAGCTTGCCTCCGACTTGGAGGACCGGTTAGCGCGGACACGAGCGCTCCAACGACAGCTACGGCAGGACGTCGACCTGGTTGATGTTCTCAACGAGATGAAGAGCACCCCATCTCGCTCTCGACCAACCATCCCGATCAAGGGCACTAACCCGCTCGACTCGTTCAACGGTATTGATGATCTGACCATCGCTCGCCGCCTCGCCCCAGAGCCAACTGATCATCAGGCGCAGGTTTACAAGCGTTGAGAATGAGATGTCCGCCCTGGATCGACAAATCGAGGGAACACACTACAAACAGTTCCCCATCCAGCCAGTCGAGCTTATCGCGGCCAACGGCTATGACTACTTCATTGGCAACATTCTAAAGTATGTCTGCCGCTGGCGGTTCAAGGGCGGGCTTTCCGACCTGCAGAAAGCCCTGCACTACGCCGAGCTGCGACGAGACATAGCGCTTCATCGTCATGAGAGTCCTGTTGTTGACCGTGTCGAGCGCATCATCGCCCGTCTCTGGCACTGGCGCATGTGCATCGCGAAGAGCCCTGAGAAGCGTTTCCCCATCAGCATGAACACGTTCGTCGAGGTCAACGATATCCCACCATACGACGATCACATCCTCTATGCCCTGGATCAGTGGCACCGTCGGATGATCTCGGCCGACCAGTTCATCGTAACGTTGCGCACCTTCATCAGGGTCCAGTTTCCAGATGTCGAACGGTCACCTTAAACGTGGAGAAGCGAACAAATGGTACGTCGACTCGACGATGAAGACTTGATTGGTGGTGACGGACTCTCTGGTGGCGATAACGAGCACGGCGTTGCTTCCGAAGAGCTGCGACAGTTCGTCGAACGCATTGAGCGCCTCGAGGAGGAGAAGGCGGCCATCTCGAGCGACATCAAGGAGGTATACGCCGAGGCCAAGGGACGGGGCTTCGACACAAAGGTGATCCGCCGGATCATCAGCATCCGCAAGAAGCCGCCGGAGGAGCGCCAGGAGGAAGAGGCGATCCTCGATCTCTACATGCAGGCCCTCGGCATGACGTGAGGAGCGTTCATGGACAGAGAACCCTGTATTGCGAAGTGACCAGGACGACGGACGACGCAGTTCTCGTCGAGTACAGGGACGAAGAGTTCTGGGTGCCTCGTTCCGTGTGCCTCGCTGGTGATCAGATTGAGGAAGGCGACACGGAGATCATCATCGCCAATTGATGGCTGCAAGCCAAAGGTATCATCTGATGCGTCTAGTGGTCATTGAAAGTCCTTTTGCCGGGGACGCGCCGACTCGTCTCCGCAACATCGCCTATCTGCGTGCGGCAATGCGTGACTGCCTAATGCGTGGGGAGGCGCCGTTCGCGAGCCACGGCCTCTACACGCAGATCGGCGTCCTCGACGACGACGTTCCGAGTGAGCGAGCCCTCGGAATCAGCGCGGGCTTCCATTGGGGAGCCAAGGCGGACGCCACAGTCGTGTACTCAGATCTCGGTATCACTGAGGGGATGCGTGCTGGCATTGCGAACGCCATCTCCCTCGGACGCCCTGTCGAGTACCGGAGCCTACCAGAGTGGGCCATCGTGGGAACGTCAAATGAGCCTCGAATACCGCATCCTACGCGCCATTCGTCGTAGTGATTTGATCCACCTAAGCCTTCACCGGAAGTACGACGACACGACATGGACAGCCGGTGTGATGAGGCGTGGACAGTACATCGTCCAATACGTGGAGGACGTCGATCCGCTTGAGGCTCTTTCCAAGGCGATCTCCACTATCCCGGAGAAAAGAACAGTCAATGACGATATCATCTAGAGACGCTATATGCGACTTGACGAAATAACACTCAGGAATATTCCCGTCATCATCAAGCTACTCGAGCAGATGGGGAATATACATCGCCTAATAAATGCCGTTGAGGAGGGGGATTTCGCCATATCCATCCAGGGCGAATACGTCGACGCGGTCGTTTATTACACGAGCCTGCATAAGATAAAGAAGATCCTCATCGATAACTTGTCTGGTCAGCTCGATGTCATTACGCAGGAACTACAAGCCTACGGCATCAAGTTCTCCGAGCCTGGAGGAACTTCTTAGACGCGCGGTTAATGGAGGGGTGCTCAATCATATTAGCCTCTCTCCCGATGCGAAAAACCCGATGCTTTGGTGCGTCATCTTTCGCGACGTGCTGGGATTTCAACCTGCAAGGTACTTCTATCATGCTGACCCCGTTGAGGTTATGCGCCAAGCCTTACTCGATTCCATCAAAAGTAACCGCATCGACCGATACGATGACATTGTCTGATGTCACCCTTTCCGTGACTTGACAATATGAGGTTTTCGCTATGTCACTGGTTGAAGTGCTGCGACCAGAGTTAGAGCGTACTGGCCTACCATGGAGGATAGAGAACGGGCGTCGGCACAAGAAGATCATACTCGCCGGCCAATTGGTCGGGATCATTCCAATGTCTGGCAAGGGTTCACTAGGGCGAAGGTGCCGCGTACTCCTCAACATCAGATCCCAGATACGACGTGCCGCCCGAGGCTGACATGCGACTCAATCTCTACTATGGCGACTGTCGCGACATTCTTCGTTCGCTCATCGAGCGCGGCGTTCGTGTTCACTCGGTCGTCACTGACCCTCCCTACCATCTTGAGTCTGTCGTCAAGCGCTTCGGCCGCGACAATGCCAAAGGCGCCCGCTTCGGCAAGGATGGTCGTTTCGCTCGCCAGTCGCGAGGCTTCATGGGGAAGCTCTGGGACGGCGCCGACAAAGACGGCACGCGGATCGCGCAAGACCCCGCATTCTGGCGCGGCGTCTACGATGTCCTCCTGCCGGGAGGGTACGTTGTTTCCTTCTCCTCGGCCCGAACGGGACATTGGCAAGCCGTCGCAATGGAGATGGCCGGGTTCATCATGCACCCGTTCATCGGTTGGGTGTACGGCTCGGGATTCCCAAAGGGTCACAGCGCCGAGAGGGCGCTAGGAGACGCACCGGAGGCCGAGCGGTGGCGCGGATGGTATTACGGCACGCAGAGCCGTAAGCCCGCCATCGAGCCGATCTACGTGGCGCAGAAGCCGTTCTCGGAGAAGAACTGCGCCCTCAACATCCTTCGCCATGGCGTTGGCCCCGTGAATATCGACGGTTGCCGCGTGCCCGCAGAGGGTCGCCCGCTGCGCGTCGGGGACTACAAGGATACAAAAAACAACGTCTATTCTGGTCGGCTTGATGGCTCGATGGCTGGCGGCTCGAAGGCAGCGGGAACGACAGACCTCGGTCGGTGGCCCGCCAATCTCATTCACGATGGGTCTGATGAGGTGGTCTCCTTGTTCCCGGATGCCCCAGGTCAACTTGCCGCTTCATCCACGAACCCAAACTCGTCGAAGACCAGGAATGTCTACGGGCACTACAACGTCCCGCAGGCATCGATGCATCCAAGAAAAGACAGCGGTTCCGCCGCTCGCTTTTTCGAGAGCTACCCCTTTGATGGGGAGCCGTTGATCTACTGCTCAAAAGCATCGAGGAGTGACCGCGCCGGTTCTAAGCATCCAACTGTCAAGCCCATAAAACTGCTACAGGCCCTCATCCGACACGTCACTCCTCCGCATGGAATCGTATTGGACCCCTTTGCGGGATCCGGGACGACTGCCGAGGCGGCCATCCGCGAAGGAGTTGACTGCATCCTGATCGAGCGTGACCCAGAATATGTCGCTGACATCGAGCGGCGGTTCGGTCTCTGGACAGATGCCCATGAATATTTGGAAAGGATTGGGGTCCTATAGTCAGAATCCGTCTCCGCCCTTTCGGGGGAGTCAAACAGTGTTCAAGGAAACACGGAGCCGAAAACAAATGCTGTTTAGGGACGAGAGCGCAATGATCGAGACCCACGTGTCAGATCTTCCTTTCGTGGCGACGGCGGCTGATGGTCGCGTTATTTCCTATTGGCATGTTACACCGCGAGGTGATTGGTGCGAGGACTGCCGCATCGGCCACAAATACGCTGATTTGTTTGTTGAGTTTATGAGGGACGGAGATCGGCCCTTCCTTCTGCAACGGGTGATGGAGGACCTCGTGAGATCTGGAAAGAAAAGCGGAGTGGAGGTTGGTTTTTTGCACTGGATGAGCGTGCTGGCAATCAGAGGGAGTTTAGCAGCTTAACCAGTTTGCCCCAATAATAATATAATGCGTCTCCGATAGTGACGCCGAGGGCGGTCGCCGCAAGACCAACGGCGGTGATGAAACCGATTCCCCGATTACGCATTGTCTTGACGAACTCGACCGTCGGCCGAACCGTATCTTCGGAGTATGTCTGCAGTAACTTCACGGACGCCTCGACATTGGCGAGGCGTTCAATTGCATCGTCCAGGCGGACGTGAACCTTCGTGCGGTAATCGCGAGAGGTGTCCTCGTACCTCTCGAAATCACGGCGAAGAGCCTCAACTTGGGCGGTCAGAGACCCAATAGCAGAGTTTAGCTGTGCGAAGTCGGCCGACGTTATTTCCATAGTCACGGCCTCCACCCGCACCACTTCTCACCGAAGCTGTTATGAGCGTCCATCTCGATCTTCTGCTCGAGGCTGAACCGCTCGTAATCCTCGGCCGTCGGACGCAAAGGCTTGTTGGTGAGACACCAGGCATTGTCACCAGCAGGCGCTCTACTGGCGCAACCACCGACGATTCCTGCGGTCAAGCTCAGACTCAGGGCGACGACCAGACGCTTCTTGATGCCTGCGGTAGTCATCGACGAACTCCCTGTTGCGCCGTGCTTGCTCCTCTTCGCGGGCTTGCCAGCCAATCTGTCGCCCTCGTCTGTCGACGATTGCCAAGATCACGGCAATAGCGATGCCAACTGCGGCACGAGGGCCGATATAGACCCAGCCAAGGGCGACGGCTGCGCCACCAACCGCGATCCATGCCCACCAGGGTATGCTATATCCCAACCAGTCCATCACAGAGGATCGATAGCTTCATGGAGCTTGCGGGCCTTACGCTGAGCCCACAGCCGGTACCCGATGCCTGCGAGCGTCAAGGCGACACCTGTAATCGTGAGGACGACAACAACGCTGTCGATAAGGCCGCCGTCCCCTGCCAGGGGTAGCAGAGCCTGCTTGGCCTCGTTGATGACTTGAGACCCGCCAGCGATGGTGATGCCGCCGCCCGTGACAACATCGGCTCCCCCGACCGCAGGCGGCGCCTTGGCGTCTGTCGCGAGAGCCCGCTGATTGCCACCCTCGTGCCACGTAACTGCTGGGCCGACGCTCCCGCGAGCCCATGCCTGGCCGACCTGCAGCACGTCGTTGACGCGCGCCGTCCACCCATTCCCATAGAACTTCCACGTTTTCAGTGAGCGCAGGAATGCCATACGCCGCTCGATGATGCGCTCGATTAGGATATCGTGGTCCTCGAAGCGACGGAGGGCCGTCAAGGTCAGTTCGCCGACTATCCCGTCGACTGTGCCCTCGTAAAGGGACCCAAGGGACCGTTGCAGCCACTTCACCGACTGCGTCGGCCCAGAGTTAACAGCGCCGTCGAAAACCACATAGGCCACGCCAGGAGGGAGCGAGTCTCCCTTGATGACATCCCAATACTGCCGACGGTAGATCTCGTCCCGCTCAGCATCTTCCATCAAGAAGACATCGCGGAGCGCCCGTTTCTTCGACTGGCGGTATGCGTCGTAGACTCGCTGTGTGATGCCCTGGTTGGTACGACCACCAGGGTCGTTCTTGTCATGGACCTTCCCGCCCTCGTGGACGAGGACCTTCTTGAGCGCTCGATGGAAGTTCGATTGACTCACTGCACGGACTCCAGGGCAGCAAGGCGAGTTGCGAGGGCCTCGACGGGCCTCCTGAGAATTGGATTGGCACGTTTTACGTGCCAATCAACCCTAGTATTTCATGACCACGAGGTCAACGGTCGTATCGGTGCCATGAGCCTTGACATAGACGTTGGCATCTTGCGGAAGACCTGATGCCGTGAACTCGCTCGGCGTCAGATCCGTTTGGCGGCCAATGATGATGCCGGCCGCGTCTATATCGGGATCGCTTGTACCAATGTGGACCATGATCTGGGAGGTTCCTGTAAGCTGGATGCCAACATTGGCCTCCCCCTGCGTGACCTGCGTCCAAGATGTCGCGTTGACCTGAAATCGCTCGGTGCTCGCCATGTCATCCGATCCTGTAGTTATCCGCTCGACCGAAGAGGATGGTGCTCCCAACAGAGAAAGTACCTTTCAGACCCGCCCCCATCCGAATACCAGAACCAACATTCATGCGGCTATTGACGAGGACCAAGGCACTGAGCCTCGGGAGAGTGGCAGAAATCCGGCTGCCGTATGAGAGACGCACGAAGCCATCGGACGAAAGATCAGGCAAAATAGGATCAGAAAGCAGGCGATAAGAGGCGCGGAGCCGAGCGCTGCTCTCGACTCCTTGCAAGCGCGCATCAACTGCCACCGAATAGCGTAGCGCGAGGCTCGCTGATGCCGTCAAAGCGGGGAGAATCACATGCCCCCGGAGGCTGTAGAAGATGCTGATATGCCCTTGCGCCTCTGGTGACGGCAGGATCAGATCAGCTTGCCCGTCAATCGGATAGCCGCCAGCAGAATCAACCCGCAGCTCCGGCAGGGTAACGTTGGCATCGATTTTGACCGTCGCACCAAGGCTGCCGCTTACCCTGATCACCCCAAGGGTGAGGTCCCCCAATAGGACGAGTGGTACATCCACATCGCCTGTGGTCCGAACCGACGGAAGACGTGCATCCAGGTCAAACCAGAGAGGCATGTCGACTTCCACGGTCGCTTGGGGCGCCGGCATACGCGCTGTCAGCAAAACGTCGTAATGATCCGGCACCGGGTTGTCGGCATATGCCGCAACTAGCAGTTTGGGAAGCGTGATTTCGGCTGAGATCTTCCCAGGAAATCCTACGGTACCGCTCGCCACCGTCGATGGCAGTCTGGCGTCCACAAGCACCCCGAGAGGGACGGAGACAGAACCGGATGCCCTCGGTGCCGGCATGCGGAGATCCGTGATGACACCGAGGGGGACGTGAGCATTCAACGTCACAACGGGCGACGGGAGCGTGAAGTCCGCCCAGACGCCGATCAGATTGACCTCGACGTCAATCTGACTCCTGATGTGCGGGAAAACGATCTCTGCCTGCAGTTCCAGCGGCCACTTGATCAGACCGCTTGTGCGGAGCGCAGGGAAACGAGCGTCGACCTTGGCGCGCGAGGTGTAGTTACCCTCACCCTCTGCCGAGAAGCTCGGGAGAACGCAAAAGCTGTAGAGGTACGGAATGCCCGGCACCTCGTCATGCGAGGTTGAGTGTCCGATCTCCACATCGATGTGCAAGGTCTCGATGGGGATATCGGGAGACCACACTTCGTCTGCAATGATCTCATAACTGTAAGAGGCTTCCCCCACATCCACATCGATGTGAGTCGTTTCGATGAGGAATGGCGGGGAAATTATCCATTCATGTTCCGTCAGCTCAGCGCTGCCAGAGGCAGAAACTGACGGCAGACTCGCGCTGATGTCCGTCGAATAGATCAAGCGCGCAACGATCTCTACTTCGACGGGTTGCAACCTGCTGCTTCTGTGGCTCCCTGCACTGATCGCTGCCGTGATGGCAGGAAGCTCCGCCGTGCTCCATGAAGTATCCCGGAAAGCTCTAAGGCTTGGCGGCTGCGTCCTCGAACCCGACAAGAAGCGACCACTCGCGGACCACTCGGCCCTTCCCCCGTTAGATGCAAAAAGGTCGACAGAGTGTGTGAGCGTGTGGGTGCTCGGATCGACATCGTAGATCCGAAAAGCATTTTGCGCGATGACCGCAAGCACACGACCATCCCGGCTATAGATCATCTCATACGTGTTAGGAACACTGGTATCCGTTCTGGGGGACGTAAAATTATCACCCGAGCGTTGATAGATAACGAATCCAAAGGGACCACTGACGAGAAAGAAACGCCCGTCGGGAGAGAAGGCAACCCCGTAACCGTGATTGTTTAGCGTTGAAACATTTAGCCTGGTAAAGTTGTTACCCTCTCGCTTCCAGACAGTGAAACCTGGGGTAGAATCATTCCAGTTTTGAGGTACAGCGAGATATCGACCGTCTGGTGACCATGCGACGTGTTGAGCCTGCGTTGTTGCCGCTCCAGGCGGACGAATGCTGCTCACCGGGACGCCGTTCTCGTCAAGCTCGAAAACAAGGCAGTTTCCATTTGAATTGGCTGGTAGTGAGCAAGCAAGGTATCGTTTTGAAGGGTCCAATGCGAGGCGCAGGACAGTTCCGATGCCCTGCGCAACAGGTCCGAGGTCGAAAGGGACTAGGGTGTCCCCTTCTCTCTTGAAACCCGCCAATCCGTTGGAACCGTTCCGAGCCGAATAGAGAGTTCGATCATCCCGCCAGATCGAACCCCAACACGTCGTATTGGCATCGTATCTCTGCAGGAACTGCAGCGCGTCGCCGACGCGCTTGTAAAAGTAAAGCCCTATCTCTCCTGCGAACGAGCCGACCGCCAGGTAGTTATCGTCTGGAGACCAGGCGGGATCAAGCGCCTGACTTCCCGGCAAGGTATCCGGCGCAGTTAGCTCGATGAAAGGGCCAGCCATCGAAACCTCGTCACGCGCTGTAGAGAATGAGGCCGTCTGCGCCGAAAGTAAGTTTCAGCTCCGAATCCTTTTCTGCTCTCTGCAAGCCGTTGAAGTCGATGAAGATCAAGGGTTTCTTGTCGACATGGGAATCATCGTAGATGACGGCGTAATTGAACCGTAGCGTGTCCTCGATGATGATCTGCGTCACGTCATCGAAGGCGATGGATACAGATGCGGGGCTGCGCACCTCCCAACGGCCGTTTTGCAGGGACTTTCCGCCTTCCGGCCAACCGTTCCCGTATACCTCATGAGCACCGCCACCCGTGACTTGGTCGAGGGTCGTGTCCGTTTTATCGAACGATGCGTCTGCACTCAACAGCGCAATTTTCAGGCTCTCGATGTTGATCGATCCGAGCGTCAGCCCCGGAACAACATCATTGTAGAAGTAGCCGACGCCGCGCGGAGGATCGATGTGAGAGCTGATTGCCTGTGCCGTCGATCCGGTGTTTACGTTCGCGAGTAGGTCGACAGCCTCGATAAATTCTCCTTCCAGGTACTCGAATGCCCTTCTGTTAGCTGCATCAATCAGGTAGCGACCATCGGCGGTGAAGCCCAACAGGCTGCCGAACGTCCCAGAGAGGGTCTGGATCGGCTGAAACGTGTTTCCGGTGCGTCGGTAGATGACGGTTGTAGGCTGTCCTGACGTCTGCCACGAGATCGCGACATGGCGACGATTTGGCGAGAACGCCGCTGTAACCGGATAGCCAAATTGCCCGCCAGAAATCTCACCAACTTTGAACAGTGTGTCGACGTCGGTTTTCCAGACCTCGACGAGGCCCGCATTATCACCAAAGAGAACAAAACGGCTATCCGCACTCCACACGGAGAAATCCAATGGAGTGTGCTTTTCCAATGGACGACGGACAGTAAAGGGGCTTGTTTCTGGCGCACCGTCGGGTCGGTAGTTATAAAAACTTCCACCCGTTACACCTTGAATAACAAAACGGGCGTCAGGAGACAAAGAGATTGACCGAAGTGTCCCCTGGCTCAGGTTTCCAACATAGCCCGAGCTAACAATAGCCCCATCAACATTAATAGTATTCAGATAGACGTAATATTGCGAACTAATGGGGGCAGTCGCGACGTACTCCTTAGCAGGGGAGTACGAGGACCTATGCTTGTCGACTCCAGAGGTATTTGAGAGCTGCCTGGATGCAATTAACGTAAGATCCCTGTGAAATGTTTTCAGTTGGATGTCCCAGTAACCTTGAGTGTGAACCGCCGCAAGGTATCTGCTATCTCTCACAAAGAACAGAGCAGGGGGGTAATTTACAGCGTCTTTATTGCTGAGGGACGTGCTCGCGATCTGAACAAACCCCGCCTCGCTGAGCTCGAACATGCGAAGCGTGCCGTCACTCCAGGTCGCGAGGAGGGGCTTGCCGATTGCCATGATCAGGCTCCCTTGGGCATCGTCACAGTGAACGAAACCACGGTCACGTCGATCCCCTGGATGACCGAGGTCGAGGACAACTTGAGGTCGCCAGTGCCGCTGGTGTCCGATACATCGCCGTCCATGATGGCCTTGTCGTCCCCATCGAAGACGCGGAAGAAGACTGCGTTGCCCGTCTGGAGAGCCTGGACGGGATCGACGGGCTCGGCCGTGGCGTGTCCACCGTTGTTGGCATCTACGGCTGCCCCGAAAGCGGGCTTCTGCAACTCAAACTCGACGAGAAGAGTCTGATTGCTGATGGGCGTGTCCACACTTGCAGGCCGAGTACCGCCGTAGATGCGGAGCTTGGCTGCGCCCTCCCCAGCATCGAACAGTGCGGTGATCGTGTTACAGGCCGCAATGGCGGCGTCGGTGGAGATGCGAACTGCCATGGGAGTCTCCAGTGTCACGTTTGCAGTGCTCTTATACTGAAAACGTGACACCAGGACAAGAACTCACTCCCGATAGAAAAACGAGATGGCCGCGTAGGGAATATAGGTCAAGGGGATGATCATGTCCGGCGCGACGCCGTAATACCCATCCGACTCTTCGCCAGGCTCCTTGGGATGGATGATGATGGTCGGCCCCTCCCCTTCATCGGGCAGAACGATGACATCAACATCCTCGCCAGCCCCGTCGTCCCGTTCGACCGCATCACTCTCCTCGATCTCTCCGCTCTCAGGGTCACGCTCGACAAGGATGATCTCCTCTGGTGTCACGACCACCATCTGCTCACAATTGACAAATGCAATGTCGAGAATGATGCCCTCGTGCTGCCAGTTGATCGGAGGATATGGTTTTTCGACTAGGGTATCCGTCTCGGTGTCAACCTCGAAGATTGTAAACGGATACTCAAAGCCCCCGTGAGCAACCACGATGTGATTGCAAGACGAGAAGTCGATTGGCCCAAACGGAACGAGCTTACTATCGACGGCCTCGTAATTGAGTGTACCGTCGACGAACTTATAGAGAACGATGTCACTCATGCCGTCGGGGCGCCTGTAGGTCGCTGCGAAATAGACCTCGAACGGAGAGAATGCGAGATAGGAGGCCAGCATGTCGGGCTCGAACTCGACGCCCTTGAGGCTAAAGTTCGTCATCCCAAACGTATTGAAGATGTGCCGCCCCTGGCTGCTAATAGGGTCCTCCTCGCCGTTAAGCGCGAAATAAGAGAACGCAATTGGCGTCTGGGAAAACACCATGTTGGTGATTGAGGCTCCTTGGGAGTGCATCATGTAGCCCTTCTCGATGAAGGTCTTGGTGCCCTCGTTGAGCCAGTAGACGCTTACGAATGTGCCGTTGAGCCTTGAGAGCTTGATGTAGGTGTTGTCCTTGCGTTTCACCCCCAACTGCAGGCCGTCGGGGTTCTTCCAGAGGACGAAAGTTCCTTGCGGGCTGTACTGTACGTCATAGACATAGCTCGCGTTAAAATCGTCCTCGAATGGGACGTAATCGAGTATGCTCATGTCCGCTTTGAGGAAGTGACGGCCGTAACCGCTACTATGCGTCGTGTGAATGAGGCTGGAGTCGGGAGAGAAGCCATTGTTCCGGCTTGTCTCAGAAAGATACCCTTCGGCAATCTGGCGATAAGAGCGAGCCGAGAAGTGCTCCCCTCTCTTATAAATCCAATCTGCGTACAGGACAAACCGGTTGTCTGGCGTTACCATCGGCCCGAGGCGTGGGCTATAGTTTGTAGGCCGCGCTTGCAACCACACCTCAGTCAAACCGGAATCGCTGAACTGCAGCACCTTAAGATAGTAGTAAGGCTGCCCCCAATCCCTTCCCACCGCTGCGTAAACCAACTGTCCGTCAGCAGAGAACGAGACTGTCGCATAGCCAATACCCAACGGCTTATCAGGATCAGCAGATGCGATAATCTCGTAACTCTCGCCGTTGAACGCATAGATGGCATAATCCTGCCCCTCGTACCTAGAGAATATCACGAGCAAGCGGGACCCGTCTGGACTCACAGCGGCTGAGTAAGGATAGTAGGACGTGCCGGTCGGCAGCCAACTCGGAATTGGAATATCCTGAAGCTCGACAAATTGTGTCTCCGTGTACTGTCCGAACCGGATTCGTCTTTCTGACCACCGCGTATAGATGATGCGATTGCCAACCGTCATGCAGATGCTACCGAGACCGCCAAAACCGATATCGACGGCACTATAGGCGAAATAGAAATTATCCCCGACACGACGGTAAACCAGATCTTTGATCAACAAAAAATCACCATTGAAAGACCACCTAACATTCATTTGTCCGATAACATCTTCAATGGTGAATGGGAGTTGCTCATACAACTCTTCATCGTGATTCCATTTCCAGACACGCACTGACCACACCTCTGGCCCGCCAGGGCGAGATGCGACCGCAAGGTAAATACCGTCTGGAGACCAACAAAAGACTGTCTCACCATTCACATCGCCGCCGATGGTCTGCAGCGGTGTGAGCTGCTCTCCGTCCCAGCGCGCAATGTGAAGGATCTCCCCCTCGGTATAAGCAAGCTGTGATCCATCAGGCGAAAAGGCGCGATAGATCTGCAATCGCTCATAAGTTCGGATCGTTCCAGGTACCGCCATCAGCGGCGTATGGAGGACGAACTCGTCAACCTTCCTCTGGTACAGCCCTCTTAGGCCATACATGTAGGTGCTGTCTCGAGAGAACTTAACCTCCGGGCTATAACCGGTGTCCCATAACAAGTCGCCGATGGTCGCAGGAACAAAACCATACTCGGGGTGAAGAAAGTACGAGATGGGTCCGAGGCGAATCGACGTTGGCGAAATGAGCGTTACGACCAGGATGTCCCCATCTGGGTTGAAGGTGGCGCGTCTTTCAGTACCCGCAGTCGATGGCAGGTCCCCGAATGCCGAGAAGCCAGACTCGCCCCACTCATAGACCTTGAGGTTGTCGGCGGCGTTCCCATTGAGGATGAAGAAGCGATCATCAGGAGAGACCGCCAACAATCGACCCGACGGAAGACCAGAGATCGAGGGGAAATTCGTCCCCTCGTTGCTATAAATCGCGTGATTAGTGGTGGTCTTGACAATAAGAAACGTATCTGCAGGCGAGAACTCAACTGCTTCGAGGGACCCCGCAGGTACGCCGACAGAGGCAATCAGATTGAGATTGTCGAGCTCATCACGCTGATAGATCTTCACCGTGTTCGGTGAGTCAGTGCGGACGAGTGCCAATCTCGACCCGTCGCGGGTGAAGCTCGCGTGAGAGATGTAGGCAGGCGGTGTCGGCAGATCGAGAGCATGGTTGAACCGCATGTAGGTCGGCCCTGTCCGACGATAGAGCACCGCAGCTTCACCCGTCGAGCCGCCGAGAAGCAGGTAGCTATCATCACCAGAGAAAACCCGGATGCCCGTTTGAGGGACTGGAAAATCAGGGTTGCCAAAGATTGGCATCTCGTCGACCCGCAGGTCGTATTCGAGTGCCATTTGGTTCATATCCGGGGCGAATTTCGCCTGTTTGGCAGGGGACGCCAATGGGGGCTGCACCTGGTACTGGACCGGGTTCTCTCCGCGCAGGCCGACCTGCAAAATGCTGATGTAGGGATAGAAGTCAAGCGGGCGTACAGTGAAGTGTCTCATAGCGCTTTGCCGAAGAAAGAGAAGGATGCGTTGCGGAGTCCACCAGCAATTGCGAGGATGTCTCCCTCCTCGAAGACAGTATCTTCGTCGATGACGATACCGTTTTCCCAGGATTGTTGCCCCTGGTAGGCCGCCCCAATTAGTTGCTCGTTCTTGAAGATCGCCAGGCTTGTTCCGGGTTTAAGCCCACGACAACAAGAGAAAGGACCGTTTGGACCGTATCTATCGGATGCAGGTAGCATGAACGGTCGATCGACGATGATCTTCGTCAGCTCGTTTGGGCGGGTCGCCGAGACAAAAACACTGATTTCCACACGTCTCTTCCACAGAGGGACTTCGCAAATTGGTCTCCACTCGGTCCCCGTGAAACCGACATACATGTAGTCAGCTTGGATGTAAGCCTTGACCCCCTGAAAGGGTGCCTGCGAATAGCCATTCCCTTGGCGATTGACGTAGACGAGGCTGCAGCTCCCTGTTCTGGTGGCATAGGAGCGGAAATCCGGGTCTGTGTAGTGAGGAGGCACCTGCCACGGGGCGCGCGGAATCCGATACCAGTAGACCGTCGCCCCGAGCCACCAGTTCAGGAAGACAAAGTTATTGGTGACATCAACGTCCCACAGGTGCTCGCCAACCCCCCAGAACGCACGTGCCTTGTTACGGAGTTCCTTACTCGAGTCCTGGCGCTCGATGTCGGTATAGGCGCGCTCGATCTGCCTTGCGATGATGGGCACTGCAACCTCCGATCAGCCAGCATGCAGCGGTCGAACCTGACCGCGCAAGGAAATCGTTAGTCCCTCGGCGCCATGCAGATCCTCCGGGGCCATGATCGTGAGCGCTTGAGCGCCAGCCGGCTCGGCCTGCAACTCGCTTGGGAGGGTCACGATGTCGTTCGGGATGTTGAACACGCCAACGGTCGACCCGTTGGCGAACGTAATCGTGCCACTCCCCGAGCCGCCTGTCACGCTAAAAGTGACATCCGCACCAACAGGGGGCACCTCGAGCAAGGCCGTCGAGCCGATGGCTCCGGCTGGTAGAGTGAACTCCATAGCCGCCACATAGCGGAACACAGGAGCATCAGGTCGAATGCGACCTGGCACATAGACGTTTAGCGAGCGGGGGACTGGAGGCTGCGTCGCATTGAGGTCGATGGCCGTCACCCATTGCCCATGATGGTTGAAATGGACATACGCCTGCTCATCGGCCACATAGACGAGCACACCCTCTTTCGGGGAGATGGTGTTCCACCCACCGTCAAACCACACGTTGATCAACCCCGTCGACGGGTCGATGTAGGCCGTGTTGTTCACGGCAGATGTCGGCAACGGCGTTGATCGGCTCACCACCGTCGGGTGAAAGAGCGTTGCCATCTTAAGGAAGTTGCGACTCATCGCATCCCCCCATCCATGACGGGGGAAAGAAGACTGAAAGTCGAAACCGCCAAGACTCGCCATATCAGTTCTCCACGACAGGCTCACCGATATTGAAATCCTCGGGCCACCCGCCGTAGAAGTAGCCCCAATCCGATCCGAACCCCTTGCGATATAGGCGGACGTTTCGTTCCATCCCCTGCAAAGACTCGAGGTCGTCCCGAACCGAGACGAACTTGATGGGGATTTGCTCGTCTCTGCCCGTCTCGAAGACATCAATCTGGTAGCTCGTCCCCGTCAACCCTTTGACGCGACGCTCCTTCGGAATCGCGTTGCCTGGGGCGGACCACCAGAAACACACCTCGACTGTCTGTCCCTCCTCCATCACGACGCTCGGCTCGTCCCAACGGCGATAGACAGAATCCTCAAGGAGCCGGTTTCGGTTAGACCAGCTAGTGTTGATCACCCACGCGCGCGGGTTGTGGTTCTCGCTGTAGTCGAGATCCTCGAACATGGAACCGTCAACGACAACGTTCGCTGGTCGGAACGGCATGTACGGCCGAGCGGGTCGGTTGGTGATGAAGGTTGGTGACGCCTCCACGTCGCGTAGGCCGATGGAAGTGCGCGGTTGCACCTTGTAGGAGACGTCGGCGTCGGCGACCTCGGCGCTAAAGTCGATGGCGTCAAAGTTGACGTCGATGAAGCGGATAGGGGTTCCGTTAGGCCAACGGCGCGGGATCGTGTCGAGCACACCTCGAGCCACGCGCCATGCGTTGCCTCCAAGGTGCTCGATGAACATAACGAGTTCAGTTGTGTGCTCGCGCCTGGACCAACCACCTCCTTCGGCACCCGTCCCGAGCATCGCAAGTCCACCGACTTCCGGCCTGGTCACGCCGCGAACGTTCTCGAGGTCCATGATGAGGATGCTCTCAACGGCAGGCGGCACTTCCTGCGTCAATGTGGTGTAGCCCGTGGTGTTGCGTTCTCCCGCTCCCACCCATTCCGTGGCACCACTCGGAAGAACCTCCTCCTCGAGCAAGACGAAGGTGCGAAAGTCAGTCTGCGACGGTCTCGGGGTCACCATCGCTGCGATGAGGATTTCGGGATAGCGATCATCGCTGATGTTATCGCTCCCGATAGCCGCGACGACGAGCGGATACGGCACGGCCACGAAAATGCTGTCGATCTCGTCGTAGAGAGGCCCGTTTGGATCCTGGTCGGGGTCCTCCCATTCCGAGCGCGGCGGTGTCAGGAACTGCGCGTAAGGAAGCCCGAACACGTCTTCGAGGAGGTTGACCTTAATCTCGGCACTATCGGGTCTGCCGTAGTCGACCTCCATCACCCGCATAATGATCCGGTCAATATTGTACTTGGGCCAGGAGAACCGGATCACATCGCCAGGGAGGAGCGTCCACTTCCTGCGATTGACGCGGATCGAGGCGCTGGCAAGCGGGACAGCCGCCGCCGCAATGTCACGGGCTCCGACGTAGCTCGCCAGCTCGGGTGAGCGGATTCCGTAATAGTGCCGGTTCTCGCTGACGACCTCCCCCTGCATCGCGATGTTGGCAGGGTCATGATAAGTCAGCGTCTCCGTCTCCTCCGACTGAGGGTTGGTCCACGAGATGGTAATCTCGTTGACAGTCTCACCCCACAACTTGCGGCGGAACGTATCCAGGACCGCGTCGGCAGGACCGATCTCGGGCAGATTGTCAGGGTCGTAGTCGTTGCGCAGCAGCTTGAGTGTCGCAAGACCTGTTCTTGGGTTGAAGAAGAGCAGCCCCTGAATGTGATCGAGGATCTCCTGGATGAACGCCTCGATGGTACTTTGTTGCGTCCACAGAAGGGACAGGCCGAACTTCTCCTCTGCGAGTGTCTCCGCCGCTCGCACAAACGAGTCGGTGTCCACCATCGAGGGGTGGGCGCCCATGCCGAAGTCTTCATTGACCAGGCACTCGTGGATGATATGGGCCGGGTTGGCATCGTGCATGCCAAAGCTGTTGACGATTACCGCGTTCGGGGCATTGAGCGACTTCGGGGAGCGGCGGAAGCGTGCCCAAACCGTTGGCACCTGTGGATAGTTGGAGCCGACCCAGAACCCCTCGCCAAGTCCGTTCCCCAAGAGAGCGAGGGTGGCCTTGCGACGGAAACCCGGCGCAGTCGCTGGCGTCAGGCCGAGGCGCGCAGCAAGAGCTGCAGGGATTTGCTGCGTCTCCGAGCCGAGCATGACGTGGACAGCCCCACCCACGCCACCCTCACGCTCGTTGCCGCCGAACAGGTTCTCGTTGTAGATATGGAGTGTTGTGTTGCCGTAGACGGCGCCACCCCACACCTGTCTATCCTTGATAAAGAGCGCTGTGAGAGCATCCACTGGGCCATGGCAAAAGCCGAGGTGCATGGAGATAAAGAAGTCGTACCATGTTTTTCTGTTCTTTTTCTTACCCATTGGTTCGACCTCCCCTCTTCACACGAAGTACGTCTTGCACGATGGCGTCATCCATCTTCTCGACTTCCGAGATAGGGATGCCATTCTTCACGAAGTCTCTGAATGGAATGCCCTGCTGACGACACCAATCGCGGATACCCTTAACGCAATATCCGGCGCGGTTGACATCGTATATCGTCACACGGTCTTCTGAAACATCTCTCATTTTTTCTTCACCTTCTGAGACCGCTGCAGATAATATTTGTCACCCCACCAGAGGAAATTCGGACTTTTTATAAGAATTTCCCCAAAGACAACGGCAATCGGCCTTCCAGCCTCGGCAGTCGGAGCCTCCATCTCCGTGACCGCTTGGGGTTTCGGTCCCTTCGGCTTCGGCATCAGGATGTAGCCGATGATCATAAGGGCGATGCCAACGAGGAGCGCGATCCACATAACGTCACCAATAGGGATGGTTCCTGACCGGATTCTTCAACGGGATCCAGGGGTCCCCCCCGTAGTTGTTGATGTTGTTGTGGAGGGAGCGGCAGTCAGACATGGTGTGGTTGCAGCCCAGGAAGAGAGACACCTTCTGCCCCTCCTCTATGTCACGCAGTGGTCCAAGGAACTGCAGAAAGCCGTCGTCACGGGCATCTCGAATTGTGCGGGACTCCAGGCCAAAGCCACCCCGCCAGCGGATCATCCCACCCTTGAATTTCTCAGGTTCGATGGATCCCCACCAGCCAGCTTCAAGGACAATGCCGGTGGTCGTAACATCGACAACCTGGCTTTCGACGCCGCGCATCGTCGCGCCGCACATCGGCCCGTAGAGAACATAGGGGCAGAGATACTGCCAGTTACGGCGCAGACCCGGTCGCTTAAGTGAGATGATCGTGTTGTCGCAAGTGAGGAGCGCCTGATTACGCTCCTTAGCGACGCTCAGCACACGACCCGTCCAGATGACAAGCACCTGCTCATCGGGGTCCGTCATATGCCCCGCCCAGATAGTCACACGAACGACCTGCGGAGGGGGGAAATCCGTGAACAGGGACGACAGATCAGTGTCGACGGGCATCCTGATCGTCAGTGACGACTTGTCGTCGGTCTTACCGCTAGATCGATACGCCTCACGGGTAATCGGTCGAGCGAACCAGGTGTGACCAAGGCGCGTCAAGTCGCGATCAGCATTGGTGTAACGATACGCCAAGGCATCCTCGTCGCCATATCGAAACTCATAGAGTTCAAACGGGGCGCCAAAATCGGAGCTTTTCTCTATGGCGTCGAAACTCATAGGTCGTAATTCTCCAAGACCTGATAGCTGAGGCCGAACTGAGCGACGGAGTCAGTCACCCAATCGATCTCGAGGAGGTCTGACGCGAAGCGGACTACGAACACCCACGAGATGCCGATGAGTGATTGAGGGGTAAGCTCCTCGACGGGTAGGCGCTCCCGCACCCACAGGACCGAGAACTCCGTGTCCGGCAGCGTCTCGACGAAATCGACCGTATGGTGGTGATAGGTTCCGTCAGCCATGCGGAGCATGATGCGACGGAAGACGGTCGAGTCCTTGTAGGTGTGCCCGAACATCAGGCCGGGAATGAGGATCGCGAATCCGTTGCCGGTGATCGCATAGAACGGAACGTCGTTCTCCCACGAGGGCACAAGGAACTCGCGGTCGCGTCCCCGCATGCGGATGAAGAACTCGATGACCTCCTGAACCTCTCTATGGTCCCTGCCGAGGAACGAGGCTTGGACGATGCGTGACGGGAAGTCATAAGGCTTGAAGCTCCTCGTCGCGCCAAACCCGTAGTCCTCCTGCTCTCGCGGATAGACGTAAGTGACGTCGACCTGGTTCCCCCAGTTGGGACGCTTCATGAAGACTTCCCGCGTTCCGATCATCTCCCCCGGCGATGTCTCGGGGAACACCTCGGTGGCGGAGCCTGGATCCACCTCGAAGCGGATCGGGAGAGTCGTCACATCGCTCGTGTACCGACGAGCCTTCGGCTCCGCGCGCAGGTAGCCTTGCAGGGCCGGATAGACCCGCGCCCCAGCCGGGAAGGTGACTTGGCTTTCATCGGCAAATTGCAGATCGGTAAAGGAGAACCCGGACAGTAGTCGCGTCTCCATCCGCAGCCCATCGACAAGGAGGACTGGCAACCCTGGACGCAGCCAGTAAGGGGGGCTGTTTGGACTGGGCCACGCAGGATGGGGTTTCCCGTAACTTACTTGCCGCTGACCGGCCCCCAACGTCGAAGTGAGAACGACGTACTTCGATGGCTCCGGGATAATCGTTTTGTCAGCGAGGCCGCGCGCCATGAAGTAGTCGAGCTGAAGCTTGCTCTCCCCGTTGAAATGGGCCGTGTACTCGACATAACGCCGAGGGTAGTAACGGACGGCTCGTCGCTGCTCCGTACCGAGGCCCGAAGTGATGATGTCCGTCTTGAACTCATAGGAGACCCTCACCCGGTCACGCCAGTTCGGGACTCCGGGAAAGATGTTGATGTCCCCACCACTCGGATAGACCGTACTGACAACCATCACGCGACTCCGAGAGCCTCGCGGAGCGTGCTGCGGTTCGCCCTGACCAAATTGATGAACGCCTGCTCGCCAACAGCGGTGGAAAGCCCCTGGCTGACGACATCGCCACTGTCGAAGGCGTTGACCACCTTCACGACCGGGGGCTGCGCGACTGTACCGCCGTTAGCACGGTGGCGCGGATCGTTCTCAGTGAGGACCTCCTCGCCAACCTTGAGGATCGCAGGCACTTCGTCTGGCTTTAGGCCAGCGATACCCCCAGTGTGGTAGGCCATCGCATTGGCAAACCAGAGAGGGCTCACAGCACGTTTGGAACCGCGCGTACTCCCCACCACGCCACCCGTATGGAAGAAACCAAACAGACTGTTGATTCCACCAGAAAGAAAGCCCCCAATGCCCTGCAGCATCTTGAGAAGGGCCACTCTGACGATCATCTTCCCGATCTCGATCAGGAAATCGGCCGCGAACTGCAGAAAGGCATCACGGAGAGCGACAATCGCCTTCTCACCGTTCGCGATGGCTTGAGCGAAACGGTCGAAGGCGTTGGTGATGCCACTAGCCATCATCTCGGTGATCTGCGCACCGCTGATGACCGCCTTCTGCCCCGCGCGCTGGACCCTGAGTTCGAGCGCAGCCAGATTGGTAAGCGCAATTTCGGCATCCGGGCCACCCATGGCCTGCCAGAACTCGCGCGCCTTCTGGATCGCCACGAGGAGTTGCTGGTTCACACGCTCGATGGCAGCATCCGTGCGCTGCATCGCCTCGATGTCGCCTCGCTCAGCCTGCAAGGCCCGAAGTTGCTCAAGCGACGAGCGCTTTTCCTCAAGCTGTGTGATCCGATTTTGAACTTCCTCAATTGCCTTCTTCTTCTTTTCCTCCTCGCTCAGAGCGTTGTTCAGGTTCCAGAGTTCCTCCGCCTGCTGACGGATAAGGCCAAGCTCTTGCTCCGTGATGAAGGGGTTCTTTTCACGGGCCTTGCGGATGTGATCCTCAATAAACGCCTCTTTCTCCTTCCCCTCGAGCTTAAGGCGTTGCTGCGAAATCTCGAACTCGTTATCCGCAATCTGCTTTTTAGTCGCCTCGGAAGCCTTTTCACGCTCCTCGGCCTGCTTCCGTAACTCCTGGCTATGCTCCTTTGCTCGATCAACAATATCATCGTATGCTTTCAGGATGGCGTCGGCACGATCCGCATGCCTATCCATCTGCCCGAACACCTTGTCTCGGACAGTACCCGGAGCACCACCGGCCGCCGCATCGGAGGCGTTGTGCCGCCCAACGCGCCCCGCATTTACGGCCGAGTAGAGATCAAGCAAGTTGGTCCCCGCCGTGACGCCAGCATCCTTGAGATAATCACGGATGGCGTTAAATAGCTTCTCGATGCTGGCGTCCCGAGTGTAACCATACTTCGCGCGCTGAGGCTCACCCATCTGGATGAGTCCGATGTGCTGACCCCACTTGGTGGTCGGACCGACCTTCCATGGGTCGAATGTTCCACCCGTCTCATATGAGATGACGGTCAGAAGGTCTTTGGCCGAAATGCGCAGCTCTTCTGCAATACGTACCGCATTGGCGACGATGCGCTCCATCTGCTCACCTTGGGGGGTGGCGCGCATCTTGCGGTAGTCTGATTCGTAGTATCTGGCGTTGACGGCATCTATGGCACGCGCGCGCGCGGATCCCAACTCAGCTAGCTTTGCCCGCCACCCGCGCTGATTACCGATGGCTTCGACGGCCTTGACATACTCGGCGTCGATCTCAGCCAGCTCCTTCATCCGCTTCATCTCATCGGCAGTCTCCTTGACGAAACCTTTCAGCTTCTCAAGGGCAGCCTGATAGACTTCGACGGAGCCGGAAGCCGACGAGAAGCCCTCCCGATTGCCCTGCGCAGCCCGTGTCAGGTCGTCGAGTGTCTTGCCTGTCTCATCAATTACCCGACCGACCTCTTCGAGCTTGCTTCCATACTGCTCGGCCAGAACCGCTGCCTCGCCGACACGCTCACCCGACTCCTTGTACGCCTTGGCGAGGTCATAGATCTCCTGCAGCATCTTCTTCGCATCGAGGCTCGTCACCTCGGCGTTGAGCCGCTGGACCTTCCGAATGAACTCGTCGATCTTCTTGGAATCGAAACTATCGACGAGAGCGCGCACTTTGCGCACATCCGCATCGTCAAACAGGAGACCAGAAAGTCCGCCCAGGGCGTTGGATGACAGTTTCTTGCGGAGATTGTCGCGCGCCTCCTCAAAAGCACGGAGCTGTTCCGCAAAGTTTCGCTCGACGTCAATCAGGGTGACATTCTTGACGGACTTCACCCAATCGCGAGACTTATCGACCGCCTTGTCGTAGGCAGTCAGAATCTCCTCCATCAGCCGCTTGTGCTCATCGACTGCTCGGGTCGCCTCGTCCACACCACCAACAAGTTTACCAATGGCGAATTCGATGCCGTAGGCGAGGGCCGTGAGGGCGGCCGCAGGGAACAAACGACTCAGTGCCCTACCGAGCGTAAGAACAGACCCAAGAAGCGCAGCCGCAGCCGTCTTTGTCGCATTGAGAGACGAACCAAATACAATGAGTGAATCACGCGCCCTAATGATCTTCGCATTGAAGGCGTCCACTCCCCCACTCAGTTTCACCAACCATTGGGTAATCTTAAATGCGACAAGGAGTTTGAAGATCTCAAACAGAGCCTCAACGTTCCTGATGAGGAAAGTAACAGCCCTTGTGACGCTGCCGAGGGCTGAGCCGAGGGACAGGAAGAAATCTCGGCCTTCCCGGCTTCGGAAATAGCCGATCATCTCTTCCAGGGCCTCGTTGAACGCCTTGATAAAACCGCCCTCACCCACGCGGAGACGGGCCTGATATATCTCGTTCGAGAACTGCCCCATCAGGGCCGTTGTCGACCTCAGAGAGTCCGCCAATTGCGGGCCGAAACGTCGGTTCAGCTCATCAGCAAAGGCGAGAAGATTCGTCTCTGATGCCAGCACCTCCCCCTTCTGCATCAGCTCATCGAGCTGGGAGGCGCTCAGACCTAGTGCGTCCGCGAAGATATTGAAGGCACCGGCAAGACGATCACCAAGTTGCCTGCGCAGCTCTTCCGATGAGACCTTGCCCTTGCTGATCATCTGCTGCAGGGCGAGGAAAATGCCGCTCATCTGCTCGGTCGACGCCTTGTTGACCCGAGCGGCCTCCGCCACAGCGAGAAAGACCTTGCGCGTACTCTCACTGGCCCAATTCGCCGCTTGCGCCGCGACCGCGAACTTCGAGTATTCGTCCGCCAGGATACCGAACTCGATGCCAAGTCGGCTCGCTTGTCGCTCGAGCCATTGCAGCTCCGTGTTGACAGCCGACTGGTTCTGACCGAGGACGACGCCAATGCGGTTCTGCGCAGCCTCGAGCTTCTGGTAGGCGCCGATCACACCGCTGATATGATTAATGGCGCCATAGAGACCGAAGTAGGCCGTTGACAGAGACAGCACCTCGCCACGGAGGCGCTGCGTCAGTGACATTGCCTTACGGGACTCGCCATAAATCGCCTGGAAGATACCACGGATGCCGCCGAGGCTGTGGAGGCTCCCTGGCATGCGGCGGAGGGTATCCAATTGCCGCTGAAGTTCAAATCGCGCCTCTCGCGCAGCCGCGCTCACCTCACGGAGAGCCTGCGCCTGCTGCACGGTCGGACCGCCGTTCGCCTTGATTTCGGCCGTCAGTCGACGGACCTCGGCATTCAGGACCTCATACGCCTCCCGAGCCTTCTCGACCTCCGCCCTCTGCTTACGAATGGCCTCGGCCGTGCGCGGATCCGCAAACCCTCCTCCGCCTGTCGAGAAGCGCGCCATTGCCGCTTGCAGGGTGGCGGCCCGCTGCAGCGCCTCATTGGCCTTCTGAGTCGCCTCGGCAATCTTCTCTTGGTTGATGGATACGTTTCCGAGCTTCGCGGCCGTGTCGCTCGCGATACGCTGGATCTCCGCAAGCTCGGTTCGCCCCTTTTGCAGCGCGTCTGCCGTCTTCTGGGCAGCGCGGGCGAGACGCTCGGTCTCAGTGCGGAGTGCCGCCTCATGTTTCGTGGCGTTCTGCAGCTCCGTATTGACCGAGGCGAGAGTACTCTTCGTCTTCAGATACTCGGCATTGAGCTTCTCATAGGTGGCCTGCGCTGCATCAGCCGCCGCACGGGCCGTCGCCAACTCACCTTCGAGGATAGCCTGTGCCGATGCAGCAGCATTTGACCATGCCGATTTGGACGCATGTCTGGCGGCGCGCTCATTGACGCGATCAAGGGCACGCTGGACCGATGCAAGCTCTTTGTTCGCCGCTCGCATCTCCTTGCGAGCCTTCTTCACGGCCTCGGCCTGGGCCTCCTGGCTCTTTGCAAGCTCTTCGGATTGCGCGCGCAGACGAGAGCTTTCCTCAGCGGCTTGCTTCGACTCCTGCGTCACCCGCTCGAGGTCGTCGCTTGCGCTCTTGGCCTCCTGCTCGAGCTTGCCGAGGGCAGCGGCGGCCCTGTCAAGCTCGGCTGCAACTTTGTTGAGGGCTGACAGGCCCGAGATTTCAGCGGATAGGCGCTTGAACTCATCCCCCAGCTTACCAAGGACGCTGTCCGCCTCCTTGGCCGATTTCGTGGTCTTTGAATTCTGAGAGACAAGATCTTTGAGGGCGTCGGAGACCGACTCAATCGCCTTGGTGGCCTCATTCTTGGCTTTGATGACGAGGCGAATGTCCTTCTCGGCCATCGGTGCCAATCTCCGTGTGTCACGTCTATAGTGCCGTAGTACCATAGACGTGACATATGAGCTAGTCGTCTGCGAAGACCTCTTTCAGCATCTTGCTGAACTGGTTGTGGGCCTTCTTCGAGAATAGGGAGGAGACCGCCATCTGAATGAAAGCAGCCTGGCTAGCTGCTTCACGGGTCACGCGCTTCGTGACCAGCTCGCTTTCGACCACGACCATCCAGATCGGGTAATGTTGCGCATAGACGTGACCGTGGTCGAGGAGTTGGCTTACTTGCTGACGGATGCCATTGAGCCAGCTTTCGAGACTCGGAGGCTGCCGACGACCTCTGTCGTCCCCCGGAACGCGCTGATGACGGCCTCCAACACTTTTTTTGGGCCGCCCTCCGCCTCGAACGTCAGCCTTGCAATCTTCTCGAGGGCGTCAATCTGAGCGGAAAGAGGTAGCTGTCGAGCCGTCTGGATGCCCTCATCGTCAGGCTCGTCGGCAGCATGGGCAATGATCGCGGCAGCAATGTTCGGAGCCATCTCGAGGAGGGTGACGCCCGCACTCGCAAGCGTGGAGTCGTCGAGTTCGCCGGAAACGGCCTGGGCCGCGTAATGATCGTAGAAGGCTCGGATTTCGGCCCCGTAACTGCGCACGAGGGCCGTGATGTCGACAAAGGAAAGACCACGGACGGCAAAACTGCCGCCCGCCATCTTGACCTCTTCCCTTGCCAGTTTGAGGTCCTTCAAACCCATCAGTCGTTCTCCTTAACCTTGGGTTCTCCAAGTGAGTCAGATCACGCAACGAGCGGCTGACCGTCGATATAGATAGCTTCCAGTCCCTCCTTCTTGAGGATCTCAACCTGGAAGGGGATTTGCTGCCACTCGTCACCCTTGAGGGCGTAGTCACCGTTCGGAGAAATGCGAACGTAGGGCATGTACCAATCGTACTGGTCACCAGCCGGGTTAGCTGTGATGTAACGAAGAGCGCCCTCAATCGGCGTGGAGCCAGAGATGATGCGCTTCCGGGTGCTCGGCAGCGTGGTATACGAAACTTTCAGAGTAGAGCCCTCGGTAATCGAGGACGACGGCAGGATGTAGACTCGTCCGTGATCGCCGTCGATCCGGTAGTCCGTCCCCGCCGCGTAAGTCGTGGTGCCGGACTCATCAGTAACGACAGGGGCGTTTGCTCCGTTCATGTCGAGGGCACGAACCCCAACTGGATTGGACGGGCTGATACCGAGCTGGTACGAGCGGCCGAGCTGCACATCCCGGATAAGCTCATCGCTCACCGTCTGCCCCGCGTCGGCAAAGTTTTCCACTTTTCCAAAGAAGAAGAAAGCGATGTTCTCTGGGGAGATGTTATCCGTCACAAACGTCGCAGTACGATTGGTCTGCAACGGAACACTCGCGTCCTTCTCGTTGATACCTCGGTCAGAGTTGTAGTGGTCCAGTGTTTCGGTCTCGATGGTAGCGCTGAACTCCGGGGTGTTGCCGAAATAAAGCTCACCCATCGGCTCCCGCGTGCCCGGCTTGTACGGGGCGAAATAAAGCTCGCCGCGCCCGAGGGTGTAGTTGTTACGATAGTCCGCCATCGACATGACATGTCTCCTTCTTACCGAGGCACGTTTCAGGTGCCGTTATACGTTAAACGTGCCACCTTGAACAGAGTTAAGAGTACGGGTTGGATAGATCCTCCGTCAGTTGGAGGAGCAAGCTAAGCCAGAAGAAGCTTCTGCCAGAGACCTCATCAGCAGGCCGAACGGCACCCTGGCCGATTTGGATGTTATTGACCGAGTTCCTACTGGTGCTCCCTGGCCCACGGAACCCGAAGCCGAAGAAAGAGTGGTTGATCCGCTCCTTCACAATCGCGCTCTTGACCTCGGCCATCATCCGATAGGCTGGGTCACTTGGGTTTTGATGATCATCTGGCACAAAACCCTGGACCAACAACTCCCATTGACTCGATGCGTGCGGATTGCCTGGCTGCGTAGAGAGCGCCTCAAGAGGGATGGGTGGCTCGAGGATCGACACCATCGGCAAGGGGTCATTTTCCCCGTAGAACATCCGCCCACGAAAAACCCTATCTCGCAGGTCAAACTCATAGCCGTTGTCGGGGTTCACCCCTTCAATGGTCTTGGTGAGCCCCTTGAGGACGAGCAGACGGAACGGGTCTTTTGCCATACCTGCACCTAGAGACGAAGGTTGAGGAGTCGCTCGAACTCGGCGGCAAGGAAGTCCTCGACCTGCCCAAAGGGTCGATCCTCCTTCTCGATCATACCCCGGAAAATTTGGTCGACGGAGGGACCATAAAGAAGCCAGAGTCCCGGCTTGACCATCTTCGGCTGATACGCCTTTGGCGGTGGGAGACCATCCTTCGTGCGAACAGCAAGGCCAACGTTCCCAGAACGCAGGGGCATGAGGAAAGCGTTTTTCATCAACCTCGTCCGCCCAGGCTTAACCTGCACGTGGACGCCGCGTGATTGCCTTCCCTTCGCCCCCGTTGCAAACCTGGCGAGTGAAATCGGACGCTTACGAGCGGTGATGACCGCCTGCAGGTCGTGGTTCGAGGCTTTACGCTCGATGTAGAAGCGCCCCGCATTCGCACCGAGGTAGCTCGCAGGAAGGGCAACCTGACGGCGCATGTCCTTAGCGAACCAGCTCCGCCCCTTCTCAGCAGCCTTGTTGATCGCCATACGGGCTGCGTTAACGAGCTGCTCCTCAGTGAAATCGCCTTCACGCACCCCCTCTATAGCGATGACGTACATGTCAGGCTCCGATGGCAGGTAGAAACGCTGTAATCGTGAGGAATAGTGGCAAAGATCCGTCCTCGTAGGGAGTCGGCATGCCAACCATCTCCGAGCTATGGAGCCGAGAGACCTTCACCGTCACAGTGATGTCGTCAGGCGGGAGGACATGATCGATGCGGTATGCTTCGGTTGCTCCGATGGAAATGACCATGCCTCGCGAGGGGTTATCGACCTCTGAGCGCATCATGATGATGCGCGGGGAGTTTTCCTCGATCTCGGCGTAATGAAAATTCGTGCCTTTGAGGTCGCCTACCGAGCCGAACTTATCATGCACGCGCACGTGGATCGGCTTGACACCATCTCGCAGGGGCCAAGCGAAATAGAGCGCGGGGACGCTCAGATGCTCATGCAGCGTCCGACGCGCTCTCCTGATATGTGCGCGAAAGCGCCCCATCAGATGTCCTCGTCGCCACCCTTGCTCGCCTTCCCGACGCGACGCGCGGCCTTGGCGACTCCATGAGCCTCACCCTTATCGGCGTCTCCGGGCTCCTCGGACTTCTCCTCGGTCGACATCTCGCCAAAGCTGCGGGTGCGATACTTCTCAAGGATCAGTTCGTCCTGGGTGAGATCGCGCGACGCGCCGAGCTTCTTGAGGGCCGCAGCAGACTCCTCGGGCACATCGAAAATCTCACCCGGCTTGGCGATTGTCGGCTTTCCGTCCTTTAGATATTCGACGCTGTGAATGGCAAGCTGCTTCATGACGAATGCTCCGCTATGGAAAGATGCTGGCGGCGGACACCGCCAGCACAATTTCGAGGAGGTTAGGCAGGAACGACGGTCGCCCGGAGGGTTGCGTTGGGGTTGACCGGGACCATCAGCGGTGCCGACTGATGGAGAATGTACTCGACGGCCGGGTCACCATCGCTCATCCAATTGCGCGGGAAAATCGGAAGCGCCTGGTAGTTGGAGTGGGGATCGATGATCGCCCCAAAGCAACGATAACCCTGGATGCGCTCAGCACTTGCCGTCATGACGATATCGGTCGGCTGCATGAAAGGAACTTCCACGCCACCTTCCTCGAAGGTATCGCGATACAGCCAGATCTCGATGGCTGCACCAGACCCACCGCCAACGTTCAGCTCACCAACCTTAATCACCTTGTCGGCCGCGATCAGACCGCGCTCGACGGTGGCTCGAGGATCGCGGATCTGCGTGTCCATGTGCTTCATGATCTCGGGGTCCTTGCGGAGGACGCCCCAAACCTTCGAGCCGATGGTGATTCTTGTCGGGAACCCGCCGAACGGAGCCTCAAACATCCGGTCGGCGAAACGCTGGATGTCATCGAAGATCGAGACACCCGTGTCCCCCCAATAGGTGCCGGACGTCTTGACAATCGTATGCGAGGGGTCGCGCCTGAAATCCAGCTCCGTGCGCGGATACTCCTCACCTTCCACGATCACCTTGGCATCGATGATTGCGCGAGCGGCCATCCACTCCCACCGACGCTGAATCGCCTGCACGTGCTGTACGGTAATCGCAACCTTGAGCAGCTCGCGACGCTGCATCGGCGTCAGCTCGGACTCCGCCAGCATGGATCGATCAATACCAGGCCGCTTGACGAGAGGAGCCAGCGGATCAACCGTGTCCTTGAGCTTGATGTATGCCGGCTTGAAGCGGAAAGCGCCAGACGAATCCTCATAGATCGGCTTGCCGCTACCAAGCGGGCGAACGAAGGGGGCGAGCTTGCGACCAACCCTGGGCAGCTTCTCGAAGTCAATCCACTCGTCGGTTGAGGTGATCTCGTTCGGAAAGAACAGCCGCAGCCAATATTGATAGGCAGGCTCGATATCGCGGAAAATTCCGAGGGACTTCCGGGTTTCCCACACTTTGTAGGGGGCGCTCATGGTCGAGTTCCTTCTTTCCCTATTCCTGGGGTTACTGACGATCAGCCGCGAGCGCGGATGAGGATCTGCGTGGGAGTGGGGGCTCCCTCAAACGCCGAGCGCTTGTCTTCGTCTGTGGCGTAGGAGGCATCCCACACCAGCATCTCAGGATTGAAGCAGCCCGAGTAGAAGAAAGGCGCCGTGGTGATCTTGCCAGGGTCAGCGTCCGCGACGACCTTCTGGGTCGAGACAAGGCTTGCCTGCACCGTCCCCTTCACCGCAGGGACCACATAGCCTTCCTCATCTACACCACAGACCTGGAACTGCTCGATAGTCTGACCGGGCCGCACCCGAAGCGGATAGCCTGGGGAGAGTGCCGGCCAATTACCAGAGAGCAGGAGACCGGCCTGGTAGGTGCTAAGCTCCTCGAAGGCGGCAAGGCCGGCCTCGGGGTAGGGAACATTAACATTCGGCATAGCTGCCTCCTCGGATGCAGAAATGACAACTGCAATGGATAGTGTCACGTATAGCGTGACACTATCGCCAAGTTAAGAGTGATTCTGCCGACGAATTCCCGGCAGACCGAAGCTTTCCGCCAGCATCATGCTGTCATCCTCATCCTTGATGTCAGAGAAAGCCCCAACATCGGGACGGTCCACCTGCATTGCGGCATCAAACTTCCGATAGGTCATCGAGGAGCCCTCGGGCTTGTCAGACGCCGCCCCCTCTGCGGGAAGATCCTCGAGGAAGGCCACGGCCTGCTCGACGCTCATGTCCGTCTTGAGTGCGGCAGAAAGGGCTGCCTTGGGCCGGGCCTTCCCCGCATCCGAAGAAAGGATCGCATTGATGCGGCTGCGCTCGGCAGCAGCGCCCTCCTTGAAGCCTTCGGCGTGCCCCTCGGCACGACCGGCAGCATGACCTTCCGCGCGAGCGGCGTCGATGGCGGCATCCGCTGCCGCCGCGTTTTCCTTGTTCTGCGGCATGGTTTCAGTTCCTTCCTTTCTGAAAAGATCGGCTGCAAATGCGGCAACGGCGTCATCGAGCGGAGAGACCTGGTCGGCGAGTCCGCGTTCGATTGCCTCATCGGCAGAGAATGTGAGGGCCTTCGTCTCCCGGATGGCCTCCTCACTGATCCCTCTACCTCGCGCCACAATACGCACGAACATGTCGTAGAGGGCATCGGCGCGCTCCTGCCACCGCGCCCGAACCTGGTCAGACAGGGGCTCGTAAGAGTTGCCGTCTGTTTTGTGACCACCCTTCGGAGCGGAAACGAAAGTGATTTTCCACCCCGCCTGATCGAGTGCCTTGCTCACATCGATATGGGTCAACAGCACGCCAATGGAACCGACTCCGCCAGTGCGAGACATGTCGATTCGATCCGCTGCAGACGAGATCGAGTAAGCCCCCGAGTAACCATACTCGTACACGAAGGCTCGAGTCGGTTTCTTACCGCGATTGGCGAGGATCATCTCGACGAGGTCGAAGTTCTCCGCCACTTCCCCGCCAGGTGAGTTCACCATGAACGCGATGCCCCGTACATCAGGGTCAGCAAGTCCTCGGCGAAACGCACGGGAGATATACTGGTATCCGGTCGCCCACCCTGCAACCTGCCACGGGAAATCCGAGAGAAGGATGCCTTGTACCGGAATCCGCAGGATGCCATTGCGGACAACGTATGGACGGTACGCCGCATACCTGGAGTCCCCATCGATCCAGAACCCCTCCTCGTCATCGGCAACCATTTTCTCGGACAAAAGATGCGGGAGATCAGGACTCTTGGCGAGGGCACTCAGGTGCCCCTCGAACAGCGCCGCGTGGGGCTCAGAGATGAGTACCGACGAGCTGGCAAATCGCGAAAGCAGAGTCTTAAGCATCCGTCTGTTCCTCCGAGCCGTCGGCCTTCTCATCCCTCGCCTCTGTCTCGCGGGGAGCGCCTGATGCGGCATTCATCATGTTGTCAGCCTCAGTAAACACGATCCCGAGGCGCTCCGCCTCGGCGCGCTCTCGCGCCACCTGTGCAAACACCTGACGCCAATCCTTACCGAGGCGGGCAAGCTCATCCTCACGGGTGCTGAGGCCGTACTTGATCCGCAGCACTGCTGCCTGCGTCTCCTTAAGTTCGTCGATCTGGCCGCGCGAGGCTCCGATCCACCCACATTGACCGTAGGCTTCGCGGTTAAGACCCTCCCAATAGTCAGGAGCGTTCCGAGGCAGGCTCTCGATTGTGCCTTTGGCAAAAGCTTCCTCGAGCCACAACCAGTAGATGTGGGTGGCAAGGGTATCGGCCGTCTGACGCTTGCGCGCCATCATCCCCTTGTAAGTCTCGTTGAGGGCACCCTTCATCGACGAGTAGTTGGTCTTGCTATAATCGCGAGACAACTGCTCGTAGGACACACCGAGATTGGCGGCCAGGTAGCGCAGAAGTGACGCCTCAAAGTCCGTGCCGAGCGGTCCCCCCTGCCCCGCAGGGCGCAACTGCAAACGTGTACCTGGGAAGAGGTGGGGAATGCGGACACCGTTAAGTGTCGCATTCTTGGCATTCTTCATATAGGCCCCGAGGGCTCCTAGGAACCCACCCGCGTACTTAGCAAAAATCTTCTCCCAATCGTCCTCGCCCCTTCCGGCACCGAGCATCTCGAAGACCTTTTCAGTCGCGAGATCGGACTCAATTGTTGCTGCATACGTCGCATTGACGACCGCGTTCTGCAGCATGACATCCCGGAATTTCTTCGCAATTCGCGTCTCTTTCAGCGCGGAGACCATAGCAGCAACACCGCGCGTCTGGTCTGGACGGAAGCGCTCGAAAATGTGGATGACCTGCTGCCGACCCCACGGCTTCCGCACAGGCACATACTTCCACTGGTACGCCTTCATATTGACGTACATGTCCGATGGGTGCGAGCGGCGGATGTAGTAACCGAGCGGGGCACCGTGATGGTCACGGTGGATGCCCCCTCTAACCCGATCACTTTCCATGACCGACGGAGGGTTGGAGAGTCGATCCGTATCGATAAGCTGGATCGCTGTCTTGTAGGGGCGACGCGGATCGTTAATCCATTCCGAGACAGCCAAAACCTCGCCCGCAATCATCTCGAGGCCGACAGCGAGGCGGATAAGCCCAGTGAAATTGGTCTGCCCGGAGGCATCAGGCCAGTTCGACACGCTCTCGGCCCAGAGCGTGAATTTCGCCTCAACCTCCTGCTGGAACTCCTCAGCCCAAACCTCATCTAAACCGAGAGCCTTGTAATTAGGCTTCGAGTTTAGCATGTACATAGAGCCGACGATGTTGTCCTTTCGGATCTCAGAGCCCGAGCGAACATACGCATCGTTTCGGACCAGGTCTCGGCTGCGAGCGTCGAGGATCTCCTTCTCGGGCAGGATGTCGGAGTCGGCCGAGCCCATTGACGGCGACCACAGCGCAAGCTCTCTGTCGATCTGGCTCGCGCTCTCGTAGGCACCACCCGTCATCGCAACTGGGTTGCCCGCGACGGTCGGGAGAACAGCCTTGGTATCGACCGTCGCGGGCCATCCTTGGTCGTTCAGACCAAGGAAGTCAAGCATCTCTGGATCGTTCGCAAGGCGGCTCATCAGAAGAAGAACCTCAGAGGACCGCTTGTAGAAACGTCGCCCCCGACGCACTTCGCAAGCTCATCCTCGAGCTGCTGAATATAGAGGGCTAACTGATTTCGATTGCTCGCCTGATACTCGACGCGCTCTCCGTTCTGATCGACCAAGACGCGCACCGCCCGCCCTGTCATAAGATCATGGTAGGCGTCCTTTGCTTCATCCAATCTCTGTTTGATAGGATGGCATGCGATAGGAATCATGGCGGGCAACCCTCTCCGACATGTAGCATTAACACGTTACAAGCGGACTGACAATTTAAAGGTGACATTAACACAAAGCTTCACCGAGGGAAGACAGGTCGATGTCCACCTCCCTCTTCTGCTCAAACGGCCGCCCGTCTGTCTCTGGGTAAAACACGAGATCGTTATCGTCCCACTCTCGCGCCCACGAGGGCGGGTTAGACCAGTCAATGTCTTCGATGTTCACATGTCGGGACAGGCAGAGGGCCACGCAATAGCACAACAGGTCCCATGCCTCGTTTCTGACCCTGCGCTTGTTCTCCCAACCCTTCGGTCCCTTAACCTCGGCCGTCAGCTCGGCATACCACGAGCGGGGCAGCCAATCGGGAAACGTCACCATACCCCCGTGTGGAATGGTTCTCCCGAGCATGCCGTGTACTCGATCCTTGATCTGGTTGGTGTTGATCTCGAGGACTGGGATCTCACCTCTCGCTCCCGCATGTCGATCCCGTCGCTCGGAGTCTGGATAGGCAATCTTGACACGAGGGGCATGTTGGCCCGCACCCTTGATGAGCTGAAACCGACGGTGATGCCCGCCGTGGTGCTCGTCGCGCAGCCAGCGCCAGAAGTTATAGGCATTTGTAGTGACGCCCTCCCGGCCATAGGCGTCACAACCGACGACCTTGATTGCCATGTGTCGTCCACTTCCGTCAGCCAGGGGATATGACCGCTCGATGACCGCCTCAACAAGGAGTAGCCAGTCCTCCAAGTATGCAGCAGGGTCAACGCGCTGACGCTGTCCAGGCGCCTCTCCGTCCTCTCGAACGGAGTAGCGGATGGCAAAGCGGTCAATGATTGTCACGTCTCCGCCAATGCCGATACCATGAACCTGGACCTCAAAGCGGTCTTTCTGCACGTCAATGCACGCGACCAGGAACAGAACTCCTGGAGGTACAACTCTCACCCCGAGGGGCTTTGCTCTCTGATGATACTCTTCCGGGGTCCTGTCGCCTGCCAGAGTTGGCGGTAGAAAGGGATGCCCTTGATCCGTGTTGATCGTCGCCTTCAACGCCCCGAAATCGCCAGTGGTCTCGAACTCCTCAAGGGCCTTGAGGTACTTGAGCACAAGCGTCTTCCAATCCGTGAAGACCGCCGCCACGCCCTTGAGCCAGAATGAGGCGATGTCTGACTGACGCCCAACCCCCTCGACCGTCCCGTCTGGCAACCAGACCTGACCCTCTTTGAGCCATCTCCCATAGTAATCGAGTTCTCTCTTGCCTGGTTGCCCCGGACCTGGATCGTGCGTGTGCGAGTAACCGCAAAACGGACAGTCCAAGGTCGCCATCTCAGCGGCCTCGATATGATCCTTGGAGTCCGGGTAGGAGAGATGCTTGAAGTCGGCCTCGAAGGGCATCTTACAAGAGGCGCACCGCCAGTATCGACGGCGTCGATCACCTCGGTTGTAGAGTGCCAGAATGCCTTTGGTTGGTGGAGCCTCGTGCGGAGTCGACGGTTGCCAATCCGATCTCTCGATCTCCCACCCCGGTGAAGACTCAGCAACAGTCATGCCGTGACGACCGAAGGTCTGGGTGCGCTTCCGCCCAAGGTCGAACGGCGTACCCTCCTTGTCGATATCAAGCGGCATGCGGTCATAGTCATTCAACCACACGCGCGGCACAGTCTTCCCTGACAGCTCGGTGATCGTCGGCCACTTCACCAAAAGGCGCATGCCAGAGAGAAAACGCACGTCGTGGACGTTCATGTTCTGACGCCCAGGCACGACGCGCTTGCCCAGCTCCTCAGAGTAGCGGAACGCCCTACGCAGATCCCCAAGGGACCAATCGCGAGCCGTTCCCTGGGTCATGTGGACCATCATCATGTCGGCCGGGTCGCAAATGGCCGTGTAAGTAAGCCAATTGAAAAAGAGGTCCGATTTGCCGCACCTAGCCGGTCCAACGAACACGACCGCCGTATGGTCAAGGGATGTGAGCACATCCATCGGCTCGACTAGATATGGCGCAATCGTGTTGTCCCACTGTCCAACATAAGATCCGGGGTTATATAGGTAGCGGTATCGCTCCGCCGCCTCCGACACGGTCAACCTCTCCGGTGGGCGCACGGCCTCCGCAGCCTTGAGAAGGATGTCCTCCAGGCGCTCGAACTTCATCAGATGATGTCCTCGTCGTCGTGCTCCAAGTCATCTTCCCTTTCCTCCGCCTCGTCTTCGCCGAGGCGGTTCGGTGTATCGCCACTCTCCGCAACCCGGACGATGTGCTTGTAAACATCATCCTGCAGCCGGTGAACGATGCGCGTAACCTTGATCAATTGCTTGTTGTCGAGGCCCAAGGCACGGTCGATGGTGTCGGGTAAAATCTGCAGCTTGGTTCGTATGTCCTGCAACACATCCGAGAAGAGAACGATCACCCTGTCAGACGACCAAAGCTTTCCTGCTCGCTCCTCATAACGGAGCTGCTTGAGTTTGGCATTCCAGTAGCTCTCCCTCAGCTTTTCGGGGAGCTGATCTGGCTTGAGGCGCTCCAGGTACTCCGTGACATCAAAATTTGGCTCGACCAAATAGGACGCAGCCTCGGCAAGATCGTACAGCGGGGCTCCGTGACGATCTTGTCCGACTGGCCGCAACTTCCTAATGGCCTTCTCCACCTTGTAACGGGATAGGCGGAACACCTTGGATAGGAAAGTTACTGACACCCCCGTCCCCGGATTCTTCCGCAAGCTACGCAAGGCAGAATCCAGATCTTGGGCGGACAGGCTCTCATCAAACGATGTCGTCGACATGACGCGCTCGCTTGACCTTGTCTGCCCACCGACGCACCTCCGAGTAGGGCCATAACGACGATGACCCTACCTTACAGGGCGGGGGGAACTCGTTCTTTTCAACCATGCGGTACAGCGTCGAGCGGCCGACCGGCACGAGCTGCAGGACCTGCTCCAAGCGCAGAAACCCCAACTCCTCTCTGTGCGTCTCATTCAATACCATGGGCTCCCAGTGAGTCCGGTTACGTCTCACTGCGGAGTGTCATAGCACGTTTAGCGTGACAATCAACCTCCCCGCCTGAGACGCTCGATCAGTTCGCCCCAATCTCGCATCATGGCGACGCGCTCGTCCCAGTATTGCGCGCGGTTGTAGGCTCTCTTGGTCTCGTCCTCTTCGAGGTGATTGAGTTGCGTCTCGATCACCGCAACACGGTATCCACGCTCGTTGAGGATGGTCGAAGCGGACGAACGGAACCCGTGAGCGGTGTGCTTGCCCTTGTACCCGAGCTTCCACAAGGCATGGTTCAGGGTGTTCTCTGATATGCGCCCCCTGAGACCGACAGGAGACGGGAATACGGGTCCGCTACGACGGCCCGTGATCTGCGCCATTTCACGCAAGATCGCGAGCGACTGGAAAACGATAGGTACGTCATGAGGACGCCGCATCTTCGTGTGTTCAGCCGGTATGCGCCAAACGCCCTCCTCTAGGTCGACGTGCTCCCAATCCATGAGACGCAGCTCGACGGGGCGCGGAAACGTCAGGGCATGAAACAAGAGTGCATTGCGAATGACGCGGCTGCGCAGGCTGTCTATGGCCTGCAGCAACTTACCGAACGACTCCTCGTGGATAATCGCCGGATGACTCGTAACTGTCGGAGACCGCAGCGCTCGATGGAGTAGCGGGGTGGGATCACCGGATGCTCTATCGGTTAGAGTGGCTAGCTTGAAAACGGCTCCAATTACCTGTCTGGCACGCCGAGCCGTCTCGAGGCGTCCGCTCGCCTCGATGTCCTTCAACACCGCAAGGATGTCGGAAGCACGCAGCTCATCTATGGGTCGCGATCCAATTTTTGGAATTATCAGCTCCTCCAATATCCATCGGTTCTTTCTGATGGTAACAGGAGCGAGCCCCTTCGGCGCCAATCCATCCAGGTACTCCCTTGCTATGACCCCGAAGGTGTTCCGTGCCGCCAATATTGCAGCCCTTCGAGCCGCTCTCTTCTCTTCCGACGGGTCCTTGCCGGCCGCGAGCAATTTTCGCGCCTTCGCCGTCTCCTCACGGGCCTCGGCCAGACTTATTTCGGGGTACTTCCCTATCGCGAGGGTTCGCCATTTCCCATTGTGGCGATAATTCAGGCGCCAAAGTTTGGAGCCGGATGCGCTGACGAGCAGGTACAACCCGTCGATATCATACAGCTTGTAGGGGGCGCCCTTTGGCCGCGCCCTGAGAATTTGACGGTCGCTGAGAGCCATTCCTCATACCTCACAGACAGCGTTGCCGCCGCCCGATACCCTCAAAAATACCCTAAATTGACATGGGCTTCAGAGGGACACGCTGGGACGCGCTGGGACGGCGTATTTGCGTTTTGCGAGGATTTTCAGGAGCTTAAACCGCCAACGTGAGACGGCCTGGGATAAGCTGAAACAGCTTGGGAAGGGGATATGGTGCCCAGGAGAGGCTCCCGAAAATCCACACTATCATATTGAAATCATTGGGTTATTAAATACATGAAAAAATTCGATACCCTCAAAAATACCCTACATACCAGCGGCGTACATCGACAGGTCACGTTTCACGTCGGTAATCTGCTGCAAGGCATATCCTCCGACTGTCCAGTTACGCCCCTTGTGGATCGCTGCGACCTCAATGAAAGCCCCACGTCGGGTTCCGAGCCGCTCGATGAGCGGGCCAGGAATCAGGTACATGTCGATATAGCCGACTCCTCGCACAATGACCCCTATGACGATGCACCTCGCATACCCGTTCGGGACCTCGAAACGGACCTGATCATCCGCATCCTCCTTCGCCAGACAAACAGCTATGTTCCGTTGCCTCCCGTCGATAATGGCGTAGATGTCGACATCCTTATTCGGGTCATCGGGATCAGGGAGAGCGCAATGGCCGCCCGATAGCTGGATAAGACCCGCGACAACATTCGTAGCCCCACTCTCAGCAAGCTTCCGAGCCGGCCTCTGTTTCACGTCAATGTCAGGATGAATTCCGAACGCCAGCCAACCCTCATCTACGCCGAGCAGCTCCGCCAAAGCCGTCAGTTTGTTATGCCTGGGTATTGTGACGCCGCTATACCACTTGCGGATCGTCTCTCGCGATACGGATATACCGAACCTAAGCTCGAGCTGGTTACGGATCCAAGTCAGGCGTCCTTGATTGAACTGAGGTACCAGAGGGTGCCCTTCGCAAACGTCGTGGAATCGACGCGCAAAATCCTTATGGGGCAGCTCGTATCTCTTATTCCCCTTTCCAGGTCGCTCTTCCGTCATCATCATCAACTCTCCATATGTCACTCACCAATTGACATATGGAGAGTTGATCTATTTGTCAACACAAAAGTGCGAATTTACCTTTTCATCGTCAGACGCAGGCGAACTGAATCAACGATTCTGCTCTGTGTCGCATCACGGGACGCAAGTAGAGGTAGAATGTCTTCGTCGTAAGTTCCTTTCGCTATAATGTGATGGTTGAAAACCGCCTTCGTCTGCCCCGATCTATGCAGCCGCTTATTAAACTGTTGATAGATTTCCAAATCAGGCGTGAGCCCATACCAAACCGAGATATTCCCGCCGAATTGCAGGTTTTGGCCGTGCCCCACGGATGCCGGGTGGGCGAGGAGTAAGTCAATTTCACCCCTGTTCCATCGGGCCTTCGTCTCCCTCACATCCCCTTCTCCAAACACCACTGCCCGCTTGAACACCCTTCTGATGCGCTCCAGGTCGAACCTGAAAGTGTATGCCACAAGGACGGGTGCCCCATTCGCCTCGTCAATAATGTTCTCGAGGGCCTCCAATTTCTCATCGTGGATCCATACGTGCCTACCGTCCTCGCGGTACATGCTACCGTTGGCAAACTGTAGCAGCTTATTTGCCAGGACCCCCCTGTTAACCGCCTCAACGTTGTAGACCTCCGAAACGAGTGACTCCTCAAAGCGGCGGTACTCATCCATAACCCGACGCGGTAAAGTAACTTTCACCGGGATGTCGAACTTCGGAGGGAGATCAACACAGTCCGTCTCGTCCATAGCGAACATAATATCGCTAAGACGTTCCATGATCTCCCGTTCAGCATGCGGCTTTGGCTCCAGGTTCCACCCCATGTAATCCTTATCGAACCAACGTTGCTGGAACCAGTACTTACTGTCACCAAGGCGTTTTCCGCCATCCGCCACCTTCGCTAGGCCCCACAAATTGATGAGACCCTTTGGGGCCGGCGTTCCCGTAAGCAATACAACTCGTTTCGCATACCTTCTTGCCTTCACGGCAACACCGAAGCGGCTAAGCTGCTTCTTCGCCGTGCGCATTACGGCGTTCTTAAACATGCTAGCCTCATCAATCACCAGCATGTCGTAAGGCCAGCTCTTCCCTTGACCAAAAAACTCCCACAGCCAAGGGAGAGCCTCCTTATTGATGATGTGAACCTCCGTGTCCTCGGTCGCGAGGCGCTCGCGTTTCCACCGCTTGACATTGGTGGCGACGCGACCAGCAAAGCGTCTCGCCTCCCTCTGATCGAGCCCTATCACATCGCGCGCAAAGCGATAGGCAGCCTTCCTCGCCGCCTGGACCTCCTGATCGTCATCCTCTACGCGCACAAGGGTCCATGTCAGGAGACGGGTGTGCTCCCATTCTTCGATCTCATCTGGCCAAGTGGCAGTGGCAACGAGGCGAGGGGCAACCACAAGGACTTTGCTAACTCTACCCTCATCAAGGAGATCTAAGATCGCAGTTAGCGTCGTCCCGGTCTTCCCGGATCCCATCGGCAACGCAAGAATGATGCCTGGGATCCGCTTGATCTTATTCAAAAGACGGACCTGGTATGGGCGGAGATCCTCCCTTCGCCTCAAAGGACGTTCTTGGTTCACACCTGCATCTCGATAGTTCTGCAACACCGAAGTCATATAATGTCGTCGTGATTACCAGATCGCGGTCGCAAGAAAGCATCCGCAAAGATCGCCTTGCCGACCTCGATGTCGTCCACAACGTGGACCTCACAACCCTCTCGACGGAGACGGGCGATCTCTTGCTCCTGGTTTTTGGTAGGCTTGCGCCCAGGAGCCTTGAACTCAACAAAAACGATACGACCGCCCTTAACAAAAACGCGGTCTGGCGCACCGTGCCGCCCAATCCACTGCAGTTTTCGCACCAGCCAGCCACGGCGCTTTGCGTAATCGCAGACCTTCCGTTCGACGTAACTCTCAAGCATTGCCAGCACAACTTCAACGTGACTTTCTAGACAACGTCACTGTAATAGCCGATCTCACGCAGGATCGCCTTCGCCTCGCGCACGTACCACCGAAAATCAACGTCGTCTGGAAACTCGTCAGGAAGCTCCATCAACGGCCTGGCCCCCTCAGAGCGTGGCACTCGGTTCCCGTTACTCTGGTAGTGGATCGAGCCCTCCACCTCGGTCGAATAGTACCAGCGAATGGCCTTCCCGAGATACTCGGCGTCAGTGGTGTCGAACGTGACCCCAGGCTTGAGAAGTTGTCCGCGCTTACCGGTACGCTGATATTCGACCTCTCTCACCCCCCAGATGGCACCCCCACTCACCGTCCGAACCGTAAGGAACTTTCGGATGTCCCGACAATCGCGAACCGTCTTGTCTATTGGTATACCCTTCGTGATGTAATCGATAACCGCATCCACGCAGATTTCATTCTCCGGGTTCTTCATCAGACCCGACCGAGCGTAGTAACCCTTGAGCTTCACCTCACCGTTCGCCTTGATTGCGATGTAGTTATTGACGTTGGCCGAGTACAGAGACTTATACTCAGTCGCCTCGGTTCCGAATCCCGTCTCCTGCTCCCAATACCCGACGATCTCGTTCATCAGCTCGATCTTCTTTATCGGACAACGGATGACGATGCCGTCGGTGTTCGCGCTCACTACGGAGATCCCCTCCCACTCCAACCGTTCAATCAACATTAGAAGAGACAGTTGCCCGGTGATCGTCGTCTGGATTAGCAGGTCCGGGGAGAATAGACACGAGTAAACCGAGCCAAACTTGCCGAAGGATCCGTTGATGGTAATCTTAAGAGAGCCTTGAATAGTGTCCCATTTCTTCTGCTCGGAACGGAGAGCGGCAAGGCGCTCCTCGATATCAGGCGACCTCCCCTCGCGCTCAAGGACGGCAGTCAGTTCCCCGATCTGCTTTTTCAATGCGGTAGCCCTCGCCTTTGCAGCGATGCGCCTATCGACAATACCCTTATACACCCTCTGGAATGCCCACCCCATTTGCTTCGGAGCCAGCCCAAGGCGCATTATGATATATGGGTAGTAAGAGGTGACATCGCGGTCCACCAGGATGTGCTCGTCGTCAGCATGCACCGCGACGCAATCCTCGGAGCTGTGGAGTCCTCCAATCCCCATCCTGTAGATGCCGTCGCCAATGTGGATGTGTGCCTCGCTCAACGCACTTGGCAGCAGCACCTTACCGCTCTTAGACAGTCTGAACTTGTGCTCCTCAATCACACGGAGCACCTCCTTGAGCTGAGGGAGGCGGAACCGGATGAACTCTGGGGTTCGATAACGAAACGTCATCAACGGAGAGAACTCCGGCTTCTTAACATCTCGCCCTAGCAACTTGGAGACCTGGGTCTTGATGACGGTCTCGGCGATCTGAGCATCAGACTTCGAGCGCAAATCGATCCCGTACTCGACACTCATACTCGTGCGTAAGGTCAATTCCTCACGGAGGCGGTCATAAAGAAGTCCTGTCGCATCGAGATCGTTGACACAATACCTGTATACCTCCTCGATTTCCTCATCCGTCAGAACGCTATTCGGGCTATATGGAAGGTCCTGCATCCGGCGCCCGTGGAGTCGACCATTATAAATCTTGAGGCCAACCTTACCAGGGGCAACTTCAATTAGATCGATATGGTCCAGGTCATCTGGAACATCTATCCCGAAGTCCTTCGCGACCTCCCAAGACCTCATCTTTTCAACAATGATTTTATCCGCGATGCCCTTTATCTCTCTTGTCGATAGACCGGAAACCGCCGCGTAGATGATGAGCAGGTCGAAGGAACGACTATTAAAACCAACCGTCCGTCGCTTTTCCACGAACTTGCGAAGAAGCCTCCGGTCCTCCATAGACAAACGGCTCTTCGTCTCGATGGACCAGACACGCCCATCACGCTTCCGCTTGGCCGCGAAGAGGAAGTAATTTCCATAGACCTCGGTGTCGATCAGTTCTACGTCACGCTCGGCCGCAAACTTGAACATCTCGCCCTCGGAAAAAGACAGCCCACCCTGGGAAGTCCCGAGGTGGGCCGACGCATCACGCAAGACAGAGTTGATCAAACATCATCGTCATAGTCGCGGGAGCGACGAGCCCGACTGTTGCGAGGGGGGCGGTCCTCGTCGTCATCGTCCTCATCACGTCGGCGGCGCGGACTGCCATCGTCGTCATCGCTGGAGCGCTGCCGACGTGAACCACGCCCCTCATCCTCGTCATCATCGCGACGGCGGCGATGATCGCGCTCATCATCGTCTCCAGAACGTCGGCGGAAACTGCGGTCATCCTCGTCGACGTCGTCAAGGTCCTCGAACTCGTCGGGGTCAACCGGAGCATGGCCGAAGGGCTCGCCGTCACGACGAAAGCGCACGGCTTCCAACGAGCAGTTGATGCGCGGGATTCCCTCGTAGGTCTGAGCCCAGAAGCGGACGATGGCGTCGACGTAGCAGCCCCCGTAAGGACGACCATCCTCCTCGACGAGTTCCGTCTTGTCCCTATCCAGGACAAGTGGGCGCTTCTTGTTGCGGGAGCGAACGACGAACATTCCCTCCCACTCAGGCTTACGCTCGTCCTCGTCGACATCGTCGCCGTAGAAGCAGGCCATGTTCGCCTTCTTGATCTTCGGCCACTTCTTCCGGTCCTCGCCGAACTCCTTGAACATCGCCTCCTCGATGGCGTCCTCGCAGAGAGCAATGTTCGCCTTGCCCTCCTTGCTCGAGGTGTCGATGTAGAACTGTGCGCTGTACGCCTTGTCGCCACCGTCACCCCTGCCGAAACCACGGGGCTTGAAAACGTTCGGATACCCAATGCGGACATCCTTCAAAAGCACGCGAGAAGGGTCTTTCTGCTTAGGCGCCATAGTTGCTGCTCCACCTTACACGTGACAGTCAGTCGTCGAAAAGATCGATGAGACTCGGGATTGCCGGGCGAGCGTCTCTCTCATCGACGAGAATGGGTTTCGGCTCACCCTTGTCGACCAAATCGACGATCTCCTCATAGACCCTCGGCCCCAGCTCCTCCTCAACCTGGGTCGGTGTCTTGAGCCGGAGGTTGTAAGCTCTATCCTGAACCAACTCGCGAAGCCTCTCCTCAGCGATCTTTCGATCCTTCCATTTTCTCGGCGGGTGGCGCCCCAGCACCAGCTTTCGCCCAGGCACAGGGCGGCCAGCCAAGGCGTCGTCGATGGCCTCAGCATGCAATTGCTCGAGCCACTTGCTGATCATCGCACGGTGCTCGAGGATGTAGCTTCTGCGCTCCGGCGTCATCCCGTATCGAGGGAAGTTCATCGGAACACCATCCTCAATATCCGCGTCCAAATCGTCAAAATCATGGACGACGAGATTGAGCATGTACTGGTGGTATGCCGAACATTTACCAGTTTTTGCGCCTGGACAATACTCACACTGGATTGGACCTGGAACAGCCGTCGGGTTTGGATCTTCTGTCTTCTTGGCGGCGAATTTCATCTCGACGCCAAACTCGAGGAGTTCGTCAAGTGTAGTATCCCAGAAACCACCCCCGCCACTGACTCGCGGCTGCCAGATAATCAACCGAAAGTCCGTCACATCCGTCTCATGGCGCGCGATGCTTTCCCAGAATCCCAGAGCGTATAGACGAAGTTGATAGTTTTCGACCGGGCTAACGGGCACCATCCCGAACTTGTTATCCCAAATCGTAATGCGCCGTTTTCCGATAATTCCAACGTCGAGTGTGCCAAATTGACCTGGCATCCACCGATCAAGTCTCACCCGCTTCTCGACGTATAATTTTCCAGGGATGGCATCGATCATGTCGATGCCTTCTGCGAGCATGTCAGCATGCTCCTCAGTGATCTCAAGCTCGAAATCACCGTGTCGGAACACCTGACCAACAAATCGGTACGGCTCCACCTCCCTGACGAGGCACCTCTCCATGACCTCGTGAAGGATCGTCCCCTCGGCACTGTATTCGTTATCGTCGTCCTCGCCGTACTCTTCGACCATCGTGGGCGACAAAGGGCAACGCGCCCACATGGCTGCGGACGATGGAGCCAAACGAGCGTGTGGTCTGTCTGCCATCGGAACCTCGAAGGTCTTCGGGAGAAGGGTGCGGGCCGATCCGAGGTCGGCATCTCACCGGGAGGACGTGAGGCCGACTCCGCACCCTTCACCGGAAGACCCCCGACCTGTGTCGGGGGTCCAAGCGACGGCTCTCACACGTCGTCATCTTCCTCAGAGCGCCGACGGCGCGGGGGCTCCTCCTTGCCCCAATTCTCAGCGATCTCGCGCAGCTCGTCGAGCGCGTCCTGGCGCTGGTTCTCGGGAATCTCGCTGAATTTCGCCGCCTTGAACCGCGCCGTGAGCTTCTTGAGAGCCTCTCGTCGCTCATCGTAATCCGAATCGTCCGTTGCATCCTCGAGGAAGCTCGTAGCCTTGAGCTTCATCTCGTCGATGCTCGGGGCCTTCTCCTTGTTCTTGCTACCCGGCGGACGACCGCGACCGCGACGCGGGGCCTCCTTCTCCCCCACACCATCGTCGCCGTTATCGTCGCCGCCATCGTCATTGCCACGCGCCGGCTTCGCGTCCACCTTGTCCTTTAGGTTAGCGTTCGCCTTGGCGACCAAGGTGCTCAGCAGCTCGTTGTTCTTTCGGATAACCTCCGTGAGACTCTCAATGGCGGCTTCGAGGCTCATGCTGCTCTCCTTCACATGGAAATTGTCTTAGATCGACGGGCGTTTCCCGCCCACGCGCTGATTGACATTGCACGTTTTCCGTGACAAGTCAAACGGCAGATTTCACCTCTTTGGACGGAGTCAGCGATGGGTCGCTTGAATGACGCGAAAGTGCGGACAGCTCCGCCAACGCTGCGGAAGCTCCTCTCCACTCACCTGCCGCAGTTCGCCAGGAAGGGTGTCCTCAGCGAAATCGAGTTAGCCAAAGCCCTTGGCTGCTCAACGGCTCACGTCCAACGCATGCTTCGCCTCAACCGGGTGTTCAAGCGCAACATCCAGGCCCTCTGCTCGATCCCCGAATCGACACTCACCCCTGAAATCCTCGCACCCTACATCTTCGATGGGGACAACTACGTGCCGACGCTCGAGGAGGTTCTGGCGGACAACCTTCCACAGCATGCCAGCCGCATCAAGCGGGGTTCGGTCAGTACAACGGCCCTGGCATCCGATCTCGGCTGCTCCCGAGAGACCATCTACAAGATGTTCCGGGCCAACCGCCTGCACTCCCACTACGTCAACCGGCTCATCTCGCTTCCCGGTTCGACGCTGACAATCGAGAAGTTGACCCCTTACATCAACCTCGGGTGAGCGGGTACGCACCCGCCCTTCTAAAAGGGTGCCATAATGATCGAGGACGTTAAGTCCCTCGTGGATTACGGCTTCGCCGTCCACCTCCTCAAGCCGAGGTCTAAGGCGCCTGTCAACGACGGCTGGTCCGAGGCTCCAGTCTACACCTATGACCAACTCAAACGCCTGTACCGACCGGGGCAGAACGTCGGCGTTCGCCTTGGCAAGCCGTCGAGGGTCGGTGGGCGCTATCTCCATGTCATCGACCTCGACATCCGCCTACCAGAGGCAAAGGATGAGGCATACGATGCGCTGAAAGACCTCTTCCCAGGCGTCAAGTGGTTCACCCTGCCTTGCGTCCGCTCTGGCTCAGGCGGCGAGTCGAGGCATTTCTACTTCCTCACCGACGAGGCATTTCGGAGCCGGAAGCTGGCTCACAGTGACAACAGGCTGCGTGGAAAGGATGGTCGCGACCATTGGGAATGGGAGATTGAGCTGTTCGGCAGCGGCAAGCAGGTCGCCATCCCGCCGAGTGTCCACCCAGAGACTGGCAAACGCTATGAATGGATTCGCGAGCCCGATCTCGACCTTGGCATCCCCACCATCGACGCTGACCTCATCTACGATCTCATCCACGCCGATAACTCGACCACACCGACCTACGACAATTCCGAGCCCCTAGGTCTGACCATCGAGCAGGCGGAAGACATCCTCAACGATCTGCAGGATTGGGCCGACGACCGTGAGACCTGGGTTCGGGTCGGCATGGCCCTAAAGCATGAGTTTGCTGACGACAAGAAGTTGCTGCAGAGAGCGTGGCAACTATTCGATGCTTGGTCGAAGAAAGGTCGCGGCTACAACAAGCGAGAGAACCTTGCTCAATGGCGCTCCTTCAAAGTCAACCGCGATGAGCTTGTCACGATGCGCTCGCTCGTGGCCGAGGTGAACGACCGTCGAATCTATGCTGCCGTTGACGAACTCGACGAGCTCGACGAGTTCGAGGACGAGCCGGAACCCCTCGACCGTGGATCATTGATCACCATGTTCGAGAGCGAGGGGTCAGAAACGCCAAAGCGTGTACCTCGCGGCATCGAGCCCGACGTGTTCGAGCAGCTCATGCGAGATGGCGTCCCGGCGAACGTGCTCGCCATTCCAGGCGTGCTCCAAGAAGTGGTCGACTACTACAACGCGACCGCGATGAAACCGCAGCCGCAGTTCGCCGTACAGGCAGCACTCGCCTTCGGCTCGGTGGTGCTCGGCCGCAATTGGTCAACAGACCAGAACAATTTCACCAGCCTCTACTTCCTGAACCTGGCTCCCACATCGGGAGGCAAGGAACACATCAAGCGCGTGATCGAGACCTTCCTCGGCGAGGCAGGTTTGGACAGCCTGATCGGGCCGAAGACCTATTCCTCGGAGGCAGGCGTCCTGTCTACGCTCCTCCTCAAACCCAGGCACATCTCCATAACCGACGAGTTCGGACGCTACCTCGCTTCATCTCGCGGAGCCGGTAACGCCAACAAGCTCGACATGCAATCCGCGCTGATGGAGGTCTTCGGTCGCCTCGACGGCATCTACTACGGCATCGGCTACAGCACCCGTGGCATGACGAAAGAGCAGATCGATGCTCAGAGCAACATGCGGGTCGACCGCCCAGCCCTCACGCTCGTCGGCATGACGACGCCGACCACGCTCTATGACGCCCTCGGCCAGCAGGACGTGGTCGACGGCTTCCTCAACCGATTTCTGATCGTCGAGAGCCCGCTAGGTCGCCAGGAGGAACGCTTTCGCACCTCCGTCCGAATCCCGTCTCGGGTGTTGAAGTGGGCGAGAGACAATGCCTGGCAGTGCGGAGAGGACGACGACGACCTCGAGGCGTTGCGAGCTATGGTCGAGCCGTCGCATGCCCCGGAGCCGCGCATCGTCCCATTCGCGGAGGACTGCGTTCCGATCCTCAAGGACATGTCCGCGCGCGTCCACGAGGAAATGAACCGCCTCGACGAGCACGGTATGGCGGAACTCTACGGCCGCACCCGCGAGATCGCGATGCGCGTGGCACTTATCGTGGCTGTCAGTGATGGCAGCACCCGTGTCGAACGACGGCACTTGGAATGGGCACGCGACTACGTTTTTTATTACCACGGACGCATGGCTCGAATTTTCACCGAGAACCTCGGCAAGACGGATTTCCAGAAAGCCTACGACGCAGTGATTGATTTTCTGCTCACCTGCGGCGACGAGGGGGCACCCGAACATATCATCGCAAGGCAGCGCCGTCGCACATTCGGCACGCTGCTTCCGCGTCAGCGGGACGAGCTCCTGCAAATGCTCATCCGTGACAACAAAATTCGCGTTGCAGAGACAAAGAGTGGTCGTGGGCCAAAAAGACCCTGGTATATCGCCGTTCGCAAGCGAAAATGATCGGACCCCGCTTCGGCGGGGTTCGTTTTTGCACTAGTTTGCACTAGTTTTGCACTAGTTTTTTTCGATAACCCTTTGATTCATAAGGATTTTTGAAAACTAGTGTAACTAGCGCCGGGTTTGGGTCACTGGGAGCATCCCGAGGAGTTTCGAGTGGTGTGATTCAGGGGATCCCAAAGGTTGACGCGAGTTACACTAGTTTTGAAAAAATTATTATTTTTCAATGATTTAGCTATCGAAAACTAGTGCAAAAACTAGTGCAAAACTAGTGCAAACTAGTGCAACGAGCATGGGCCGAGAAAATTCGGAAATTTTTTCTGAAAACTGCCGAGGACCGGGGTCGGTGGCCGCCCCCGGTGCGCCCCCCTGGCAGGAAGGACCCGAAGCCGATACGCTCGTACTACGTGTTGAGCGCCATTTCCCGCCCTATCCCGTCATGTCCCGTCGCGTTTCACCACGTATCACGCTATCCACGGTCGACCATTGGCGCGTTGTCTATGCGCGTCCTGTCACGTCCCATCACCTCCCGTCGCGTCCCAAATGCAGGCGCGAAAGCGACCACGGCGCCGGCGCGCGCCATGCGGACATGCAGCGAGAAAACGGCTTGCGGATTAGGAATCGCGCCAGATAACCGGCGTTTAACCTTGCCCAAACGGCGCACCTTAAAGCGGCGCCGCACTGTCAAGTTTTCATTGACTTGCCACGGTTTCGATTCATAATTCCAACGTGGCAGAGAAAGGAAACACCATGGATACGAAAATCAATCGCGCCCTTGCCTTCTGTCTTTTGAGCGACGTTCGCAAGGCAAAGGCAAGCATGTCTCTTGTGTTTTGGGAGTCTGTTGGAGTTCGCGTTGTGCGCCTTCCTTGCTGATGGAGTCGAAAATGCTGAAAATCGTTCGCGCGATTGCCAGTCTTGCCTTATTCGTCTTTTACGCGGCGGGCGCCGCATCTTTCGCCTTGCTAACCGCAGTCGTATTCCGCGCCGTCTGAAAGTTGCTTTCGTTGTCCACTTTTCCTTGACTTATCACGGTCGCGCATTAAGTTGCCGTCGTATCGATTGAGGAGTCGTTGCAATGATGCCTCATGTTGACGTGACGCCCGTTATTTTTCGCACCGACGGTGAGGGCGTAACCGCCATTTTTCCGTGCGAACCTGGAGACAGGTACGGATATACGATGCTTTGCTATGCGAAAAAGGGACAGCATAGCACCTGCAGCGTTGAATGGGCACGCTCGCGCAAGCATCGTTCCGCCACGCCAGATGAATATGCAGAATTGCGGCGTGAACTGGAGTCCGCGCCATATAATTATCGTCTGAAAATTTATCGCCGCATGCGAGGTTGGATGGAAAACGCGCGCCGTGCCAACGCGAGGAGGTAACATGAGCATCGATAAGGCTTCGCCGCATGAAGCGTTCCCATATGTCATGTTTTAATTGACATGTCACGCAACACGCCTTAGCGTGCTGAAAGTAAGTTACATGGAGTCGACGTCATGAGCATCGATAAGGCTTCGCCGCTTTTTCAGGCTTACCTCTGGCACCGCATTAAGTCCGGGAAGTCCGCTTATGCCGCACTCGAGGCTGCTCGCCGCGACGTGGAAGAGGGAAGAAAGCGTCATGCGCCCGTTTCCGCCAAGCTTGGCAAGCCATTCAAGGCGTATGGCGGAATGATGCTTTGGATCGAAAACCCGGACGACGTTGGTTTGCGAATGGTTGGGGATGCACATAATATCGTGCGCCTTGATCATACTGGATGGTATTGTGACGATTTTGGAGATGGTCCGACTGCGAAAGGCGTCGTGCTGCAACTGCCTGGGCGCAACCGTCGACCGCGTTTCCTCGCTGGCATAGCTGACCCCCACAATGATGGTCCCGTGCTAGTCGACGTCGGCACCATCTGGGAAGGCGAGGAAGCCGAATGGATCCCGCCGCGCAATGGTTGGGGCGGTTATTGGGCATGGACGGATAACCCGCGCGAACATGACGGTTGCCGCAGTGCGGCGCGCGAGGCTGACAGACTTGCAGAGCGATATGCGGAAACCGAACGTGAATATAACATAGCGTTCGATGCAGGTTGCTATTGGCGTGACACGGTCGACGAACTGCAGGCAGTACGCGCATCTGTCCGCGCCTTGCTTGCAGAACGTAAGGTCGCCAAGACTGGCAACCCCTCTTATCCGACTATCTGCGCAGCCATTCGGCAGGATATCGCCGAAAAGCTAGAGTACATTCGCAATCTTCGCGAGCGCCGCGATGCTCTGGCAAGCGGCGATTATTCAGAGGGACCGCGTTTCTATAGTTTCTCGCTTCGGGATCCCTCGCTTGTCTCTGCATTCAATGAGGGCGCCGGGCAGACGGTTATCGCTTTGCCCTAGTGGCACGTTTTCCGAGTCCTGGCACGTTTAGGATTGAGGGTTCAAAAAATGAGAATCTATGTCGCGTGTCTTGCGAGCTATAACAATGGCGTTCTGCATGGCGCATGGATCCCGGCATCGTCGGACGTCGACGAAATGGAAGATGCGGTGCGCGCCATTCTGCGAGCGTCCCCATTTCCAAACGTCATGCGGCGCGACTGGCATTGCGAGTCGTGCGGCGCCGACGAAACGCTGACAGAGGCTGGCAATGGCGAATTTCCGCCGTGCCCTCATTGCGGCGAGATGATGGTGCCGAACGTCGACGGATATAACGGCGGAAACCCCTATCCGTCGGCCGAAGAATACGCAATTCACGACTCGGAAGGCCTCGGACCTATCGACGAATATTCGAGTCTTAGCGATATTGCGCGCCGCGTGACAATAATTGAGGCTGCGGATGCATACGGGATTCCGGCAGACGTTGCCGCGCAAGCCGTATGTGACCTTGGCGATAATCAAACCGAACCGGACGAATTTTTCAGCGAGCATTATCACGGCGCATTTTCATCTTGGCGCGAAATGGCAGAAGAATATATTTTGGAAACGCACGACATTAATCAAGTTCCCGAATGGTTGATCAATCATATTGACTGGGATTCCATTGCCAGAGACTTCCAAATTAGCGGCGAACTTACAGCGTATCAGCACGACGGAACGTTCTATTTCTTCCATTCGTATTGACTCCTGACGGGAAGAAAAGACTGCTAGCGACCGAGGATAACAGACATGCTGAAATATCAGGTTGAATATACGGATACATTTGGCGGCGAACCGAATTATGCATGGGTTAGACGTGCAACCATCACCATGCCAGAACTGACGCACTACGGATATGACGGATCGTCTGGTTATGCCAGGGCTAACCGTGCGTTCCAGCGCGAGCTAATGCGTAGGGCAAAGGCGGCCGTGGGCCTGACTGGGATACGTGGAGAAACTCACCGATATGGGGATACGCTCGAATTTCGTCCGCGTGGTATGGCGACCGTCCTTTTCGTGACGTGCGCTGACGATTGACTAACCTAGTGACCTTGAGGATGCCGCAGAGGCTAACCTCTGCGGCAAGACAGAGGGAAGAAACATGCGCATTGAAACTGTCAAAGACTTCAACAAAGCTTTGGATAACGGCCCGTTTGCATGGCCGGGCGGATATCCCTTGTATTTCATTTGCGCTGATGGTGCGGCCTTGTCTTTTGAAGCGGCCTTAGAAAATGCCGATTTGATACGCGAAGCTATAGCAGAAAAAGATGATAGTGGCTGGCGCGTAGTGGCATGCGAGGTAAACTGGGAAGCGGAATATTTATTTTGCGAACATACGGGCAAACAAATCGCGCCAGCGTATGGCGAGGATTGACTAACTTCGTGACCTTGAGGATGCCGCAGAGGCTAACCTCTGCGGCAAGACAGAGGGAAGAAACATGAAAGCACGCTATCTAACCGCCCCGTCGTATTGGGCAAGCTATCTCATAAATGGCGACGCAAGCGGAATCGAGCCAGAGGAGAAAGCCGCCTGCGACATGTGGCTCGAGTCGGAGGGCCTAGGGTTCCCAGTATCCTGCGAGGATGCGGGCTTCCTCAAAAACCATGACGCTTCCCGCTTCGCTCTGCCAGCAGACTGCCAAACGTACCTGTTTCTGATGCCGGATTAGTAACCGTGCGCCACCTGGAGGCTTCGATCAGTGGCGCACTAAGCACCAACCGAGGAGGTAAGAAGATGGTCCGCAACGAATTTGGTGGCTTCCTCTATCGCACCACGACCGAGATGCTAGACGCTATCGCCGAAGAGTGGCTTTCAGCTGGCGGTGCGAACGGCATAGACTTTCAGCGGACGGTTCTGGACGATAACACTGACGTGGAACTTGCTATCGAGACAATCGACGGTTGGAGTCTCGATCGTCGCGGCGACTTCGGCGAGCCGTCGCACATGGAATGCAACGAATATTCGGCTTCTGACCTTGCCGCAGCCTTTGGCCGGCTGCGAGGGCGGTTCAAGGCGGCACAAAGAGGGCAGTAGACGCCGCGTGCGAGGCCCGAATTGAGGCCCTAGATTGCACCATGTCTTTGAAGAGACATAAATGTTATGTCCAATGACGGTGAACATGAATGCGCATAGCGTATGCCATAGGACTCGCAATCAAGGCGATTGTTCTAATATGGAATGGAGGTGATATTAAGTTGATTGTCGTGTTTACTCTCGCATATCTTCTGACCAAAGACTTATTATAATTGCGCATCGTCTAGACTCTATCGTGTCTCGAGTCTGAC
>Ga0207867_1000339_pt1 | contig 53291 bp, 48 predicted proteins | sample HigsolmetaAR206D_FD_184838 | JGI IMG/M metagenome (GOLD analysis project Ga0207867, IMG submission 184838) | Ionic liquid and high solid enriched microbial communities from the Joint BioEnergy Institute, USA - AR20-6-D (SPAdes) (version 2) ...
GCGAGCAGGACATCAAGCCATTGATTCTTAAGCTGTTAAAGACAACTTCGATCAACGAAATCAGGCCAATTCTGGTCCGGAAAGGCTAGGAATTACCATAAACAAAAGGGAGGTGCAGGAGGGTCCAAGACCCTCCTGCAAAAAATCCCCCTGCAGAAAGACAATCCAGGATCAGGAACCCCCGGACCAGCCCCTACGGCTCGATGATCGTGCACCCGGTGGTCTTGCGGGCGGCGAGGGCGCGGTGGGCCTCGGCGATGTCGGCGAGTTTGAAGGTTTGCTCGATTTCCACCTTGAGTTCGCCGTTCAGGATCTTGCCGAACACCTGTGCGCAGTAGCGCTCCCGTTCTTCCGGCGTCGCGTAGTAGTGGATGAGCGTTGGCCGGGTGACGTAGAGCGATCCTTTGGTGGAGAGGATGCCGAGGTCAACGCCGGTGACCGGGCCGGAGGCGTTGCCGAAGGAGACCATCAGGCCGCGCGGCTGAAGGCAGTTTAGGGACGCCTCGAAGGTGTCCTTGCCGACGGAATCGAACACCACCGGCACGCCCCGGCCGCCGGTGAGTTCCTTCACGCGGGTTGCCACGTCCTCCTCGCGGTAGAGGATCACATGGTCGCAGTCGTGGGCGCGGGCCAGCGCTGCCTTCTCGGGGCTGCCTGCCGTGCCGATGACGGTCGCGCCGATGGACTTGAGCCACTGCACTGCCAGCAGCCCCACGCCGCCCGCTGCGGCGTGCCACAGCACCGTCTCGCCTGCTTTGACGGGGTAGGTGCGGCAGACCAGATATTCGACTGTACAGGCCTTCAGGAGGCTTGCAGCGGCAATGCGGTCGTCCAGCCCTTCGGGCAGCTTCACCACCCGGTCCGCCGCGATGGTGCGGTACTCGGCATAGGCGCCGACCGGCCCCCAGGCGTAGGCGACGCGGTCGCCCTTGGCGAGGTGCGTCACCCCCTCGCCCACGGCCTCGACCACGCCGGCGCCTTCCTGACCCGGCGTGAACGGCAGCGGCAGCGGATAGAGCCCGCTGCGGTGGTAGGTGTCGATGAAATTGAGGCCGATGGCGGTGTGGCGCACCAGGATTTCGCCGGGCGCGGGTGTGGGCGTGGGCAGGTCGACGAGTTCCAGAACCTCCGGCCCGCCGGTGCGGGAGACCTGAACGGCTTTCATGGCGTGTCCTTCGTATTGCTGTTCCGGGAGTGGCTGATGGCCTGCTGTACGATCCCAGCCCTGTCGCTGGCGATGACAGTGACGCCCTGGCGCACCAGATCACTATACTCGGCCGGGTCACCATCGGCCAGATATAGGTCGTCCAGCCGGACGCGGGCGCGCCCGTTGGTGCCGAAGGCCGCCTCCACCCCGTGCCGGCGCAGCGCCTCCCACAGCGACGGGCTGGGCTTCTGCGTGCCGGTCCAGGCGATGAGCCGGGAGAGATCGAAGCCCCGGCGTTGCAGGTCCCTGAGGTCCCTGACCGAGCGGATCGGGGTTGAGACCATCACCCTCGGGTCGAGCCGGTGCACCCGGAGCGCGTCCGACAGGCGATAGGTGACGATGATGACCTGCCCGGCCATCTGCTCCGCGTCCACCGTCTGGAGGACAGCCTCCACCCGGGTGCGGGGCTTGATGTCGAGTTGCAGCCAGGCGCCCCGCGTCCGTGCCCAGCGCAGCGCCTCGGCGAGGGTGGGTACGGTTTCCTCCAGCGGATTGCCGTGCCGGTCCTTGAGGCGGCAGGCGCGCACCTGCGCCAGCGTGGCGGCGCTGACGGGGCCTTCGCCGGTGGTGGTGCGCTCCAGCCGGTCGTCGTGGAGCAGCACCAGCGCTCCGTCCGCCGTGGTGGCCACATCCACTTCCATCAGCTGGATACCGGCCTCCCACGCGGCCTGGAGGCCGGAGAGCGCATTCTCCAGCGTATGGGGGTCCGGCCGGCCCCGGTGAGCGGCGGCGATGCCGGCCTTCCGCTCGCGCAGCCGGTCGAGCTGCACGGTCAGGTCGGCCGGAGCCGCTAGGGCGTCGGCGTCCGGCGAGGCGGCCGCCGACGCGCCGTCGCGTTCCGCCGCGCCGTCGCTCTCCGGGGCGACGCTCACCGGTTACTTCAGGTGTTCGGCGAAGAATTCCGCCGTGCGGCCATGGGCCAGATCGGTGGCCTGCCGGTCGAAGTGCTTGCCGTTGATGCGGGTGAAGGCGTGGTTCACGCCCGGGTAGTCGTAGAGGGTCACCAGCGGGTGATCGTCGAGCGCGGCGTGGATCTGCTTCTGCGCCTCCTTGCTGACGAACTCGTCTTCCTCGGCGATGTGCATCAGCAGCGGCTTGGTGATGTTGGCGGCCTCGTCCAGCATCGACTCGATGGTGACGCCATAGTAGCTCACGTTGGCGTCCGCGTTGGTGCGGGTGGCGCAGAGGTAGGCCATCCGCCCGCCAAGGCAGAAGCCGACCGTGCCCACGTTGCCGGTGCAGCCGTGGGTCTGGCGCAGGGTATCGATCGCCGTCTGGAGGTCTTCGACGCCCTTGTCCACGTCGAACCCGTTCAGCAGCGCGAAGGCCTTGTTCCATTCCTCCTGGGTCTTGTCCGTGATCTGGACGTCCGGTTCCTGCCGCCAGAACAGGTCCGGCGCGAGCGCGAAATACCCCTTCTCGGCCCAGGCGTCGCACTTGGCGCGCACGTCATGGTTCACGCCGAAGATTTCCTGGATCACCACGATGCCGGGGCCGGTGCCGCTGGCCGGTTCAGCCAGATAGGCGGAAAACTCGCCCGAGCCGTCGCTTGCCGTAAGAGTGATCTCGCGTCCCATTGATCTCTCCTTATGATTCTGAAAATGCTCGAAAAAAATCAGATACGCCGGAAAAGCGCCCGGTCAATGGCGAACGATCAGTGATCAAGGGCGCCTTCCAGGCGCAGCAACAGGGTCTTGGTCTCCGTGCCGTCGCCGAAGCTGTAGTAATCGGAGCCGGGCGTGCTGCTCAGCACTCGGTGGCAGGGAATGAGGATGGGGATCGGGTTGTTGGCGCAGGCCTGCCCCACGGCGCGGGCCGAGGTGCCCAACTCCTTGGCGATTTGTCCGTATGTTTTGGTCTGCCCATAGGGGATGGCGGCCATGGCCTGCCAGATCTGCTGGCGGCGCGGCGTGCCCCAGGGCGCCAGCGGCAGGGTGAACTGCCGGAGCTTGCCGTCGAAGTAGGCGTCAAGCTGCTCCCGGGCCGTCCGCAGCAGGGGCGTTTCCTCCTGCGCGCTGCCCCAGCCCCACTCGACCGCGACGATCTGGCCCTCGTCCTCGCACAGGGTAATGTCGCCGATGGGGGTATGAAGCGAAAGGGTGGGCATTGCGGCCTCCTGCGAACAGAACGACAGTGGCCGAAGTCTTAGCACGAACAGGTGCTTGCGGGGGAAGATCTGATCGGCGTATCCCGCAGGCGAACGGCAAGGAAGGTGGCAGACCGATGAGCGAGACGATCTTCGCCCTGTCCTCGGGGCGCGGCCCGGCGGGCGTGGCGGTGGTGCGCGTCTCGGGCGCGAAGGCGGGCGAGGCGGTCCGGCTCCTGACCGGCGGGCCGCTCCCCCCGCCCCGCACGGCGGCGCTGCGCCTTCTGCGCGACCCGCAGGACGGCGAGGTGATCGACCAGTCCCTCGTGCTGTGGTTCCCCGCCCCCCACAGCTTCACCGGCGAGGACGTGGCGGAGCTGCACGTGCACGGCGGCCCGGCGGTGGTCTCCGGGGTGCTGGCGGCCCTCGGGCGGCAGCCGGGGCTGCGCCCTGCCGAGCCGGGCGAGTTCACCCGCCGCGCCTTCCTCGCGGGCAAGATGGATCTGACCCAGGTGGAGGGCCTCGCCGACCTCATCAACGCCGAAACCGAAGCCCAGCGGCGGCAGGCGCTGCGCCAGATGCAGGGCGTGCTCGCCGACCTCTACGAGGGCTGGCGCGAGCGGCTGGTGCGGGCGCTGGCCTATGTGGAGGCGGACATCGACTTCGCCGATGAGGATGACGTGCCCGAGCACGTCTCGGCGCAGGTGAAGGATCAGATCGCCCGGCTCTCGGCCGAGATCGCCCGGCATCTGGCGGACGGCAGCCGGGGCGAGCGCCTGCGCGACGGGCTGAGCGTCGCCATCATCGGCCGGCCGAACGCGGGAAAATCAAGCCTTCTCAATGCCTTGGCCAAGCGGGACGTGGCCATCGTCTCCAACATCGCCGGCACCACCCGCGATGTGATCGAGGTCCACCTCAACCTCGGCGGCTACCCGGTCACGCTGATCGATACGGCGGGCCTGCGGGAGACCGACGACCCCGTCGAAGCCGAAGGCGTCGCCCGTGCCCGCGCCCGTGCCCGGGCCGCCGACCTGCGCCTCCACCTCACCCCCTGCGGCGAGGAACCGGCCGCAACGGCGGCGGAAGGTGAAAGCCTCTCCGTCATCACCAAGATCGACCTCGGCGGCCTGCCCCCCGGCTGGCACGACGGCCGCTTCCACATCTCCGTCGTAACCGGCCAGGGCCTTGCCGAACTGGTCGCCCACCTCGCCGACTGGGCAGGCAAGGCCCTGGGCGGCGGCGAATCCGTGCTCCTCACCCGCGAGCGGCACCGGCACGCGCTTGAGGCCTGCCGCGCCCACCTGGAAGCAGCCCTCACCCAGCCCGACCTTGTTCTGATGGCGGAAGACATGCGCCTCGCCGCCCGGGCGCTCGGGCGCATCACCGGCCGCGTCGACGTGGAAGACCTGCTCGACGTCATCTTCCGGGATTTCTGCATCGGGAAGTGAGGGGTTGGCGTTTTCCCACGAAAGGGGGTCTCGGACCCCCTTTCGATCCCCCTTTCGTTTCAAAGGGCCGCGCCCGTTCGATACCGCGCACGTCCCGATAAGATAAAGGGAGGTTGCCAAAAGGGTCCGCGACCCTCCTGCAATGAAACCCTCAGCGGCAATGTTCCACGTGGAACACTCACCCCGCGCACCACACCCACTGTTTCACGTGGAACACTGCCTCCCTGTTTGACTTCCGCCCGGCAAAACCATACTGATGGGCGATCATGCCAAGCTACGACGTTATCGTTATCGGCGGGGGTCACGCCGGCTGCGAAGCCGCGGCGGCGGCCGCGCGCATGGGCGCGAGGACTGCGCTTGTCACCCACAGGGTGGAGACCATCGGCGAGATGTCGTGCAACCCGGCCATTGGCGGGCTTGGCAAGGGGCATCTGGTTCGCGAAATCGACGCGCTGGACGGCGTGATGGGCCGGGTGGCGGACGCGGCGGGCATTCAGTTCCGCCTGCTCAACCGCCGCAAGGGTCCGGCGGTTCAGGGCCCGCGCGCGCAGGCGGACCGCAAGCTGTATCGCCGCGCGATGCAGGACGTGATGCTCAACTACCCCAATCTGACGGTGGTTGCGGCAGCTGCGGAAGACCTGACCTACAGCGAGACGGAGTCCGGCCCGGTCATCTCCGGTGTGGTGCTGGCGGACGGCACCCGGCTGGCGGCGGGCGCGGTGGTGCTGACCACCGGCACCTTCCTGCGTGGCGTTATTCATATCGGCGAGACGCAGATTCCGGCGGGCCGTGTGGGCGAACAGCCGTCCGTTGGCCTGTCCGACACCCTGAAGCGGTTTGGTTTCGCGCTCGGGCGGCTCAAGACCGGCACTCCGGCCCGTCTCGACGGGCGGTCCATCGACTGGGCCGGGCTGGAGGCCCAGCCGGGCGATGACCCGGCGGTGCCGTTCTCCTTCCTGACCGGGGCGATCACAACCCCTCAGGTATCCTGCTACATCACGCGGACCACGGCGAAAACGCACGAGATCATCCGCGCCAACATTCACCGTGCCCCCATGTATGCGGGGCGGATCGAGGGCGTCGGCCCGCGCTATTGCCCATCCATCGAGGACAAGGTGATGCGCTTTGCCGACAAGGACAGCCACCAGATTTTCCTCGAACCGGAGGGGCTGGACGACGCCACCATCTACCCCAATGGCATTTCCACCTCCCTGCCGGAGGAAGTCCAGGACGCCTTCCTGCGCACCATCCCGGGCCTGGAACGGGTGAAGATCCTGCGCCCCGGTTACGCCATCGAGTACGATTTCGTCGATCCGCGGGAGCTGAAGCCCAGCCTCGAGACGCTGAAGGTAAAGGGCCTGTTTTTTGCCGGGCAGATCAACGGCACCACCGGCTACGAGGAAGCAGCAGCGCAGGGTCTTCTGGCCGGCCTCAATGCGGCCCGGGTGGCGGGCGGCAGCGCCGAGCCGTTCCTCATCGACCGCGCCGACGCCTACCTTGGCGTGATGGTGGACGACCTGACGACCCAGGGCACGCGCGAGCCCTACCGCATGTTCACCTCCCGCGCCGAGTATCGCTTGCGGCTGCGGGCGGACAACGCCGATCAGCGCCTCACCCCGCTGGGCATTGCCGCCGGGTGTGTGGGCGCCGAGCGCGCCGCTGCGTTCCGCCGCAAGATGGACGCCTTGCAGGAGGCGCGGGCGATGGTGGAAAGCCGCGCCCTCTCCCCCACGCAGGCGGCGCGGCATGGTCTCAGCGTCAATCAGGACGGCATCGTCCGCACGGCGTTCGAGCTGATGCGCTACCCGGATATCGATTGGGCGCGGCTGTGCACGGTGTGGCCGGAGCTGGCCGAGGTGGACCCGGCGGTGGCCGAGCAGATCGAGATCGACGCCAAGTACGCCACCTACATCGACCGTCAGCGGGAAGATATCGAAGCGTTCCGCCGCGATGAGGCCCTGACCCTGCCGCAGGATCTGGATTACGCCGCGGTGATGGGCCTGTCCGCCGAGTTGCGGGAAAAGCTGTCCGTGGCCCGTCCGGCGACCCTAGGCGCGGCGGCCCGGCTGCCGGGCGTCACGCCGGCGGCGCTCACGGCCCTTCTCGCCCAAGTCAGGAAACACGCCAGCCGCCGGTCCGCAGCATGAACGACATGGTCCAGGAAACGTCCGGTCCCGAGGTGTTGACCGACGTGATCGATGTTTCACGTGAAACACTGAGCGCCCTCAATCGCTACGTGCTCATGCTCAAGGACTGGCAGACCCGGCTCAATCTGGTGGGCCCGGCCACCCTGCCGGACGCCTGGCGGCGGCATATCCTGGATTCGGCCCAGCTGTTCCGGCTGGTCGAAAACCCGCAGGACAAGGTGTGGATGGACATGGGCTCCGGCGCGGGCTTTCCTGGCCTCGTCATGGCGATCATGGGCGTAGGCGAAGTCCATCTCGTTGAATCCATTGGGAAAAAGTGCCGCTTTTTGGAGGCGGTGGTGGACGCCCTCGCCCTCCACGACCGGGTGATCGTCCACAACGAGCGGCTGGAGAAGATGACGCGCTTCAAGGCCGACATCATCTCCGCCCGTGCGCTCGCCAGGCTGGCGCAACTGTTTGACTGGGGCCACCCCTTCGCGGCATCATCCACCCGTTGGCTCATGCTCAAGGGCCAGGATGTGGAAGCGGAACTGGCTGAGGCCCAGCAGAAATGGGCCTTTGAGTATCACCTTCATGCCAGTCTGTCGGACCCCCGCGGCCGTGTCGTCGAGGCATGGGGCGTGGCGCGAAAGGCCAGGAAATGACGGGTAATTCCCCTGATTGTCGCATCATCGCCATCGCCAACCAGAAGGGCGGCGTGGGCAAGACCACCACGGCGATCAACCTCGCCACCGGCATGGCGGCCGTTGGCCGCAAGGTGCTGGTGATCGACATGGACCCGCAGGGCAACGCCTCCACCGGACTGGGCGTGGACCGGGCCCATCGCGCCCTCTCCACCTACGACCTGTTGCTGGGCGAAGCCACCGTGGCCGAAGCGCGGCAGGAAACCGTGGTGCCGAATCTCTGGCTCATCCCCTCCACCATTGACCTCTCGGGCGCCGAGATCGAGCTGGTGGACATGGAGCAGCGCAGCTTCCGCCTCAAGACGGCGCTGGCCGAGGCCTGCGCGGATTACGATTACGTCATCATCGATTGCCCGCCGTCCCTCGGCCTGCTGACGATCAACGCCCTGGTGGCCGCCGAAGGCGTGCTGGTGCCGCTTCAGTGCGAGTTCTTCGCGCTGGAAGGCCTGAGCCAGCTGCTGCAAACCATCGATCGGGTGCGCGGCAACTTCAACCCGATGCTGGGCATTTCCGGCGTCGTGCTCACCATGTACGACAAGCGCAACAAGCTGTCCGACCAGGTGGCGGAAGATGTCCGCAGCTGCCTCGGCAACCTGGTATTCGAGACGGTCATCCCCCGCAACGTGCGCCTGTCCGAAGCGCCCTCCCACGGCAAGCCGGCGCTGCTCTACGATCACAGGTGCCCCGGCTCGGAGGCCTACATGAAACTGGCGACCGAAATCCTGCGGCGCATGGAAGCGGCCGTGGAAGCGGCCTGACGCGACCTTGACTTGAGGACTGGTGAAACATGGCGACTCCCAAACGACCGTCGGGGCTGGGCAAGGGGCTGGAGGCCCTGTTCGGGGAATTCAATGCCAGCGTGAAGGCGCAGCCGTCCCGTTCGGCCGCCGCTGCAGATCTGGTGGAGGCCGCCGCCGAAACCGCAGCCGCGCCGCGCCAGGCACCGCAACGCATCGCCATCGACAAGATCATCCCCAACGCCAAGCAGCCGCGCCGCAGCTTCTCGGACGAAGCCATTGACGAACTGGCCCGCTCCATCCGCGAAAAGGGCGTGCTCCAGCCGCTGCTGCTGCGCCCCGCCCCCAACCGGCCCGGGTTCTACGAGATCGTGGCAGGCGAGCGCCGCTGGCGCGCCTCGCAGCGGGTGCCGCTGCACGAACTGCCCGCTATCGTTCGCGATCTGGACGACAGCACCACGCTCGAAATCGCCCTCATCGAGAACATCCAGCGGCAGGACCTCAACCCCATCGAGGAAGCGGAAGGCTACCGCCGCCTGATCGACGAATTCCACCACACGCAGGAAGAAATCGGCAAGCTGGTGGGCAAGAGCCGCAGCCACATCGCCAACCTGCTGCGCCTCCTCGACCTGCCGCCCTACGTCCGCGCGCTGGTGGCGGAAGGCACCCTCACCATGGGCCACGCCCGCGCCCTGGCCAACACGCCGGACCCGGCCAAACTCGCCGACGAAGTGGTGGAAAAGGGCCTCAGCGTCCGCCAGACCGAACTGCTGGCGCAGGAAGCCAAGAACCCGGCCACGGCCGCCGCGCCCAAGGCCGAGGCGAAGCTGAAGCCCGGCAAGGACCCCGACACCCTGGCGCTGGAACGCGACCTCTCCGCCGCCATCGGCATGGCCGTCACCATCAACGACCGCAACGGCCAGGGCACGCTCACCATCAGCTACAAGAACCTGGACCAGCTGGACGAGATCTGCGCGCGCCTGACGGCCCAGAGGGTGTAAGGTTCGGTTTTTCTTCGGCAATTTTCGGGAAGGGATGATTTGCAGGGGGTCTCGGACCCCCTGCACCCCCTTTCGTTTCTATCCGGCCGTGCTTCCAGAGGCCGCTGAATGCACGGCCCAATAAAAGTTTATTGGGGCGCACCCTTTCTTTAGAGGGCGCGCCCCGAAAAAAACGAACAGGGGGTCGCAGGGGGAACAAGTTCCCCCTGCAAAACATCAAACCCGATGTTTCACGTGAAACACGCGCGGGTCAGGAGAGCGTCTTGCTCATGAAGTAGCGGGCCCCGCCCCGCGGATGACCCGGCAGTTCGCCGAACACACTGAAGCCCAACTTCTCGTAGAAGCCCCGCGCCTGGAAACTGAATGTGTCCAGCCAAATTCCGGCTGCGCCCCGGTGCCGGGCGATGTCTTCGGCCCGTTTCATCAGTTGGGTGCCCAGCCCTTTGCCCCGCAACTGCTCGGGCACGGCCAGCAGCTCGACAAACAGCCAGTCGTAGCTGAACCGGCCCCACAATCGGCCGCTGGCGCGCCTTTGGCCGGGCTCGTGCAACAGGAGGGCGATGGTCTCGCGCCGCGCCGGCCCTGCCGTGCGGGTATTGTAATCGATCAGCGGTGCGGCGATGGCGTCGTACATGCCCGCCGTGGGCGATGTGGACAGGACGATATCGACCTGCGTCATGGGCGCGGCTCCTGTCAGCCTCTTCCGAAGCGCCATGCTGACGCAAGGGGGAGGCCCCCGCAAGGGCGTTGCGAGACCGTTGTCTCAGGCGCGGCCGTGAAAACGAACGGGGTGCAGGGGACTGAGTCCCCTGCATGATATTCTTGAGAAACCCCGCTCAGCGCCGGGCGCTGCCCGCGGCGGCGAGTGCCATGAGGCACTGGTGGGCGATGACGTCACCGGCGCTGCCGGAGGACTTGATGTCCCGCTCGGCTGTCAGCAGGCGGTTGAGGGCGGTGCGCAGCCGCTCCGGGCCCCAGCGGCGGGCCTGGGCCGCGAGTGCGTCCTTTTCCTTCCAGAAGACGGGCGGGCGCAGCGCGCCGATGGCGGCGTCGAGGGACTGTCCGTCCGCCATGGCGGTGCGGACCTCCAGAAGCTGCCACAGGCGGCGCAGGACGGCGCGCAGCAGGGCGATGCCGGCCTCGCCCTCCTCGGCCATGCGGTCGATCTGGCGGGCGGCTTCCACCGCGTTGCCGCCCAGCACGGCGTTGATGAGCTTGTCGTAGCTGGACTGGCCGAAATCCGCGCCGACGGCTTCCATGTCCTCAAGGCGCACCCGGCCGCCGCCCGTATAGAGCGCCAGCTTGTCCAGTTCGTTGCGGGCGATGTCCCGTTCCGGCCCTACGGCGCGGGCGAGCAGTTCGATGGCGTCCTGATCCATCTGGAGGCCGCGGGCCTGCGCTTCCTGCTGGAGGAAGGAGGAGAGGCGCACCCCCTCCTCCGCGTAGCAGGCGATGGCGAGGGCGCGCGGGTGGGCTTCGGTCGCCTTGCGCAGTTTGGAGGACTTGGGCAGGTCACCGCTGATGGCGACCACCAGGTTCTCGGCGGTCGGGCTGTCCAGCAGGGCTTCCACGGCCTTGAGGCCGTTGTCGGCGAGGCCGGTGACGCGGATCAGCTTGCGCCCGCCCAGCATGGGCAGGCTCGCGGCCTCGTCCGCCAGCACGGCGTCGTCGTCTGCCACCTGCTTGCCGTCCAGATCGACCACCAGAAACGGGTCGGACAGGTCCTCGACCACCTGGCGGCCGAAGATGCGGGCGCGTTCGCGCACCAAGGCTTCGTCGGGCCCAAAGATGTGAACGAGGCGGATGCCCGGGTCGAGGCGTTTCAGCGCGGCCTGTATCTGGGCGGGACCGGGTTTCACTGGCTCTGGGTGCGGAAATAGAGCGCCAGACGGGTGATGATGCGGCTGGCGATGGCCCGGGTGTTGCGCTCGAACGCGGTGCGCTCGGCGGCGACCACCGCGTATTCGCTGCGCACCACGTCAATGCCGGCGTCGGACCGGGCCACGTCTTCCAGCACGATCTCGTCGGTCTCCACGTTCACCAGCCGGTAGGTGGCGGTGAGGGAGACGCGTTCGCGGGCGACGGATTCGTCGCCGCGGATACCGAAGCCCTCGATACGCTCCTGAAGCGTCACGTCCAGCCGGTAGGCGGGCGTGCCCTGGGGCTGGATCTGACGCAGCAGTTCCTCGCGCAGCATCTGGCCGCTGCGATCCGCGATCGGGCTCACAGCGACCAGGGAGAGCTGCTCGGCGGCGACGCCCTCGCGTCCCTCCGCGTAGATGGGTTGGAGGCCGCAGCCCGCCAGCGGCAGGCCGAGACCGATCAGCAGCAGAGGGAGGGCGAGCGCGCGCATCAGATCACCAGATTGACCAGCCGATCGGGCACCACGATGACCTTGCGCAGGGCAGCGCCGTTCAGGGCCCGCTGCACCTTCTCCGACGCGAGGGCGGCGGCTTCCAGCGCGGCCTTGTCCGTGCCCTTGGCCACGGTCAGCGTGTCGCGGAGCTTGCCGTTCACCTGCACCGCGACGGTGACCTCGTCGGCCACCAGCAGGGCGGGGTCGGCCTTGGGCCAGGGCGCTTCCGCCACCAGCGTCTCGAAGCCCATGAAGGCCCAGGCCTCCTCGGCCAGGTGCGGCATCATGGGGGCGACCATCTGGACGAGCGCGATCAGGCCCTCGCGGCGGGCGAAGGCGAGGCTTTCATCGTCCTTCGCGGCCGAGAGCGTGTTCACGAACTCGTAGAGCCGCGCCACGGCCTTGTTGAAGTGCAGGGCGGCGATGTCGGCGGTGACGCCGTCGATGGCCTTGTGGGTGGCCTGACGCAGCTTCTTCGCCGCGGCGTTGTCGGCGGGCTCGGTTGCGCCCGAGACCTGCGGCCAGCTTTCGGCGACCAGACGCCACACCCGGTTGGCGAAGCGCCAGGCGCCCTCGATGCCGGCCTCGGTCCAGGAAAGGTCGCGCTCCGGCGGGCTGTCGGAGAGCATGAACCAGCGCACGGCGTCCGCGCCGTACTGGTCCACGATCACCGTGGGATCCACGGTGTTCTTCTTCGACTTGCTCATCTTCTCGGAGCGGCCCACCGTCACGGCAAGGCCGGTTTCCTTCTCGAAGACGCCGTCGTCGCGCCGCTCCACCTGCCCCGGCTCAAGCCAGCGGCCGTCCAGCGACTTGTAGGTCTCGTGGGTCACCATGCCCTGGGTGAACAGGCCCCGGAACGGCTCGGTGATGTCGATGCGGCCCACCCGGTTCAGCGCGCGGATGAAGAAGCGGCTGTAGAGCAGGTGCAGAATGGCGTGCTCGACGCCGCCGATATACTGGTCCACCGGCAGCCACCACTCCGCCGTCCCCTTGTCGAACGGCTGGTCCTTGGGCTGGCTGGCGAAGCGCACGAAATACCAGGAGCTGTCGACGAAGGTGTCGAGCGTGTCGGTCTCGCGCACGGCGGGCTTGCCGCACGTGGGGCAGTTGACGTGCTTCCAGGTGGGGTGACGGTCGAGCGGGTTGCCCGGCACGTCGAAGGTCACATCCTCCGGCAGCTTCACCGGCAGCTGGTCCTTCGGCACGCCGACCGGGCCGCAGCTCTCGCAGTGGATGATGGGGATGGGCGTGCCCCAGTAGCGCTGGCGGGAGATGCCCCAGTCGCGCAGGCGGTAGGTGGTGGTGCCCTCGCCCCAGCCCTCGCTTTCGGCGCGGCTGATGACAGCCTTCTTGGCCTCGTCCACGCCGAGGCCATCGAGGAAGCGGGAGTTGGCGAGGCGGCCCGGGCCCGTGTAGGCCTCGTCCGCCACCGCGAATTCGGCCGGGTCGGCGCCTTCCGGCACCACCACGGGCGTTACCGGCAGGTTATACTTGCGGGCGAAGTCCAGGTCGCGCTGGTCGTGCGCCGGGCAGCCGAAGATGGCGCCGGTGCCGTATTCCATCAGCACGAAGTTGGCGATGTAGACCGGCAGCTCCCAGTTCGGATCGAGCGGGTGCCTGACGCGGATGCCGGTATCGAAGCCCAGCTTCTCGGCGGTTTCCAGATCGGCCGTGGAGGTGCCGGACTTGCGGCACTCCGCCACGAAGGCGGCGGCTTCCGGGTTGTCCCGCACCAGCGCCTCGGCCAGCGGGTGGTCGATGGCGATGGCGCAGAAGCTGGCGCCGAACAGGGTGTCCGGCCGGGTGGTGAACACCTCGATGGTCTCCACCGGCGCGGGCTGGCTCACCTGGAAGCGGAACTTGAGACCGGTCGACTTGCCGATCCAGTTCTCCTGCATCAGGCGCACCTTCTCCGGCCACTGGTCGAGCGTTTTCAGCCCTTCCAGCAGATCCTCGGAGAAGTCGGTGATCTTGAAGAACCACTGGCTCAGCTTGCGCCGCTCCACCAGCGCCCCCGAGCGCCAGCCGCGGCCGTCGATCACCTGCTCGTTGGCGAGCACGGTGTGGTCCACCGGGTCCCAGTTGACCCAGCTTTCCTTGCGATAGACCAGCCCGGCGTTGAACAGGTCGAGGAACAGCGCCTGCTCCTGCCCATAGTATTCGGGATCACAGGTGGCGAACTCGCGGGACCAGTCGATGGCGAAGCCCAGCAGCTTCAGCTGGTCGCGCATGGTGGCGATGTTGGCGTAGGTCCAGTTCGCCGGGTGCACCTTCTTCTCGAAGGCGGCGTTCTCGGCGGGCATGCCGAAGGCGTCCCAGCCCATGGGGTGCAGCACCTCGTACCCCTGCGCGCGGCGGAACCGGGCGATCACGTCGCCCATGGTGTAGTTGCGCACATGGCCGATGTGGATGCGCCCCGAGGGATAGGGGAACATCTCAAGCACGTAGGCCTTGGGCTTGCCGGACTGGTCGTGCGCCTGGAAGGTCTTGCGCTCTTCCCAAATGCGCTGCCACTTGGCCTCCGCGGCCTTCGGATTATAGCGAGTCATGGACCTGAATCAGTTCTGTACGGTTACTTCGACGAGCCAACCGTGCCCTGCCGGATCTGGCGGGCGCGGGTGAGGATGGCGTCTTCCAGCTTCTGGACGGTGCCGGCCTGAACCGGGGCATCCACCCAGGCGCCGTTCTGCTGCACCTGGCGATGCACCGCCACCTTCACGGCGTCGGCGCGCAGGTCGCGGTCCAGCACATAGGCGGAGACGCGGAAACGTTCGGTGGGAGCCTTGGGGTTGACTTGCCAGTCGGTGAGAATGACGCCGCTGTCCGCATCCACCTGGGTCGTGGGCATGAACGACAGCACGTCCAGCGCCGCGCGCCACAGGTAGGTGTTGATGCTGAGCGTCGTCACCTTCGCGGGCGGCAACTTCGCGGGCGCCGGGTGGTTGCCGCCGCCGCAGGCAGCCAGACCGAGCGCTGCACCCAAACCCAAGCCTATCCGCACGAGCAGTGTCATAGTTTTCCTCATTCGACTCGGGAACCCTGTCCCCGCGAGACTTGCTCTCTTATAGACACGCGTACCGGGCCGGGCCAAGGCCCGTCACGCCCCTGAATGGATAAGGTTTGTGGATTCGTCGCCACAGTTTCGTCCCATTCCGCCAGGGAATGTCCGGGCTGACGGAAGAATTGCTGGAAAACAAGAGTTTCTGTAGTCATATCTGGAAAAAAATTGGACCAGAGGACAATGACGGCGTTCGCACGAGTATTGACGTTGGCTCTCGCAGTGGCGGCCACTTCGGCTGCGGCTGCCGAGTCCGCGCGTCAGGACACGGCGCGGCAGAATGCCGATTCCGACTCCGGTTACCTGTATTTCCGCGACATGGGCTCCGTCACCACGCTCGATCCCAAGAGCCCGGGGGCGTTGACGCCGTCGCTTCTGGAAACCAAGCAATCCGCCCGTTCCGTGGTGGCGCCGCTGCGCGCCAATGGCAAGGCCAAATCGGCGGAGCGCACGTTCCTGTTCACGCCGTCCGGCAAGGCCAACGATCGCAAGGCGCTCAGCGTCGGCGTGACCACCCGCACCCTCAACATCACCGATCAGGAAGCGGAAAAGGCAGCGGCGGGCATCGACGTGTCCGGCTACAACGTCGGCCTGTCGGTGGCGTATCGCGGCTTCTCGGTGGAGGCTGGCTACACCCGGGTGGAGGATGCGCACCTGAACGGCAGCCGGGGCATGGATCTGGGCCTGTCCTACCGGGGCAAGGACTGGAAGACGACCCTCCAGGTCGCCGGCGAGCGCTACAGCGACGACAAATCCGCTACCGCGCTGGGCGTGGACAAGAGCTACAGCGTGGAGCTGGGCGGTGCCTACCTGCTGACGCCGCGCCTCAGCCTGACCGGCGGCATCAAGTATCAGGTTGTCTCGCCGCGCGAAGAGCTGCGCATCGGCGAAGGCGATCAGGCCAGCGGCTCGGTCTACGTCGGCACCAACCTGAAGTTCTGATCCGGCCCGGTCGGATCGAACCCAGGCGCTAGGTTTCAGCCTTACGGACTATGAAGCGGCGGGGAGACGGTGGTTTCCCCGCCGTTTTCGCGTGCGGGGCGTCCTGGCAGCGCGTCCGTGAAGGACCGGGGGCGCTCAGCCCCTCACCCAGGCGTCGATCGCGCCCCAGCCGTAAGGCCGCAGCGGGGCAAGGCGCCGGGCGGCGCGGGCGTCCATGCCCCCCAGCGCCAGCACCGGCAGCGCGGGTCTCAAGCCCCGCGTCAGCAGGCCGAAGCGGCAGGGCCCCAGCGTGCGCGCGCCCGGGTGGCTGCGGGTGGGGAACACGGGGGAGAGAAACGCCCCGTCCACCCCCAGCCGCCCGGCGCGGATGAGCGCGGCGCGGGAATGGGCGGCAGCGGTGAGGCGGAACCCCGCCTTCGGGCGGCGGCCGCTGCCCCGGCGCGCCTCCCGCTCGGGCAGGTGCGCGCCGTCCGCCCCCAGCCGGAGCGCGAGGGCCGGCGGCCCGGCGAGCAGGACGACGAGTCCGCGCCTGCGGCAGGCGGCAACGAGGCGCCGCGCCAGGTCCCGGTCCCGCGTCAGGCTTGGAACCCGCACGATCACCCCCACATCCTTTGGCAGCCGCGCGATCACCTCCCGCACCGCGTCGCCCAACCGGCTGTCGGTGAAGAACCATCGTCGGGGAAGGATGCGGGATCTGGAAGTCATTGGCGGCTCGCGATTCCCCCTCTATACACCGCAAGGCCATGGATACCACAGACACGCTTCTTCAGGATGCCGCCCGGCGGCTTGCCGACATCCGCGACCGGATGGCGAAGGCCGCGCGCCTCGCCGACCGCAAGCCGGAGGAGACGCGCCTCATCGCCGTCTCCAAGACGTTCGGGCCCGAGGCCATCGAGCCGCTGCTGGCGGCCGGTCAGCGCCTGTTCGGCGAGAACCGGGTGCAGGAGGCGCAGGCCAAGTGGCCCGCGCTGCGGGAGAAATACCCGGATGTGGAGCTGCACCTCGTCGGCCAGCTCCAGTCCAACAAGGCGGTCGATGCGGTCACGCTGTTCGACGTCATCCACAGCCTGGACCGCTCCTCGCTGGCGCAGGCGCTCGCCCGGGCGATGGAGAAGACCGGCAGGCGGCCCGCCTGCTACGTGCAGGTGAACATCGGGCAGGAGGACCAGAAGGGCGGCGTCGCCCTCGATGCCCTGCCCGCGCTGCTGGAGGAGACCCGGGCGCTGAACCTGCCGGTGGTCGGCCTGATGTGCGTGCCGCCGGTCGACAAGGAACCCGCCCCCTACTTCGCCCTGCTCGCCAAGCTCGCCCGGCGCCACGGCCTGCCCCGCCTTTCCATGGGCATGTCCGGCGATTTCGAGACAGCGATTACCCTCGGCGCAACCGAAGTCCGCATCGGCACCGCCCTGTTCGGCGCGCGCTGACGGGTTGGATTTACAGGGATTTTTTGAGGGTTTGTTGCAGGGGTCCCGGACCCCTGCACCCCGTTCGTTTTCAGGGCCGTGCCGGTGATGACCGTCGCGGCCCTGTGTCTTCAAGGGATCATCAGGCCGCGCCTCACGAAAGCGCGCACGGATCACGCGGCCGATAAAGGCAGGGAGTGCAGAGGGTCCGAGACCCTCTGCAAAAAAAAAGACCCCTGCAAAAACCTACTCCCGGATCTCGATCACCGTCTGGGGTGTGCAGGTTTTCAGGATTTCGGCGAGCGTGGCGCGGGGCACGGCGATGCAGCCGAGGGTGGGCTTCATGGCGCCTGTGTCGTCGTATTTGCAGCAGTGGAGGAAGATGGCGCTGCCGAGGCCGGGCGTGGCGGGCGCGTCGTTGTGGCCGAGCACGACGATGAGGTCGTAGAGCCCGTCCTCGCGCCACAGGGACTCGGCGCTGGCGTCGCACGGCAGCAGGATGGGCCGGTTGTAGGCCGGGTGGGCCGGGTCGTCGCACCAGCCGTCGCGGCGGCAGAGGCCGCGGATGGGAAGATCGGTGGCCGGCGGCGGCACCCGGTCGGGGCGGTAGTAGACCCAGCGCAGCGGATAGGTGCCAAGCGGGGTTGCGCCGTCCCCTTCCCGCTTGTCCGCCGCCGGTTTTGCCCCGCCCTTGCCGATGGCGCAGGGGGTGGATTGCTTGCCCCAGTGCAGCACGCCGGCTGCGGTTTCCACAATCAGTCGGTCAACCATGTCCGGGCGGATGCCTTTCTCCAGCGGCGAGGGTGGGCGATGTTATCGCGGGCCCGCCCTCATGGCCACAGGCGCGGCGCGGCCGGGCGTTACTGACCCTGCTGCTGGCTGCGCTTGAGGGCGTCCAGCTTGTCCAGGTTGGCGGCCATGCGGGCGGCGAAATCCGCGTCGCCCATGGCAGGCGCAGGGGCAGTCGCGACCGGGTGCGGGCGCTCGGGCAGGCGCTCGTTCAGGCGCTCGGCCCGGCGTTCGTTCGGGCGTTCGTTCTGGCGCTCCTCGCTGCCGCGCGCCGGGGCGGGCATCGCCGCAGGCGCGGAGGCGCCAAAGGCGGCCATGAGCGCGGCGAACTGGTCGGAGCTCATTTCGACGGGCGCGGAGCCCGGCAGCGCGACAGGCCGGGCCGGGCTGCTGGCCGCTCCGGTTGCCACGGGGGCTTGCGCGTCCTTTGGGGCTTGTGCGCCCTTTGGCGATTGTGTTGCGGCGGGGTGCAGGCCCGGGCGGGTCTTGCCCGCATGGATCGCCTGATCGCCGTTGAAGGCGGTGGGGCCGGATTTGACGTTCCCCGCCTGCACCAGATCCTCGCCGCCCTTCTTGCCCTTCGATCCGCCGAACAGCGCGCCGAACAGGCCCTCGATGAGATAGACGCCAACGCCCACCGCCGCGCCCACGGGCCCGGCGACGGCCGCGCCCAGCCCCACGTGGCCCGCGAATTTGGCGCCGTCGGAGATCTTGTCCTTGGTGACTGCCCGGTACGCCTGCGAGACGACCGGCACATGCTGGAGCGGATTGACCGTATCCACCAGCTCGCCGAACAGCGACGTGTTGTTGCGGTGTGCGTCGGCCTCGACCCGGATGGTGGACGCCGGGCCCTGGCGCATGTGGGGCATCAGCAGGTCAACGCGGGTGGCAGGCATGGCAGTCTCCTCGGGCAGATGACCAGCAAGCTCCGTGCCAGTTGGCGGAATTCCGCGATTCCAAGGGGTTGGGCCGGTAGTGGCGGGCCGGAGGCAGGGCCGGCCCGGCAGAGTTTGCCCTGTGCGGGCGGCGGGCGGCCGACAGGAGTTGCCGGGTTGGCGGCCGCGCGGCGCGACAGGCGCCGTTACAGCAGGTGCCCGGTGCGCTGCTGCTTGGTGCGCAGGTAGCCCGCGTTGTGCGGGTTGGAGGGGAACTTGTGCGGCACCCGCTCCGCCACCCGGATGCCGCAGGCTTCAAGACCCGCCACCTTCTGCGGGTTGTTGGTCATCAGCCGCACGGCGGTGAAGCCCAGGAGGGTGAGCATGCGCGCGGCGGGCCAGAAGGCGCGCTCGTCCGTCTCGAAGCCGAGGCGGTGGTTGGCGTCCACCGTGTCGAAGCCCTGATCCTGAAGCGCGTAGGCGCGCAGCTTGTTGATGAGGCCGATGCCCCGCCCCTCCTGCGCCAGATAGAGCAGCACGCCCGCGCCGTGCTCCGAGATCGCCTTGAGCGCGCCGCGCAGCTGGGGGCCGCAGTCGCACTTGAGGGAGGCGAGCAGGTCGCCGGTGAAGCATTCGGAGTGGAGGCGCGTCAGCACCGGCTCGTGCCGGCACGGCTCGCCGATGACGATGGCCAGATGTTCGAGCGCGCCATCGTCGGCGCGGAAGGCGACGATGCGGGCGTTCTCCGCGTCCTCCAGCGGCACGCGGGCCTGCGCCACGATCCTGAGGCGGGCGGCGCGGGCCTCCGCATAGCCCAGTACGGACGGGGCGGTGACCTCGATCCAGTCCGGCTGCGCCGCCGGGTTGAGGACGACGAGACAGGCGGGCAGCAGGCGGGCGGCCTTGGCCAGCTCGATGGCGGCCTGCCCGGCGGTTTCGTGCGCGCCCATCGCCAGCGGGCGGAACGGCCCCTTGAGCGGCGCGGCCAGATCCTCCACCGGGTCGGCGACGCTGAGCAAAAAGCCGAGGTCGGCGCGGGGCTCGCGCTCGATCATCACCACCTGATGGCCGGCGGCGCGGGCATCACCGGTGATCTTGAGCACCTGCGCGCGGCGGCCGCTGATGAGCAGATGGGCGGTGCCCCCGGCGCGGGCCTCGAAGGCGGCGACGGTGTCGTCGGTGGCAAGGTCCAGCGCCATGGCGGCGAGGCGCGTCGTGCCGTCCGTCACCACGACGGGGCGGCCCCGCCGCAGCTCGTCGACCGCCCGGTCGACCGCCAGGAGGGCGTCCGCCGTCACCAGCTGAAGCTCGCGATGATGGGTGCGTGGTCCGAGGGCTTGTCCCAGCCGCGGACGTTTTCCAGCACCTGATAGTCGATATGGGTTTCGGCCAGCTCGGGCGAGAGCCAGATGTGGTCGAGTCGCAGGCCGCGATCGCTCTCCCGCCAGTCCTTGGCGCGGTAGCTCCACCAGGTGAACTGCCGCTCCGGTGCGGGGATGGCGACCCGTCCCAGGTCCACCCAGCCGTGGCTTTGCCGAAGCTGTTCCATCTTCTCCACCTCCACCGGCGTGTGGCTGACCACCTTGAGCATGTGCTTGTGGTTCCACACGTCACAGGGTAGCGGGGCGATGTTGAAATCGCCAAGCAGGATGGTAGGCCGCCGGAGCTTTTCCGACCAGCGGGTCATGCGGTCGTAGTAGTCCAGCTTCTGCCCGAACTTGGGGTTGAGCCTGGCGTCGGGGATGTCCCCGCCCGCCGGGATGTACACATTCTCCAGCCGGATGCCGCCGGGGAGGGTTGCGCCCACGTGGCGGGCCTCGTCATTACCCTGCCAGTCGTGGCTGTCCGCCTCTGTCAGTTCCACGCGCGAGAGGATGGCAACGCCATGATGCATGCGCTGGCCGCGCAACTGCATGTGGGTATAGCCATGCTCGGCGAAGAAGGCGGCGGGGAAGTCGCCGTTGGCGGCCTTGATTTCCTGAAGGCACAGCACGTCGGGCGCATATTCCTTCAGGAAGCGGGCCACCAGGTCCAGACGCGCGCGGACGGAATTGATGTTCCAGGAAGCGATGCGAAGAGTAACAGACATTGGCGGTTGTACTAAGCTACACGGTCTCTCGGGACAAGCTTTACGCGCATACGCCGTCCCTGCAACGGAAGATGCGTGCAGACACGCCAAATCCGTCCTTCAGAGGAGCATCAGTGCCGGGGTTCAATGCCGGGGTTCTATGCCGGAGTTCAGTGCCGGGGGTCCGCAAACGCGAAGGACCCCGCCTCGGGGGCAGGAGGCGGGGTCCAGACTGCGCTCGTCACGCAAGCAGCGACAGTGGTCGGGCAACAGGGGGGCAAATCCCGACGACAAGAGTGCCGCTGCCTCATCAGAAATAGGATTGGCCCCTTCCCATTTCAACCGCGGCAGGATGCAGGAATGTCGCGGGTCAACGCAGCTAGGCGACATTCCTGCACGGTTTGTCGCTCAGCGAAGGCGGCCTGGTCTGGCGGTGCGCAGGCCGCGCGGATCCTTGAAGCGGAAGGCGCTGTCGGAGACCGCCTCGTTCAATTTTTGATTGGACAATTGAACCATGGTTGTGCGCCCTTGTCCATCCAGCACGCGCCAGCCCATCAGCATGAGGCCGGCCGGTCCCTTGGGCGTCTTCTGGAAGAACAGGGTGATGGTGCCGTATTCGGGATGCTTGGGGTCGCGGCCCTCCACGGCGATGAAGCCCTGGGGTGTCTCGTCGGCGGGGAGCACCCGCGCCCGCCCGGCCAGCGACACCTTGTCGTCCAGCAGCAGGGCGAGCGGCGTCTCCTTCACCGGCCAGCGGGTGACCTGCGCCACCTCGTAGTCCACCATCGACAGCACGCTGCCGTTGGAGACGATGAGCAGCGGCGAGTCCTTGCCGAAGTCGAACCGCACCTTGCCCGGCTTGGCGAGGATCATCTGCCCTGTGGCCACGGCGCCGGTGTCGGCGGTCTGGGTAAAGTCCGCCTGGAGGCTCTTCACCTCGCGCAGGTGGGTTTCAACCTGGGTCAGGGCCGAGGAAGCAGACTGCTGCGCCACGGCCGGGCCTGCCATCACCCCTGCGCCCGCGGCGGGCACGGCGAGACTGAGCATCAGGGCGGTCAGAAAACGCATCGTACAATCTCCAAATCTCACCTTCAGGTGGCCGGTTTCGCCTGAACTCCGGCTGAACCGTTTGATTTCTAATGTCATCTTTCAAGAGACAAAGCGAGGGTGCGCGGAAGCGCGCAAAAAAAGAGACAAGCAGGGGGAAAAGAGACAAGCAGGGGGATCTGTAATCCCCCTGCACCCCCTGTCCGTTTTTCGGGCCGCGTTTCAGGCGTGCGCTGGAAACGCGGCCGAATGAAAACCTGCCTGATTGGGCCGCGCCCATGCATAGGCGCACGTCCCGATAACGAAAGGGAGGTGCAGGAGGGACCGGGTCCCGCCTGCGAAAATCCCCCATACCTCCTACAGCCGGGTGCCGTCGCGGTCGAGGAACACCTCGCGGCGGCCCACATGGTCCGGCTGGCCCACCAGGCCTTCCTTCTCCATGCGTTCGATCAGGCGCGCGGCGCTGTTGTAGCCGATCCGCAGCTGGCGTTGCAGGTAGCTGGTGGAGGCCTTCTGCGATTCCGCCACGATCTGCACGGCGCGGCGGTACATGTCGCCCTCGCCGCCGTCGTCGCCCGCCTCGCCGTCGAAGCCCACGTCCTCGTTCTCGTCCGGCTCCTCGGTGACAGCTTCCACGTAGTCCGGCATCCCCTGGCTGCGCCAGTGGTCGGCGACGCGCTCCACCTCCTCCTCGGAGACGAACGGGCCGTGCACGCGGGTGATCTGCTTGCCGCCCGCCATGTAGAGCATGTCGCCCTTGCCGAGCAGCTGCTCCGCGCCCTGCTCGCCGAGGATGGTGCGGCTGTCGATCTTGGAGGTGACGGCGAAGGAGATGCGGGTCGGCAGGTTGGCCTTGATGACGCCGGTGATGACGTCCACCGACGGCCGCTGTGTCGCCATGATGAGGTGGATGCCCGCCGCGCGCGCCTTCTGGGCGAGGCGCTGGATGAGCACTTCCACTTCCTTGCCCGCCACCATCATCAGGTCGGCCAGCTCGTCCACCACCACCACGATCAGCGGCAGCGGGTCGAAGTCGAAGGTCTGCTCCTCGTAGATGGGCTGGCCGGTTTCGCGGTCGTAGCCGGTGTGGACCTTGCGCACCAGCGACTGGCCGCGCGCCTTGCTCTCCATCACCTTCTCGTTGAAGCCGGCGAGCGAGCGGGCGTTGACGCTGGCCATCTTGCGGTAGCGGTCATCCATCTCGCGCACGGCCCACTTGAGGGCGGCAATGGCCTTCTTCGGCTCGGTGACGACCGGGGCCAGCAGATGCGGGATGCCGTCGTAGACGGACAGCTCCAGCATCTTGGGGTCGATCATGATGAAGCGCAGCCGGTCCGGCCCCATGCGGTAGAGCAGGGAGACGATCATGGCGTTGAGGCCGACCGACTTGCCCGAGCCGGTGGTGCCCGCGATCAGCAGGTGCGGCATGGGGGCAAGGTCCGCCACCACCGCGTCGCCGGCGATGTCCTTGCCCAGCACCATGGGCAGGGTCTTCTTGTCCGTGGTGAAGGCGTCGGAGAGCAGCAGCTCCTTCAGGTAGACGGTATCGCGCTTGGCGTTGGGCAGCTCGATGCCGATGACATTGCGTCCCGGCACCACCGCCACGCGGGCCGAGATGGCACTCATGGAGCGGGCGATGTCGTCGGCGAGGCCGATGACGCGGGACGACTTGATGCCCGGCGCGGGCTCCAGTTCGTACATGGTGACCACCGGGCCCGGGCGCACCTGGATGATCTGGCCCTTGACGCCGTAGTCCTCGAGCACGGATTCCAGCAGGCGGGCGTTCTGCTCCAGCGCCGCCCGGTCGAAGCCCTTGTTGTCCGATTTCACCACCGGCGCCAGCAGGTCGAGCGAGGGCGGGTCGTACTTGTCGCCCAGCTTGAGGTCGCCCTGGCGGCTCTGCGTCTTGGGGGCGGCGGCCGGCTCCTTCTTCTTGGGCGGCAGGATGCGGTCGCGCAGGCGGGGCCTGGCGTTCTCCTCCTCCTCCATCGCCGGGGCGGGCGCGTCGGGTGCCATGAGCTTGGGCTCGCGGCGGATGCTCTGGGGCCGGGGCTCCTCCTCCTCCCGCTCATAGGGCGGCACGTAGCGCTCGGGCCGCTGGAACAGGGCCTTGAGCCGCTCCCAGTCGCTGCTTTCCAGCCCCAGGCTGAAGACGAACAGCACAAGGCCGATCAGCAGCAGCGGCACGCAGAACACCCAGCCCAGCGGCTGCCAGCCCCACTGTTCGGCAAGGGCGGTGACGCCCCGGACGCCGAGGAAGCCCACCACGCCGCCCACGCCCGCGTCCACCGGCCAGGAGGGCCAGGCCGGCACCCAGCCGCAGGCGAGGCTGAGCACGATCGCGCCGCAGAAGGCGAAGATCACCGAGCGGCGCAGGTTGCGCGTCGGCAGGCGGCGCAGGGCGCGGAAGGCCCAGCACAGCACCGGCAGCACCACGAACCAGATGCCAAGGCCGAACACCTGATAGGCCAGATCCGCCAGCGTCGCGCCCGGCCGGCCCAGCCAGTTGTTGGGGGCGGCGGCGGTGGCGTGGTTGAGCGACGGGTCTGCCGGGTCGTAGCTCAGCAGCGCCGTCAGCAGGCACAGGCCGATCAGGCTCAGCCCCAGCCCGCCGCCCAGGCGCAGGACCGGTTCGCCGATCGCGCCCATGCGTTCGCTGAGGGAGCCGGGCAACTTGGGGAAGCGCGCACGTGCCACTGCTTTGATACCTTGTCCTGCCTTAGCCGAGAGTTTGCGCCGGTTCTGCCGGAATCGCACCTTGTCCTTGGACCGCTTATGAGCCGGAAGCCCCCGCCACCGTCAAGTCGGCGCGGTCCGGCTCACGATAAACCGTTTGCCGGAGCCCGAACAAGCCGGGCACCCCGCCGTGCCCGGCCTGTTTGCGGCGCATTGGTCTCGATCATGGAAATTCCTACCGTCCGGGGGCATAAGGCGGCATACAAGGGTGCCGGACGCAACAGCGAGGGACAGGTTCATGGCGGACGAGAACAGGGCGATTTCGGTCGACGCGATCATCATCGGCGGCGGCCTTGTGGGCATGACCCTGGCGCTGGCCCTCTCCAGCCATGGCCTGGAGGTGGCGGTGGTGGACAGCGCCGATCTCAACGCCACCCTCGAGGCCAGCTTCGACGGGCGCGCCTCGGCCATCGCCAACGCCTCGGCCAAGATGTTCCAGGCCATCGGCGTGTGGCCGCACCTGGCGGACGTGGCCCAGCCCATCCGCAAGATCCTGGTGACCGACGGCGACTCGCCCCGCTTCCTCCAGTTCGACAGCGCCGCCATCGGCGACGAGCCGCTGGGCTACATGTTCGAGAACCGCCTGCTGCGCGCCGGGCTCATGGCCGCCTACCGGCAGAGCGAGGGCATCCGCCTCCACGCGCCGGACCGGCTGGTCTCGTGGAACCGCTCCAGCGCCCGGGTGGAGGCGGTGCTCGCCAGCGGCACCCGGCTGGTCGCGCCGCTGCTCGTCTCCGCCGAGGGGCGCCGCTCCTCCCTGCGCGAGCAGGTGGGCATCCGCGTCGCCCAGTGGTCCTACCGCCAGCACGGCATCGTTACCACCGTCGCCCACGAGAAACCCCACGGCGACGTGGCGCACGAGCGCTTCCTGCCCAACGGCCCCTTCGCCATCCTGCCGCTCCAGCACAACCGCAGCGGCATCGTCTGGACCGTCTCGGACAAGGACGGCCCCGCCTACATGGGCCTCAGCGACCGCGCCTTCCTCGCCGAACTCCAGCGCCGCTTCGGCGACTTCCTCGGCAAGGTGGAGCTGGCCGCGCCGCGCTGGTCCTACCCGCTCGGCTTCATCCATGCGGAGCGCTACATCGACGACCGCTTCGCCCTCATCGGCGACTCCGCCCACGGCATCCACCCCATCGCGGGACAGGGCCTCAACATGGGCCTGCGCGACGTGGCCGCCTTCACCCAGGTGTTGGTGGAATCCGCCCGCATCGGCCTCGACATCGGCTCGCCCGACGTGCTCCGCCGCTACCAGCAGTGGCGGCGGCCGGACAACGTCTCCTCCGCCGCGGTGATGGACGGCCTGGTGCGCCTGTTCTCCAACGACCTGAAAACCGTCACCTTCGCCCGGCGCTTCGGCATCGGCCTCGTCAACCGCATCCCGCCGCTCAAGGGCTTCTTCATGCGCGAGGCCATGGGCGCCACCGGCAAGCTGCCAAGGCTCCTCCAGGGCGAGCGGGCGTAAGGGGTTTTCAGGAGCGTCTTGTTTTTTGTTTTTTCGCAGGAGGGTCGCGGACCCTCCTGCACCTCCCTTTCGTTTCGGGCCGCGCCTTTTCTCCAGCGGGCGCGCCAGAACGGCCAAGTGCGGCCCGAAAGATCACTCGGGGGTCGCAGGGGGATCAAGATCCCCCTGCATCCTGAAAATATTTCTTCCTGAAACTGGTTATTGAACGGCCGCGCCTTTTTCCGATCTGGCAAATCGACGCTACGGGGGTTTAAACGCTCGTATAGAGGTTTTTGCCTATTTTGGCTAGGGAGGTAGCGGGCAGGTCTGTTTCGGCGCTGCAAGGTGCCTTTACGGGCGATTACGGGCCATGCGCGAGGCCACTCTCGCCCCGTTTGGCGTCTGGCAGGGGGATTTTCCGGGACGTACCCGGCCCAGCCGTTGGCGCGCCCCGTTTAAACCCCGCTTTCCAGCAGGGCGCGGGGAACACGTCCCGAAACGACAGGGAGGTGAAGGAGGGACAAGTCCCTCCTTCAAAACCGAACCCCTGAAACCACCCCCCTCACGTCCGGCTGAGGCCGCGGGCGGACAGGGCGGCGAGGTAGTCGTCCCACAGCCTGTCTTTTTCCCGGCCCAGCTTGTGGAGGTAGTTCCAGGTGTAGAGGCCGCTGTTGTGGCCGTCGTTGAACACGATGCGCACGGCGTAGCGGCCCACCGGTTCGATGCGTTCGATTTCCACCTGTGCCTTGCCGGCGACGATCTGCTTCTGGCCGGGTCCGTGGCCTTGCACTTCGGCCGAGGGGCTTTCCACCCGCAGCAGTTCGGCGGGCAGGGTGAAGGTTTCGCCGGAGTCGAAGGTGACGGTGAGCAGCCGGGTGCTGCGGCTGTAGGTCAGGTCGCGCGGCCAGGGGGCGGCGGTCATCGGGTTTCCTCGATCTGCCGGGCTTCGTCCACCAGCATGATGGGGATACCGTTGCGGATGGGGTAGGCGAGGCCTGCCGAGCGGCTGATCAGCTCGCCTGCCTCCCGGTCGTATTCCAGCGGCCCCTTGGTCAGGGGGCAGACCAGAATTTCCAGGAGGCGCGGGTCCAGGGCCCGGTTCTCGTTCCCGGTCTTGTTCTCGTTCTCGCTCATCAATGCCTCACATCGGTTGGGCCGGTCTCTCCGGCGGTGAAGCGCATCAGCAGGATGACGGCCTCCGTTCGCTCGGGCAGCGACGCGGCTTCCAGCAGCGCCTGTTTCTCCGTCTCCCCGAAGGGGCAGAGCATGCAGATGGCGCTGACCAGCATTTCGTCATCGGCGTTGTGGATGGAGTCCCAGTCCGCCTTCAGGGTGCGCGCTTCCAGGTACTGCACCAGCTGGTCGAGCAGTTCGCCGCGCAGGGTGGAGGGCAGCGGCGCGGCGGGCATCCGGTCCTGCACGTAGGGGGCGTAGTCCGCCTGCACCTGGCGGTAGGGTGTGGTCACCGCCAGCTCGCGGGCGATGCGGAAGCGGCACACGCCCTTGAGGGCAATGAGCAGGCGGCCGTCTTCCGTTTCCTCGCACTGGGCGATCTGCCCGGCGCAGCCCACCGAGAACAGGCCGGGGCGGCCATCGTCCAGCACCCCGTAGGGCTGGACCATGCCGATGATCTTCTCGCCCTTCATGGCGTCGCGCACCATGGCGAGGTAGCGCGGCTCGAAGATGTGCAGCGGCAGATGGGCGCGCGGCAGCAGCAGCGCCCCCGGCAGGGGAAAGACCGGGATCACGCCCGGCAGCGGGTCTGCCTGTGCGCTTCCAACACCCCCTGATACAGCCATGGGTCTGCTCTCTTTCTGCGTCCTGCCGCTGCTCTGGTGTTCCACGCCGTCAGGAAAACAGAACCGACGAGAGGCGGCGGCGGGTCGCCTTCGTGAACGGGTCTTCGAGGCCGATGGCGTCGAACATGCGCAGGAGGCGCGCCTTGGCCTCACCGCCGTTCCAGTTCCGGTCGCGGCGGACGATCTCCAGCAGGTGATCGGCGGCCCCTTCCCGGTCGCCCACGGCCATCAGGCCGCCGGCCAGCTCGTAGCGCCTCTGGTGGTCGCCCGGGTTGGCCTCCACGTAGGCCCGCAGCCCGTCCAGATCCTCCACCGGCCGGGCCTCCGCCGCCAGCGCGACGACGGCGCGCGCCTGCACCACCGCCGGGTCGCCGGCGCTGTCCTCGGGGATGCGGTCGAGCAGCGCCCGGGCGCCCGGCAGGTCGCCTGCCGCGCAGCGGGCGCGGGCAAGGCCGGTGAGCGCCTTGAGGTTGTCCGGGTCGAGGTCGAGGATTTCGCCGAACAGCGTCTCGGCGGAAGCGTGGTCACCGGCCGCGACGGCCGCCTCGGCCGCTTCCAGCAGCGCGGTCATGTCCTGCTCGTCCCCGGCCGGCACCTCGCCGCCGAGGGCGTCCAGCAGCCGGTCGATGAAGGCGCGCAGCTGGCTCTCCGGCAGCGCGCCCATGAAGCCGTCCAGCGGGCGGCCGCCGCCGAAGGCGTAGACCGTGGGGATGGACTGCACCCGGAACTGGCCCGCCAGCATCTGGTTCTTGTCCACGTCGATCTTCACCAGCCGCACCCGGCCCTGGTACTCCGCCACCACCTTTTCCAGGAGCGGGGTCAGGCTCTTGCACGGCCCGCACCATTCGGCCCAGAAATCCACCAGCACCAGCGCCTGCATCGAGGCGTCGATCACCCGCTCGCGAAAGGTCTCCGCAGTGGCGTCCGTCACGAGGGCTGCCGGCGCATTGATCGATTCCAAAGCCATAGGGGTCGCCTCCCGAAAATCCCACACATCAGTCCGGTACATGTCTTGCCGCCTTATGTGACGATTGTCGCGACAAAATCCAACCGTCCTCATGGCGGGCGAGGGCCGAATCGACCGGCGCGGCGGGTCAGGCGAACCGGTGCGCGATCGGGGTCCAGCCGCAGTCCTCGATGAAACGCACGAGGTCGGCGGAGGAGATGCCGGTGGTTGCCTCATTGTGCAGCGGATGGAACCACACGGTGGGCGCGTCGAGCAGCGTCTGGTCCAGAACGATTCGCAGCCGGTCCCGATTCGGATGCCGCTGCGCGTTGAGGAGCGCGAAGGGCGTCACCGCCCCGGGCCACACGCCCAGCCATTCGAACACCCGCTCGGGCCGGGCGAAGCTGAGGCGGCCGACGCCGCAGGTGCGGGCGATGGCCTGCACATCGACGGGCGCGTCCTCCTGCACCACGGCGAGCACGTATTCGTCCTTTTTTGACTTCAAAAACAGGTTCTTGGCGTGTCCGCCCGGAAGGTCGCCCCGCAGCTCCTTCGCCTCCTCCACCGTGTGGGCGGGCGGGTGGTGCACCGTGCGGTGGGGAATGCCCAGCGCGTCCAGCCGGTCTCGCACGAGCGCTTCGAGACGCTTTTTTTCATCATCAATCACAAGAAATGTCATCTTTGCCCTTGCGCACTGTGTGCCGGCATAGTATCAGCCCGCCCGTCGACGCGACACACCGCAGCGACAACGCCGAGCGGGCGTAGCTCAGGGGTAGAGCACAACCTTGCCAAGGTTGGGGTCGAGGGTTCGAATCCCTTCGCCCGCTCCAGTTTTCCCTCCGGGGAACTGCAAGATTTCGAAAGCGCCCTCCGGGGCGTTTTTTTGTTTCTGGCGGGTTCCGGATCTGGTGCATCGGCACGCGCCCCACCCCCGCCCCCACCCCTGACAGTTCCTTCTCTGACACGCCGAATCGCGCAGCAATGTGCCCGGCCTCACGTCTGCGGCGGCGTCAGGCTGCGAATCCGCTCGTAGAGCGCCTTCGGCACCCGGATGCCGGTGCGCCGGGCGGCTGCCCGCGCCGCGTAGCGCCGGTCGCCCGGCAGGCGCGCACCCTGTGCCGTGATTCGGGCGAACAGATCCTCCGCCGCTGCCTCTGAGCCCCCGGTGGCGGCGGCCAGAATCGCCGGGTTGAAGGCGACGATCAGCTCGCCGTGGCACGGGGCCGCCTTCACGCCGCCGTCGAACGCGGCGGACTGGCGGCTGGTGCGATCGCCGATGAAGGGGCCTGCCAGCAGCTCCACCATGGTGGCGAGCGCCGAGCCCTTGTGCCCGCCGAACGGCAGCATGGCCCCGGCCAGCACGGCGGCCGGGTCGGTGCTGGGGCGGCCTTGCGCGTCGAGGCCCCAACCGGGCGGCAGCGTCTCCCCGCGCTGGCGGCGCTGCGCGATCTCGGCGCGCGCCCCGGCGCTGGTGGCGAAATCGAACACATAGGGCGGGCGCCCCGGGCGCGGCCAGGCGAAGGCGATGGGGTTGGTGCCGAGCGCGCCCCGGGTGCCGCCTGCCGGGGCCACCCAGTCGTGGGTGGGGTTCATGGAGAGGGCGGCCAGGCCGTGGGTTGCGATCTCCTCCACCACCGGCCAGAGCGCGGTGGAGTGGAAGCCGTTGTTCACCGCCAGCAGGGCAACGCCCAGCGTGCGGGCGCTGTCGATGAGCAGCGGCAGGCCGCGCTCCGCTGCCAGAATGGAGAAGCCGTAGTCCGCATCGACGCGGATGACGGCGGGGGTCACCGCCTCCGGGCGCGGGTCGGCGTGGCGGTTGAAGGCCGGGTGCGCCAGGGTGTCCAGCGTGCCGGGCAGGCGTTGCAGGCCGTGCGAGGTGCAGCCGTCGCGCTGGGCCGCGCACAGGGTGCGCGCCATGGCGTCCGCCTGCGCCTCGCCCAGCCCGTGGGCCATCAGGAACGCCCGGGCAAGGGCGAGCACCTCGCCTTCGGACAGAACGATTTCCTCGGGGCTGACGCCGCTGGCCATGACTCTTTCCTCCGCAAAGCCGCAAAAACCGGCACTCTAGCGCCCGGCTCCGCCCGGGTCCAATGCGGGGGGCTCCGACGGGCGTATGGGTGGTAACAGGGGCGGTAACAGGGGCGGCTGCGCCGGCGGTTGCCCGGGGGCCTGCGCCGCGATACGCCTGTGGGCGGGACCGCAGCGGGACGGGAGGGGCGCATGGCCGCCATCGGCTGGTACATTCTGGCGGCAGCGGGCGAGATCGCCGGATGCTTTGCCTTCTGGGCGTGGGCGCGGCTGGGCAAGTCCGTCTGGTGGCTGTTGCCGGGCCTCGCCAGCCTTGCCGCCTTTGCCTTCGCCCTCACCCGGGTGGAGGCCGATTTCGCCGGGCGGGCCTATGCGGCCTACGGCGGCATCTACATCACCGCCTCGATCCTGTGGCTGTGGGCGGTGGAAGGCCATGCGCCGGACCGGTGGGATCTGACCGGCGCGGCGGTTGCGCTGCTGGGCGCGGCGATCATCCTGTGGGGGCCGCGCGGGGCATAGGGAATTCCGGTCGTCTCAGGCCGTAGCGGCTGCCGCCGCTGCCGCCGCTGCCGCTGCGTTGACCGCCGCCAGCAATTCCTCGTCGCCCGCCGGCTTGTAGAGAACGGCGGCCGCGCCGTGGAGGTCGGCAAGGGCGGTGGCCTGCTCCAGGCTCGCCCCCGGCCCGCCGCCCGAGATCAGCACCACCGGCAGCGGCCGCGGCCGGTTGCGCAGCGCCTTCAGCACCTCAAGGCCGCTCAGCCGGGGCATCCAGATGTCGAGCACCGCCATGTCGAGGGAGTCGTCGGCGCTGTGCGCGATCGCCGCGGCGCCGTCCTCCACGCACACCACCTCGTGGCCGGCGGCTTCCAGCACCAGGCGCATGGCGGCCCGCGCGGAGTCCAGATCGTCTGCCAACAGGATGCGCACCGGCAAGCTCCTGCGTGTCCGCCTCAGGATGGGAAGGAAAACACCCGGCTACAGCCCGCTACGGAAGGAGTGACGTCGGAAGGAGTGATGGCCGGCGCCTGTCACCGGAAAGGCAACGGGCGGACAGCCCGGTCAAGGCCGCCGCCCGTAAACGCCGATGGCGCTGCCGTTGTTTCAGGCTTCAGGCGTGAACCATGAACGGATTGGCGGCCTTCTTCTGGCCCTTCTTCTGGCCCAGCCGCTCGAACAGGTGCTCCAGCATGACGGTCAGGTTATGCTGCTGGTCCGCCGGCAGATTGCCGAGAATTTCGGCAAGGCGCAGGATCGGGTCCTGAAGAATGAGCTCCTCGCCCTGCGCCGTGAGCGACAGGCGCATGACGCGGCGGTCGCGGCTGTCGGGCGTGCCCTTGACGAAGCCCTTGCGGATCAGCGCCGAGATGGCGCGGGAGGCCGGCGCCAGCGTCACGCCCAGATAGCGGGCAAGACCCGCCACCGTGGCCGCTTCCCGGTTGGCGCGGGCCAGATAGCGCAGGGCTGCCCACTGGCCCGGATGCATGGCCTGCGGCGAGCGTTCCGGATAGATGAGCCGGACAGTCTGTTCCAGCAAAACGGCCAGGCCAACGAGATTGCGCTGCGAGCCCGAAGGTGCGGTCTCACGGAATGCTGGTTCGGATACCGGGGCGACGGTCTGATCGTCTTTGAGAATGGGAGAAACATTCATGTAATTCATAGAACCCCCCTGTGCCTGGACTGCCCGGGAGAGTTAGCCGATAGCAATAATCTCCAACTGGACAATTCCGACGCCACACCGAACCAGTCATCGTTACGCTATCATTGCTAGCGCCTCCAGATGAACGACGCATGAATGAAATGGTTCAATATTAATTTTCACTATCTTAACGATAGTTCGGCGATTTATCGATTTATCACATAGTACAGTTTTCCGTTACGCGCACAATCATTAACCAGTATTCTTTAAGAACTATAACATTTGTTATACATCTCTCTCGTTAATGCAGTCCGTAATTATACTATTCGAGGGATTCTGCGGGCCGCTGGCAACTCGCGTTTTGCTTTCGTACAAATGTACTGGAAATATTTTCGCGAAGTTTTTCGGCGTTGTTGGACATTCGTATGAATGTGTTGCCGAAATGTGTCAGTCCCCCGCAACGTGACCGGAAGATCGCTGCACATCGGAGCCGATGCGCTGAGAATCGTCGGCAAGGGCTGACACTTGGCACTGGTTGGCCTAGGGTTCGGCGCTAGAATGTCAAGCGCGGCCCCGTCCACGGCAGTTCGCTGTCGACCAGGCTGCGCAACAGCATGAGGGAAGCGAATCATGTCAGTTCTGGGCCTCGCGCAGAAACATGCGGAGGAAGTTGTTTCGCACCTGGGAGTCGAGGGCGAAGCGAAGGCGGATTTACAGAGGTTTACCAGCGCGTTCTTCCGGGATGCCTTGCCCGAGGAGCTGCGCGGCCTCGATGCGGCGGACATGGCGGGCATCGCCCGGTTTGCGTGGGAGGCGGCGCGGGAGCGCCAGCCCGGCCGGCCGGGCATCCGGCTCGAGTCCCACAAGATGGACACGGACGCGCCGGGGTCGCGGCGCACCATTCTGTGCATCGTCAACGACGATATGCCTTTTCTTGTCGACTCCGTGGCGGCCACGCTCGCCTCGCGCGGGTTGACCGTTGACCGCATCATCCACCCGGTGCTGGACGTGCGCCGCGACGGCGCGGGGGTGCGGGTGGAGACCGTCGGTCCCCGCCAGGGGGCCTCGCCCGCCGACGGGCTGGTGCGCGAGTCCGTGCTCTACATCGAGCTGGAGCGCGTCGGCGCCAAGGATCGCCAGGAGCTGCTGACCGCCCTTGAGGCCGTGCTGGCCGACGTGCGCGCGGCGGTGGAGGACTGGAAGCCCATGCTGGGCGCGCTCAGGACCGCCACCGACGGCCTGCGCAACGACCCGCCGCCGGTGAGCGCGGACGAGCAGGCCGAGGCCGTCGCCTTCCTCGAATGGCTGGCGAAGGACAACTTCACCTTCCTCGGCTACCGCTACTACAGCTACGAGGGCGACCTCGGCGACGAAACCCTGGAGCCGAAGTCGGACCTCGGCCTTGGCTACCTGCGCGACCCGGACTTCCCCGTCTGGCGCGGCCCGGAGGGCTACACCCAGGTGTCGCCGCAGCTGCGCGAATTCCTGATGACGCCGGAGCCGATTCTCGTCACCAAGTCCAACGCCCTCTCGACCGTCCACCGCCGCGTGCACATGGATTACGTCGGCGTGAAGGCGTTCCGGGACGGCCGGGTGGTGGGCGAGCACCGCTTCATCGGCCTGTTCACCTCCGCCTCCTACGCGGTCAGCCCGCGCAGCATCCCCATGCTCCGCCGCAAGGTGGACAAGGTGCTGGAAGCCTGCGGGTTCGACCCGAAGGGCCACGCCGGCAAGGCGCTGCTGCACGTGCTGGAGAACTTCCCGCGCGACGAGATGGTGCAGATCGACCCCGACCAGCTCACCCAGGTGGCGCTCGGCCTGCTCTCCCTCATCGACCGGCCCCGGCCCAAGCTGTTCCTGCGCCGCGACCGGTTCGAGCGCTATGTCTCGGTGCTGTGCTGCATCCCGCGCGACCTCTACCGCAGCGACATCCGGGTGACGGTGGGCCGTATGCTCTCCGCCGCCTTCCAGGCGCGGGTGTCCCTGTTCTCGGTGGAGCTGCGGGATGACCCGGTGGCCCGCATCCACTTCATCCTCGGCACCACCCCCGGCTCGGTGCCGCAGGTGGACGAGCATGATCTGGACCGCCGCCTGCGCGCCCTCGTGCTCGGCTGGGACGACCAGCTGGAGACCGCGCTCGCCGAAATCCTCGGCGAGGCCCGCGCCGCGCGCCTGCGCCTCAGCCACGGCCGCATGCTCTCCGCCTCCTACCGCGCCCAGTACTCGCCGGAGGAAGCGGCGACGGACATCGAGCGCCTCATCGCCCTGCGCGACGAGAACGACCGCGATGTTCTCATCTACCGCCGCAATGACGACGCCCCGCACCGCATCCGCCTGAAGATCTTCCGCCTCGGGCAGATCATCCCGCTCTCCGAGTGCGTGCCGGTGCTGGAGCATCTGGGCCTGCGGGTGATCGAGGAATATCCGTTCGATCTGGCCGAGGGCCGCCTCGGCTGGATTCACGACTTCCTGCTGGAGGACCCCAACGGCCAGCCGCTCGACCTCGACTGGCTGAAGCCGACGCTGGAGCCGGCGCTGCGCGCCATCCTCGGCGGCGAGCAGGAGGACGACGGCTTCAACGCCCTTGTCATCAAGGTCAACCTCAGCGTCGAGCAGGCCGGCCTGTTCCGCGCCTACTTCCGCTACATGCGCCAGATCGGCCTGCCCTACGGCCAGGACACGGTGCAGGCGGCGCTTGTCGCCTATCCGCAGCTGACGGCGGCGCTGGCCGACCTGTTCGCTGCCCGCTTCGACCCCGACCGGGCCGATCCCAAGCTGGAGGAAGTCGTCCTTGTCCGCATCGGCGAGGCGCTGGCCAAGGTCGAGGCGCTGGCGGACGACCGCATCCTCCGGCTCTACCGCTCGGTGATCCTGGCGACGGTGCGCACCAACGCCTACCAGCCGGAGCGCGAGGCGCTGGCGTTCAAGATCAACTCCTCCCAGGTGCCGGGCCTGCCCCTGCCCGTTCCCTTCCGCGAGATCTTCGTCTACTCGCCGCGGGTGGAGGGCATCCACCTGCGCGGCGGCAAGGTGGCGCGCGGCGGCCTGCGCTGGTCCGACCGGCGCGACGACTTCCGCACCGAGGTGCTCAGCCTCCTGAAGGCGCAGATGGTCAAGAACGCGGTCATCGTGCCGGTGGGCGCCAAGGGCGGCTTCTATCCCAAGCAGCTGCCCCCCGCCTCCGACCGCGAGGCCTGGCTGGCCGAGGGCAAGGCGGCGTACCAGATCTTCATCCGCGCCCTGCTGTCGGTGACCGACAACCTGGTGGAGGGCGAGGTCGTGCCGCCGGTGCGCGTGGTGCGCCACGACGACGACGATCCCTACCTGGTGGTGGCGGCCGACAAGGGCACGGCCACCTTCTCCGACATCGCCAACGCCATCTCGCTGGAGCGCGGCCACTGGCTGGGCGACGCCTTCGCCTCGGGCGGCAGCCACGGCTATGACCACAAGGCGATGGGCATCACCGCCAAGGGCGCGTGGATTTCCGTGGAGCGGCACTTCCGCGAAATGGGCATCAACGTGGCCACCGACCCGGTGCGGGTGGTGGGCGTGGGCGACATGTCCGGCGACGTGTTCGGCAACGGCATGCTCCGCAGCCGGGCGATCAAGCTGGTGGCGGCGTTCGACCACCGCCACATCTTCCTCGACCCGAACCCGGACCCGGAGGCCAGCTTCCGCGAGCGCGAGCGCCTGTTCAACCTGCCGCGCTCGTCGTGGGCGGACTATGACCCGGCGCTCATCTCGCCGGGCGGCGGCGTCTTCCCGCGCACGGCCAAGTCCATCGACCTGACGCCGGAGATCCAGGCCATGCTCGGCGTTGCCGAGTCCAGCCTCACCCCGGTGGAGCTGATCCGCGCCATCCTGAAGATGGAGGCGGACCTGCTGTGGATGGGCGGCATCGGCACCTACGTGAAGGCCGCCAGCGAGCCCCATTCGGCCGCCGGCGACAAGGCCAACGATCCGGTCCGCATCGACGCGGAGGAGCTGCGCGTCAAGGTGGTGGGCGAAGGCGCCAACCTGGGCTTCACCCAGGCGGCGCGCATCGCCTTCGCCCGCAAGGGCGGCCGCGTCAACGCCGACTTCATCGACAACTCGGCGGGCGTGGACTGCTCGGACAACGAGGTGAACATCAAGATTCTCCTCAACCCGATCGTGGCCAGCGGCCGCCTGCCCATGGCAGAGCGCGACAAGCTGCTGGAGGAGATGACCGACAACGTCTCCGCCCTCGTGCTGCGCGACAACTACCTCCAGACCCAGGCGCTCTCGGTCGCCGAGGTGGGCGGGGCGCACGCCGTGCCCGCCTATGCCCGGCTCATCCAGACGCTGGAAGCCTCGGGCCACCTCAACCGCGCGGTGGAGGGCCTGCCGTCCGACGAGGAGCTGGAGCGCCGCATCGCCGCGGGCGAAGGCCTCACCCGGCCCGAGCTGGCGGTGCTGCTGGCGTATGCCAAGCTGCGGCTCTACGAGGCGCTGCTGGATTCGGCCATCCTCGATGATCCGGTGATGGAGCAGGATCTCATCCAGGCCTTCCCGGAGCAGCTGCAACAGCGGTTCGCGGCGGAGATCCGCAACCACCCGCTGCGGCGGGAGCTGATCGCCACCAAGCTGTCCAACGCCGTGGTCAACCGGGGCGGCATCACCCTCGCCTTCGAGCTGGCGGAGGAAACCGGCGCCGGGCTCGACCAGGTGGTGGGCGCCTTCGTGGTGGCCCGCGAGGTGTTCGACACCCGCGCCCTGTGGCGTCTCATCGACAGCTACGACTACCGCATCGCGGCGGACCTCCAGATCCGCCTGCACCGGGAAGCGGCGGGCGCGCTCAAGCGGCAGATCGAGGACGTGCTGCGCTTCTCCGGCGAGAGCCTGTCGCCCAGCACCATGATCGTGCGCCTGCGGCCGGGCATCGACCGGCTGATCCCGCAGGTGAACGAGCTGCTGCGGCCGGAGCCGCGCGCCATGGTCGAGCAGTACCGGCAGACGCTGGTGGAACGCGGCACGCCGCCGGACGTGCAGGAGGCCCTCCTGCTGCTGGTGGTGCTCAACGGCGTCGTCGGCGTCGCGCTGCTGGCGGAGGAACTGGGCGCGGACGAAGCGGACGTGGCCCACGCCTACACCCTGCTCGGCGACCGGCTGGGCCTGGACTGGGCGGCCGGCATGGCCTCCAGCCTCATGCCCGCCGATCCGTGGGAGCGCCTGCTGCTGGCCGGCACCGCCCACGACTTCGAGCGGGTGCGCCTCGAGCTGATCCGCCGCCTCGTCCAGACGGCAGGCGGCGGCTCGGCCCAGGCGGCGGTCGAGCGGTGGCTGGCGGAGCAGGAGCCCTGCGCCGACCGCATCCGCGCGCTCGTCGCCAACGTCCGGGCCTCCAAGCCCGCCACCACCGCCAAGCTCACCCACCTCGCCTCGCAGGTGCGCCAGCAGCTGTCGCGGTAAGCGGAGACCGGATGGGGATTTGATTGCAGGAGGGGCCCCGTGCGCGGAGGCGCACATTCAAGGGCCCCGTGCGCGGAGGCGCACATTCAAGGGTCTCGTGCGCGAAGGCGCACATTCAAGGGTCTCCCCTCCTGCACCTCCCGTTCGTTTAAAAGGGCCGTGCTCCGGCAACCGGAGTGCGGCCCTTGCCGTTTTCAGGCGATTGCCTGCAGGTGCCAGCGGGAGTTCACCGACTCTTCCGTCGCCCAGCGCAGCAGGATGGCGTTTTCCACGATCCATTCCCCCAGCCTGCGCGTGCCAAGCACCCGGCAGCCAAGACCTTCCAGCCGGTACAGGTCATTCAGCGCCGGAACCAGGGAATGGCTCTCGGGGAGCACCCGGACGATGACGGGTGACAGGCCCAGGCGCATCTCCAGAAACTGTTCGCGGTGATGCCTGAGCGCTTCGTAGACCCGGCGGTCGAAGCTGCGGGCGTCCACGTTTCGCGCCGGCAGCACCCACAGCTCCCAGCGGGCCGCACAGGAATTGTATTCCAGCAGGGCCCCGCGCGGCGCGGCCTCGGTTTGGTCCAGAAGGCGCAGAAGCGTATGGCTGTCGGCTACCAATACTCTCTTATCCATGTGAGAATCCCCTTCTCAGGATCGGAGACCGCGCGGACCATTCTCGTCGCCGTCGGGTCATCGACGGTCAGGTAGCGGCTCTCGGGCGTCCACTGGCAGGCGACGCTCCAGTTCTCCGAGAACTCGGGATCGTCATCCATTTTCTCGGCGAGGATGTCGTCCAGCCCGGCATGGGAGACCAGATCCTCCAGCTGGTGGGTGTAAACCATGTTGACGAACCGCCGGTCGGGCAGATGCTCGGCCCGGAACTGGAGGGCAATGCACGCCTTGAGCCCGATCTCGACTGCATAGCCCGCAAGGTAATAGGCGCTGGAGAACCGCTCCTGGGTGAGGAGCAGAAGCGCATCGTCCATTCTCATCTGCGCCAGCGCCTTCAGCTTCTCGAAGCTGAAATCCAGCAACATGAAGACGCCCCCGTGAACGCTGTGAACGGGGCCATGAAATCACGAAAAGCGCTAAAGTGGCTATCTTAAACGGAAAACGCCGCCCTGCCCGGGGGCAGGACGGCGTAACCTTTGGAGCGGTTCGCTCTGACCTTCTCGTTCCCGGGCTGCGCCTTTGATCGCGCGCGTCCCTGTAACGACAAGGGAGGTTGCCAGGAGGGTCATAGACCCTCCTGCAAATCGAAAGACAGAACGCTCCGGCGCCAGATCAGCCGTTGAGGATTTCCAGCACGGCGTCGCGCTCTTCGATCAGCTCCTGCACGGAGCGGTCGATCTTGGCGCGCTGGAATTCGTTCAGCTCCAGGCCCTTCACGCGCTCGAAGGTGCCGCCGGCGGTGGTGATCACCGGCACCGAGCACATCAGGCCCTCGGGGATGCCGTAGGAGCCGTCGGACGGAATGGCCATGGACACCCAGTTGCCGTTGGAGCCGAGGAACCAGTCGCGCATGTGGTCGATGGCGGCGTTGGCAGCCGAGGCGGCCGAGGAGGCGCCGCGGGCTTCGATGATGGCGGTGCCGCGCTGGGCGACCGTCGGGATGAAGGTGTCCTTGTACCAGGCTTCGTCATTCACCAGCGCCGGCAGGGCCTTGCCGCCCGAGGAGGCCTGGAAGTAGTCGGCGAACATGGTGGGCGAGTGGTTGCCCCAGATCACGAACTTCTCGATCGAGTCGACGGAGACGCCGGTCTTGGTCGACAGCTGGGCGAGGGCGCGGTTGTGGTCGAGGCGGGTCATCGCCGAGATGTTCTCGGCCGGGAAGTCCGGCGCGTTGTGGGCCAGAATCCAGGCGTTGGTGTTGGCCGGGTTGCCGACCACGATCACCTTGGCGGTCTTCTTGGCCACGGTGTTGAGAGCCGCACCCTGCACCTTGAAGATGGCGGCGTTGGCGGCGAGCAGGTCGCGGCGCTCCATGCCCTTCGAGCGCGGACGCGCGCCCACGAGGAAGGCGGCGTCGATGTCCTTGAAGGCCTCGTTCGCGTCGTCGGAAACGGTGACGCCGGCCAGCAGCGGGAAGGCGCAATCCTCAAGCTCCATCACCACGCCCTTCACGGCGTTGAGGGACTGCGGAATGTCGAGAAGCTGGAGGATAACCGGCTGGTCCTTGCCGAAGACATCGCCATTCGCGATGCGGAACAGCAGCGAGTAGCAGATCTGCCCGGCGGCGCCCGTGACGGCTACGCGGAGAGGGGATTTGGCCATTTCATCATCCTTTCATACGACTCGAGAACTTCGGTCTGCATTGTCCGGCGCTAGAACGTGGGGGCTTCGCAGCTGGTTCGCCCCGGGGCACTGCTATACCTCTTTTTGCAAAAGGGGGAGGGTGGGATGCGTCTTTTTTTGGCCAAGGCTATTTTTTCAGCTAGGCCCGACAAGGGGGATCCTGCCGCCGGCCCGCCCGTCACGACAGAAGACGACAGAAAGTGCCGCCCATGACAACACTTCGCCCGTCCGCGCCCGCCGACGTGCCGCACCTGCACTCCCTCTGGCGCCGGTCGGTGCGCGCCACCCACCACTTCCTCGCCGAGGCGGACTTCCGCGAGATCGACAGGGTCGTCGGCTCCCTCTACCTGCCCCACGCCCAACTGGTTGTCGCCGTAGACGACAGCGACCACCCGCTCGGGTTCATGGGGTTGAACGGCAGCCATATCGACAGCCTGTTCATCGACCCGGACCACCGCGGCGCGGGGCTCGGCAGGATGCTGGTGGAACACGCCGCCCGCCTCTGCGGCGTGGTGACGGTGGACGTGAACGAGCAGAACGACCAGGCCGTCGGCTTCTACCGGAAGATGGGCTTCACCGAGACCGGCCGCTCCCCCACGGACGACGACGGCCGCCCCTACCCCCTCCTGCACATGGTGCGGACGCAAGAGCTCGTTCCTTCGCGATAAGTGATGATTGTTCTTCGGTTTTTTGCAGGAGGGTCTCGGACCCTCCTGGCAACCTCCCTTTCGTAACCGGGACGTGCGCGTGGACAGGGGCGCGGCCCGATAAATCAGAATTTCAAACGGCCGCGTTTCCAGGGAATGCCGGAACCACGGCCCCGAAAAACGAAAGGGGTGCAGGGGTCCAGGACCCCTGCAACTCAAATCCAGTTTACAATCCCCGATCCCCTCAACGCTCGCTGAGGGCCAGCCGCACGGCCAGTCCGCCCATGATGCTGGCGGTTGCCCAGCGGATAGCCTGGCCGAGGCGGGCGCTGCCCTTGAGCCGGGCGGCGGCGCGGGCGGCGACGAGGGCGACGGCAAAGTTCACCAGTGTGCCGCTGGTGGTGAACCACAGGCCGAGCGCGGCGATCTGTATCGTCTGATGCCCGTGGGCCGGGTCGATGAACTGGGGCAGGAAGGCGAGGAAGAACAGCCCCACCTTGGGATTGGTCACGTTCACCAGCGCGCCCTGCCGGAAGGCGCGCCGGGCATCCGCCGGAGCCTGGGGTATGTGGGCGGTATCGGGAGCCTCGCCCGGATCGGCTTTGGCCGGGGCCGACCGGATCAGCCCCCAGGCGAGGTAGAGAAGGTAGGCGGCGCCTGCCCACTTGAGCACGGTGAAGGCGGTCTGGGAGGCGGCGATCAGTGCCGAAAGCCCCGCCACCGCGAACAGGATGTGGACGCAGCAGCCGGCGGCCACCCCCAGCGCGGCGGCGAACCCGGCGCGCACGCCGCTCCGCGCGGCGGAGATGCCCACAAGGGTCATGTCCGCGCCCGGCGTCACGTTGAGCGCCAGCGCCGCCACGGCGAAGGTTGCAAGCTGGGGTAAGGGCGGAAGCACGTCGTTCGGGAGAAGGTCAAAGCCTGTCATGGGCAGTCCCCTGTCCTGGCTCGAGGGATCGACAGCGGCCGGATATTAGGGCGTGTCCTGTTTGCGTACCACATTTTTTGTAATTGCAGGTATGTCGGTTTTGCAGCTGGACTTTTTGCAGGGGTCTCGGACCCCTGCACCCCATTCGTTTGGCGGGCCGCGCGCATGTCCCGAAAATCGAAAGGGAGTGCAGAGGGGCAAGCCCATCTGCAACCCTCTGAAAGAGCGCTCGGACAAGGTTGACTATGGTCGCGGTGTCTGTGCGGCCTGGCGGTCCATATCGACCCTGCTTTGGTTGACAGTGGGGCGGGACCTGCGTAACCATCTGGTCTGTACAGGCTCTCAGAGGTGGGAACGGCCTCCCCACACACCACCGGCGCTGTGGCGCAGGTGGTACAGTAGCTCTGACAGAGTACAGTTGCTCTGGCAGAGTGAAGAGATCCGGGCGTGGGCACCCCGGCTAGAGCCATCGTCAAGGGGCTCCCGACCTAACAGGCCAGGGAGCCTTTTCCTTTCATGACGTGACGTTTCATGACATGAGCGCTGACAAGGTGATTCTTGGCGCGCCGGGCCTCCACCTTTTTCGCAGAGATCGGGTAGATGCTGGTTACGTTGTAGCGCCCCGAGGCGTCTCGAACGATCGCAACCGCCACCAGAAGGTGCTCGTCCCAGCCCGGGGGTCTTCCCACAATCTCGATCTTGCCCTTGTTGCGAAAGTCATCCCCGAAATAGAGGGGATTGGCGATGACACTGGCAACGTGGGGAAGTGCGCGGGAAAAGTCTTCGCCATGTCGTCGGCTGGCATGCCGTTGGGCATGGCCAGACATAACGGCTTCGCCAGGTTCCAGTTCCAGCTGCAACGCCAGATTGATTTGCAAGACAGGCAGGTCGCCAAAATATAATGGCGCTGGCAGGCAGCTGTTCTTTCGGGCCATGGTGCGGGTTTTTTTAAATCGGTATTATGATTTCTATTCCGGGAGTGCCGGGATTGCCGTCGCTTCCATGCAAAAATAATTCAGTGAGATTTTAAATATCTGTGCGATAAAAATGGATTTTTAACTTGTATTTATATTTTGGAAAAGACATTTCTGGTTTTATTTATATTTAATTCATCTCAATTGTTTTCGCGGCTCATTGTATTGCGAATTTCGAACCAGCGATGGTCTGTCTGGTCGGGGGCTGGCGCACAAGTAAAGTGCGGGGGAAACACGTCCCGAAAATCGAATGGCCCGAAAATCGAAAGGGAGTGCAGAGGGGCAAGCCCCTCTGCAAGGAAAGCCCCACAAAACCAAAAAGGGCGGAGCCGTGAGGCCCCGCCCTTCTGTCTGGTCATAAAGACCGAACCGCTTAGTGGCGGAAGTGGCGCTTGCCGGTGAACACCATGGCGAGGCCCTTCTCGTCGGCGGCGGCGATGACTTCGTCGTCGCGGATGGAGCCGCCCGGCTGGATGACGGCGGTGGCGCCGGCTTCAGCGGCGGCGAGCAGGCCGTCGGCGAAGGGGAAGAAGGCGTCCGAGGCCACCACCGAGCCGATGGTGAGCGGCTGGGCCTCACCGGCCTTCTCGGCGGCTTCCTTCGACTTCCAGGCGGCGATGCGGGCGCTGTCCACGCGGCTCATCTGCCCGGCGCCGACGCCCACGGTGGCGCCGTTCTTCGCGTACACGATGGCGTTCGACTTCACGTGCTTGGCGACGCGGAAGGCGAACAGCAGGTCCGCCATTTCCTGGGGCGTCGGGGCGCGCTTGGTGACGACCTTGAGGTCGGCTTCCGTGGTGACGCCGTTGTCGCGGCCCTGCACCAGATAGCCGCCGGCGATCGAGCGGATGTTGTAGCCGGCGCGGGCCGGGTTCGGCAGTCCCTTGGTGAGCAGCAGGCGCAGGTTCTTCTTGGCGGCGAAGAGGGCGATGGCTTCCTCGTCCGCGTCCGGCGCGACAACCACTTCGGTGAAGATCTCGGTGATCGCGCGTGCCGTCGCGCCGTCGAGCGGGCGGTTGGCGGCGATGATGCCGCCGAAGGCCGAGACCGGGTCGCACAGCAGCGCCTTGCGGTAGGCTTCCTCCAGCGACGCGCCGGTGGCGACGCCGCAGGGGTTGGCGTGCTTGATGATGGCGATGGCCGGGGTTGCGGGGTCGAACTCGCCGATCAGCTCAAGGGCGGCGTCGGTATCGTTCAGGTTGTTGAACGACAGCTCCTTGCCCTGGAGCTGGCGGGCATTGACCACGCCCGGCTCGTCCGAGGTGCGGTAGAAGGCGGCGGTCTGGTGCGGGTTCTCGCCGTAGCGCAGCTCGCTCACCTTCCGGGCGGAGAGCGTCAGCGTCTCGGGGAAGGTCTCGCCGTGCACGGTGCCCGAGAACCAGGACGCAATGGCGGCGTCGTAGGCGGCGGTGCGGGCGTAGGCCTTGCCGGCGAGGCGGCGGCGCAGCTCAAGGGTGGTGGCGCCGTCGTGGGCTTCCAGCTCGGCCAGCACGGCGTCGTAGTCGGCCGGGTCGGTGACGATGGTCACGTAGCCGTGGTTCTTGGCGGCGGAGCGCACCATGGAGGGGCCGCCGATGTCGATGTTCTCGATGCAGGTCTCGAAGTCCGCGCCCTTGGCGACGGTCGCCTCGAACGGGTAGAGGTTCACCACCACCATGTCGATGGGCGGGATGTTGTGGTCCGCCATCGCCTTGGCGTGCTCGGGGTTGTCGCGCAGCGCCAGCAGGCCGCCGTGGATCATCGGGTGCAGGGTCTTGACCCGGCCGTCCATCATCTCGGGGAAGCCGGTGTGCTCGGAGACGTCCTTGACGGCAAGGCCGGCCTCGCGCAGGGCGCGGGCGGTGCCGCCGGTCGACAGCAGCTCGACGCCGCGCGCGGCCAGCGCCCTGGCGAAGGGCACCAGACCCGACTTGTCGGAAACGGAAAGAAGCGCGCGGGTGACGCGCACCAGCGGATCGGCCATGACGTGTTCTCCGAAACTATCCTGAACGCTAGAACGTGGTGAGTGTGGACGGGGTTTTCTGCTCGCGGGATCTACTGCTTGGCGGAACGCTTGAACGACCAGTTGACCACCGCACCTTCCGCGGTTGCCTCGCCGCTCAGCACAAGCTGCTCCGTCTTCCGGCGGCGCCCTTGTGCATCAATCCACAGGGACGGTGCAATGGACAAGCTCGCCCCGCGCGCCTTGAACTGCCACACGGTGCCGCCCGGCAGCTTCAGCAGCGCGCCCTGGTTGTCGGCGGTGGCGGTGGCCTCGATGCCCAGCCCCAAGTGGAAGCGGATGTCGAAGGGCACGTTGCCCGAGCCGCGCAGGCTGAGGCCGCGCCGCCGGGCGGGGACCAGCCGGTCCTCGCCGCGGAAGTCCATGCCGTCTCCCGAGAGGTAGAGGCGGCGGCGGTGCTGGAAGCCGAAGCGGCGCACATAGCCGTCGTGGACGGCATCGACCACCACGCCTTCCTCGCTTTCCTGCCGCACCGCGACCACTTCGCTCACGCCCTTGCCGAGCGTGCCGTCGTCGCGGATGCGGGTGGAGTTGGTGTCGTCGATGATGAGGGTGGAGTGGGCGGCCGACGCCCGCAGCACCTGCTGGAGATCGGGGATCAGCGCCAGCGCCGTGCCGCGCCCGCCGCCGCAGTTGACGACCACGCGGTTGAGGCCGTCGGAGAACTCGAACGCCAGCGTGCCGGCGTGGGCGGTCTGGCTCACCCGGCCCGGCGGGGGCGGCCCGGCGTCCAGCACCACGATGCTGCGGCCGCCTTCCAGCCGCTGGAAGCCGCTGTAGATGCCGTTCTTCAGCGGCTTGGCGGAGACGCCGGAGAGCTTGAGCGCGTGCTCCAGCACGTTCTTGTCCGCCAGCCCGCCGCCGTGGACGGCGGAGAGGTGGTTGTCGCCCAGCACCATGCCGCGCAGGCTCGGCACCAGCCGGTCGATGGCGCGGGTAAGGCCCGCCGGCTCCTCCGCCTGGCGCTCCGTGACGACGGAGCGGACGGTGAGCAGCAGCTTGAGGATTTCCAGCTGTTCCTCCGGGCAGCGGGAGGCGACGCCGCCGTCCGCCAGGATGAACAGGTCGAGCGCCCGCTCCAGCGCCTGCGCGCCCTTGTGGGCGCGGGATTCGCCGCCGGGCAGCAGCAGGCCGTTGATCATGAGCCCGGCGGTTGCCTTGATGCGGGCGAGGCCCTCGGGCGTCTTCTCCGCCGTCTGGGCGAGGTGGCGGCCCTGCCGCGCCAGAGCGTTGAGCACGGACGAGCGGTAGACGTGATCCTCCGACGAGAGGATGTAGGGCGCGTGGGTCATCCACTGCATCAGCCGCTCGCCGAGGATATCGGCGCGCCAGGCCAGCTCGTCGAACTTGGTGTATTCGCTCAGCCAGCGCTGCACCAGCGGCTCGACGAACGCTGCGCCCTTCTTGTGGTCCGCCTCGGCGGCGAGGTCGCGCAGCCAGCGGAAGCTGTGCAGCCACTCCAGCCAGGCGGCGGGCGCGCGGATGGCGGAGAAGCGCATGCCGTGGGTGGTGATGGAAATGCCCATGTATTCCAGCCGCCCTTCCATCAGGGCGCGGCCCACGGCCGGGTCGCCCGGCCACAGGTCCGGCGGGGCGGCCAGCAGCTTGAGCGGGAACCGCCCGCGCAGGCGCAGGCCGTGCAGGAACGAGCGGTACTGGAGCCGGCGCAGGCGGTGGCCGATCTTCTCCGTCAGCGACAGGCCGCGGTCCTCGCCGTAGCGCACCAGCCGGTGAGCCGGGGTCTGGGGTGATGCGGCCTTGTCTGCCTTGTCGCTCACGCGTTGCTCCCGCCCGTATCCTTGCGCGCCGCGTCCTTCAGCGCCGTGATGTTGGCGGCATAGGCGTCCGGCCCGCCCTTGAAGCTGGCGGTGCCTGCCACCAGCACGTCGGCCCCGGCGGCGACGGCCGCGCCGATGGTTGCGGTGGTGATGCCCCCGTCCACCTCGAGGTCGATCTGCTTGCCGAGCTTGTCGATCATGCGGCGGATGCGGGCGATCTTCTCGATCTGGCTGTCGATGAACGACTGGCCGCCGAAGCCCGGGTTGACCGACATGACCAGCACCAGATCCAGATCCGGCAGAATATAATCCAGAACCTCGACCGGGGTTGCCGGGTTCAGCGACACGCCCGCCTTCTTGCCCAGCGATTTGATCTTCTGGACGGTGCGGTGCAGGTGCGGCCCCGATTCCGGGTGCACGGTGATGATGTCCGCGCCCGCCTCGGCAAACGCCTCGATGTAGGGATCGACCGGCGCGATCATCAGGTGCACGTCGAACGGCTTGGCGGTGTGCGGGCGCAGGGCCTTCACCACGCTCGGGCCGATGGTGATGTTGGGCACGAAGTGGCCGTCCATCACGTCGATGTGGATGTAGTCGGCGCCGGCGGCGTCGATGGCGCGCACCTCTTCGCCCAGCTTGGCGAAGTCGGCGGACAGGATCGACGGGGCGATGCGAACGGGTTGCTGTGGCATGAATTTGGCTCTTAGCAGGTTGAGCGGGAAGGAGCAATTCAGGGAAGGCGTCAGACCGTCCGGCGCAGCAGGCGGGCCATGAAGAAGCCGTCCAGCCCCCCCTTCCCGGCCATCATGCCGGGCAGGGTGCGGACCCAGCCCCGGGGGTCGAACAGCGCCTCGATGCCGGCGATCTCCTCCGGCGCGACGGGGTCGAGCGCCACGTCGGCGCGGCGCGCCAGGAGGGCCTCGATCTGGCGCTCGCCTTCCTCCGGCTCCAGCGAGCAGACGGCATAGACCATCCGCCCGCCGGGCCTCAGCTGGTCCAGCGCGTGGTCGAGCAGCTCGGCCTGCAGGTCGAGGAGCGGCGTCAGGGTGCGCGCGCCCTTCAGGTGCAGCACGTCCGGGTGGCGGCGCAGGGTGCCGGTGGCGGAGCACGGCGCGTCGAGCACAAGGGCATCCAGCGGTGCCGGGGCCTTCCACTTGCGGGCGTCGCGGGCGATGGTCTCGGCTGCAAGGCCGGTGCGCTCCAGGTTCTCCGTCACCCGGCGCAGGCGCGCCTCGGACACGTCCACCGCCGTCACCCGCGCGCCGGCCGCCGCCAGTTGCAGCGTCTTGCCGCCGGGGGCGGCGCACAGGTCGGCAACCGTCTCGCCCGCCGCCACCTGCAGCAGGCGGGCGGGAAGCTGGGCCGCCAGATCCTGCACCCACCACGCGCCCTCGCCGTAGCCGGGCAGCGCCTCCACCTCCTGCCAGTCGGTCAGGCGCACCGTGCCGGGGGCAAGGCGCTCGCCGCCCAGCGCGGGGGCCCAGCGGGCCTCGTCCTCGGGGCTGCGGAACACGATGTCCAGCGGCGCTTCCGCAACGGCCGCCTGCGCAATCGCCGCCACCGCGTCGGCGCCGTAGGCCTCCCGCCAGCGGTCCGCATAGGGCGCGGGCAGCCGGGGCACGGCGGGCAGCGCATGATCTTCCCGAATGAGACGCCCCAGCACGCCATGGACCAGACGGCGCGGTCCCGCCTCCACCAGCGGCAGCGCGGTCGAGACCACCGCATGGGCCGGCGTCTTCAGCACCCACAACTGGGCCAGCGCCATGCGCAGCACCAGCCGCGCCCGGGCATCGTGCGGCAGCGGCTTGCGCGTGCAGGCGTCGATCGCCTGGTCGAAATCCACCATCCAGCGCAGCGTCTGGCTGGCAATGGCGCGGGCCAGCGCGCGGTCCGGCCCCTCCAGCCCCGACAGCGCACGGTCCAGCGCCATGTCGAGCGGGCGATGCTGCCACAGCACGGCAGCAAGCAACTTGAAGGCGCCCCGGCGGGCGGCAAGGCCTGGGATGTTCTCGGTCATTGGGGGGCTTTAGCGCATCGGCCCGGGAGTCGTAAGCCGAATTTCAGGCAAACCAGCCATGCAGGGCGGGGAAAGGGGTGAGCGGGTCTGTGATTTGATTTTATGCAGGAGGGTCGCGGACCCTCCTGCACCTCCCTGACGATTCATCGGGCCGCACCCGGTCATGCCGGACGCGGCCCTTTCAGATCGTCCTTGTGGCAGGGCGCGGGAAACACGGCCCGATCAAACGAAAGGGGGTGTGGGGGTCACAGACCCCCACAATAAAACCATTCCTGAAATGACCCGGACGCCCTCACCCCCACGGCCCGCGCTGCGATCGGTCGGTGGTGCCCAGCGGGTCGAGGGCGGAGCGGCTGCCCTGCGGCCGCGTTTCGTGCTGCCGGGCGGCGGCGGCGGACCAGGCCGCGCGGTCGCCCATGGTTCCGGCCATGGCCTGGAGTGCGGCGATGCGGTTGGCGGTGTTGGGGTGGGTGGAGAACAGGTTGTCCATGCCCCGCTTGGTGAGCGGGTTGATGATGAACAGGTGGGCGGTTGCCGGGTTGGCTTCGGCGGCCGGGTTGGGAATGCGGCTGGCGCCGTGCTGGATCTTGTTCAGCGCCGAGGCCAGCGCGTGCGGGTTGCCGCAGATTTGCGCGCCCATGCGGTCCGCCGCGTATTCGCGGGTGCGGGAGATGGCCATCTGCACCAGCATGGCGGCCAGCGGCGCAAGGATCATCAGCGCCAGCATGGCGATGGGGTTGGGCCGGTCCTCGCCGTCGCGGCTGCCGCCGAACAGGAAGGCGAAGTTGGCCAGCATGGAGATTGCGCCCGCGATGGTGGCGGTGATGGTCATGATGAGCGTGTCGCGGTTCTTGATGTGGCCCAGTTCGTGGGCCATCACGCCCGCCAGCTCCTCGCGGGTGAGCATCTGCATGATGCCGGTGGTGGCGGCGACGGCCGCGTTTTCCGGGTTGCGGCCGGTGGCAAAGGCGTTGGGCTGGGGCGTATCGATGATATAGACCTTGGGCATGGGCATGTTCGCCCGCTGCGCCAGCTCGCGCACCAGCTGGTAGAACTCGGGCGCGCTGCGCTCGTCCACGGGCCGCGCGCCGTGCATCTTCAGCACCATCTTGTCGGCGTTCCAGTAGGCGAAGGCGTTCATGCCCGCCGCGAACAGCAGCGCGATGAAGGCCCCCTGCCCGCCGCCGATCATGAAGCCCGCGGCCATGAACAGGGCCGTCATGGCCGCCAGAAGCATCGCGGTCTTGAAATAGTTCATCGCGTTTTACCCAACCTGAAGTGACGTTTCAGATGTGGCCCAGCTGCCGGATTGGATCAAGGGGCGGCGCGGGAGCTCCGGCCCGCCGCCGGGGCAGTCCGGCGAGCGCCGGGGTTTTGGGCGCGGGTGCGGCATGGTAAGGGGGGCGCACATCAGGGTTGAGGAGAGTGCCATGACCGACAAGCCGCGCGAACAGGAGACCACCCCGCCGCGCCCGGACGGCAGCGAGGCCAGCGAGGCGAAGCCGGAGGCGGTGTTGCCCAGGGAGATCGGCGGGCGCAAGGGGCCCGAGCCCACCCGCTATGGCGACTGGGAGAAGGGCGGCATCTGCACCGACTTCTGACGCCCCGTCTCTGACGCCTGAACGCAACCGGCCCGCGCCAGGGCGCGGGCCGGGGCAAGACGCAACAGGGGAAACGCCGGTCAGGCGCGGCGGCGCCGGCCGAGGCCAAGGCCCAGCAGGCCGAGGCCGAACAGGCCGAGCGTCGCCGGAGCGGGCACCTTGTGCGGGAAGATGAGGCGTTCCATCAGCCAGTCGTAGAAGAAGGCGATGCTGGTATCGCCGGCGATTTCACCGAACGAGGAGTCGCCGCCGCAGGTGACGTCCACCGGATTGACGATCTCCGGGTTGGAGGGGCTGGCGATGCCGTCGCACCAGAGGGTGCTGAGGGTCACGCCGAAGGAGTGCACGCCCGCCAGCAGGCCGTCGATGAAGGCGCCGCCGCCGGAATCGCCGCCGGCGATCAGCACCTCGTCGAGGCCGAGGCCGAGGTCCGGCGCCAGGCCCTGGTCCACCAGAATCTGGTAGAGGCCGTTGCCCAGATAGATTTCAGGGCTCAGCCACCAGGCGAAGGCGTTGTGCTCCGGCGTGCCGTCGTCGAAGTCGTACAGCAGGTGTGCGCCCGCGAGGCCGACGCCGAACAGGGTCTCCAGATCGAACTCGTACAGGTTCTTGCCGATGCGGCCGTTGGTCAGGTTGTCGAGGCCGAAGGTGTCGTTGGTGCCGTCGCCGTTGCCGGTGGTGCCGTAGCTGATGTGGGTGGCCACCTGACCGATGGCGTTGCCGTTGTAGAGGCCGTAGATCTTGGTTCCCGCCGGCACCGGCTCGCTCAGGGTGATGATGGCGATGTCGCCGGTGGCGAAGGCGCCTTGCGCGGGCGATCCCACCACCGGGTCGAAGTAGAGCGGGTGGATTTCATAGCTGGCGGCGGTGATCGGTGATCCGCCAAAGCCGCCCAGATAGACCCGGGTCGGGTCCGTGGTGCCGTATTCGCCGCTGCGCGGATCATGGGTGTCCACGCAGTGGGCGGCGGTGATGATCTGGGTCGGCGAGACCACCGTGCCCGAACAGTAGTAGGCGAGGCTGGAGTCCTTGAGCGGGGTTTGCAGCACCACCGTGCCGTTGCGCTCGGCGGAACTGGGGAGATAGCGCGGATCAAGGTAATTGCCGGCCGTCTTGAGCAGCGGCTTGGCGCTGGCGGCGGCCAGCGGAAGCGCCTGGGCCTCGGGTGTGGAAACAACGGTGCTGCCGGCAATGGCGACAACACCCAGACTGACGCCAACGCAAAGGGAAGCGAGAACGTTTTTCATGAAAAACCCCCTGCGAAAGGAAACAGGCAGGCGGGCCTGCCCGGGAGGACCGCACCCCTGCGGCCTCTTCTGCAGGAAGGAATTCAAGAATCGCGCCAAAATTTAAGATTTTGTAATGAAACAATATATGGAGTCATGGTTTCCGAGTCTGTAAGTAATCTCGACGTATATTCGGGATGTATTCTATATATGTTTTATAGATTTTATGTTCTTTAAATGGATTATATATTGCCTGTGGCAATTTGTTCTGTGGATTGCGGTGTCCTTTCTTGATCTCCGGGGGCTGAAAAAGATCGCCGCTTCCGGGGGAGGAAGCGGCGGCCATCGAGGCGAAGCCGGAGGCGGTGTTGCCCAAGGCGATCGGCGGGCGCAAGGGGCCCGAGCCCACCCGCTATAGCGACTGGGAGAGGGGTGGCATCTGCACCGATTTCTGACGCCCCGTATCTGACGCCTGAACGCAACCGGCCCGCGCCAGGGCGTGGGCCGGGGCAAGACGCAACAGGGGAAACGCCGGTCAGGCGCGGCGGCGCCGGCCGAGGCCAAGGCCCAGCAGGCCGAAGCCGATCAGGCCGAGCGTGGCCGGAGCCGGGATCTCCACGGGGAAGATCAGCCGGGCCATCAGCCAGTCGTAGAAGAAGGCGATGCTGGTATCGCCGGCGAGCTCACCGAACGAGGAGTCGAGAGCGCAGGTCATGTCGGGCGCGTTGACGTATTCACCGTTCCTGGGGTCTCCGTCGCACCACTGTTCGGCCAGAGAGATGCCGAAGGAGTGAACGCCGGCGAGCAACCCGTCGATGAAGGCGCCGCCGCCGGAATCGTTGTGGGCCATCATCACCTCGTCGAGGCCGAAGCCGAGGTCCGGCGCCAGGCTCTGATCCACGATCACCTCGTAGAGACCGCCGCCAAGAGATCGCTCGAGCGGGCTCAGCCACCAGGCCAGGGCGTTGTGCTCCGGTGTGCCGTCATCGAAGTCATAGATCAGATGCGCGCCTTCGAGGCCGAACTCGAAGGCGTTGTACAGGTCGATCTCGTAGAGGTTCTGGCCGATGCGGCCCCGTGTCAGGCTGTCCTCGGGGGTGAAGCTTTCCTCGGTGCCGTCACCGTTGCCGGTGGTGCCATAGCTGATGTGCGTGGCCACCTTGCCGATGGGGTCGCCGTTGTAGAGGCCGTAGATCTTCGTGCCGGCGGGCACCGGTTCGCTCAGGGTGACGATGGCGATGTCGCCGGCGGCGAATGCACCCAACTTCGGAGTGCCGATTTCCGGGTCGAAGTAAAACGGGTGGATCTCGTAGCTCGCGGCCGTGATCATCTGGCCGCCGAGACCACCCAGATAGACGCGGGTGGTGCCCGTGAGGCCATAGTCGGGGCTGCGGGGATCCTGGCTTTCCACGCAGTGGGCTGCGGTGACGATCTGGGTCGGCGAGACCACAGTGCCTGAGCAATAGTGGGCCAGATCGGTGCCCAGGATGGGCGATTGCAGCACCACCGTGCCGTTGCGCTGCTGCTCGGTCGGAATGTAACGCGCGTCCTGATAGTGTCCCGCCGTCTTCAGAAGGAGCCGCGCGTTGGCGGCGCTGAGTGGAACTGCGTTCGCCTCGGACGTAAACACAACCGTACTGCCTGCGATGGCGGCAAGACCAAGGCTTGCTCCAGTGCAAAGGGAAACGAGAAGCTTCTTCATGTTCAATTTTCCCCTCCCCAGCTGTTCGGTGTTCCACATTTCCGGGCCGGGAGAGGCTGTCAGGCCTGATCAGCCGAACCGCATCTGCAGCGGCCCGCAGGGAGGGATTCAAGAATCGGACCGAAATTACATCATTAGAATTAAACGGAAAAATATAGAATGAATATCTAGGGTCCGGACCCATAAACAGGATTCACATGGTTGCCGCGATGTGATTCACCTGCCTTTGGCGAGGAGGCACCATCGATGGCGGATTTCTTCTGGT
>Ga0207867_1000342_pt1 | contig 53041 bp, 47 predicted proteins | sample HigsolmetaAR206D_FD_184838 | JGI IMG/M metagenome (GOLD analysis project Ga0207867, IMG submission 184838) | Ionic liquid and high solid enriched microbial communities from the Joint BioEnergy Institute, USA - AR20-6-D (SPAdes) (version 2) ...
CCTTCCGGTGAGGTCTCTACGCACGGCTGCACCGAAAGCGGCTGCCGCCCATCCCACGTTACTTCCAGGCGGTCCAGATCCGCTCCCGGTCACAGGACAGATAAGCCCTCGGCCTCGCGGCCGAGGGCTTATCTGCACATCGAACCCCGTCAGCCGTGAGACTTCGCGAACTCCACGAAGCCCCGCCACACCTCCGGCCCAAACGTCAGCACCGGGCCAGACCGGTCCTTGCTGTCCCGCACGAGGACACGCCCGGGAAGGTTGTCGGCCACCTCGACACAGTTGCCCTGGTTGGTGCTGCTGCGACTGCTCTTGCGCCAGCGCGGCTCAGTCATGTTCATCAATCGCCTTCATGATCAGTTCCTGCGACAAGCTTACCGGCAGGGCCAGCCCACGGACAATTTCCCAGGATCGCTCCAGCTCGTCCACATCCGACCCGTCGGTCACCGTGCGTCCCCTGAGTTGGTCGTCAAGATAGACTGCCCGGCCGCGGTGCGGAAGGGTCGCAAGCACGAATGCTCCCGCCAAGCCAGGGTGCAGGCCGGCGGACCGGGGAACGATCAGGATCTGCACCTGAGGCCGTTGACTCAGCTCGATCAGGTGTACCAGTTGTTCTTTGAGGATGGCGGCAGGCCCGTAGGTCAGCGCCACCTCGCAGATGACAGCGGACAGCATGGGAGGGTTCGCCCGCCCGATGGTGGCGGCCTGCCGCTCGCGCCGGACCTGCGTCGTCCGTTCGATGACATCGTCCGGCAGCATGGCGCTCCGTAACAGTGCCCGGGTGTACGCCTCGGTCTGTAACAGCCCTGGTATGAGGCTGTGCTCGAAGCAGCGGAGCATGGTCGCCCGCTGTTCGTGCTCGGTCCACGGACGCAGCCAGGTCGGCCGGGCATCGTCCCGCGCCTCCTCAGCCGCCCGCTGGATGGTGTCACCCGTCTTGAACACCTCGTCCAGACGCCTCGCCGTGTCTGGCTGAGGGATCATTCGGCCCTGCTCGAATGCCGCGATCGACGCACCGCTGAGCCCGACCGCCGCCCCCGTCTGTTCCCGGGTCATCTTCGCCCGGATCCGCTGTTCCCTGAGGATTTCGCGAAGGGTACTCATGTAATCCACCTAGCTCCAGGTCGAATAGCAGATATCTCCCAATACTCCTGCCCGCTCATCTTCCGCTCCAGGCGGCTCGCAGTCCAGAGTGGAAATCGACGGGGTTGAGGTACCCGACACGCGGACGACCGCGGCCTCCCGAACCCGGAACCGCGCAGCTCACCCCGCCGGCGGGGGACCGAAATGGCACGGCGGTCCCCCGCCTCATTCCTCCCGAACCCTGAGAGGTGAATTCATGGGACGCCACAAAAGACACATTCCCCGGCACGGCCGGGACTGGACCCGGCTGGGCCTGCGATGTCGGTGCGGGCGCTGGGTGCGCTGCTCCGGTCTCCTGTCCGTGCCGGACCTGCCGTACCCGCGTACGCCGAAAGCCCCGGCGCCGGCCGTCCCCGCGCGGCCCTCGACGGCGACCGCCCCGGTCGGAACGCCCTCCACCGTGGCCCGGGGCACCGCGCCCGCGCCGGCCCGGTCCCGGGCCACCACCAACGGCGAGACCGCCTGGAACGTCCCCACCGGCCACCACATCGGCCGCGCGGGCCGGCTCACCCCCGCCCAGGCTTTCCGTGCCCCTGCCGAGCGCTGACATGGGCATCGTCGTGCTCCGCGACATGACCGCGCCGACCAGTCGCGACCCCGAACACACCCCCCGACGTCCCACCTGGACCTGCCGCGCCTGCCAGCTCGACTGGCCCTGCGACACCGCCAAGGCCGCGCTGCGGGAGGAGTACCGACTCGACCCCCTGGCGCTGTTCGTCTATCTCGGCATGACGCTGCAGGAAGCAGCCCAGGATCTCTACAAACTGAATCCGAACCCGGGACCGGATCCGGTGGAACTGCACGCCCGGTTCATGGCCTGGGTCCCGGTGACCCGGCTCGTCCGCCGGGCACTCCTGATGCGCGGATTCATCGGCGAGCGCCCCTTCCGGACGTCGGGTCACCGCACCTGGTGGCCGGACACGAACAGCGGCCCGTAGGGTCGGGACCTCCCCGCCCCGGTCCCTCGTGATCGCCTTTTCCCATCCGGTGGCCTGGCTGATCGTGGGGTTGTCGCCCGGAGTCAGGGCCGGAAACGGCGACAACTCCACGATCAACAGCCGGAAGTGGGTGGAAGACGATCAGGAATGCGCGAGAACGGGTCGCGTAACCGACTCGCGTTCACGGGCGGATGAACGTCCACCGGCACTACGATGTCCGTCGCTGTTCGTGTCGACACACCGAAAGGTCGACGGATGCCGGTGTTCGAATCCGCGCTGTCCGGGCTGGCGCGGGCGGTGGCGACCCGGGCGGCGCGCCAGTGGCTGGCCGCCCGGCGGGATCGCGCCGACAGCTCGCGCGAACTCGCCGACCTGTTGGCCCTGACCTTCCGGGACAGACTCGTCCGCCGCAAGGTCGAGCTCCAATTCGAGGGCATCGCGGCCGACATCGCCGGCCGGGTCGAGCGGCTGTTCGAGGCCGACTCCGTCGACATCCCGGAACACGAGTCGGCCGCCGCGCTCGACGCGGTCACCCGTACCCTCACGGGCGACGCGCTGACCGACGAGACCCTGTTCGAGGTCGACGCCGACGCCGGCGAACTGGCGAAACGGCTCCGACCGGTGCTCGCCGACCACTGCGCGGCGGCCGGGTTGGGCGAGGCCGCCGAGCGGCTGGCGATCCGCGTCCTGGAGGACTGCGTCCTCTGCTACGTGCAGGTGGTCCGCCACCTGCCCCAGTTCCCGAACCGGGCCAGCCAGGAGTTGCTGGCGCGACTGTCCCGGATCTCGGGGGACCTGGCCGAGATCCTCGCCCGACTGCCGGTCACCCCGCCCACCGGGACAGCGGTGCCGGACGACGACGCCTTCGTCGCCCGCTACCTGCGGTTCGTTTCGACCCACCACGACCAGCTCGAACTCTTCGGCGTCGACGTGCGCAACTACACCCCGGAAACGACGCTGAGCATCGCGTACCTGAGCCTGGCCGTCACCGACGGGGACGGCGGCCGGGCCGGCCGGCGCGCGGCGCGGGACCGGGGCGACCTGTCCGGGCGCGGCGCGTTCTTCCGCCGCCCGGACCGGGCCGACGACGGCCACGACGAGCGGACCGGCCTGCGGGTGGAGGCGGCGCTCGGGCGCGGCCAGCGCATCCTGATCCGGGGTGAGGCCGGGTCGGGCAAGAGCACCCTGCTGCGCTGGCTGGCGGTCACCGCCGCCCGCAACGGCTTCACCGGAGACCTGGACGGGTGGAACGGGCGGATCCCGTTCCTGGTCAAGCTGCGCAGCTACGCCGACCGGCCGCTGCCACCGGTGGGGGCCCGGCTCGGCGACGACATCGCCCAGTTCGCCAGCGAGATGCCCGACGGCCTGGTCGAACGGATCTTCGCCGCCGGACGTGCCCTGCTGCTGGTCGACGGCGTGGACGAACTCGTCCACGCCCAGCGCGCGATGGTCCGGCAGTGGCTGCGCCGGATTCTCGACCGCCACCCGGACGCGATCGTGGTGGTCACCTCCCGCCCCACCGGGGCGTCGGCCCGGTGGCTGACCAACGACGGCTTCACCACCGTGATGCTGGAACGGATGAACCCGGCGGACATCGTCGAGTTCGTCCGGCGGTGGCACCGGGCGATCGGCGGGGCCCGGCACCTGCCGTGTGAGCCGGCCGAACTCCCCCGGTACGAGCGCCGGCTGCTCGCCCGGCTGGACGCCAACCACCACCTGCGCGGGCTGGCCACCAACCCGCTGATGTGCGCGATGCTCTGCGCGCTGAACCTGGACCGCGGTGACGACCTGCCACACGACCGGATCAGCCTCTACCGCACCGCCCTGGAGATGCTGCTCGAACGGCGGGACACCGCCCGGAACGTCCCGTCCTACCGGCGGGTCGGGCTGGGCGCGCAGCACGCGATGCCGCTGTTGCAGGACCTCGCCTGGCGGCTCACCCTCGGCAACCAGTCCGAGTTGGACGTGGCACAGGCCCGGGAACACGTACGCCGGAAGCTGGCCACGATGCCGAAGGTGACCGCCGACCCGGACGACGTCTTCGACCACCTGCTCGAACGCAGCGGCGTGCTCAAGGACGTGGCCGAGGACCGGATCTCCTTCGTCCACCGCACCTTCCAGGAGTACCTGGCCGCGAAGGAGATCGCCGAGGAGAACTACATCGACGTGCTGGCCGCGCACGCCACCCGGGACATGTGGCGGGAGACCGTCATCATGACCGCCGGGTTGGCCAACAGCGAGTACCGCCAGCGGCTGATCAACCACCTGCTCGACCGCGCCGGGTCCGCCTCGTCGCGCAAGGCCCGCTGGCTCCGGCTCCTCGCCGGGGCCTGCGTCGAGACCGCCCCGGCGCTGACCGTCGACACCCTCGACCGGATCGACGCCAACCTCGCCACACTGGTGCCCCCGCGCAACGCGGCGGAGGCCCGGTCGCTGGCGCTGGCCGGGGAGCGCGTGCTCCGGCACCTGCCGGACGACCTGGGCACCCTGTCCGACGGCGCGGCGGCGGCCACGGTGGAGACCGCCGCCTTCGTCGGCGGGCCCGCCGCACTGCGCACGCTCAGCCGGTACGGCCGCGATCCGCGCGAACGGGTGGCCGAGGCGTTGATCCGGGCGGCGAGCTACTTCGAACCCGAGGAGTACGCGCGGCGGGTGCTCGCCGACTCGCCGCTGGACGACGGGTGGATCACCGTGGACGAGTGGACCGCCCCGATGCTGCCCCACCTGCGACACCTCCACGGGGTGCGGCTCACGGCGGACGATCCGGCCAACGTCGTCCGTCACCTCCCGGCGGTCCGAAAGCTACAGCTCTACCCGCGCGGCTTCAGGCTCTCCGACCGGTCCGTCGACCTCGGCTTCCTGCACGACCAGCCCAGTCTGGAAATCCTGGGCATCGGGTGGGCGACCAGTCCGTACCATCTCCCGGAGACCCTGCCCCAGCTCACCGCACTCGACCTCTGGCTCGGCGGCGATCCGGCGCTGCTGCCCGACCTCGACTGGGTCAGCCGGTATCCGCGACTCACCCGGCTTCGCCTCCTCGGCCTCGGACGCGATCCGCGAAGCTACGCACCGCTGGCCGCACTGTCCGCGCTGACCTTCCTCGGCATCGACGGATACGACCGTGACAAACCGGTCCTCGGCGACACCGGTTTCCTGGCGGACATGCCGAAGCTCGAAAGACTGATGCTCACCGGCTGCACCGATCCCCGGGCACTGGAGCGGATCGCGACCTCGCAGACCGAGCTGCGGACCCTCTGGCTCGATCAGTGGAACACGCCGGCTGCGGATCTCGCCCCGGTCGCCGGACTGCCGTTCGAAGGGCTCAGCCTTGGCTGGTGCCCCGCGCCGCTCGACCTGGAACCGCTGCGCGGCCACCCCACGCTCGCCTGGTTGGACCTGCGAGACTGCGCGCATATCGTCGATCTCGCCCCGCTGGCCGACGTCCCCGGGCTGACCGACCTGTACCTGTACGACACACCGGAGCTGGATCTTGGGCCGCTGGCCGGAAACCGCCGGCTGACGGTCTGGGCCTACCGTGGACAGACGTTCCGCAACGCCGCCGGGGTGCGCATCAGGTGGGTGCGGCGACCGGCCTGAACGGGCCCCGCGCAGCCCGCTGTCGGGGCGGCGCCCCGAAATCAGGTCAGTGACGGAAACCGGCGTCGTGCCGCGCGTCCTCGACGCGGACGCCCGGCCAGCCGGCGGGCGGCCACCACCACGAGAGCGACCAACCCCGCCACCATCGCCAGGGTTCCGGGGAACTTCGTGAACCTGGCCAGGTTCGTCCCGTCCGGCAGGACGAGGAAGGACACCACCGTCGCGGGCACGAGCAACCACCGGGCCGGCACCGCCGCGACGGCCAGCACCGCCAACGGCCAGACCGCGTACCAGGGATGGAAGACCGGCGCGAGCACGACGGTCGCGGCCAGCGCCAGCCCGGCACCACGCAGCCGGCCACCGTGCCGGGCCCGCCACCAGACCACGACCAGCAGCACCGCCAGCACACCCAACCCGACGGCGCGGGCGGGCGGCACCACGTACCAGTCCGCCCCGAAGGGGCGACCCAGATATCCCAGGGCGAGCCCGACCGCCGTGGGCAGCGAGGTCCACTGCACCGACTCCCCGCTGCTGGCCAGCCCGCGTACCCAGCCCGGCCCGAGGCCGGCCAGCCCGGTCACCGCCAGCGCCGCCGCGACCGTCCCGGCCAACACCACACCGCCGTGCCGGGCCAGTGCCCGCACCCGGTACTCCCCGGGCAGCGCGGCCAGCATCGCGAACGGCACCACCACCGCCGCGGTGACCTTCACGCTCACCGCGAGCCCCAGCAGCGCCCCGCCGGCGAGCAGCGGCAACACCCGGCCGGGCCGGTCCAGCACCACCCGCAGCCCGGCGACCACCAGGCCGACCATCAGGGCGTCGTTGTGCGCGCCGGACACCAGGTGGACCGCCACCAGCGGGCAGGCCAGCACCAGCCAGAGGGCGCGGTCCCGGTCCACGCCGGCGTGCCGGGCCAGGCCCGGCAGGCAGTACGCGGTCAGCACCACGCCGAGCAGCGCCGCCAGCCGCAGCAGCGCGACCGTGGCGGCCAGCGACGTGCCGCCGAGCACCGCGGCGGCCCCGGCGACGAGTATGAACAGCGGCCCGTACGGGGCGGGCGTGTCCCGCCACGTGGGCGACACCGCCTCCAGCCAGGGGCAGCCCGCGCCGGCCACCCCACCGGCGTAGGGATCCGCCCCGGCGGCGTAGACCGCGCCCTGGCAGGCGTACGAGTAGACGTCGCGGCTGCCCAGCGGCGGCGCGGCCAGCAGCGGCAGCAGCCAGAGCCCGACCGTGACCAACACCCAGCGGGTCGACGGCACCCGGTGCCGCCCGGCCCACCAGGCGCCCGCCAGCAGCCCTGTGCCGGCCAGCCACCCGAGGATGACGAGGGGCCCGTGCGGCCCCCGCCAGATGCTCACCGGCGTGACCCCGGGCTGCCAGACCGGCAGCACCCCGCCGAGGTACGCGGTCACGGCCAGCGCCGCCGCGCCGGCCAGCCCGCCGTACCGCACCAGCCGCCACCGCGTCGGTCCCTCCCGCACCGCTGTCCGCCCCGCGGGCCCGGTACGCGGTGGGCGCGTCCGCCCCGCCTGCCCCGCCGTGTTCGTCGACCGCATCCGTCCGTCCGCCTCAACAGGCCGGGCCGGGCCGCCACCCGCTGGTGAGCCGGTAGTCGCCGGCGGCGGAGACCCGTACCGTGGTCCACCCGTCCCCCGCGCGGCGCAGGCAGCCGGCCGGGCCGTCCAACACCAGCCACCGTGACCAGCGCACCCGTACCAGCACCTCGCCGGGGCCGTCGGCGCGGAACCGCACGTGCCCCGGTGTGGACTCGACCAGCTCACCCGGGGGCGCCACCAGCGGGGTCGGGTCGCTGACCGCGTACAACCGCCAGGTCGAATCCCGCCACACCTCGGTCAGGTACGGCAGGCCGGAGACGACCAGGGCCGCCTCGGCCCGCGCGTACCGGTCGGGCGGGCTGTCCGGGGCGACCGCCACGTAGCTGACCGCGGTGTCGCGCAACCAGTCACGGTAGACCTCCGCCGTCAGCTCCGCGTCGTAGAACACCGGGTTGCGGCCCACGTCCACCTGCCGCTCCCAGCCCCGGGCCAGCGGGAACCGGCGGGCCAGGTACGCCGACTCCCAGTGGTCGCGCAGCGGCACCACCTCGATGCGGCCGATCGGCCCCGCCTGCCGGGCGCGCCGGTCGAGCTCGTCGACGAGCGGCTGGTAGAAGTCGGCGCGGGTCGGGGTGGAGCCGGCCCGGCCCAGGTCGGCGGTCACCACCGGAGGCTGCCACCAGACGACGGCGGCGAGCAGTGCGGCGAGCCGACCGCGGCCCAGGTCGGCGTACGCGGCCAGCACCGGCACCGTGAAGAGCAGGGTCAGCCGCAGCGCGTTCGAACCCACCGGGCTCGGCACGTGGTAGGCCAGCAGCAGCAACAGTACGGTCAGCCCGGCACCGCAGCGGAGGACCCGGTGCCGGGCCGGCACGACCACGACGGCCAGCAGGGCGAGCGCGACGTTGACGCGCATCGACTCGGCCGTGAACGGCTGCACCCCGCCGTTGCCGAAGAGCACCGCCATCGGGGCGAGCGCCGCGGCGGGGGCGAGCGCGAGCACCAGTCCTTCCGCCCGGTGCCGCCGGGGCAGCCAGCCGTCCCGACCGAGCCCGCCGCCGTGACCGTCCGGGCCGGGTTCGCCGGGAACCAGGTGGGCCAGCAGCAGCGCGGCGCCGGCCAGGCCGGTGAAGAGCCCGGCGACCGGGCTGGCCCAGGTGGCGAGCGCGGCGAGCAGCCCGACGGCGGTCAGCCGCACCGGGGCGCGCGGCCGCCGGGCCGCGGCCACGCAGAGTGCCGCCAGCGCCAGGGCCAGCCCGAGCGCGAAGGTGGTCCGCCCGCTGACCAGGTTTCCGACCAGGACCAGCGCGCCGAGGACCGCGCCGAGCAGCGGGCGCCGGGCGTGTCCGCGTACCAGCAGCCAGGCGAGGGCCGCCGCCGCGCCGACGGCGGACAGCGCGCCGACGACGCGGACCCCGACGGCCGCGCCGAGCGCGGCGCTGAACAGGCTGTAGCCGAACTGCTGCACGCCGCCGTACCAGCCGAGGTCGACCGGTGTCGCGCCGTACCGGTCGGCGAACCCGGCCCGCGCCACCTGTGCCGCCAGGTCGGTGCCCATCGGCGGGGCGAGCAGGTACGCCACGGCCCCCACGCCGGCCACGAGGGCCGCCCCGAGCAGCGCCGACCGGCCGGGGCGGGACGCCGGAGGCCCGCCGGACCGCTCAGCCATTGAGCACGCGCTCCGCCGCCGCCCGGCACCGCCGCCCGGTCCGCAGGTAGTGGTCGAGGAACTCGCCGGGGTCCTGCCCGCCGAGCAGCCGCACCACGCCGGCCAGTTCGGGCCCGTGCCGGGGCAGTTGGTCGCCGGCCCGACCCCGGATCAGCATCAGCGCGTTGCGCACCTGCGCGGCCAGGGTCCAGCCGGCGGCCATCGCGGCGGCGTCGGCCCGGTCCACCAGCCCGGCGTCCCGGGCGGCGGCCAGCGCGTCGAGGGTACGGGTGTGGCGGAGCTCCGGGACCGTGCCGGCGTACCGGAGCTGGAGGAGCTGCACCGCCCACTCCACGTCGGCCAGGCCGCCCCGGCCGAGCTTGGTGTGGGTGGCCGGGTCGGCGCGCCGGGGCAGCCGTTCGATCTCCACCCGGGCCTTGATCCGGCGGATCTCGACGATCTGCTGGCGGGTCAGCCCCTGCTCGGGGTAGCGGACCGGGTTGGCGACGGCCTCGAACTCGGCGCCGAGGTCGGCGTCGCCGCAGACGTACCGGGCGCGCAGCAGGGCCTGCGCCTCCCACGTCCTGGCCCAGCGGGCGTAGTACTGGGCGTACGCGCCCAGGCTGCGCACCAGCGGCCCCTGCCGCCCCTCGGGGCGCAGGTCGGCGTCGACCCCGAGCGGCGGGTCGACGGCCGGCATGCCGAGCAGCCGGCGCAGCTCCTCGGCGATGGCGTGCGCCGCCGCGCTGGCCTCGTCCTCGGCCACCCCGGGGGGCGGGTCGTAGACGAAGAGCACGTCGGCGTCGGAGAGGTAGTTCATCTCGTGGCCGCCGAGCCGGCCCATCCCGATCACCGCGAACCGGAGTCCGGGCATCGCCGGCTGGGCCGCCCGGGCGGCCCGCAGCGCCGCGCCGAGGGTGGCGTCGGTGACCGCCGACAGCGCCGCCCCGACGTCCAGCGGGGTGCCGAAGGAGCCGGTCGTGCCCTGGCCGCCTGCGGTGGCGGCGCCGGCGGGGCCGGGCGGCGCCGCGGACGCCGGCGCCAGCGGGCCGGCCCGGTGCAGGACGTCGGCGCAGGCGATCCGGATCAGCTCCCGGCCGCGCAGCGCCCGGACCGCCCGGATCGCCTCCGTCGGGTCGACCGGCCGCCGGTCCGGCGCGCCGGCACCCGCGTCGGCGGGCGGGCCCGCCGCCCGACCGTCGAGGTGCCGGTCGGCGGCGGCGGCGAAGCCGTCCCGCAGCACCTCCGCGTCGCGCGGGGTCAGCTCGGTGTCGTCGGCGAGCAGCCGCAGCGCCTCCGGGTCGCGGGCCAGCAGGTCCGCGACGTACCGGGAGAGGGCGAGGGTGCGGGCCAGCCGCTGGGCCACCGGCCCTGAGTCCCGCAGCAGCCGCAGGTACCAGGGGGTGCTGCCGAGCCGGTCGGAGACCTGCCGGTAGTTGAGCAGCCCCCGGTCCGGCTCGGGGGCGTCGGCGAACTCCTGGAGCAGCACCGGCAGCAGGGTGCGCTGGATCGCCGCGGTCCGGGTCACCCCGCCGGTCAACGCCTGGATGTGCCGCAGCGCCCCGGCCGGGTCGGCGAACCCGAGGATCTCCAGGCGTTCCCGGGCCGCCTCCGGGGTCATCCGCAGCCGTTCCGCCGGCACCCGGGCGACCGCCTCCAGCAGCGGCCGGTAGAGCAGTTTGGCGTGGAGTCGGCGTACCTCGGTGGCGTGGCCGACCCAGTCGGCACGGAACGCCTCGACGGCGTCGCGGCCCGGCCGCGCGGTGTAGCCGAGGGCGTGTGCCAGCCAGCGCAGCGCCGACGGCTCGGCCGGCACCGTGTGGGTACGGCGGAGGTGCTGGAGTTGGAGCCGGTGCTCGACGGTACGCAGGAAGCGGTAGCCGCGCAGCAGCGCCTCGCCGTCGGCCCGGCCCACGTAGCCGCCCGTGACCAGCGCCCGCAGCGCGGGGAGGGTACCCCGCACCCGCAGCGTCTCGTCGACCCGACCGTGGACGAGCTGGAGCAGTTGGACGGCGAACTCGATGTCCCGCAGCCCGCCCGGACCGCGTTTGATCTCCCGTTCCAGTTCGCGCGGCGGGATGTTGTCGATGATCTTCCGGCGCATGGCCCGGACGTCCTCGACCGCCTCCGGGCGCTCCGCCGCCCGCCAGACCAGCGGGGCGAGCGCCTCGATCCACTCCCGGGCCAGTGCCAGGTCGCCGGCGGCGGGTCGGGCCTTGAGCAGCGCCTGGAACTCCCAGGTCCGGGCCCAGCGCCGGTAGTAGGCGACGTGGCTGGCCAGGGTGCGCACCAGCGGGCCACGGTTGCCCTCCGGGCGCAGCGCGGCGTCCACCTGCCAGGCCACCTGCCCGCAGATGTTGATCAGCCTGCTGGCGACCTGGGTCGCGGCCGGCAGGTCCGCGTCGGTCGCGGCCACGAAGATCACGTCGACGTCGGAGACGTAGTTCAGCTCCCCGCCCCCGCACTTGCCCAGGGCCAGCACGGCCAGCCGGGGCTCCGGCGTGCCGGCCGGCAGCTCGCCGACGGCGATCTCGTAGGCGGCGGAGAGGGTGGCGTCGGCGAGCGTGGAGAGCGCCGTCATGGTCTGCTCCAGGTCGCGTCCGCCGGTCAGGTCGGCCGCCGCGATCCGCAGCAGGGCCAGCCGGTACGCCTGCCGCAGCGCCGCGACCGGCGGCAACCCGGTCGGCAGCGGCGGCAGCCCGGCCGGCGGGTCCGGCTCCTCGTCCGCCGGGCGCAGCAGGCCCTCGGCGCGGGGTGGCAGTCCGTCCGCGCCGGTACGCAGCGTCCGCCACTGCTCGGGATTGGCGACCAGGTGGTCGCCGAGGGCCGACGAGGCCCCGAGCACGGCGACCAGCCGGCGGCGCAGCCCGGGATCCTCGGCGAGCGCGGCGAGCAGGGGCACGTCGGCCCAGCCGGGCCGGGAGGCGGGCGCGGCGTGTCCCGGGCCGGAGGCGGCGGGCGCGGCGCGGTCGGGGCGCACCCCGGCCGGTCCGACCCGGCCGGGGCGGGACGCGGCGACGGACCCGGTGTGCCCGGGGTGCGACGCGGCGGCGGACCCGGCGCCCGCGGGGCGGGCGCCGTCCGGGGCCGGGGCCGCGCGACGCTGCGCCTCCACGATCCGGTGGAGCTGCCGCAGCGCCAGGTCGGGATCGGCGGCCCGGGAGAGCGCGGCGAGCAGTTCGGCCGCCTGCGCGTCGACCGGCTCCTGGCCGGCGGGGTCCCACAGGCCCAGCCCGTCCGGCCCCAGCAGGACGGCCGCCCGTTGTGCGCCGCCGTCGTCGGCCAGCCCGAAGCCGTACCGGGCGAGCCGGCCCGGGGCGCTGGTCGGTCTGGTCATCGCCGCGCGTCCGCCACGGTCGCCGTCGTCCGCCCCGTGGTCGCTGCCACCGTCCCCGCACGCATCGCCACCCTCCCCTACTGTCCGAGCAGCGGCAGCGTACGCCGGGGCTCCGCCCCGGCGAGCCGGCCCTGGGCCAGCATCGCGAAGCGGACGGCGAACGGCTGCCACGCCTCCTCGACGTCGGCGAGCACCTCCGCGCAGGCCGCCACCACCAGCTCGGGGTCGTAGTCCAGCTCGGCCAGCAACGCCGAACCGGCCGCCCAGTCGGCGATCATGTCGGCGTCGCACTCGATGTGGAACTGCAGCCCCCAGGCCCGGTCGCCGAGGCGGAACGCCTGGTTCGGGTAGCGGGTCGAGGTGGCCAGCAGCACCGCGCCGCGCGGCAGTTCGGTGATCGCGTCGGCGTGCCACTGCAGCACGTCGGGGATCAGCGGCACGTACCGGAAGAGCGGGTCCGTCTCGGCGGCGTCCCGCCGGCCGACCACGCCCGGGCCGACCTCGGGGCCGGCCTCGCCGCGACGGACCTCCCCGCCGTGCGCGGTGGCGAGCAGCTGCGCGCCGAGGCAGATCCCCAGCGTCGGCACCCGGTGCCGCACCGCCTTGCGGAGCAGGCCCTCCAGCGCCGGGAACCAGGGCGCGCCGGGTGTGCCGTCCGGCGCCGGGTACGGCGCCTGCGGGCCGCCGAGCACCACCAGCGCGGCGTACCCGGCCAGGTCGTCGGGAAGCGTGTCCCCGGCGTGCGGCCGGCACACCTCCAGGGCCAGGCCCCCCTCGGTGAGCCACTCCCCCAGACGGCGGGGGTCGTCGGTCGGGTCGTTCTCGACCACCAGGGCGGGCCGGCTGGCGTCGGTTGCGGCAGTTGATGTCACGGTGTCGAGGCTAGTCGGTGGGGTGGAGGTCACGGATAGGCTCGGGGTCCGGATAGACGGGGCGAGATGGGAGGGGGACGGCGTGTCCGAGGATCAGGCGGTACGACCGGCGGCGCTGCGGCCCGGAGACACCGTCATGCTGGTCTCGCCCTCGGGGCCGACCCGGCCGGAACGGGTGGCCCGGGGCATCGAACTGCTCACCTCCTGGGGGCTGCGTCCGGTGCCCGCGCCGAACGCGTACGCCCGGCGTGGCTACCTGGCCGGTGACGACGCCCTGCGGGCCGCCGACCTGAACGCCGCCTTCGCCGACCCCGCGGTCCGCGGGGTGATCTGCACCCGGGGCGGGTACGGCGCGCAGCGGATGGTCGACATGATCGACATGTCGGCGGTCCGCCGGGATCCGAAGGTGGTCGCCGGGTTCTCCGACATCACCGCCCTGCAACTGGCGCTGTGGCGGGGTGCCCGGCTCGCCTCGGTACACGGTCCGGGTGCCGCGTGGCTGGACGAGCGGACCCCGGCCGCCTCGGCCGAGTCGCTGCGTACCGCGCTGATGAGCCCCGAACCGGTGGTGATCCCCCGGGTCCCGACCGAGGAGACGGCGAGCGTCGTCGTCCCCGGCACCGCCACCGGCCCGCTGCTCGGCGGGAACCTGTGCCTGCTGGTCTCCTCGGTCGGCACACCGGACATGCCGGACCTGACCGGGGCGATCCTGCTGATCGAGGACGTCGCGGAACCGCCGTACAAGGTGGACCGGATGCTCACCCACCTGCGCCGGACCGGACTGCTGAACGGCCTGGCCGGGGTGGCGGTCGGGCAGTTCACCGACTGCGCCGACGACTGGGCGGTCAGCGTCGCCGAGGTGCTCGCCGACCGGCTGGGCGACCTCGGGGTGCCGGTCCTCGGCGGGTTGCCGATCGGGCACGGTGCCGGACAGCTCACCGTGCCGGTCGGCGTACCCGCGACCCTGGACACCGCCGCCGGCACCCTGACCGTCTCCCCCGCCGTCCGCTGAACCCCGCCCCCACCGTCCGCCGAGCCGCCGCCGGTCGGAAACCGGACGAGGAGGCGGTCACCGGCGGCGACCGGGCGTCGGCGGACACCCGCCCGCCGGACCGGTCGCCCGTCCGCCGGCGACTCTCAGCATGTTGCCAGCTCGCTGTGCGCCGGCGTCAAGGCTGGTGACGGAGGTTGGGGCGACTGGCACACGCGCCGCGGCGCGTTACGACCGAAGGAGGAGGAGAAAACCGGTGGGCAACTTCCTTTCCCGGAAGAAGGTCCTCGGCGGGCTGGTGGCCGGGGGCGTGCTGACGGTGGGGCTGGCGGTCCCGGCCGTGGCGTTCGCCGAGGGTGACACGCCGGCGCCAGCGGCCTCGCCGTCGGCCTCGTCGTCGGCCGACGGCGGCGCCGCCGAGCGGGGTGGTGAACGGCGCGGCAGGCTGGCCGAGAGGCTCGCCGCCGAGCTGGGCGTCCCGCAGGAGCAGGTCGAGGCGGCGCTGACGAAGATCTGGGAGGAGCGTCGGGCGGACTGGAAGGACCGGGCCGACTGGAAGGACCGGGACCACGCCGACTGGAAGGACCGGAACCGGGCCGGCTGGAGGGGCAGGGCCGACCGGCCGTCCGCGGAGGACCGGGAGGCGTGGCTGACGTCGCGGCTCAACCGGGCGGTCTCGGACGGCAGGCTGACCCAGGAGCAGGCCGACGCCATCCTGGCCGCGGTCAGGGCCGGCGTCCTGCCCGGCTGGGGCGGCTTCGGGCACGGCCACGGCGACGGGCCCGGCGCCAGGACCGGGAAGTAGTTCGGCGGTTCGGGCGGACGGTCCCGGAGCGGAGAACCCGGGGCGGGGGTGGCGGCCGACGCGGGCTGCCGCCCCCGCCGGCGTCAGGCGATGCAGGCGCAGACGAACAACGCCGCCCCGAGGTGGGTGGCCGCGCTGACCCGGGCGGCCGGGTGCGGCTCGTCGGCGCAGACCACCTCGCCGAGCTTGCCGGGGGTGAGCCAGTCGAGGACCAGGAAGGCCAGCGCCATGATGCCGAGCCCGATCAGTCCGAAGAGGATGGTCGAGGCGAGCCCCCTGGCGAAGTCGGGGTAGCTGGTCAGGATCGCGGTGAAGACGATCGCCGCGATCCCGATCTGGTTGGCGATCAGCAACGTCGCGGCGTTGGTGTTGCGCCGTACCCAGATCAGGTCGCGCAGCCTACCCGGGGTGAGAACGTCGACCAGCAGGAACCCGGCGACCATCAACGCGATGCCGACCACGCCGAACACGATGCTCTGCCAGGCTCCCGCGAGCAGATCCTGGGCCACGACTGTCCCCCTCTGGTACGGGCGGCCGTCTCCAAGGGCCGCGTCGTGAGGACGATAGCGTGATCACCACGCCCCGACGCCGCCGAGGCGGGCCGCCCGGCACCAGAGCGGACGCGCGCTAGAGGAGCGTGAGGTAGCGCTGGCGCTCGTACGGGGTCACCTCGCGCCGGTACTGCTCCCACTCGGCACGCTTGTTGCGCAGGAAGAAGTCGAAGACGTGCTCGCCGAGAATCTCGGCGACCAGCTCCGAGCCGGCCATCACGTCGATCGCCTCGGCGAGGTTCTCCGGCAGGGACTCGTACCCCATCGCCTTGCGCTCGGCGGGAGACAGCGACCAGACGTCGTCCTCGGCCCCGGGCGGCAGCTCGTAGCCCTCCTCGATGCCCTTCAGACCGGCGCCGAGCAGCACCGCGAAGGCGAGGTACGGGTTGCACGCCGAGTCCGGCGAGCGGATCTCCACCCGGGCCGAGTTCGGCTTGCCGTACGCCGGCACCCGGACCAGGGCCGAGCGGTTGAGGTGCCCCCAGCAGACGTACGCCGGGGACTCGGTGATCCGGTCCGGCAGCGCCTGGGGGAAGAGCCGCTTGTACGAGTTGACCCACTGGTTGGTGACCGCGGTGTACTCGCGGGCGTGGACGAGCAGCCCGGCGATGAACGCCTTGCCGACCTTGGAGAGCTTCATCGGGTCGCTGGGGTCGTGGAAGGCGTTGCGCTCCCCCTCGAAGAGCGAGAGGTGGGTGTGCATGCCGCTGCCGGGCTGGTCGGTGAAGGGCTTGGGCATGAAGCTGGCCCGCACCCCGGCGGAGAGCGCGACCTCCTTGACCATGTGGCGGAAGGTCATGATGTTGTCGGCCGTGGTGAGCGCGTCGGCGTAGCGCAGGTCGATCTCCTGCTGGCCGGGGGCGACCTCGTGGTGGCTGAACTCGACCGAGATGCCGATGCGCTCCAGCGCCAGCACCGCCTGCCGGCGGAAGTCGCGGGCCACCGCGTGGGTGGTGTGCTCGAAGTAGCCGCCGTTGTCGACCGGCACCGGCACCGAGCCGTCGTTCGGGCCGTTCTCCAGCAGGAAGAACTCGATCTCGGGGTGGGTGTAGAAGGTGAAGCCCTTCTCCGCCGCCTTGGACAGCGCGCGGCGCAGCACGTGCCGGGGGTCGGCCCAGGAGGGGCTGCCGTCGGGGAGCAGGATGTCGCAGAACATCCGGGCGCTCTCCCCGCTCATCCCGCCCTCGAAGGGAAAGACCTGGAAGGTCGTCGGGTCCGGCATCGCGACCATGTCCGACTCGTAGACCCGGGCGAAGCCCTCGATCGCCGAGCCGTCGAAGCCGATGCCCTCCTCGAAGGCGGCCTCCAGTTCGGCGGGAGCCACGGAAACGCTCTTGAGCATGCCCAGCACGTCGGTGAACCACAACCGGACAAAACGGATGTCACGCTCTTCCAGCGTACGGAGCACGAACTCCTGCTGACGGTCCACCTCTACCCCTTGCACATGTCGTTCGGACCGGCCCAGCCGGCGCCCGGCTTAGCGGTCCAGTCTTCACGGACTCCGTTACACAGACGTTACGTGCTCTGGATCGGAACCGATGCGCGGGGTGACCGCGGACTGCCGGGATTCCGAGTCGTCCCCTCCCTGTTCGGCCGGGGTGCCGACACCCAGGATAGGGCGCTGTTCCGGGGCCGCACGGCGCTCGACCCACCGCCCGGACCAACCCGGCGGTCCGGACCGGAACCCGTCGGGGCGACCCCACGACGTCACCCGGTGTGACCCAGGGGGTGCGGTGCCGTCGAACGTCGGCGCGAACGTGACCGGCACGACGCGGCGGGGGCCGCCGTGCGCCACGCCGGGTGACGACGGCTGCGGCAAGATGGTGGCATGCCGACCCTGCGTATCGCCCTCGCCCAGGTCAACCCCACCGTCGGCGATCTGACAGGCAACGCGACGCTGGTCCGGCAGTGGTCCCGGTCCGCCGCCGAGGCCGGCGCGCACCTCGTCGCGTTCCCCGAGATGATGCTGACCGGCTACCCCGTCGAGGACCTGGTCTTCCGGACCTCCTTCGTCACCGCCTCCCGGAACGCCCTCGACCGGCTCGCCGCCGACCTCGCCGCCGACGGGCTCGGCGACCTGCCGGTACTCGTCGGCTACCTGGACGCGGACGGTCCGGCCAGCGCCAACGCCGAGGCACGGCCGACCCGGGGGCCGCGCAACGCCCTCGGCGTCCTGCACCGCGGCCGGGTGGTGGCCCGCTACTTCAAACACCACCTGCCCAACTACGGCGTCTTCGACGAGGACCGCTACTTCGTCCCCGGCGACACCCTGACGGTGGTCCGGATCGGCGGGGTCGACGTGGCACTCACCATCTGCGAGGACCTGTGGCAGGCGGGCGGGCCGTTCGCGGTCGCCCACCACGCCCGGGTCGGGCTGGTCGTCAACGTCAACGGTTCACCGTACGAGCTGAAGAAGGACGACATCCGACTGCCGCTGGTCCGCCGCCGGGCCGCCGAGGCCGGCGCCACGGTCGCGTACGTCAACATGGTCGGCGGCCAGGACGAGCTGGTCTTCGACGGCGACTCGATGATCGTCGCCCCGGACGGCACCCTGCTGACCCGTGCCCCCCGGTTCGTCGAACACCTGCTGGTACACGACGTGGCGCTGCCGCCGGCCGCAGCCGACGCCCCGGCCGACAGCACGCCGGTGAGCCCGCTGCCGAGCGGCGGCCCCGACCAGATGCGGATCGTCCGGACACACGTCAGCGACAGCCTTCCGGCCCCGGCCGGGCCGCCCGCGGTCGGCGGCATCACCGAGCCGGTGGTCGACGAGGGCGAGGTGTGGCAGGCCCTGGTGCTCGGACTGCGCGACTACGTCGAGAAGAACGGCTTCCGCTCGGTGGTCCTGGGACTCTCCGGGGGCATCGACTCGTCGGTGGTCGCGGCGATCGCGGTGGACGCCCTCGGCCCGCAGCGGGTGGTCGGGGTCTCGATGCCCAGCCGGCACTCCTCCGCGCACTCCCGCGACGACGCCGCCGAGCTGGCCAAGCGGACCGGGCTGGACTTCCGCAGCGAGCCGATCCAGCCGATGGTGGACAGCTTCCTGGCCAACCTGTCGCTGCACGGCACGTCGGTGGAGAACCTCCAGGCCCGGGTCCGCGGGGTGCTGCTGATGGCGTTGTCGAACCAGGAGGGGCACCTCGTCCTCACCACCGGCAACAAGAGCGAGTTGGCGGTCGGCTACTCCACCCTCTACGGCGACTCCGTCGGCGGCTTCAACCCGATCAAGGACGTCTGGAAGAGCATGGTCTGGAAGCTGGCGACGTGGCGCAACGCGGAGGCGACGCGGCGCGGCGAGATACCGCCGATCCCGGAGAACTGCATCCGCAAGCCACCCAGCGCCGAGCTGCGTCCCGGCCAGCTCGACACGGACACCCTGCCCGACTACTCGGTGCTCGACGCGGTCCTGGTCGGCTACGTCGACGGCGACCAGGGCCGGGACGAGCTGATCGCGGCCGGGCACGACCCCGAGGTGGTCGACCGGGTGCTGCGAATGGTGGACCTCGCCGAATACAAGCGTCGGCAGTCCGCCCCGGGGCCGAAGATCTCCATCAAGGCGTTCGGCCGGGACCGCCGGCTGCCGATCACCAACCGGTGGCGCGAGCGGCCGTGACGAGGGCGCGCTCCCGGGCGACGCGGAGGACCCCGGGCACCCGAAGGTGTCCCGCGTGGCGTCCGGAGGACCCCTCCGACGTACCGCGACGACCTCACGCGGTGTGACCCCGTGCACTCTCCTCTGCCGACGCCGCCACCGGTGATGCGACGATCGGCGGTGACCCGGGGACCGCGCAGGCGGCCTCGAGGCGAGAGGAGACGACGATGTCCGAACACGGAACGCGGCCCGCCCAGGCCGAGGCGACGGCGCTCTACGGCGGGCCGGCGACCCGGCGGGTACGGATCCGCGACCTGCACGCCGCCAAGGAGCGCGGCGAGCGGTGGCCGATGCTCACCTCGTACGACCAGTACACCGCCGCCCTCTTCGACAGCGCCGGGATACCGGTGTTGCTGGTCGGCGACTCGGCGGCGAACAACGTCTTCGGCTACGAGACCACGGTTCCGGTCACGATCGACGAACTGCTGCCGCTGGTCCGAGCCGTGGTCCGGGCGACCAGCTACGCCCTGGTCGTCGCCGACCTGCCGTTCGGCGCGTACGAGGAGGGCCCGGCCCAGGCACTGCGCAGCGCCGTACGGTTCATGAAGGAGGGCGGCTGCCAGGCGGTCAAGCTGGAGGGCGGCCGACGGGTGGCCGACCAGATCCGGGCGATCACCGCGGCGGGCATTCCGGTGATGGCGCACGTCGGGTTCACCCCGCAGTCGGAGCACGCCCTCGGCGGCTACCGGGTGCAGGGCCGGGGCGATGCCGCCGACGAGGTGGTGGCCGACGCGCTGGCGGTGGCCGAGGCCGGCGCGTTCGCGGTGGTGTTGGAGATGGTCCCGGGCGAGGTGGCCAAGCGGGTCACCGAGGAACTGGCGATCCCCACCGTCGGGATCGGCGCCGGACCCGACTGCGACGCCCAGGTGCTGGTCTGGCAGGACATGGCCGGACTGCGGCCGGGGCGGGTGCCGAGGTTCGTCAAACGCTACGCCGACCTGCACGGGATCCTCACCGAGGCGACGCGACAATTCGCCGCCGAGGTACGGGAGGGCCGGTTCCCCACCGCCGAGCACACGTTCTGACCGCGGCCACGGTCGGCACGCCACGGACGTGGGCCGGGACGTCCCCGTTCCCGGCCCACGGTCCGCTCACCTCGCGGGTCGACCGTCTCTCACAGGTCGGTCACCCGGAGCCCGGCGTGTACCCGGTACCGCCGGTTGATCGCGATCAGGTTGGCGGTGAACGCCTCGATCTGGTGCGCGTTGCGCAGCCGCCCCGCGTACACGCCCCGCATCCCCGGAATCCGGGCCACGAGCGCGGCGACGATGTCGACCAGCTCCCGGTCCTCGGTGCAGATCAGCACGTCGAGCTCGATCCGGTCGATCGTCGGGTCGGCCAGCAGCGGCGCGCTGACGTGGTTGAAGGCCGCACAGACCCGGGAGTCCGGCAGCAGGGCCGCCGCCTGCTGCACGGCACTGCCCTCCGGCACCGGCAGCGGGTACGGTCCGTGCTTGTCGAATCCGAGCGGGTTGACGCAGTCGATGACCACCTTGCCGGCCAGCGGCTCGCGGAGCCCGGCGAGGGTGTCGCGGTGCCCGGCCCACGGCACCGCGACGATGACGATGTCGGACCGCGTCGCCACCTCCACGTTGTCGCCACCGGAGACGGCCGCCTCCGGTGACAGGCCGGCAAGCCCGCGCAGCTCCTCGGCGACCTGCACCGCACGCTGTGCCGACCGCGAACCGACGAGTACGGTCTGCCCCGCCCGGGCGAGCCGGTAGGCCAGACCTCGCCCCTGGTCACCGGTGCCGCCGATGATGCCGACGGTCAGTCCGGTCACGTCGGGGAGGCTGCTCGCGTCGTATCCCATGCCGGCATCCTTCCAGACCGGGACGGGCATCGACACGAGCGGGCGCCCCGGCGGTGACGACCCACGCGAGCAGCCGGCCGGCTCCGGCCGTGACCGGCACGACCGGAACGCCCCTGTCCCACGGGGCGTTCCGGTGCGGGTTCACCCCATCATCGTGCGGGCGCTCGGCCGCGCGGTCTTCCGCCCCGACGAGGCCGCCGTCGTCTTCCGGGCCGCGGCCTGCCTGGCGGGCGTCTTCCGGGCGGTGAGCTTCTTGGCCGGGACGGCCCGCGTCCGCGTGGCCCCGGCGGCCGTCCGCTTCGCCGTCGCGGTGGTCCGGGCCGCGGGGGCCTTCCTGGCGGGCGCCTTCCTGGCGGGCGCCCGCTTCGCCGGGGCCTTCGCCGCGGTCGTACGCGTGGTCGAGACCTTCTTCGGCGGGGTCTTCTTGGCCACCTTCTTGGCCGCCGCCGTGGTCCGCTTCGCCGCCGCCGCGGTCTTCCGCGCCGCGGTCGTGGTGGTGCGCCCGGCCGCTCCCGTCGTCTTCCGCGCCGCGGTCGTGGCCCGCTTCGCCGTGCCCGTCGTATTCCGCGCCGCCGCCGTACCCTTCGCCGCGGTGGTACGTGTGGCGGCGGTCCGCTTCTCGGCCGCCCGGGTCACCGCCGACCTGCTCGCGGTCACCGCCTTCGCGGGGGTCTTCCTCGCCGTCTTCGCCGCCGTCGTCTTCGCCGGAGCCGTCCGGGCGGTCGCCTTCTTGGCCGGGGCCTTCTTCGCGGTCGTCTTCTTGGCCGCTGTCGCTCGCGTGGCCGGGGCCTTCTTCGCCGGCGCCCGGGTAGCCGTGGTACGCGCGGCCCCCCGGGCGGTGGTGCGCGTGGCGGCGCCCACGGTCCGGCTCCGCGCCGCCGCCTTCTTACCGGCGGCGCTCCTGGCCACCGGGCCGGTGGCCCTGGTTGCTTCGGCCATCTGTCTCCTCCTTGCGGGACATGCTCTCGGGGTCTCCTCACGGGGACCGCGAATGTCTCGACGCGTTCGCGCCGCGTCGGTCTAGCGCTCCTCCCCGGCCCAGCGGGCGTCCTCGGCCTCCCACGCTTCGTTGCGCTGCCGCACCAGCTCCAGCGCCTGCCCCGCTTCGGCGGCCGAGGCGTAGGGCCCGAGCACGTACCGCGTTGCGCACACGTCCGCATCGGTTTCGACTCGGTGGTGGCGGACGCACCAGAAGTACCGCCTACCACTCCCGCTGTCGTTCATGGCATCACTGTGCATGCCAAACCGACCATGCGCTACCGATTCACGCAAATTGGCGGTACGACTTCCACAGTAGACCTCGTCCGATTAACCCGTCCCCGGAATCGGCGACGTACGGCCGTACGCCGGAAAGCCGTTTTGCACCAAGGGATTTACCGCCGTGAGCGTCGCGCGGGACGGATCAACCGGCGCCCCGCACACTCCGGAAGAAAGTTCTCCCCGGCGCCGCCCACCGAGCCGTCCGGAGTCCCCCGAACCGCTCACCCGAGCCGGCTCCATCCCCCTGACCTGGGCACTCGTCGCCCAGAAATGGAGCACAATTCGCAGTATGGGTACGCGACGACAGGCAGGTCACCGACGAGGACTCCCCCGGGTGCCGCCATTGGTCGGGTTCGCCATTCTGCTGCTACTCGTCGGCACGGCCGGGCACACCGTGCTCACCATCCTCACCTCCCCGACCATCGAGGAACGGGCCCACGAGGAAGCGGTACGCCGCGCCGCCCTGATCGGTCACGCACTCGTCCACGGCGATGCCGTCGACGCCGCCGCACTCGGCCAAGACGCCGCCCGCAACGACCGGGTCGACGTGGTACGCGTCGAGGGAACCGACCGTCGCCGCTCTCCCGGGGTCCGGCTGCTGTTCCGGGTGCGCGTCGAGATGTCCCAGCCCGGCATGGCCGGGCTGACCCGCACCGAGCTGGCGGTCTGCTTCCGCCAGACCATCGACGAGGAGCGCGGCGACTTCTCCCGCCTCGAGGTGCCCTGCCCACCCCCGGTGGACCCCACCCCGACCCCACCGCCGTCCGCCTCTCCCGTCCCCCGGTAGGGAGAAGCCCGTTCCTGTCGTTTCCGAGTGGGTCGCCGCCCGCCCACCCGAACACGTGGTGACCGAGGTGACCCGCTCGTTCGGCTGATGCCGGCGGTCGGCTCCGCCGGCCTGCTCACCGGGTGGCGGCGTCGTCGAGGATCGCCCGGAGCCGCGCCTGGCATTCGGTGACGAACTCGGGATAGGTGGACCAGTAGTAGGCAAGGCCGACGACGCCGACGCCGATAGCCCAGGCACGGGCCCGGGACCAGGTCAGATCGTCGAGGTCGAGGCTGTTCCGGTACGCCTGTCGGGCCGGCGCCGGCAGGTCCCAGACCGGGGCGTGTTCGGCGTCGGGAAAGCCGATCGCGAGTGCCCCGAAGTCGATGACCGCGCGCAGCCGACCGTCGCGCACCAGCAGGTTGGCCGGCCTGAGGTCGCTGTGCAGCCACACGTGGGGTCCGGACGGCTGCGGCAGGTCGAGCGCGGCGCGCCACAACCGTTCCAGGGTCGCCACGTCGAGGCTGGCACCGACCGTGTCCCGGCACTCCGCGAAGCACCTGCTGACCGACGGGTCGAATGAGCGCAGGATGCCGCCGCGGTAACCGTCGAGCCCGTCGGCCCGGGTCGCGCCCATCAGGTCCAGGCCGTGCAGCTCCCGGACGAACGCCGCCAGGTCGGTGCCGAAGGCGGCCCAGTCCTCGACGGTCTCCGGACCCGGCGGTGCGCCCTCGATCCAGCGGTAGACCGACCAGGCGAGCGGGAAGTCCGAGGTGGGGGTACCGGCGAAGACAGGCTCGGGGACGGCGAGGGTGAGCCGCGGCGCCAGGCGCGGAAGCCACTTCTGTTCCCTGCGTACCGACGGCTCGTTGTCCGGGGTGCGGGGCAGTCGTACGAGCAGGTCGTCGCCGAGCCGGAACATCGTGTTGTCGGTGCCCGAGCCGGCGTACGCCAACGGCAGGTCGGCCCACTCCGGGCACTGCTCCGTCAGCAGGGTTCGGACCAGCGCACCGTCGACCGGGAGTTCGTTGTGGTGAAGCGTCACGCCGGGATCCTCCCGCCACCCGGTCCGGAGGTCCAACGACTTCTGGCAGCTCGGGCTGCCGGTCGTCGGCGGCGTGCCGGCCTGTCACGCCGGCCTCGGGCGGCACCGGCACCGGGCGGGGAAACCGGTCCAGCGGCGCCACCGGCGCCAGATGCCGTACGCGAGCAGGGCCAGCCCGACCCCGGCGACGCCGGCGGCGATCCACAGCCGGGTCACCAGGACGCTGTGCGCCTCGGCGATCTCCGCCGCCTGCCGGCGCAGCATCGGATCCTGGCGCGGCATCGAGGCGACCATCTCGTCGACGAACGGCCCACGGGGCTGTACACACGCGCCCACGAGCAACAGCGCGCCCAGAACCACGGCCGTTCGATCCAGCCCGCGCGACACCCCGCCACGATGGCAGCGCGCGACAAGCCCGGCGTCCGCGCGCCGACGTGCGGGTGTGCGCCGGCGGGTACAGTTCGGGTCTCACCGTCGGAACGACCAGCGGGGGCAGCATGGGCAGCGCCGGCGGGACCACGACGTCCTGACGTCCTACCGGCCCTGACGAGTGTGGAGCTCGTCCGGGCCTCGGGGTGGCGACGCTGGCCGGCGCGGCTGCCCGGCCAGCCGATCTTCTTCCCGTGATGAACGAGGACCACGCGATCAGGATCGCCCGGGACCGGAACGTGCCGCCGGTGTGGGTTACGTGACCCGGTTCCGGGTGGAGTCAGATTCCCGGCCCGGTACCCGGTCCGCCAGGTCGGCGGCGACACCATCCTCGAGCTGTGGGTTCCCGCCGAGGAACTGGACGAGTTCAACGACCACATCGTCGGGCTGACCGAGGTCGTACCCGAGTTCCGCCAGCCGGGATGCGTCAGGCGCTCCAGCGGTCCAGCGTGGCCGTGAAGCACAGGTCCGCGGTCGGCCCGGAAAGCAACGCCGGCGGCCTCGACGACCCGGTTCCGCCCTACGACGCCACCGATCGCCGGCAGGGCCGCGCGGATGTGTCGGATCGCGGTCACAGCGGTGGACATGGTGCGACGACGTTCTAGGGTGCCGGCATGGGTGCGGAGGTACGGGCGGACCCGGTGGAGCTGGCGCGTGTCGCACAGTTCTGTCTGGACAGCTCAGAGGAACTCGCGGCGGCACTGCGCGCCGTCAGGGCCGATGCGGTCCTGTCCACGTCAGACTTCGGAAACGTGGCGAACGCCGACCGGCTGAGCACGGCCTACCACGGCGTGGAGGGCAGTGCGGGCACATCCGTGGAACGGCTGATCACCGTCTTCGAGGTGGACAACGACAGCCTGCTCCGGGTGGCCTTCGCCTACCGGCAGGCAGACGAGGCGGCCGAGCGCAGGATGCGGCAGAAGCATCGCAACATTCCGAACTGACCACGGGGAGGTCGCCGATGGGGATTCCACCGGAAGACCAAGAGCGCTTCCCGCCGATCACGGCGGCCGAATCGACCTGGCATCTGCACGCGAACCCGGGTCGTATCCGGAGCGCGGCGTCGGCGTGGCGACGGTTCGGCACGTTCGCCACGTCGCTGGGTGACGACCTCGACGCGAGCAGCAAGAATCTGGTCAGCTCCCAGTGGGCGGGCCCGGCCCGCGACAGCTTCGTGCAGCACCGTGCCAAACTGCTCTCCAGCATCGACGCGCTCCCGGGCAACGCGGGCAAGCTGGCCGATCACCTCGAGGGCATCGCCGACCTGCTGCAGCGCTACCAGGGGCTGCTCGACGCCGAGTACGACAAGGTGAGGTTCCGCGACGTCGGCGGCACGTTCTATCCCCGGAGCACGGAAGAGCAGAAGCTGATCAGCGGTGCCATCGCCGAGGCCGTAACCCTGCGCAAGGAGTTGGAGCAGGCACTCGCCCAGAAGCTCAGCGGCTTCGACAGGTCGGGCTGGGATGCCATCGCCGGCGACTGGGGCGCGGTCGCCACCGGCACCACCAACCCGTTCACGCTACCGCCCGAGGCGACGGACGGCGTTTCCGTGATCACGGTGGACGGCCGGGTGATCGTGAACACCGGAACCGGAGACGACGACGTCAAGGTCAGGGTCGACCCGAAGACCGGCGAGGTCATCGTCACCGTCAACGGCGCGGACTACCACTACCCGCCGGGTACCCCGATCACCATCCGCGGCGGTGAGGGCAACGACACCATCGAGGTCCCGAAGGGCTCCAACATCCGCGTGACCCTGCTCGGCGGAGAAGGGGACGACACCATCCGCGGCGGTGACGGCGCGGACAAGATCTTCGGAGGACGCGGAAAGGACGACCTCTACGGCGGCCGGGGCAACGACTACATCTCCGGCGGCTCCGGCATCGACTACATTGACGGCCAGGACGGGAACGACGTGCTGTCCGGCGGTTCCGGCCAGGACACGCTGTACGGCCTGGGCGGTGACGACCAGCTGTCCGGCGGCGAGGACGACGACTACCTCGAGGGCGCGAAGGGCAACGACTCGCTGCACGGCGGCGCCGGCAGGGATGTGCTTTCCGGAGGCCGTGGCGACGACAGACTCGCCGGAGGCACCGGCGACGACGTCTACTACGGCGGGCATGGCAAGGACAACATCACCGCAGGTGGCGGCCGTGACACCGCCTACCGGCAGGACGAGGACACCGTCGACGGCGTGGCCTCGGATGTCAGGGTCGAGATCAGCGACAAGGCGCAGTTCATCAAGATCGAGGGCTCCGACGAGTTCAGGGAACGGGTGCTGGCCGATCTCGACATGTACCGCGCCTCACCCACCGGCCAGCAGATGCTGGCCAACCTCGAGGACAAGCGCGACCCGAACTTCCTGTTCGGCGAAAACACGCTGACCATCAAGGAGCTCGACGAGGAGAACGGGTACGCCAGCAGAGGCCGCAAGCTCGTGAACTCGGACTCCGTCATCCAGTACAACCCCGCCTTCACCTTCGACTCCGAGCGCGGTCGACCGTCGGTGGTGCTCTACCACGAACTCGGGCACGTGTACGACTACTGGAACGGCACCTTCGACGGCGACAAGATCGTCGGCGGGCCGGACGACGGCATCAAGAAGGCCGAACGGCAGGCGACCGGGCTCCCCTTCGACCACGACGACGACCCCTCGACGCCGGACCGGCTTGACCCCGATCACCCGATCCAGTACACCGAGAACGGGCTACGCCGGGAGATGGGCATGCGCGAACGCGACACCTACGCCACCTACCCGGGAGACGGTTGGTGACCAGGCTGCGCCGCGCCGTCGGCCTGCTGCTCGTCACGGCGACCCTGTCCGCCTGCTCGGGCGACCCGGACCTGGATCTGACGGTCCGGACCGCCGTCGCCGGCGGCGACGTCACGGTCGAGTACACCCTGGCCAACCGGTCCGACGCGCCGATGGTGGTCTACGACGGAGGATGGACCGACCCGCAGCAGCCCGGCTGGTCGCGGGGGCCGGTGGAGGTCAGCGTCCGCGACGACGGCGTGATCGAGATCTCCCGACGCATCATCCACCCCTGTCAGACCGAGGACACCAGCGACTGCGGTGGCGCCCGCGAACCCACCGCACGGATCCGGGGCTCCGTACTCGAACCGGGTGCCAGTAGGTCGGACAGCGTCCGGGTGCCGCTCCAGGTGGAGCCCGACCATCCGGCGTCCGCCCGGCACACGAGCATCTCGCTGGCCGGGCGGAAGGTGGTCTTCTGCGTGGGGTTCACCGAGGCGACCGAGGACAACCCACCGACGCCGGACGGGCTCTACCCGCCCGGGAGTCCGCAGACCGTCGTGTGCGGCGAGCCGTACCGGGTGCCCTGAGGACGCCGGACGGGTCCGCGCGGCGCCGGGCGCGTGCCGGTCGCTGCCAGGCGGGCGGGGTGAGGCCCCGGCTGGTGGGTTAGCCTGCCTGGTCATGGAGGCATCCGACGGCCGGCTCGAGCTGGCCGTCGACCCGACCCGACCCACCGGCCGTACGCTCCTGGCCGACGGCGTCGAGCAGTCGTACGTGGATCTCGTCGATCCCACGTACCTGCACTTCGAGTACGTCCGCCGCATGGCCGCCGTGACCGATCTCGCCGCCCCGGCCGGTGACCCGCTGGACGTGCTGCACCTCGGCGGTGGCGCCCTGACGCTGCCGCGCTACGTCGCCGCGACCCGGCCCGGTTCGGCGCAGGTGGTCGTCGAGCGGGACCCGGCCGTCGTCGAACTCGTGGAGCGCGACCTGCCACCCCGGCCAGCCGGCGTCGACGTCCGGGTCGCCGACGCCCGGGAGGCGGTCACCGCCGCTCCCGCCGACGCGTACGACCTGGTGCTCGCCGACATCTACCAGGCGGCCCGGATGCCGCCGCACGTGGCCACCGTGGCGTTCGCCGCCGAGGTCGCCCGGGTCCTGCGGCCGGACGGCATCTACCTGGTCAACGTCACGGACCTGCCGCTCCTGACCATCACCCGGGTCCAGGCGGCCACCCTGCGCGCGGTCTTCGCCGACGTGTGCGTCGTCGCCGACCGGCGAATGTTGCGCGGCCGACGGTACGGCAACGTGGTGCTGGCCGCGGCGGCACGTCCGCGCCGGCTGCCCGTGGCCCGGCTGGCGGCCCGGGTGCTGCGCGATCCGTTGCCCGGCGCCGTGCTGCACGGGCAGGCGCTCGACACGTTCATCGCCGGCGCTCGGCCGCGTACCGACGACGCCGCAGGTTGAGACCAGGTAGCAGCAGCTCAGTGCGTTGATCGACGCTTCCGAGCCGGGGTACGACGGACGAGTCGACCTGTACGCCGGATTCTGTGCCCGGCGCGCACCGATGCCGGTGGCGCCGGCGGCGGTCATCCATCTCGGCCTGCCGTTGCCGACAGGCTCCAGCGGCCTACCCGCAGGCATCGGGCGGGCAACCCTCGAACGCCTGCGCGGGCCCGTCACCGGTACGGCGACAGGCCCTTCTTGGCCTTGCTCCGGGTGGGGTTTGCCAAGCCATCCCGGTCACCCGGGATGCTGGTGGGCTCTTACCCCACCGTTTCACCCTTACCGGATCCGGCCGATTCGCACCCCGAAGGGCCGAATCACCCGCTCCGGCGGTCTGTTTTCTGTGGCACTGTCCCGCGGGTCACCCCGGGTTGCCGTTAGCAACCACCCTGCCCTGTGGAGTCCGGACGTTCCTCGGCGACGGGCACGTGTCCCGTCGACGCGACCGCCCGGTCGGCTCGTCCGTCGCGTGGCAATCGTAACGAAGATCCGGAGGGGCAACCACCGGCACGAACGCGGTGGGGGAATCGTCCTTCTTCGGCACCGCCGGGGTGTCGACGACCTCCCGTCCGATTCCCACCGGCCGCACGTCGTCGGCATCGCCCCTGGTCGGAGGCGGTACGGGTCGGCGGGCTAACCTCACGGCGATGGGGCTTCCCGAGGTGCTGCTGGTGCTCGCCGCCGGGTTCGCCGCGGGGACGATCAACGCGGTGGCCGGTGGCGGATCCCTGATCAGTTTTCCCGCCCTGATCGCGGTCGGGCTGCCGCCCGTGGCGGCCAACGTCAGCAACTCGATCGCGGTCTTCCCGGGTTACCTGGCGAGCGTGGCGGCGAGCCGGGCGGACCTGCCGCAACGGCGGTGGCTCCTGCGGTTGGTCCCGGGCGCCGTGCTCGGCAGCGCCGCCGGCTGTGCCCTGCTGCTCTCCACCCCGGCTCGGGCCTTCGAGGTGGTGGTGCCGTTCCTGGTGTTGGGCGCGACCGCCGTACTCGCCTTCCAGACCCGACTCCGGCGCCTGGTCACCCGTCGGTCCGGCGACCGGCGGGAACCCCCGACCCGGACGGATCCGGCGGCGGGGGACGCGGCGACGACGCCGACCGGCTCGGCCCCGCCGACGATGGCGGTACAGGCGATCGTCACGGTCGGCGCCGTGTACGGCGGCTACTTCGGCGCCGCGCTCGGGGTCATGCTCGTCGCCGGGTTGGCGCTGGCGCTGCCGGCGACGCTGGCCCGGATCAGCGCGATCAAGAACCTGCTCTCCGCGGTGGTCGGCCTGACCACGACGGTCGCCTTCGCCGCGTTCGGTCCGGTCCACTGGGTCGCCGTGGCGGTGGTCGCTCCCGCGACCATCGTCGGCGGGTACGTCGGTGCGTGGCTGGTCCGGAGGATGCCGGCGGCCGTCCTCCGGGTGGTGATCGTGACCTTCGGTACGGCGGTCGGGCTGCTGCTGCTCGTCCGGGCGCTCACCTGACCCACCCGCGCGGCTCACGAGGTGTCGCCGGTACGCGCCGCCGGCGGCGCGGTGCGGTGCCCACCGCGCCACCCGCCCGCGGCCCGGACACCCGGATCCCCGCGACCGGGACGCCCGGTCCGACCGGGCGTGCGTCGGTCACGGGGATCCGGTGGGTGGCGGGCACCGGCGTGAGGGTCAGCTCCTGGCGGCGGCCTCCGTGGCGGGCGCCCCGTCGACCTCCGTCTCCGCCCGCGGCGCCGGAGTCACCCGCGGGTCGCCCTCGTCGGCGAAGTAGTCGTCGGGCTGGGTGCCGTCGACGCCCTCGGCAACCTTCGCGGCCCGCAGGATCAGCGTGCCGACCGCGGCGACGAGCAGGTTGAGCGCGACCGCGACCAGTCCGACGTAGATCGTCTTCGGGGTGTCGAGGCCGAACTTCTCCAGCGGGAAGGCGGAGCCGCCGAAGTGGGCGCGTCCGGTGGCCGGGTTCGGGATCTGGTAGAGCATCCACATCCCGAGCCCCATCCCGGCGGCCCAGCCGGCGATCAGGGCGCCCCGGTGGAACCAGCGGGTGTAGAGGCCGAACGCGACGGCCGGAAGCGTCTGCAGGATGATGACGCCCCCGATGAGCTGGAGGTCGATCGAGAACTGCGGGTCGAGGAAGACGATGCAGGCGACCGCACCGATCTTCACGACCAAGGACGTGATCTTGGAGACGTTCGCCTCCTGGGCGGGTGTGGCGTCCCGACGCAGGTACTCCTTGTAGATGTTGCGGGTGAAGAGGTTCGCGGCGGCGATCGACATGATCGCGGCCGGCACCAGGGCCCCGATGCCGACGGCGGCGAACGCCACCCCGGTGAACCAGCTCGGGAACTCCTGCGCGAACAGCAGCGGCACCACGGTGTTGTTGTCGACCGTCCCCTCGGTCGCGCCGGGCAGCGGCGTCACCCCGGCCGCGATCGCCAGGTAGCCGAGCAGGGCGATCAGCCCGAGCAGCAGGCTGTACGCGGGCAGGGCGGACATGTTCCGCTTGATGACGTCCCGGTTGCGGGCCGCCAGGACGCCGGTGAGGCTGTGCGGGTAGAGGAAGAGCGCCAGCGCCGAGCCCAGCGCCAGGGTGATGTACTGCACCTGGTTGTTCTCGGTCAGCAGGATGCCGTCGCCGGCCGACGGGGTGGCGTCGAACTTGGCCTGCGCCGCGTCGAAGATGGCGCCCCAGCCGCCGAGCTTGTACGGCAGGTAGATGACCGCCGCCAGGATCACGATGTAGATCAGCGAGTCCTTGACGAAGGCGATCAGCGCCGGTGCCCGCAGCCCCGACTGGTAGGTGTAGGCGGCCAGAATGGCGAAGGCGACGATGATCGGCAGGTGCCGGGCCAGGGCGCTCTCGCCGGTGACCCCCATCGTCTTCAGCACCGCCTCGATGCCGACCAGTTGCAGCGCGATGTACGGCATCGTCGCGACGATCCCGGTGATGGCGACGAGCAACGCCAGGGTCGGCGAGTCGAACCGCTTGCGGACGAAGTCGGCCGGGGTGACGAAGCCGTGTCGGTGCGACACCGACCAGAGCCGCACCAGCACCAGGAAGACCAGTGGGTAGACGATGACCGTGTACGGCACCGCGAAGAACCCGGCCGCGCCCGCGCCGAACAGCAGCGCCGGCACCGCCACGAAGGTGTACGCGGTGTAGAGGTCACCACCGACCAGGAACCAGGTGATCCAGCCGCCGAAGCTGCGCCCGCCGAGCCCCCACTCGTCGAGGTGCTCCATGTCCTTCGGCGCCCGCCAGCGGGCGGCGACGAATCCCATCACGCTGACCAGCAGGAACAGCAGCGTGAAAATGGTGATCTCAGTGAGGTGGTCCCGCCACACCGCCGCTCACCTCCGCCGCTTCGTCATCTGGTAGACGAGGGTGGTGGTGCCCACCCCGAGGGCGATGAAGGCAAGCTGCAGCCAGTAGAAGACCGGAAAGCCGAACAGCCGGGGCGAGTCGGCGTTGAACAGCGGCGTGACCAGCGGCACCACGATGGGTACCACGAGCAGCCAGTTCCATGGGCTGTGGTCCTTGGCTCGGGCGGTCACCGCCGTGTTCGGTGCCGCCTCCATCTCCGGTTCACTCATGCCGTCTCCTCGCGTCGTCGTCGCGATTTCCCCGTTCTCGCCGCCGCCCGCCCGCTCCTCCCGCTGTCGCGCTCTGTCAGCCAGGAAGCACCACAAATGGACTTATTTGGACAAATAAGCCTATAATCAGCGTATATGGTTCCGGACGGAGTGCGGACCACGGCCGTGACGCCGGAGGCTAGGACAATGCGACCGCGTCATGTGCCCACCCACTGATCGATGCGCCCAACGGCGGATTCCGTGCGCCAGACGGTCGTCAGATGGCGGAAGCCGACAGGACAACACCGCATCTGACAGCAGGACGACGCAGATCCCGACTCGATCGACGGACGCCATCAGGCTTGATCAGCTTCACCGGATTTGCCATCCTGGCGCGGTGCCCCGATTCCTCTCGTACGACGCGACGGAGTTGGCGTACCACGTTCTCGGATCCGGGCCACCGCTGGTCTGCCTGCCCGGCGGGCCGGCCCGGGCGTCGAGCTACCTCGGCGACCTGGGCGGGCTGGGCCAACGGCGTACGCTGATCCGGCTCGACCTCCGGGGCAGCGGCGAGTCGGCCGTCCCGGACGATCCCGCGACGTACCGGTGCGATCGACTGGTGGACGACGTCGAAGCGTTTCGAGAGCACCTCGGGCTGGAGCGGATGGACCTGCTCGCCCACTCCGCCGCCGGGAACCTGGCGGTGCTGTACGCGGCCCGGTTCCCGCAACGGCTGGCCCGACTCGTCCTGGTCACCCCCGGCCTACGCGCGGTCGGACTCGATCCGGTCGGCTTCGCCGAGGCGGTCGCCGCCCGCTCCGGCGAGTGGTGGTACCCGCGGGCGAAGGAGGCGCTGGACGCCTGGGAGGAGGCCGCCGCCCGGAAGGCCGACCCTGCGGAGGTCGCCCCGCTGCGCGTGGCCGCCGCGCCGTTCAGCTACGGCCGGTGGGACGAACGGAGCCGGTCGCACGCCGAGAACGAGCAGTGGGAGCTGGCCGCCGCGGCCCTGACCGGCTTCTACGCCGACTTCACGCCCGACGTCGCCGCCGTCCGCAACGGGCTGGCCACGCTCGACGTCCCGGTGCTGATCCTCGCCGGCGAACTGGACCCCGTCCCGACGCCGGCCGCCGCCGCGCAGCTCGCCGCGTTCTTCCCCCACGCCGAGGTCGTGGTCCAGCCCGGTGCCGCCCACTACCCGTGGATCGACAACCCGATCCGGTTCCGCGAGGCCGTCCTCGCCTTCCTCGGCGACGCCTGAGTCGGGAACAGCGCCGAACCGTTGTCCAGGTGCGGACGGCGGTTCGGCCCGAACCGCCGCCGGAGCCCGGGCGGGCGGTTCGACGGGTGGGCACCCCGGGGTCCCCCGGGTCGCCGGTGACGGACCCCGGTGGGACGGGGCGGAGACGGACACCAGCCCGACGGAGTGGCGTCAGATCCCGGCCAGGTGGGCGGTGTCGTTGACCGACCGCACCGCCATGCCGCCGTCGGGCCAGACGTCCAGCACGGAGAGCCCGGCCGGGTCGAGGTAGAGGCGGTGCAGGAAGGCGTCGCCCGCGGCGAGCGCCTCCCGCAGCGCGATCTTCAGGGGCGAGACGTGTGAGACCACCACCACGGTCTCACCCGGGTACGCCGCGAGCAGGGCGGACATGGCACGGCGGACCCGGACGGCGACCTCGGCGAACGACTCGCCGCCCGGCGGGGCCACCTCGGTGGAGGCGAGCCAGGCATCCATCTCGGCGGGCCACCGTTGGCGTACCTCGGCGAAGGTCCGCCCCTCCCACTCGCCGAAGTCGCACTCGACCAGGTCGGGCTCGGTCGTCACCGGCACGCCGCCGAGCCCGCCCGCCACCACCCCGGCGGTTGCCGTGCACCGCGACAGCGGCGAGCTGACCACGGCCGCGACCGACGGGGCGAGCCCGGCGATCCGGCGGGCCGCCGCGCCCGCCTGGGCCAGGCCACGCTCGGAGAGGGGCACGTCGCCCCGGCCGGAGTACCGGCGCTGCTCGGTGTACACGGTCGCGCCGTGCCGCAGCAACAGCAGCCGGGTCGCGGTCTCGGCCGGACGCGGCTCCCAGGAGGTTCGCGCGGTGGAGCCCTGGGCCGCGACCGTGTGCGCCCGCGCCCGGCCGGTCGCGTCGGCGCTCGTCCCGCCGGTCGCCGCCGCCGCAGGCTCGGGAGCCTTTCCCTCCGCGATGTCCATCGCGGCGTTCGCCAGCGCGTCGGCGTGCCGGTTGCGCTCGCGGGGCACCCAGGTGTACGTCACCGCGTCGAACCTGCGGGCCAGCCCGGCCGCCCGCGCGGCCAGCGGCCGCAGCCCGGCGTGCCGGATCTGCCAGCGCCCGGCCATCTGTTCGACGACCAGTTTGGAGTCCATCCGCACCTCGACCCGGGCCGCGCCCGCCTCGACGGCGGCCTCCAGACCGGCGATCAGGCCGTGGTACTCCGCGACGTTGTTGGTGGCCACGCCGATCGACTCGGAGCGTTCCGCCAGCACCTCACCGGTCTCGGCGTCCCGGAGCACCGCGCCGTAGCCGGCCGGACCGGGGTTGCCCCGTGCCCCGCCGTCGGCCTCCACCACGACCCTACGACCCGACACCGCCACACCCCCGCCCGGTCGGATCGGCAACCACGGTGTTCACAGGCCCGACTCGGCGGTACGCACCAGGATCCGCCGGCACTCCTCGCAGCGCACCACCTCGTCCGGGGCGGCGGCCCTGATCCGGGCCCGGTCCGCCCCGGCCAGCTCCAGGCGGCAGCCGCCGCACCGGCCGGCGGTGATCAGCGCCGCGCCCAGGCCGCCGGACGCCTCCCGGATGCGGTCGTAGAGCGCCACCAGGTCGGCCGGCAGGTCGGCGACGAGCGGCTGCCGGGCCCGGGTCTTGAACTCCTCCTCCTTGGCGATCTCGGCCAGCGCCCGCTCCCGGCGCTCCTCGGCCTCGGCGCGCCGCCGCCGCGCGGCGGCGAGTCGCTCCTGGACCTCGTCCAGGACGCCCTGCGCGGCCTCCCGCTGCTCCATCAGCTCCAGCTGGGCGTCCTCCAGCTCGTTCTGCCGCCGGTTGAGCGAGACCAGCTCGTGCTGCAACGCCTCCAGCTCCCGGGCCGGGCCGGTGCCCATGGTCAGCCGCGCCTCGTCCCGCTCCTTGCGGAGGCGGACCTGCTCGACGTCCCGCTCCAGCCGCCTGATGTCGCGGTCCAGGTCGTCGACGGTGACCTGGGCCCGGACCCGCTCATCCTCCAGCTCGGCGATCTCGCGCGTCAGTGACTCCAGCTCGGCGTGCTCCGGCAGGGTACGACGCCGGTGCGCGAGCTGGGCGAGCCCGGTGTCGATCGCCTGCAGGTCGAGCAGGCGGCGCTGGTCCTTCGGGTCGGCCTTCATCGGCGGGGCTCCTTGTCCACGGCGTGGGCGGGGGACGGCACGTGCAGGGTCCACGGATCGGTGTCCAGGTCGGAGACGGTGGCCTCGACGGGCAGCGCGGTGCGCAGGAACTCGGCGACGTCGTCCAGCCAGGGACGCTCGGTCGCCCAGTGCGCCGCGTCCAGCAGCGCCGGACCGTCCTCGGCGACGTACTCGCTGGCCGGATGGTGGCGCAGGTCGGCGGTGAGGAACGCGTCGGCCCCGGCCCGTCGGGCGTCCTCCAGGAACGAGTCGCCCGACCCACCGCTGACCGCCACCGTCCGGATCACCCGGGCGGGGTCGCCGGCCGCGCGTACCCCCCAGGCGGTCGGCGGCAGGACCCGGGCGGCGTGCGCGGTCAGTTCGGCCAGGGTCATCGGCGCCGGCAGCCGTCCGACCCGCCCGATCCCCCGGCCCGCTCCGGCGGCGGGGCTGTCCGGGGCGGCCGGACGCAGCGGGCGCAGTCCGGTGAGCCCGAGCCGGGCCGCCAGGGCGTCCGAGACCCCCGGGTCGGCGACGTCGGCGTTGGTGTGCGCGACGTAGAGGGCGACGTCGTGACGGATCAGCCGGTGCACGATCCGTCCCTTGTACGTCGTCGCCGCCACCGACGACACGCCCCGCAGCAGCAGCGGGTGGTGCGCGACGATCAGGTCGGCGTCGCGGTCGAGCGCCTCGGCGACGGTCTCCGGAACCACGTCGACCACGCAGTGGATCCGGCGTACCGCGGCGGTGGGCTCACCGACCACCAGACCCACCCGGTCCCAACCCTCGGCCCAGGCCGGCGGATAGCGCCCGTCCAGGGCCGCGACGACGTCGGCCACACTGACAGTCGGAGATCCGGATGCCCCCACGGCGGCTCAGCTTACCCGCGGCCGGGAACGGCCGCCGCGACCGCGTGTGACGACGCGCCACCACGGGCCGGAAGCCGCCCCCCTGCGGCCGCCGCCGGGGGGCGGGCGGCGCCGCCGACCCGGCGGCGCCGACCCACCGCCCGGCGGCTCAACCGAGCTGGTCGCTGACCGACGTTCGGCTGCGCAGCGCCGCCACCGCCATGTCCCACGGGAAGCGGTCCAGGTGTCGCTCTCCCGTCCCCGGGGCGTGCAGCGGAAAGACGTGGTCGCCGAAGAGCACCGTGACGTCCCACTCCCGCAGCCGCGAGATGCTGGCGAGAAACGCCGGGTGGGCGGCCATCGCCGCGTTGGTGAAGGGCATCGCCACGATCGGCAGCCCCTTGCCCAACCCCTCCACGAGGAGGCCGAGGGCGAGCGTGTCGGCGATTCCCGCGGCCCACTTGTTGATGGTGTTCACCGTCGCCGGGGAGACGATCATCGCGTCGGCGCTCGGCAGCACGTCCGGGTCGCCGGGATTCTTGTACGTCGACCGGACCGGATGGCCCGTCTGCCTGGTCAGCGCCGGCACGTCGGCGAACTTCGTCCCGTCCGGGGTCAGCACCACGCAGACGTCCCAGCCGTCGCGCTGCGCCCCGGACACCAGCCGTCCGACGTGCCGGGTCGCCGGCGTCCCGCAGGCGATGACGTACAGGACCCGGGACCCGATCGACTTCACCGTCACCGGACACACCTCCGCCGCACGGTCAGACTCCTACACCCATCTGCTCAGCCAACTCCGCGATCGGCGCGGGCGGCGTACCCCGTGTGCGACGCAGCACGTTCGACATCACCTCGTGGGCGATCGGCCGGCACCGGATCTCGGAGGGGGCGAGCCGGTCCCCCTCGACCAGCGCCTCGCCCGCCCTGTCCAGCGCGCCGATCTGGGCGAACCCCCGGGCCAGGTCCAGCATGTGGTGCGCACGCCGCTCCGGCACCAGCGCGTTGAACCCCTCCCGTCCCACGATGTCGCGCTCGTGGGTCTGCACCGCGTACCGGCCCTCGCCGAGCTCCACCGCCGCCGCCGCCCGGTGCAGCTCCAGGTTGGTCGGCCCGAAGCAGGTCCAGTAGCAGTTGTCGTCGCGGCCGAGCCGGCGCGCCGCCTCCGCCGCCTCGTTGACCAGGTCCCGGACGGTCTTGTTGTCGCCCATCCGGGCCGCCGCCATCGCCCCCTGCAACAGCAGCATCCCGTACACCGAGAGCCGGTCGTCGCTGGCGTCGTTCCCACCCCCCGGGGCGATCCGGTTGGCGAAGCTGACGTTGACCTCCAGTGCCGCCCGCGCCCGGCCCAGCGCCAGCAGCGCGTTGCCGACCCGGTACGTCGCCACTCCGGCGAGCAGCGGATCCTCCGCCCGCTGGGCCACCGCCATGGCCCGGTCGGCGGCGAGCCAGGCCAGCTCGTACTCGCCGAGCTTGCGCAGCGCCGAGGAGGCGATCTGGTACACCTGCCCGAGCAGGTGGGCGGCGCGCCGGGCCAGGTCGCCGCTGGCCGTGCTGTCCAGGGCCTGCGCGTCCCGCAGGAGTTTCGGCAGCGCCCGGGTCAGCACCCCGTAGCGGGCGTACTGGTAGGTCAGCCAGGCGTGGTTGACCGACTTCTCCAGCTCGGCCATCGACGGCGGCTCGGGCGTGACGGCGAAGAACGACGTCATGGAGTCGTAGCGCTCCAGCGCCGAGCGGATCTCCTCGACCTCGACGTCGTCGATGCAGGTGAGGGCGTCGGTCCGGCGCTCCGGCGCCTTGCCGAGCAGGATCTGGACGTCGAGTTGGAGCACGTCCGCGATCTCGTACAGAACGGAGAACTTGTCGAGCCGGCGTACCCCCCTCTCGATCTTGTCGACCCAGCTCTTCGACTTTCCGAGCCGGTCGGCGAAGACCTGCTGCGACATCTTGCGGCGAGTACGCCAGTAGGCGACGCGCCGGCCGATCGGCAGTTCGTCCATGTCCCGCCCCTTCCTCCTCTGGGACCGTCCCCTCCGGACGTCCGGCTGAAACGTGGCTGCTCCCGCCCGATGCGGGTCGCACAGCATGTACGTCACGCCGTGCCGGGCCGCTCGTAGCTTTCGATATGACGCGCGGCGGTTTGCCCGAAGAAACGACCGCACCAGATGCCAGTGACGGGTTTCGACCCCCCAACGCTGGCCGAGATCGCTGAATTAGGGGGTTCCCAGCAATGTTGGGGAGAGTTCGTCCGTCCGCGGTGCGCCTCAGCCAGGTCGATCGGATCCGGCTGCGCCGCATCGCGGTCCGCTACGCCAGCCACGGATGGACCGTCACGCCCGGTGCCTGCCTGGCCCGACACCGGTTCGTCTGTGGCCGGGCCGGCTGCCCGACGACCGGCTGTCATCCGGCGTTGGAGCACTGGGAGGAGCTGGCCAGCTCGGATCCCGCCCGGGTGGCGAGTTGGTGGCGCCTACGTCCACACTCGATCTTGCTCGCCACCGGGCGGTCCTTCGACGTCCTTGAGGTCCCCGCCTACCTGGGCCGGTACGCCCTCGACGAGGTCCGGCCCCGACTCGGCCGCCACCTCGCCGAACGGGTCCGTGGTCCGGTCGCGGCCACCCCGACCGGGCGATGGATGATCCTGGTCGGTCCCGGCGAGACGCTGCGGCCGGAACTCGACGAGTCGCTGTACGTCATCCGGCACGGTGCCGGCTCGTGGATTCCGGCGCCGCCGACCCGGCTGCCGGAGGGACCGGTCCGGTGGGTGCGCTCGCCCGAGGAGACCCGCTGGCGGCTGCCGGACCCGCGGCATGTCCAGGAAGTCCTGTTGGAGGCCCTGGACGCGGCCACCCCGACGTTCCCGGCCCCGCTGTCGTCCTCCCGCCTGCCGGCACCCCGCCGCGGCTGCTGACCGCCACCCGCACCGGGTGCGGGACCCGGCCCTCTGGCGCGGCCGCGGACGCGGGGACGGTTCACGCCGTACGGGCACGGCCGCGCCGTCTGGGGCGCCGTGCCCGCTTCGCCGCCCGTGCGGCGGGAGCAGGAGAAGCCGGGGAAGCGTGAGACCAGCCGGGACCGGGTACTCCCGCTCCGGACTGGTTGACGCCTGAGGAAGGGGCCCTCGCCATGCTCAGCAAAGAGGATCAGCGCCGCTTCGACGAGATCATGCACCATCTTCGCGTAACCGATCCGGAGTTCGTCGCCCGTCTCGGCGACGGGGCCAGGCTACGCCGGGCCCGGCTGATGCTCGTGTTGACCTTCGTACTCTGGGCGGCCGTACCGGCCCTGGTCGTCGTCGGCGGTTGGCTGGCCACGGCGATCGCCCCGGCGGTCCTGGTCGCCGCCACCCTCATGATGTGGCAGGCCCGTCGGCACCGGTGGTGACCGCCCCGGGCGTGCGGGGGCCGGACCGGTCGGTGACCGTACCGAACCGGGCGTAGGCCCGGCCGAGCCGCTCGATCAGGCGCTGCCCGCCGATCGCGGCGTCCGGTGCCCCGAGCTGCCGCAACACCAGGTCAGGCTCTGTCGCCAGCACCGGTGCGCGGGACGGCAGCGGGACCGGGGAGAGCCAGAACCGGTCGGCCACCTCCGCCAACGGCGTGGCGGGCAGGTCGGCCAGGGCCGGTCCGGCACCGACCGGCGGCGAGCCGGACGCGGTGTCGTCCGGGTGGCCGTCCGACCCGGGGTCGGCACCGGCCGGGCCGGCGTGGCGACGACGCCGGGCCGGCGGCCCGCCCCCGTGGGCGGGCACGGTCCGCGCCGCGCCGTCGCCGCCCCGGTCGCCGGCCTCACCGCCACCGTCCCCGACGGGCCCGACCGCGCGCCCGTCGGTCTCGCCGTCACCGCCGGCACCGTCCGCGTCGCCCGACCCGGCGGCACGCAACGTCCGAAGGCGGGCCAGCAGAGCCGCCCGGGCGCGGCCCCGCCAGTGCAACAGGCGGAAGGGATCCGCGTCGAACGCCTCGGCCAGCAGGTAGAAGGCGGCGGCGATGTGCTTGCACGGGACGGCGGCGTCGGGGCAGTCGCACCGCTGTTCGAGTTCGTCGACTCCGCCGGGAAACAGCGGCGCCCCCGCCTCGGCGAACAGCCGTTCCAACTCCGGCGGTACGTCCCCGGCGAGCAGCCGGGCGCTGAACAGCGCCTGCGCGGCGAGCAACGACTCGACGCGGGCCCAGACCCGCTCCTCGAAGGGCTCCAGCCGGATCGACACCTGGTACGGCTCCGGCCGGGAACCCTGGACGACGGCGGTCACCTCACCGGGTGTCACCTCCAGCGAGAGAACCTGCCCCGCCCGGGCGTACGACCGGCCCCGGGCGAGCCGGCTGCCGAGCGCGAACGACTCGAGGACGTCGAGGAACCGACGTGACCACCAGGACCGTCCGATCGCGCCCCGGGTGCTGCGGGCGCGCAGCCCGCCCGGGACCCGGCGGGGCGGGGCGTAGTCGGCGAAGTTGGTCCAGCCCTTCCGCACGGTCACGTCCGTGCCCTCCGCCGCCGCGGGCGACCCACCGTCCACAGCCGCCTCACTCCACCACCGCCCCGGACTCCAGGGCGAAGAGCCGGCGCAGCTCCGACGTCGACAGCTCGGTGAGCCACCGCTCCCCGCTGCCGACGATCCTCGCCGCCAGACCCCGCTTCTCCGCGATCATCGCCGAGACCTTCTCCTCCACCGTGCCGGCGCAGACGAACGTGCGGACCTGCACGGCGCGACGCTGGCCGATCCGGAACGCACGGTCGGTCGCCTGGTCCTCCACCGCCGGGTTCCACCACCGGTCGACGTGGACGACGTGGTTGGCGGCGGTCAGGGTCAGCCCGGTGCCGCCGGCCCGCAGCGAGAGGACGAACAGACTCGGTCCGTCGTCGTGCTGGAAGCGCGCCACCATGGCGTCCCGCTCCGCCCTGCCGACCCCGCCGTGCAGGAAGAGGACCTCGCGGCCGAACCGGGCCGACAGGTGGGCGCGGAGCATCCCGCCGAACCCGGCGTACTGGCTGAACAGCAACGCCTTCTCGCCGGCGGCGAGGATCTCCTCGACGATCTCCTCCAACCGGGCCAGCTTGCCGGAGCGTCCGGGCAGTGCGGAGCCGTCCCGGAGCAGCAGCGCCGGGTGGTTGCAGACCTGCTTGAGCTTGGTCATGGTGGCGAGCACCAGCCCGCGGCGCTCGACTCCCTCGCTGGACTCGATCCTCGCCATCATGTCGTCCAGCACGGCCTGGTAGATCGACGCCTGTTCCCGGGTGAGGTTGCAGAGCACCTCCATCTCCACCTTCTCCGGCAGATCCGCGATGACCGACCGGTCGGTCTTCAGCCGCCGGAGCACGAACGGGCCGGTGATCCGGCGCAGCCGTGCCGCCGCCTCGTCGTCGCCGTGCCGTTCGATCGGTTCGGCGTACCGCCGCCTGAAGGCGGCGGCGCCGCCGAGCAGGCCCGGGTTCGCGAACTCCATGATCGACCACAGGTCGGCCAGACGGTTCTCCACCGGTGTACCGGTGACCGCCACCCGGTGTCGCGCCGGCAGCGACCGGATCGCGGCGGCCTGCCGGGTCGCGGCGTTCTTGATCGCCTGCGCCTCGTCCACCACGATCCGGTGCCAGTCGATCCCGGCCAGCGCCGCGGCGTCCCGGGCCGCCAGCGCGTACGTGGTGAGCACCAGGTCCGCCTGGCGCACCGCCGCGGCGAACCGCTCCCCGCGGGCCCGCTCGGCACCGTGGTGGACGTGTACCCGCAGGTGGGGGGTGAACCGGGCCGCCTCGCGCCGCCAGTTGCCGACCAGGGACATCGGGCAGACCAGCAGGGTCGGCCCGGCCTCCGGCGGATCCTGCGCGAACAGCGCGAGCAACTGGACGGTCTTGCCCAACCCCATGTCGTCGGCGAGGATGCCGCCGAGCCCGAGCGACTCGAGGAAGGTCAGCCAGGCCAGACCCCGCCGCTGGTACGGCCGGAGGGTGCCCCGGAAGCCGGGCGGAGGGTCCCGGTCGGCGAGGTGCCGCTCGACCTGCCCGGCGAGCAGGTCGCCGAGCGGGCCGTCCGCCTCGACCGCCACCACCGGCAGCGCCTCCGGCTGCTCCGGGCTCTCCAGGCCGATCCGGAGCAGGTCGCCGACGGTCAGCTCGCCGCGGGTCCGCAGCAGCCGCAACCCGGCGGCGAGGCGTCCGGGGTCCAGCTCGACCCACTGGCCGCGCCACCGCACCAACGGGGTCTTGAGCCGGGCCAACGCCTCGAGTTCGGCGGCGGACAGCGGCTGGTCCCCGATCGCCAGTTCCCACCGGTAGTCGACCAGCGCCGCCATTCCCAGCGCGCCACGCCCGCCGACCGTGCCGGGGGCGGTCCGGGTGGTGGCGCGCAGCCGGGCACCGAGCCGGGCGCCGGGACGCTGCCACCACGCGGGCAGCAGGACGCCGAAGCCGGCCGCGTGCAACACGGGGGCGCCGTCCCGGAGGAAGCGGTGGGCACCCTCGGTGTCCAGATCCATCCCCGTCGGCGTGGCGGTGCGCAGCGCCTCCTCCAGCTCCGGCCAGAGCCGGCTGGCCCGGCCGAGCTCCGCCAGGAGCGTCTCCTGCGGGGCGGCCAGGTGCCGGGCGAGCGCCCGCAGGTCGGCCCGGGACGCCCAGATCCGGTCCGCACCGACGACCAGACTCGGCTCGTCGGCCGCCTGCAACGCGAACTCGAGCCGCCAGCGCCCGTCGGCCGTCGGCGGCATCCCGCCGGTCTCGGCCGCCGTCCCGGCGGCGCCCGCGGCACCCGGCGGCGGGCTGGTCGTCCCGGTACCGCCGGAGTGGGCGGCGACGAGCCCGGCCGGATCGTCGTCGGGGGGTGCGGGCGGCTCCACCAGCCGGAAACAGGCGCGGACCGGACCGCCGGCGGCATCCCGTTGCCAGGTCCGCAGCCGCGCGTCGAGCCCGTCGAGGGCGGCCGGCGACGCGGTGAAGTCGCGCCGCCGGCCGGTCAGCGCCCGCAGCCAGGCCCGGACGGTGGCGTCCACGCCACCGGCCCGGTCGGCACCGGTGAGGCGTACGCCCGCCAGGGCGCTGCGCGCGGCGGCGTCGGTGAGCGTGTCGAGCACGTCGGCGACGACCGTCGCCGACGTCTGCTCCGTCCCGTCTCCGTCCGTCGCCTCGGGCGGGGGCGCCACGGCGCGGGACGGGGCGCCACCCCGGGTCGCGGTGTCGCGGCCGGAGGCACGGGACGGCGCGGCCCGCCGGGAGCGCGGGACCGGCCGCGCGCAGCGGGCCGCCGGAGGCAGGGCCAGGGCCAGGTCCCGGGCCCAGGCGGCGTCCGTGCCGGTCAGCAGCGGACGCCACACCGCCTCGGCCGGCTCCCCGGTGGCCCCGTCGACGCCGGCGTCGACCCCGGGGCGGCGCCCGGTCGCCGGACCGTCGGCGGGAACCGACACCCGTCGGATTCCGGGCAGGGTCCGCCCTCGGCGCACCAGGTCGACGGCGAACTCGGCCAGCCGCGCCAGATGACGGACCGAGGCCCCGGGCACCGGGGCGGGGCCGTACCGCTCCTGGCCGCCGAGGGCCAGCAGGACGGCGAGGGCGTCGTCGGCGTCGTACTCCAGGGTCGGTACCCACCACTCGGCCAGGCCGACCGGGCCGTCGGCTGGTTCGACCGGCTCGGTGCGGACCAGTTCGGGCGAGTCGGTGGGCGCACCCGCCCGCGTCGGCAGGGCGAGCAGGGCGGTGCCGGTCACCGCTGTGGCGGCACACTCGCCGAGAGCGTCGGCCAGCCCTGGGTGGCCGACGGCGAACGGATGCGGCCGGGCCCGAGCCGGGCGACCACGCCGACGGGGTGGACGGGGCGGCAGGGTGGAGTCCTCGGCCCACAGCGCGAGGCGGCCGCCGGTCCGCCACACACCGTGCACGACCTGCACCGACGTCCCCCTCTTCGGTCCCGGCTACCGGCGGTCCCTTTCTAGCACCCCGCCGGGGTACGGCCCTTTCGCCCGCACCTGCTCGCCGCAGGTGTCCGGGGTGACGGACCCGTCCGGTCAGTCGCGAATCAAACACTTTCGCCCCACCAGCCCCACCACCGGACACGATGGATGAATGTGGATTCATCGAGCTCTGGGGCCGAGGTGGTGATCATGGAGCTTCCCGGCGCGCAGCGTGCCACCCCGGGGCGCTACCTCCTCCGCGGGCTGCTGCGCTGCGGGCCCTGCGACGAGCTGCTCGTCCCCTCCTTCTCGTCGCACGGCCACCGCTACTACGGCTGCCCGCAGCGGCGCTGCCCCCGCCCCTGGGTGCCGGCCGAGCGGACCGAGCAGGTGGTCTGGGCCCGGGTGGCGGCGCGACTCGGCGTGACGGCACGGGACACGCCCGTCGAGCAACGGCCGACCCTGCTGAGGGCCGTGCTCGCGGAGGTCCGGGTCGGGCCGCGGGTCGCGGATCTCGAGTACCGATGGCGGTGAGGCCGGCCGCGGCGGGCGGCGGGCCCGGATCGGCCGCCGGGCCCGCGAGCCCGGCGGATCCGCTGCGCCGCCACGCCGGGGGCGGCAGGATGGTTCCCATGGGGGCCACCACGGAGATCCCGCTGGTCGGCGGCACCGCCGACGGGGACACGGTGATCGTCGACCTGGACATGCACGGCCGGCCGCCGCTCACCCACCACCACCTGGTGGACGGCGGACTGGCCGGCGCGGACATCTACGAGTTGGAGTCGGGATCGGACGAGGGACCGCCCTGGGTCTACCGGTGGCGGGGTACCGCCTCGTGACCGCACCGCCCGGCGACGCTACCTGCGGCGGACCAGTCGGGCCGTGGCGACGCCACCGAGGGCCAGCGCCCCGAGGAGCACCGCCCAGATGACCGTGGTGTTCAGGCCGGTGCCGAACTCCGCGTTGGCACGGGCGGCGGCGACCAGGCCGTCGTCCTGGGGCACCGGAAGAGCGACCGGCGGCAGCTCCGCGTACCGCACCAGACCGGTGCTCTCCAGCAGGTTCATGTGGCCCATGACGTACCCGTTGGCCTGCTCCGCGAGCTTGCGCACGATCTCGTTGCGGGTCCCGGCACGGACCGCGCCGATCACCGGAAAGATGGCCCCGTGCGCCGCGCGCAGCCGGTCGACGAAGATCCGGTCAAACCGGGCGCCGGAGGCGTTCTTCATCTCGTCGAGCCAACCCTTCTGCTGGGCGTTCGGCTCGGTGGGGAGCTGGACCCCCAGCTTGTTGGCTGCCTCGACGACCAGCTGGTCCAGCTCGTAGTGCTGGGCCGCGATCTCAGCGCCGACCTTGCGCACCTCGGCGCGGCTGCCCTTCTCGGCCGCCATCTGCCCGGCGGGCATCTCCCACAGGCCGGCGAGCCGTATGCTGTTGAGCAGCGCCATGTCGGAGGCTCCGAGCTGGGTCGGCCCGGACGGTGCAGCCAGTCCCGCGGCGGGCAGCAGGAGCAGCCCAGCGACGAGACCAGCCAGGACGGCGGCCATTCGACGCGTTGCCATTCCCACAGATCGGGCCGTGGCCACGTTCTCATCCTCCCGGGTGACACTGAACGGTGACGAACTCGGCCAGAACCGTATGCCACCGTCGGTGTCTGCGGACCCGAGGACAGAAAAGCTTGAACGGCACTTAACGGAAACCTATATCGCCGTGCGGCGGGCGGCCCGGGTGCGCGAGGGCTAGAGCTCGAACAGGTCCTTGATGGCGTCGTTGATGCGGGCCATGCTCGCCCCGGTCGCCATCCCCACCCGCTCCGCACCCGCCTCGACGGGGATGCGACGCAGCCGGTTCACCACCACGACCCCGGCCACCGGATCCGTTTCGGCCAGCGGCACCACGAACGGCGGCAGCTCGTCGCTGCTCCCCCGTTGCCGGACGATCGGCGCGCAGTACGGAGACCCCGAGGGCCGCATGTTGTGGGCGCCCCCGGACAGGACGATGACCCGGTAGCGAGACGGCTGACCCGGTTCGCCGAGGGTCCAGATCTCTCCGCGGTTCACGTGGCGTACGCCAGGTCGGTCCAGTCGGCGTCGAGCGTGTCGGCGTACCGGTCGAAGGCGTCCAGCTCGCTCCGGATCTCCGGGTGGGCCGCCAGCCACTCCTCGTGTGCGCGGTGGCCCGCACACACGACATCCCCACGCCTCGCAGGGTCGGTCCGGCCCGACAGGGACAGCCCGTCAGCCCGGTCAACCTCACCCGCCGTGTCGGGGGTGTCTGGGTCGAGGCTGAAGCTCTCTGCCATACCAGGCATGGTACGCGGGCGTCTCGGGCGGGCGGGTCCACGCCGTACCGGGTGGGGGCCGAGGGCGTCCATCGGGATGGCGGGTGAACGGGTGGAGCGGTGTGCCCCGGCGCCACCCGGAGCGCGCCGGGGCTCCGCCGTTTCCGGGTTCAGACGGCCCGCCACCGGTTCCGGGGATCGGTCGCCGTCGACGTGCAGACCATCAGTTTTCCGGTGGACGTGCGGCCGAGCGCGCCCGCCGGCTTGCAGAACGCCCCAGGGTGCACACCCTGCTGGACGGCGGGGGTTGTGGGCTTCTTCGTGGTCGGCTTCGGCTTCGCCGTGGTCGGCCTCGGCTTCGCCGCCGTCGACTTCTGTTTCGCCGTCGTCGGCCTCGGCGTGGGTTTCGAGGTCGGCTTAGCCGTCGTCGGCTGCGGGGTCGGCCCCTCCCGTTGTCCGGGTCGGGACAGGGGTCGAGCTGGTCGGCACGGAGGTCGTGGCGGAATCGTCGAACCTGTCGGCCGTGCTGCTGGCCGGTGTCGGGGACTCGACGGCGTCGGTACCACCGCGGTCGGTTCCGGCGGCACGGCTGCTCGACGTCGGCGTGCCGTCGTCCCCACCGAACGCGCCGATGACCGCGGTGCCGCCACAGCAGAGGAGCACGAACGCGATCACACCGCCGACAACGGCGGCGACGGCGTTGTTCTTCTTGTTCTTGGCCACCGGCGGAGTGTCGTCAACCCGTGTCGATCACCGGTAGTGTGTGTTCGGATCGTCGTAACTGGCCGGACAGCCGACGGGCGCCCGCGTCGGTGCGCCGGTTCCACCGGTTGTCCGATTGATCTCGGCGGCAACCCGTGACACGTCGGCCGGGGCGTTCGCACCGACGAAGGGCTGACCACACGCCACGCCTGATCACACGCCACGCTTCGGCCACCCGGGCAGTGGGGTGGCGTCGAGGCTCACCCGAGGAGCACGGCGGCGACGTCCCACATGCTGGCGACCACCGCATCCGCCCCGGCCGCCCGTGCCGGTGGTACGTCGTGGGCGCGGCAGGGTTCGAACCTGCGACCCCTCGCTTGTAAGGCGAGTGCTCTCCCGCTGAGCTACGCGCCCGGAAACACCCGTACGGACCACCGGCGCGGCTAGCTTACCCTGCTGTGGTGGTCCGCTGTCCCAAGGAGTTGATCAGGTCGGCCAGCCGGCCGGTGCCCTAGCCCAGCGCGGCGGCCAACGCCTTGCGCCAGCCCTCCTGGTCACGTCGCTCGCCGGGCTGGTTCATCTCGGCGAACCGGACGATGCCGGCCTTGTCAATGACGAAGGTGCCGCGGTTGGCGACGCCGGTGTTCTCGTCGAAGACACCGTAGGCCCGGGCGACCGCCCCGTGCGGCCAGAAGTCGGCCAGGAGCGGGAACTGGAAGCCCTCCCGCTCGGCCCACACCTTGTGCGCGAAGACCGAGTCGACGCTGACCGTCAGCACCTGCACGTCGTCGTTCTGGTACGCGTCGAGGTTGTCCCGCACCTCGGTCAGCTCCCCCTGGCAGAGCCCGGTGAAGGCCAGCGGGTAGAAGACGAGCAGGACGACACGTCGACCCCGGAAGTCGGCGAGCCGGACCTCCTGGTTGTTCTGGTCCTTCAACACGAAGTCAGGCGCCTCGGCGCCCACCTCGATCGGCACTGTCCGCCTCCTTCCGGCCGCAGCCCACCGGCTGCCAGTCGTGGCCCAGCGTATTGATCATATATGAAGGCCGTGATGTGGCCGCACCGCGGCGTACCGCCTCCCCAGGAGCCGTCACCGGCACGACCGGTGGGGAGGACGGCACTCTACCCGTGAACGGCGCTACTTCTTGGACTTGCCGCCGCGGCGGAGGACCAGTCGCGCGGCGCTCCAGTCCCGACCGGCGTTGACCGTCGACGTCTGCTGCAGGCCAGCCGTGGGGGCCGACTCGCTGATCTCGCTCGGTTCGACGTGGCCCTCCCGACCGGCCTTCGGGGTCAGCAGCCACACCACCCCGTTGTCGGCCAGCGGACCGAGGGCGTCGGTGAGCAGCTCGAACAGGTCGCCGTCGCCGTCCCGGTACCAGAGCAGCACGGCGTCGACGACCTCGTCGGTGTCCTCGTCCACCAGCTCCCCGCAGCGATCGGTCAGGGCGTCGCGGAGGTCGTGGTCGACGTCGTCGTCGTAACCCATCTCCATGACGACCATCCCCGGCTCGATGCCGAACCGGTCCGCCAGACTCCGTACACCGTCGGCGGCCTGACCAGCGGTCGCGCTCACTGTCACGTGCCTCCTCATCTGCCTGCCACGGCATCCTCGCGACGCCGATGACGCAAAGTCCACACAGTTGTCCGGCCGCGCGCAAGTGGCGCACCGGGTCGAAGGGAATTTACCGTGCCAGCAGCGTGCGGGCACCCTGGGTAATGGCTTCCTCGGAGACGAGGACCCGTCGGGCTGCCGGACCTAACGGGATGAAAGTGTCGATAGCGGCGATCCTGCGAGCAGATCCCACAAATCCGGCATCCACCAGTGCCGCCACCACCCCCTCCCCGACCCCGCCGGACCGGCGCGTCTCGTCCACCACCAGCACCCGGCCGGTCGCCGAGGCCTCCCGGATGATGTCCGCCACAGGCAGCGGCGCCAGCCACCGCAGGTCCAGCACCCGGGTACCGATCCCCTCCTTGGCGAGCGTCGCGGCGGCCCGCAGCGACATCCGAACACCGTTACCGAACGTGATGATGGTGACGTCCTCGGCCGAGCCGACCCCGTACACCCGGGCGCGGCCGATCGGCACGTGGCTGGCCGACCAGCCACCCGGCCCGACGTACGGCGCGAGCCACTCGCCGTCGCCCTCGACGTACAGGTCGCGGGTGTGGTAGAGGGCGATCGGCTCCAGGAAGACACAGACGCTGCCGTCGACGACGGCGCTGGCCAGGCACGAGCGGAGCATCGGCGCCGCGTCGTCGGGCCGGGCCGGCACCGCGATCACCAGCCCGGGGATGTCCCGCAGCACCGCCAGGGAGTTGTCGTTGTGGAAGTGGCCGCCGAAGCCCTCCTGGTACGCCAGCCCGGGGATCCGCACCACCATCGGGTTGCGGTAGGCGCCCCGGGAGAAGAACTGCATCGTGGCCGCCTCGCCCCGCAGCTGGTCCTCGGCGTTGTGCAGGTACGCCAGGTACTGGATCTCCGGCACCGGCAGCATCCCGCCGAGCCCGGCGCCCAGGCCGAGGCCGAGGATCGAGGTCTCGTCCAGCAGCGTGTCGAAGACCCGGGTGGCGCCGAACCGCTCCCGCAGCCCCTTGGTCACCCCGTACACCCCGCCCTTGACCGCCACGTCCTCGCCGAAGATCGTCATCTGGGGGTACTCGACCAGCCCGTCGGCGAGTGCGGCGTTGATCGTCTGGGCGAGGGTGAGCGGCCCGGCGTCTTCGGGCAGCCTGCCGTCGAAGGCGGCGGCGCGGGCGGCCGCCCCCGGACCGGCGGCCCGGTTGGCGGCCTCGGTGATGGCCCGGGCGACCCGGACCGGGCGCCGGGGGGCGAGCGGCGCGACGATGTCGGCGGCGCTGTCCAGCTTCGGCTCGCCGATCACCTCCTCGGCGACCTTGCGGACCTGCCAGCCGATCTCGTCGTACCGGGCGATCACCTCCTCCGGGGTGGCCAGTCCCGCCTCGACGAGCAGCCGGGCGGTCGCCACCACCGGGTCGCGTGCGAGGTCCCGGGCGATCTCCGCGGAGGTCCGGTACGCCACCTCGGCGTCGGCGCCGGCGTGCCCCATCAGCCGTACGGTGGACAGGTGCAGCACGGCGGGTCGACGGTGCCGGCGCACCCACGCCGCCGCCTCGACCGCCACGTCGTACGTCTCGACCACGTCGCACCCGTCGGCGGCGAAGTAGCGGATTCCCGGCTTGGCGCGCAGCGTGTTCGCCACCCAGCCCTCCGGTGACCGGACGCTGATCCCCAGGCCGTTGTCCTCGCAGACGAAGAGCACCGGGATCCGCAGTCCGCTGTGGTCGCACCAGCCGGCGGTGTTGAACGCGGCCACCGCCGTGGCGTGGTTCACCGACGCGTCCCCGAACGAACAGATCACGATCGCGTCCACCGGCCACGGCGACCCGGTGTCGGCGCGCGACCGGGCCAGCCCGACCGCGGGACGGCGTGCGCCCGGCGTCCGGGCGTCGGAGCGGCGGCGCTGCCGCTCGATGGCGAAGCCGAGCCCCACCGCGCGGGGCAGGTGCGAGCCGATGGTCGAGGTGGTCGGCACGATCGCGAGCGCCGAGTTGCCGAAGACCTTGTGCCGGCCGCCCGCCACCGGTTCGTCGGCGGAGGCCACCACGCCGCGCAGCACGTCCCGGGCGGCGCTCAGCAGCGCGTCGGAGGCTCCCTCCGGGTCACCCACACCGGTGGTCGGGTGCGGTCCGGTCGCGCCGGCGCCGTCCTGCCCGCTCAGCGCCTGGGCGACCCGTTCGGCGATCCCGACCTGGTGGCTGAGACGCCCGCCGTCCGGCCCGCCACCGGCCCCCGGTGCGGCCGCCTGGGCGGCACGCGCGCAGTAGAACCCGCCGGAACGGTAGTGCAACAGTGCCGGGTCGGTCGGCCGGACGGCGAGCGCCACCGCGGCGTTCCCCTCGTGCCCGGCCGAGCCGATCGTGTAGTACCCCTCCCCGAAACTGCGCAGCCACCGCGCGGCGAGATCCAGGTGCCGGCTGACCAGTTGGGCGTCGAACAGCGCCTGCGCCCGCTCACCGTCGAGGGTGCCACCGTCGCGCACCGGTTCCTCCGGCGCGCGACGGACGGTCGACGCCGTGAGGGCGCCGACCGCCTCCCGGAACCGTTCGTCGAGATCTTGGGGGGTGGTCACGACGCACAGCATTACCGACCACGGCCACCCCTGACCACTCAGACACGGCCCTGACCAGAGGTCACCTCCACAGTGGCGTCCGTGGGGTGACCGTGCCGGCGGGGCTACTCGCGCCAGCCGACCAACTCGATGCCCTTGGCCAGTTCCACGCGCAGTCCGAAGGCGATCTCCTGACTCGCCCCTGGCGGCAGCTCCAGCCGCCAGATCAGCTCGCCCAGCGCGGCCCGCTCGTCCGGTGCCGGGTCGAGACGCAGCTCCCGTACGGTGATCCCCTCGCCACGCGAGACGGGTAGCTGGTCCAGCACGGTGACCCGGGCCGGCCGCGGGGTGTGGTTGGCCACGGTGGTCCGGTACTCCACCTCCCGGCGCCGGGTCGAGCCCAGCGTCGCCTTCGTGTCGGCGCGTCGCACCAGCTCGCGCCGCACCCGGATCCGGTCGTCGAGACCGAGCGCCAGCTCGACCTCCTCACCCGGGGCCCACACCGGCAGCGGCGTGCTGCCGACGAAGTCACCGCCGTGGAAGACCGAGGCCGGACCGGGCAGCAGGGTGTGCGGCGAGCTGTTGACCACCGTCGCCCGGAGGTGGACGTCCGGGCTGCGGACCGGCGCGGTGACGTAGTCGAGCACCGCGGACAGTTCGAGCACCGCGACGACGGCCCGGTGGGCCGCGCCGTCGGCCGGCACCGCGACCGGACGGGCCGGCTGGTACGTCGCCGCCACCACGCCCTGCTCCAGGGTGGCGGTGGGCTGCGCCACCGGCGCCGCGCGTCGCACCCCGACGCCGGCCGGCCCCGCGGGCGGTGCACCGGCGGGGGCCGCGGGAACGGGTGGGACGAAGGGACCGCCCGGTCCTCCCCCGGTGAGGGTCGACATCCTCGCCCGCCCGTCGACCTGGTCGAGGTACCAGGGTGTGAGCTCCGGCAGGGCGGTGCCGGTGGTCGGGCGGGCCGTGGACAGCTGCAGCTCGCACTCCGGCCAGTCCTCGCCGGTCCGCTGGCTGACCAGCCCGAACCAGGTGACGGTCAGCGTCTCGTCGACCAGCCGCAGGTCGTACGAGGAGGTCCAGCCCGCCCCGGAGACGACGTAGGACAGGTCGAGCCGGACCTCGGCAACCGGCCCGGCACCCGCGGGACCGGCCGCCTCGTCGTCACCTGCCGGCTCCGTCACGTCGTCGGGATCGATCCGGACGACCACCTCGACGGCCAGTCGGTCCGGTCGCTGCTTGCCCGGCAGGTCCGCGAGTTCGCGTTCGACGGCGGCGAGCAGCTCCTGGACCTCGTCGCGGCGCCGGTTCAGCTCGCGCCGCCGGGCCTGGCTCGTGCTGGTCTGGTCGGTGACCGAGTCGAGGAAGGTGGTGACCCCGGCCGGCGTCGCCTCCCCGACGGCCAGCGCCCGCGCGTAGGTGCCGCCGGCCCGCTGGGCGAGCAGCGCCAGGAACTCGGCCCGCTGCGTCTCGACCGCCTCCGCGTCGGCCAGCTCGGCCAGTTCGGCGACCAGGTCGCGGCGCCGCTGTTCCAGCTCGGCGGCGCCCGGGTCGGAGGTACGCGGCTGCACCTGTGTCACGACGTCCACCCCGAGCACGCTCGCCGGCCCTC
>Ga0207867_1000349_pt1 | contig 51969 bp, 38 predicted proteins | sample HigsolmetaAR206D_FD_184838 | JGI IMG/M metagenome (GOLD analysis project Ga0207867, IMG submission 184838) | Ionic liquid and high solid enriched microbial communities from the Joint BioEnergy Institute, USA - AR20-6-D (SPAdes) (version 2) ...
CCCCCACTGCTGCCGCTCCCCTCGCCTCCTCCCCCACTGCTCTTCCTCTGCGCCCTCTGTCCCCCCGCTCACCCCCGTTTTCCCGATGCAGAACCTCTTCCGGACCGGTCGCCGGCGAGCCGATACACTATGGCGTTGATGGAAGAGCCCCGCAGCACGCCCTGCTCGCACGGACACCGTGCCCGGCCCCTGGCCGGAGGGCTGTTGCTGCTGCTGCTGATCGCGATCGCCGCGGCGACGCCTGCGGCGGGGTTCGAGCCGCTGCTGTGTGAACTCGCCGGGCACGGGGGGAACGACCGGAGCGCCCTGCGGGCGTGGTCGGGGCGGATCGTCGAGGCGGTCCGCAGCGCCCGGCGGGTCGTGACCCGGTCGAACGCCGTCCGGCCGGTCCGCGCGTGGGACGCCTCCCTCGCGGCCCGGCACGCGAGGCCGACGGCGGCCGTCGCCGCCGGCCGCGGGCCGACGCTGCTGCTTCGCGTCGAGCGGCACAACCTGCCGCCGCCCGCCCGGGCGTGACACTCTCCGCGCGCACATGCACATCCTGGCCGGCGAGCACATCCCCGGCCCCGCCGCGAGCGAAGTCGTCCGTCGATGAGCCTTCGCTCTCTCACGCGTTGATTTCCATTATTCCAGCAGCAGACCAGTCCCCCGCGGCCGGGGCGCCGCGGGCGCGACCACTTCCACCAAAGACAAGAACCATGGCAAGCAAGGCACCCGCCCACCAGGGCATCCCTCTGATCGGCCCGCTTCTGAACAAGATCATCGGCACCCGCAACGAGCGGTTCGTCAAGCGCTACACGCAGCGGGTGGCGGCGATCAACGCGCTGGAGCCGGAGATCCGGAAACTGACGGACGCGGAGATCCGCGGGAAGATCCACGAGTTCCGGGCGCGGCTCGAGAAGGGGGAGAAGCCGGCGGACCTGCTGGTGGAGGCGTTCGCCATCGCGCGGGAGGCGATGGACCGGGCGGTGGGGATCCGCAACATCTTCAACCCCAATCACAGCGGCGAGTTCGACGTGAGCCGGCTGCCGGCGCCGCTGCGGGAGACGTACGCCCGGATCAAGGCGGAGGCGGAGGCGCTGCCGCCGGCGCCGCCGGAGGGGGAGTGGCTGGGGTGCACCGAGCCGGTGCCGGGGTGGCGGCAGGTGTCGATCCCGAACGAGCTGTACGAGGCGGTGCGGGAGCTGTACCCGGAGAGCCGGCCGCCGTTTCGGGCGAGGCCGTTCGACGTGCAGCTGATCGGCGGCATGGTGCTGTACCAGGGCAAGATCGCCGAGATGAAGACGGGCGAGGGGAAGACGATCGTGGCCCCGCTGGCGACGTACCTGGCGTGCGTGGAGGGGCTGAAGGTCCACGTGGTGACGGTGAATGACTACCTGGTGCAGCGCGACCGGGACTGGGTGTTCCCGTTCTTCCACGCGCTGGGGCTGACGGTTGGGGCGATCCACCCGATCCACATGCAGGACGAGCGGACGAAGCGGGACATGTACCGCTGCGACGTGGTGTACGGGACCACGAGCGAGTTCGGCTTCGACTACCTGCGCGACAACATGAAGCGGTCGGTGGAGCAGCAGGTGCAGCGGGTGCGGCAGTTCGCGATCGTGGACGAGGTGGACTCGATCCTGATCGACGAGGCGAGGACGCCGCTGATCATCTCGGGGCCGGCGCACGAGGACGCGCCGCGGTACGACATGGCGGACCGGCTGGCGCGGCACCTGGTGGAGAAGCAGAAGCCGTGGCAGCGGGCCGATGACGCGCTGCAGGAGGCGCTGAAGCGGATCAAGGGGCTGGAGGGGGACATCCGCAACGCGCGGGACAAGAGCGTGGTGCCGGAGCTGACGCGGCAGCTCAAGGAGCTGCGGGCGTCGATCCCCGCGCTGGAGCGGGAGCGGTCGAGGCACACGCAGTACTACGAGGTGGAGCTGGACAAGAAGCAGTGCTACCTGACGCACGAGGGGATCGCCGAGGCGCAGCGGGTGGCGCAGGTGGGGTCGTTCTACGTCGGCGAGAACATGGACCTGCCGCACCTGCTGGAGCAGGCGCTGCGCGGGCACGTGGTGTACCAGCGGGACCGCGACTACATCGTGGCGCCGCAGGAGAACCCGCAGACGGGGCGGGTGGAGCCGAGCGTGGTGATCGTGGACACGTTCACAGGCCGGCCGATGGTGGGTCGGCAGTGGTCCGACGGCCTGCACCAGGCGATCGAGGCGAAGGAGGGGGTGCCGATCAAGCAGGAGACGCAGACGGTCGCGACGATCACGATCCAGAACTTCTTCAAGATGTACCAGCGCCTGGCGGGGATGACCGGCACGGCGGACACGGAGGCGCAGGAGTTCCACGACATCTACAAGCTGGACGTGGTGGCGATCCCGACGAACAGGCCGGTCCGGCGGCGCGACTACGACGACCTGATGTTCCTGGTCGGCAAGGACAAGTGGGCGGCGATCGTGGACGAGATCAAGACGTTCCACGACGTGGGGCGGCCGATCCTGGTGGGGACCACCAGCGTCGAGAAGAGCGAGATGCTCAGCCAGATGCTGACCCGCAAGCACGGGATCAGGCACGAGGTGCTCAACGCCAAGCAGCACGAGCGCGAGGCGCAGATCGTCGAGAACGCCGGGCAGCTCGGGCAGGTGATGATCGCGACGAACATGGCCGGGCGCGGCACGGACATCAAGCTGGGGACGTGCACCCGCGAGGCGCTGCTGGAGCACTGGCTGCGCCGCGGGCTGGCGCCGCGGACGCTGACGGTCGAGGCGACCGACGAGCAGCTCCGCGAGGCGGTGTACCGGAAGATCGGGGCGTCGGAGCTGAACCAGGCGCGGCTGGAGGGGGAGCCGGAGGTGACCAGGCGCGAGGTGGAGGAGATGCCCTTCGCGGACCTGGAGCTGCGGCTGCTGCGCGCCTGGGCCCGGATGTACACGTGGCTGACGCCCCGCAAGATCGACACGATGTCGGCGGACGCGCTCCGCAAGAGCCTGGACGACCACGGGCGGTTCCTGCTGCACCGGCTGCGGTGGTTCACGACCATCGAGGACATGGGCGGGCTGCACGTGATCGGCACGGAGCGGCACGAGTCGCGCCGGATCGACAACCAGCTCCGGGGCCGCTCGGGCCGGCAGGGGGACAACGGCTCGTCCCGCTTCTTCGTCAGCCTCGACGACGAGCTGATGAAGCTGTTCGCCGGGGAGCGGACGATGAAGATCCTGGCGACCCTCGGCATGAAGGAGGGGGACGCCATCGAGCACCCGATGCTGAGCAAGAGCGTCGAGCGGGCCCAGCGGAAGGTGGAGGACCGGAACTTCCAGATCCGCAAGAACATCCTCGAGTACGACGAGGTGATGGAGCACCAGCGGCAGGTCTTCTACGGGCTGCGGCAGCGGGTGCTGGAGGGGCGGGACGTCCGCGGGCTGATCTTCGGCTACATTCAGGACGCGGTGGCCGACGCGGTGGAGACGTACCTGGACCGGGACTACGCCGCGGAGTGCGCCGCCGAGCACGCCAAGCAGGTGCTGGACTGCTCGATCGCGCCCGACCGGCTGCGCGGGCGGGACCTGGCGGAGATGGAGGCCCGGATCCGCGCCGACGCGAAGGACGAGGTGCGGCAGATGATCGCGGTGACCATCGGCGAGTACATGCCCGATGCCGGCGGCGAGTTCTCGATGGACTTCGACGCCGAGGGGCTGGCCAAGTGGGCCAGGACCCACTTCGGGGTGGAGTTGAGCGCGGCGGAGCTGCTGGAGAAGGGGCCGGGCGCGCGCCGGGAGGTGCAGGCGGCGCTCGTGGAGGCCGCGGAGCGCCGGATCGACTCGGCGGACCTCTCCGGGCTGGCGAAGTTCGTCGCCAAGGACTACGGGGCGCGCGAACTGTCGGCGTGGGCCGAGCGGAAGTTCGGCATCACGGTCCCGCCGGAGCAGATCATGCAGGCGCAGCAGAACGGGCCCGAGGCGGTCGAGGACCTGTTCCTGAAGCAGACCGAGGAACTGTACACGAAGCGCGAGATCGAGTACCCGGTGGACTTCGCGCTGGACATGACGATGTCGCTGATGCGGCAGAACCCGCAGCTGGCGATGGACCAGCTGATCCGCTGGGCGAACCAGCGGTACGGCCTGGGGTGGACGCCGGAGACGCTGCGGACCATGGGGCCCAGGGAGGCCCGCGAGAAGCTGCTGGAGGCGTCGAAGCGGTTCGTCGAGGAGGACCGGATCAACCGGGAGATCGAGGCCGCGCTCGCCGCCGACACCGGCAACGACGCGCTGGAGAAGCACCTGCGCGAGCGGCTGAACATCGCCCTCCCGGAGACGGTCCGCCGGGCCAAGGGGCAGGAGCGGGAGAACGCGGTCCGCGCCGCGGTGGAGAGCCAGCTGCGGATGGAGCTGCTGTTCTTCGAGCGGACGATGCTGCTGGAGACGCTGGACCCGTCGTGGAAGGACCACCTGTACGCGATGGACCAGCTCCGCGGCGCCATCGGCTTCCGGGCCTTCAGCCAGCAGGACCCGCGGATCGAGTTCAAGCGCGAGGGGTCGCGCCTGTTCTCGCAGATGATGGAGAACGTGCGGGACAAGGTGACGGACTACGTCTTCAAGCTCAAGCTCACGGCGGCGCCCCCGCCCCCCCCGGGGATCGGGGCGCCTCCCGGCGTGCGGCCGGCGATGCCGGCGCGTCCGGCGGCGCCCGCGCCGGCGGCCAGGCCCGCGGCGGGGATGGGGATCGGCGGCATGATCTCCGGCCCCGGGCTCGAGATGCTCGCGACGCCGCCGATCGCGCCCGCGGCCCCGATCCCGCCCTCACCCCCGCTCCAGCCGGTCCCCGCCGCGGCCCCCGCGAGCGAGCGGCAGCAGCGCGACCTGGAGGCGGCGCAGCGGGCCGGCGCCGACGGCCCGGCCAAGCCGGCACAGGTCGTCAAGGCCGAGAAGCGCCTGGGCCGCAACGACCCGTGCCCGATGGGGAGCGGCCGCAAGTTCAAGAAGTGCTGCAACAACCCGGACGGGATCTGCAACGGCGAGGGCCTGACCAGGGCCCCGCAGGAGCAGGAGGCGGAGACGGAGGTCGAGGAGGCCTGATCGCCGCCGGACATCCGGAACAGACCCAGCAGACGCCGCCCGGTCGAGAGGCCGGGCGGCGTCGCTCTTTGATGCACGGCGTGAAAGAAGACGCGACGGATGGAGCCCCCCCCTCTTGAGGTGTGCATGCGGCGCACACGACGCCGGACCGGCGGCACACGCCCCCAGGAACTGACGCGAATCGGCGCCGGATCTTGATCCAATCCACACACGATCACGCGCCGGGGGCGTACGGCCCGACGGGCAACCTCAACGGCCAGTCGGGAGGACTCCCGACCAACGCGAGCGGCGCGACGCTCGGGCTGTCGAGTCCCCCGTCGGGACCGGCAACTTCATCTCGCGCAACACGGTTCTCGGCGCCGCGCTCGCGTTCGACGTCGCGGCCGGCAACTCGTACGGGCAGATCGTGAACCTCGGCGGCGGCGCGGTGATCACGCGCCGCGAACCCGTGGGCGAACTTCGCGCCGTAGGCGGCCCCCGCCGCCGTCCCGGAACCGTTGGCCGATCCAGCGCGGCCGCGTCAAAAACGGCGACGCCGCCCGTGGAGGTGCGTGGGCGGCGTCGCCTCGGTCATGAGGATGAAAGATGACAAAGGAGGAGCCGGGACCGTGAGGGTCAGCACCCGCCGCCGACGGCCGTGAGCCAGGCGGAGAGGAAGGCGCTGATGTCGTTGGAGTTGACCTGGCCGGAGCCGTCGAAGTCGGCGTCGAGGTTGCCCTGCTGGACGCTCTCGAGCCAGGAGGACAGGAAGGCGGAGATGTCGTTGGAGTTGACCGTGCCGCTCCCATCCCAATCCGCCGGGCACTGGGGCCCGCCGGCGTCCGGGCAGGCCCAGCGTGCGACGCGCTGGACCGCGACCCCGCCGGCGGTGACGAACCCGCCGCCCGCGTAGACGGCGGGCCCGGTCCCATCGTCGAACGTCACCAGGTCGATGACCGAGACGTTCATGCCCGAGCCGAGCGTGTGCCAGTTCTGGCCGTCCCACTTGGCGACGTAGTTGGCGGGCAGGCCACCGGCGGTGGTGAACTGGCCGCTGACGTAGAGGGCCGGGCCGGTGCCGTCGTCGTAGCTGGTCAGGCCGTTGACGGGGTTGCTCACGCCGGACCCCAGGGCGTGCCATTGATGGCCGTCCCACTTGGCGATGCGGTTGGCCGGGACGCCGCCGGCGCTGGTGAACCAGCCGCCGACGTACAGGGCCGGGCCGGTGCCGTCGTCAAAGGCGTACAGCACCTCGACGCTGCCGTCAACGCCGCCGCCGACGGAGTACCAGCGGGTCCCGTCCCATTTCGCGATGCGGTTGACCGTGACGACGCTGCCGTCGGCGTTGGTGGCCGTGGTGAAGCCGCCGCCGACGTACAGGGCCGGGCCGGTGCCGTCGTCGAAGATCGCCATGCAGTTGGCCGGGGGGCCGTTGGTGGTGCCGCCGTTGAGCCCAAGGCCGATGCCGGGGGAGTGCCAGGTCGTGCCGTCCCACTTGGCGATGCGGTTGGGACCGCCGAGGACGCTGAAGTCGCCGCAGGCGAAGAGGGCCGGACCCGAGCCGTCGTCAAAGACCAGCAGATCGCGGACCGCGGCGTTGAGGACGTTGTTGCCGACGGTCTCCCAAGTCGTGCCGTTCCACTTGGCGATGCGGTGCGGGTGGCCGGTGAGGTTGCTGAAGGCGCCGCCGGCGTAGAGCTCGGGGCCGTTGCCGCTGTCGTAGGCGCAGACGGCGAAGGCGGTCGAAGACAGGCCGGGGCCGATGCCGGACCAGGAGGTGCCGTCCCACATGGCGATGCGGGCCGCGGGGTTGCCTTCGGCGGTGTCGAACTGGCCGGCGGCGAAGAGCCTGGGGCCGTCCCCGAGGTCGAGGACCTCGAGGTCACGGATGATGCCGTCGACGCCGCCGCCAACGGGCATCCATTCGTGGGCGCATGGCTGGGCCGCGGCAGCCGCGGCCATCAGGAGGACAGGAGCGGGCCAACAGGCCCAATGGAGGGGTGGATTCCAACGGTTTCTACGCATCATCGGGTTCTCCTCGGTGGCGGTGCTCATTCGGGCCGATCTGAAAACGCGGCCGTCAGGGGTCCAAGTTAATCGACAGTGCAGGCGGCGTCAATATTGTCTTGAGACAATTTCGGAAACATCTGCTGGCCCGATGAGAACCGTTCGAGGTATGCTCAGTGGCATTGGAAGGGACTGCCGGCATGAAGACCTCGGAAGAAACCGAACTGCATCCGAATTTTGAGGGGGAGCGAGCCTATGCCACGGGCCTTGAGGATGAGGCGGAGGCGGTGCTGGAAGATGTTCGGCCTGCGATCGCCGAGATCCTGGCGCAGTTGCGTCCGCCGGTGCTGCGGGCGTCGGACCTGAGGCGGCGCCTGAACCTCGGGCAGCAGGTGAGTTGGGGGCTGTTCAACGCCGCGAAGACGAACGACCCGCAGGAACTGGTGTCGCTGCTGCCCCGCCGGCGGGGAATGGAGCGGTTCCTGGCCGCGGCCGCGGCGAACGGCGTGGACGCGGGAGCGATCGAGCGGGCGCGGCGGGCGTACGCGAGACTCGAGGAGTCCGTGGCGAGACTGGCCAGCAGCCGCGACGCATTCGAGACGATGATCGGGGAACTCGGGATGGGGGCGATGGACACCACGGGGGCGGACCTCCGGCACAAGCGTGCGGCGTTCCGGGCCAACGCGCTGCTGTGGGGGAAGCAGGCCAGAACGTTCTGCGCGGCGCTCATCCTGCACCCGAGCCAGCAGGACGGGATGCTGGACATGGTGCACATCAAGGGGATGGACGGGCTGCACCGGACACGGCGCGGGGTGACGCTGGACATGACGTCGCGCCGCGGGCTGCGGGCGACCCCGGGGGATCCGGAGACCCTGGCCCGGCTTGAACCGCTGGACCCGCGGGAGGAGGGGCCGGAGGCGGTGTGGCTGCTGCGGGATTTCTGCTCGCATCCGCTGCCGGAGTTCCGGCTGTGCGAGGACCGGCCGGACTACCGGAGTTACGAGGTCATCAGCGAGCGGTTGGGGTCGGCCGGGGAGGTCACGTACTACACCGGGGAGGTGGCCAGGGGGATCGCGGCCCTGCCGGGGAGCGTGCCGGACTCGGAGGTCTCGCTCGTGAAGGGCGTGAACACGCCGCTGGAGGCGTACTCGGGGGACATCCTCATCCACAGGAGCGTGTGGGGGACGACGCCGCCCGAGGTGCGGGTGTACGCGTGGCCGATGGACAACTCGACGCGGGCCTCCAAGACGAGCCTGCTTCCGCTGACGGAACGGGCGGTGTACCTGGGGGACGGGGCGTACGGGGGGAGGAGGCAGCCGGTGGCGCGGTACGCCGAGATGATCGAGTACGCGATGGAACGGATGGGCTGGAACGGGGACGAGTTCCGGGTCTTCCGGTGCCGGGTGGAGTACCCGGTGATGTACTCGCTGATCAAGATGACGCTGCGGTGAGCCGGGACAGGGGCGGCCGCGGCGGGGGGCTCACGCGGGGCGGCGCCAGAAGGCGAGGCCCTCCTGGACCGTCGCGGGGACGGTGCCGCCGCCCTCGACGAGCAGGTGGAGCGTCGTGCCGGGGGTGGTGTGCTTGTACTTGACCATGGCGAAGGCGACGGGGGCCGAGCCGAGCATCGGGCTGGTGGCGGCGCTGGTGACGGCCCCGACGACCTCGCTGGAGGGGTCCGGCCCGGCGAGGACCGCCGCGGCGGTGACGGCGTCGGGCCCGGTGGGCGGGGCGTCGATCCGCAGTCCGACCAGGCGCTGCTTGGGCTTCCCCAGGGACTGCATGCGTGCGACGACCTCCTGACCGAGGTAGCACCCCTTCGTAAAACTCACGCGGTCGTGGAGGACGCCGGTCTCGTGGGGGAGCGAGTCCGGGCCGAAGTCGAGCATGTAGATCGGCCAGCCCGCCTCGATGCGGGCGACGTTGTAGGCGTGCCAGCCGGCGCGGACGGCCTTGCGTTCGGCGTACGGGTCGCGCGGCCGCAGGGCGGCGTTCTCGAGTTCCTCCGGACCAGTGTCGGGGCGGGCGAGGCGGAGGTAGACGTCCCGGACAGCCGCGGCGGGAACGAGGAGTTCGTACCCGGGCTCGCCGGTGGAGTCCTGCCGGTCAACGACGACCTCTGCCCCTTCCTCCCCCCCTGCCCCACCGACGCGAACGACCGCCACCTGGCCGGGGGCGAGGGCCGTCACAGGAGGGCCGGCCACGGGCACGCTCTCGGCGGCCAGGAGGGCCGCGGCGCCCTGCCCGTGGAGGGCGAGGCGGTGCATCTCCTCGGTGCGGTCGATGAGTTCGACGTCGTCGGCGATGATGAAGGCGCCGAGGGTCGAGACGGTTCGTTCGACGGCGAAAACATCGAGGTCCAGGAGCAGACGATCGCCGAGTTCGATGAGGCGGAGGTCGGCGTCGATGCGCCCCTTGCGATTGAGCCAGAAGGCGCGGCGGGCCTGGAAGGGCTCGAAGCCCTTGAGTTCCTGGGTGATCATGCGATTCAGGAACGGGATCCGATCGGTGCCGCGAACCTCGATCGTGCCGCGCTGGGGCTGGTCGATAATGGCGGCGCCGGTGCCGGCCCGGCGCATGGCGGCGTACTCGACCCCGATGCCCCGCTGAACCTGGGGAACCAGAATCCCGGCCCCCTGGGGGCCGTACTCGGAGATGAGCGCGCCATACGCTTCGTGATCGGCATTCAGCGGCGAGACTCGGGCCATCGGGGTCCTCCAGCCGGGCGCTGCATCGTAGTGCCCTCTTCGGGCGATCCCCGCCCGCGCCCCTCGCCGGGGAATCTGCCGCCACCGGCCGGGCCACAGCCCGGTAGACCTTTTTTTCCCGTCCGGCCCCGGGACCACCGGGGTTTGAGACCATTCCGGAGTTCACCCTTGGACATCAACATCGATCTGCTGAAACGGCTGTGCGAGACCCCCGGCATCCCTGGGCGCGAGGAGCGGGTGCGGGCCCTGATCGAGAAGGAGGTGGCGGGGCTGTTCGACGAGGTCAGGTCGGACGCGCTGGGGAACCTGATCTGCCGTCGCGCTCCGCGGCCGGGGAAGGGAAACGCCGGCGGCGGGGGCGAGCGGCCGACGCGGGTCATGCTCCTGTGCCACATGGACGAGATCGGGTTCTACGTCAAGGGCGTGGACGACCAGGGGTTCATCCGGCTCAACGCCGCGGGGGGGTTCGACACGCGGAACCTGTTCTCGAGGCGCGTGCTGGTGTGCACGAGCGAGGGCGACCTCAAGGGGGTGATGAACCCCGGCGGGCGTCCGGTGCACATCGCCTCCGAGGAGGACAAGAAGAAGGTCCCCGAGGTCAAGGAGTTCTTCATCGACGTCGGCCTGCCGGCTGAGGAGGTGAAGAAGCGGGTGAAGATCGGCGACTACGTCGTGATGGACGAGCCGTTCCTGGATCTGGGGGAGAAGGTCGTCTCCAAGGCGCTGGACAACCGCGTGGCGTGCTGGCTGGGGATCGAGGCGGTGCGGGCGCTGGAGAAGAGCGGCGAGGGGCACGCGTGCGAGTTGTACGTGGCCTTCACGACGCAGGAGGAGGTGGGGCTGCGCGGGGCGAGGACGAGCGCCTTCGGCGTGGACCCGGACATCGGCGTGGGGATCGACGTGACGCTCTCGTGCGACACGCCGGGGGTGCCCAGCGACGAGGCGGTGACGGTGCAGGGCAAGGGCTTCGGGCTGCACGTGATGGACTCCTCGTTCATCAGCGACTACCGGCTGATCAACGAGTTCGAGGCGATCGCGCAGCAGAAGGAGATCCCCTGCCAGCGGACGATCCTGCCGCGGGGCGGCCAGGACGGCGCGGCGGCCCAGCTCGCGACGCGCGGGTGCCGCGCGGTGGGGATCACCGTCGGGACGCGGTACATCCACACGGTGACCGAGATGGTGCACAAGGGGGACCTGGCCGCGGCGAGGGACGTGCTGGCGGCGTGGGTGCCGACGGTGAAGTGAGGCGTTGAATGATGGGGCAATGGGAGGGGAGGGTCATGGTGCGCCGCGTTGGCGGGCGTCGGTGTGCTGTTGCGCGCTCGTGGCTGCCCCAGGGCTCCGCCCCGGGCTCCTTCTGGCGCCGCTTCGCGGCTGAGAGAAGAAGAGGAGCGAGAGGGGAGTCTGGAAGCCATGGAGATTGGGGAGGGAGGCCATGGAGCCCTCACCCGTGCCCTCTCCTCCCCCAAGGGAGAGGGGGCCGGAGGGGGGAGGGTGAGATGGGAGAGAGGGGCGGGCTGTGTAGGACTAAGCTTGCTTTCATGGCGCTCACCGACGCGGAACGAAGAGTCTGCAACATCATCTCCGGGCGGCGCGATGCGCTGCTCGATGACCTGCGGCTGCACGTGGGAATCCCGACGGGCGGCAACAACCGTACGGCGCTGGATGAGACGCGCGAGCGGCTCTGCTCGCGGCTGTCGCGCCTGGGGGCGTCGGTCGAGCTCGTGCCGGGGGACCCGAAGCCGGAGTGGCTCCACGGCGTGGAGCCGGGCGGGTACACCCCCCCCACTGCCGTCTGCCGGCGCGACCGCGATGTTGAGGGAGCGCGGGCCATCATGCTCTCCGGGCACCTCGACACGGTGCACGACCCTGATGGGCCGTTCCGCGAACTGAACATCGCGCCCGATGGGAAGACGGCGACGGGACCGGGGTGCGTGGACATGAAGGGGGGGCTGGTGATCGCGGTGGCCGCGCTGGAGGCGCTGGAGGAGGCGGGGGTTCGCATCCCGTGGTCGTTCGCGCTCAACAGCGACGAAGAGACGGGGAGTTACTGCAGCGAACGGGCCCTGCGGGCGGAGGCGGCGAGGCTGCTGGAGCACGCGAAGGCGACCGGTCAGCAGGACCCGGTCGCGCTGGTGCTCGAACCGGCGACGCCGGAGGGGGGCCTGGTGATCGAGCGGGCCGGGAGCGGGCAGTTCCTGTTCGAGGCACGCGGGCGGTCGGCGCACGTCGGGCGGGATTTCTCCAGCGGGATCTCGGCGGTGACGGCGCTGGCGAAGTGCATCCTCGATGTGCCGTCGCTGGTGGACGTCGAACGGGGGCTGATCGCCAACGTCGGGCCTCTGGAGGGATCGTGCGCGACCAACGTCGTGCCGGACCTGGCGCGGGCGTGGGGGAACGTGCGGTTCCCCAACAAGGAGGGGGCGGAGTGGCTGGCGCGTGCGCTGGAGATGATCGCGGCCCGGCACACGTCCGAGACCGGCCTCCCGTCGGTCGAGGTCAAGTCGAGCTTCGTCCGCGCGGCCAAGCCGCTGACGGAAGGGACGCAGCGGCTGGCGGAGCGGGCGAGGGCGGCCGCGGCGGACCTGGGGCAGAACCTGCCGTTCACGAAGACCAACGGGGTGTGCGACGGCAACATCCTCCAGGACGCGGGGCTGGCGTGCATCGACACGCTGGGCGTCCGCGGCGGCGGGCTGCACACGCCGCAGGAGTGGATCGAGCTGGCGAGCCTCGTGGAGCGGAGCCAGTTGCTGGCGGTGCTGATGATGCGGCTGGCACGGGGGGAGTGAGGAGGAGCGGTGTGGAGGTGTGGAGGTCTCCAGGGCCATCTCCTTCTTGAGGAAGTGGGCTTGAGTGAGCGGAGGAGAGGAAAGGGAGAGAAAGAGGAAAAGAGAAGAGCACGGCCGACCGCCCCTCCACATGGTCGGCCGTGGCACCCGGAGGGGGAGGGGGGAACGGATGAGGCGGGGAGGGGAGGGAGACACGGGCTGGAAGCCCGTGCCACGGCAGAGGAGAAGAGCACGGGGCCGGAAGCCCGTGCCACGGGGGTGGGAGTCGCGGGGTGGGTTTGCCGATGTTCTCCGTGCAACAATGGCGCGAGCACGCACCCTGTCCAGAAAGGACGCTGGAATGACGCAGTCTGCTTCCCGGACCTCCCCCAGCACGCCCGTCTCCCCCGCCGGTCATGCCCTGGCCGCGGGTGGAGGGGGGACCGTCGGCGCCTCGCTCCACGCCAGCCCGGCCGTCCGGGCGGCGATCGAGCAGATCGTGCGGGAGGTGATGAGCCACAGCGCGCGGATCACGGATGTGAAGCGCCCGGACCCGGCGCTGGCCCAGTCCTACGAGGACTACATGAAGCGGGCGGCGGAGGTCCGGGGGCGGGGCCTGCTGTACCCGTACCTCGGCTCGGGCGTGGGCAACGGCGCGCTCGTCGAGCTGATGGACGGCTCGGTCAAGTGGGACATGATCTGCGGCATCGGCGTGCACTTCTTCGGGCACTCGGACCCGGAGATGATCGCCGAGGCGATCGCGGCCTCCGCCGGCGACATCTTCCAGGCCGGGAACCTGCAGTCGAACTGGGAGGCGTACGAGTTCGCCGAGACGCTGCTGGCGGAGGCGAAGAAGAGCAGCCGGCTGCGGTACTGCTTCCCGACGACCTCGGGGGCGATGGCCAACGAGAACGCGCTGAAGATCTGCTACCAGAAGAACGCGCCGGCGAGCCGGGTGATCGCCTTCAAGGACTGCTTCATGGGGCGCACCGTCACCATGAGCCAGATCGGGGACAGCGCGGCCAACCGCGTGGGGATCCCGCTCTCGACGCTGGTGGACTACATGCCCTTCTACGACGAGATGGCGGCGCGGCGGATGGGCGGGACCGCGAAGTTCATCGACATGGCGGTGGCGAGGCTCCGCGAGTACGTCGAGCGGTACCCGCGCCAGCACGCCGCCTTCATCTTCGAACTGGTGCAGGGCGAGGGCGGGTTCAACACGGCGCCACGGGACTACTTCAAGGCGCTGATGGAGGTCTGCCGCGACGCGAAGATCGCCGTGTGGGTCGATGAGATCCAGACCTTCGGCCGGACGCGCCGGATGTTCGCGTACGAGACGCTGGACCTTGGGGAGTACGTGGACGTCTTCTGCGTGGGCAAGATGACGCAGGCGTGCGCCACGCTCTTCACCGAGGAGTACAACCCCGGCCCCGGCCTGCTCTCGGGGACGTTCACCAGCAGCGCCCCGGCCTTCCGCCTCGGGACGCACACGATCCGCCGCCTGCGCGACGGCGGGTACTACGGGGACAACGGCCGGATCGCGCGGCACCACCGCCTCTTCGTCGAGGGGATCCGGGCCATCGCCGCCCGCCACCCGGACTGGTTCCCGGCCAGCCCGGACGTGCCGGACATCGTCGGCGGCGAGGGCGGGATGATGCGATTCACGCCCTTCGGCGGCGTCAAGGACCGCATGACCAGGGCGTGCCGCGACCTCTTCGACGAAGGGGTGATCGTCTTCTACGCCGGGCACGGGCCGTACCACATCCGGATGCTCCCGCCGCTGGGGGTGATGAAGGAGGAGGACTGGCCGCGGGTGATGGCGTGCGTGGAGGCCGGGCTGGCGAAGACGGCCGCGGCGGGGTGATCGTGCACAGTATTGTGTCATCGCCGAGTCGGCGGCGGTCGTGATCCGGCCGCCGCCGCGGCCTCTCGCCCGCCAGGGCCGATATCCATTCCCGGCTTCCCGGCCGCCCCCTCGCAACGTCGCGCGGCCGCGGCTCGCATCGGCCTCGCCCGCGTGACCCTTGCAGACCGGACGGGCGAGAAAGACAGACGCGGCGCGCCGCCCCTGCGGGTTGGCCCGGGTGGAATCCGTGGGGTACAGTCCGGCACGACCATGGATCTGTCGTCAGGCGTAGCACAGGTGATCGGACGCTTCCAGGGCGGAGGCGCGGAGCGACTCGCGCTGAACCTCGCGGCGGGGATGCCTGAGCGCGGCGTCAGGTCCTTCGCGATCGCGGTGCGGGCGAACGGGCACGAGGAAGGGGCCCTCCCCGACGGCGTCGAGCGCCTTGAACTGGGGGCGGAGCCGCGGCGGCCGCTGACGGAGCCGCGGCGGCCGCTGACGGAGCCGCGGCGGCCGCTGACGGTGCTGCGGGCGGCGCTGCGGCTGCGGAGGCTGCTGCGAACGCATCCCATCGGCGTGGTGCACGTGCACGGGCGCGACTGCCTGCTCCTGTGCGCGGCGGCGATGATCGGCGTGCGCGGGGCGAGGGGGCGGCCCCGGCTGGCGTTCACGTGGCACTCGTCCGAGGGCGTGCTCCGAGAGCGGGGGCTGTCGCTGTGGCTCGTGCGGTGGGCGCTGCGGCGATGCGACCGGGTGTACGGGGCGTCGAGAGACATCGTCGAGCGGCTCAACGAGCGGGGGCGGCTGCGCCGGCCCGCGGCGGTCTTCCGCAACGGGGTCGAGGCGGGCGACGCCCGCGCGGCGGAGGCGGACGCGGCGTCGCCGCCGGTGCTCGTGTGGGCGGCGCGGCTGGTGCCGCCGAAGGACGTGACGCTCCTCCTCCGCGCCGCGGCGAGGCTCCGCGGGGAGGGGCTGGAGTTCCGGGTGATCATCGCGGGCTCCGCGCCGCCGCACCTGACGTGGTATCTGGAAGAGGTCCAGGGGCTGATCCGCGACCTGGGGCTCGACGACGTGGTCGAGATGCCGGGGTGGATCGACGATGCGCCCCGCCTCTTCCGGTCGTGCGCTGTGGGCGTGCAGACGTCCCGCACAGAAGGGCTGAGCCTGACCCTGCTGGAGCAGATGATGGCGGGGCTGGCCGTGGTGGCCACGGACGTCGGCGACACCGCGGCGGCGGTGGAGCACGGGCGAAACGGGCTGCTCATCCCGCCCGGGGACGAGGATGCGCTGACGGAGGCGCTGCGGTCCGTGCTCGTGGACGCCGGCCTGCGCCGGCGGCTCGGCGAGGAGGCCCGCCGCACCGCCGCGGCGAAGTTCTCGCTGCGGGCGATGTCGGAGCGCGCTGTGGCCGAGTACCGGGAACTGCTCGCCGCGGGTGAGACGGCCGCTCCGGTCCCAGTGGAGATGGAGCCCGAACCGGTAGCCCCCTAAACATGGGGTGCGTCACGAGGAACCAGCGGCGTTGAGCCGAGGACTGGCGGCCGCTCTTCAGATCCGCTAATCTCCCCGCCATGACGCAAACCATGACGCCGACGATGGCTCGCGGCGGCTCAGGATCGGCCGCGGGCGCCACATGCATCAAGTGCGGCTACGACCTGACCGCTCTCCCCCAGACCGGCGCCTGCCCGGAGTGCGGCACGCGCGTCGCGGATTCGCTCCGCGGGCTGCTGCTGCGGTACAGCAGCCCGGAGTACGTGGCCAAACTGCACCGCGGCGTGTTCATGGTCGTCGCCGCGATCATCGTGCAACTGTTGACCTCCATCGGCATGTTCTTCGTGGGCATGCTCGGCGGCATGGGTGTCGCCGCCCCGGCGGGCGTGGCGATCCTTCTGCAGCTTGTCTCTTCCGGGGCGTCGCTGGTGATCCTCGTGGGCTGGTGGTTGTTCAGCGAACCCGACCCGCGGTACACCGGTGGAAATGACGGAAGCACCGCAAGGAAAGTCCTGCGCGTGACGCTTGTGATCTACGGCTGCTCGACGCTCCTGACTCTCACGTCGGCGTTCCTGGCTCCGCAGCAGGCGGGTGTGGGGCTGGCGGCAGCGGGCTTGGCGCTCGTTGCGGCGCTGGCCGGTCTGATCGCGTGGGCCGTGAATTACTTCGCGTCGATGCGCTACGTCGGGTGGCTCGCGCAACGGATTCCCAACGATCACGCGCAGAAGCGAGCCAAGCTGCTCCTGTGGCTGGGCCCGCTGCTGAGCACGGTGGGGATCCTGGCCCTGGGCCTCGGGCCGCTGATCGCCCTCGTCCTGTACTGGAACCTGCTCGATGAAATCCGGAAGGACCTGAAGGCGATCCGGAAGGAGCAGGGCGCGCTGGCGGGCTGACGAGACGCCGCCCAACCTGCCGCGGGGCGCGCCCGACCCAGCGACCGCCCCTCGGAGCGGCGCGCCGCGGCTCGGGGTTCGCTCAATGGCTAGGATTCCGGCATGTCCGAGGTTTCCACGATCCAGGTGAACTTCGGCCGGCCGATGCCGATCTTCCCGCTGAACACGGTCGCGCTGCTGCCCCACACCGTGCTGCCGCTGAACGTGTTCGAGGAGCGGTACCGGCAGATGGTCGCCGATGCACTCGACGGGGCGGGGCAGATCGCCATGGCGGTCTTTGAGGGCGATCGGTGGATGCAGGAGTACCACGGGCGGCCGCCGATCCGCCCGGCGGTGTGCGTGGGGCAGATCATCCAGCACCACAAGTTCCCCGACGGGCGGTACCTGATCGCGCTGCAGGGGGTCTGCCGGGCGAGGATCACCTACGAACTGCCCCCGTCGGTGGACGTGCTGTACCGGCGCGCGATGCTCGAGCCCGTCGGAATCGGGGACACGGAGGAGGAAGAGGATCGGCTCACCGAGCACCGCGAGCACCTCTCGGCGATGCTCGCCACCCCCCCACTGACCGACCTGCGGGACTCCCCCGAGATCCTCATGGCCCTCTCGGAGCAGGAGGTGCCCACCGCGGCGATCCTGGAACTGCTGACCCTGCGGTACATGCCCGACCAGCGGTTCCGGTACAACATGCTCCAGGAGGGAGACCCGGTGGCTCGAGCGAAGATGGTCGAGACGGAGATGGGCCGGCTGCGGCACCTTCTGGAAGCCGCGGCGCCCCAGCGGGCGGTGGACTGGCCGAAGGGGATGAGCTGGAACTAGCGGCCCCCTCGCGGCCAGGAACCGGCGAGGGGGCGGGATGGAAGAAACCCGGCCCGGAGATCGTTCGCCGCCAAGGGAAGGGGGGCAGGAGAACGTTCGATGAGCACGGTTCCCATGCGTTTCCGAAGCCCCGGGGCGAGGGTCGCCGCGGCGGTCGCTGTCGCCTCGGCAAGCCTCGCCGCCGGCGGCTGCGAGAACGCGGGGCAGGGGGCCCTGTCGGGCGCGGGGCTGGGGGCGGCCGGGGGCGCGATCCTCGGCAGCCTGTACGGCGACGCCGGGAAGGGGGCCGCGATCGGCGCCGTCGGCGGCGCGCTCACCGGCGCGGTGATCGGCGACCAGAACGCACGTTCCGCGCGGCGCGGGTACGCGTACGACGGCGGGTACGCCACGTACGGAGGCGGCTACGGCTCCTCCTACGGCGGCAGGTCGTACGGGGGCGGCGAGGTGTACATCCTCTTCGACAGTTACCACCACCACCATCATCACCACCACCACGGCGGCCACTGGCGCCGCCACCATCATCACTGGCGCTGAACCGGCGGCGCGTGTGACGAGAAAGGCAGAGGCTGCCGCTCAGATCGCGTCGGATTCATCACCCTCATGCTCGGGGTCGAGCAGGTCGCGCTGGCGGCGACGGTAGCCGGGCGTCGGCCGGGCGAGTTGCGCGGACTCGCGGCAGGCCTCCGCAAGACGCTGATGGAGTTTTTCGTGGTCCGGATGGGCGCGGAGGCGGTCCATGAAGGCCTCGACGCGGGCCTCCGGCGCGGCGTCCGGTGGGACGGACTCGATCGCCGCGTCGCCAAGGGCCTCGTTGGCCTCAAGCATCCACTGCGGCGTCGGGAGGGGCTCCTGGGTCACGTCGAACACCACCGCCGCGCCGTTGGTCTGCTTCGGCTCCGCGTGCTTCCGGGAGCGCCCGGCGGAGCGCGGCGGGGCGACCTTCGCGCGGATCGTCACCGGGCCGAGAGCGACGACCGGCCAGAGGCCGTCGCGCGTGGTCGGCTCGCGGACGACGACGATCACCGGAACCCCCTTGCGGTCCGCGGCCTCCCTCAGGGCGCGACCGTCCACGCCGACGCGCGGGGGGGCCACGAGGTAGCACCCCGGCTTGAGGTGCCGCCCGGTGGGAACGTCGCCGGTGACGAGGTAGACGCCGCTGGTCAGGGCCGCGTCGTAGGCGAGGTCTCGCTTCTGCCGCCGCGCCTCCTGGAGGGGAAGGACGATCCGGGCCATGCGGTCGTAATCGCCGGCGATGAAGGCCTTGTCGAGGGCGGCGACGCAGCTCCGCTCGGCGGCGAAGTAGTCGCCGGCGGCCAGTTCGCGGCTGGCCTTCTCCATCAGGGCGTCGATCTTGCCGGCGTCCTTGGCCCCAGCGGTCGTCAAGCCGCGATCCTCCGTCGATGATGGCCCGCCCGTCGTCAGGCGGGGCAGTGGCCCGAGTTGTTCTATCCGCCGTGCTCGGCACGGGGCGCGAGGTGCGCCGAGCGCACGAGGTTTGCGAGGTCCGTCAGCATCTCCCGCCAGTGGGCGGCCTGGCCGTCCATGTCGTACAGCAGGGCGTCGGCAAGGCCGGTCCAGTCGCCCGCCTCAATTGTCCTCTTGACCTCGCCGAGGGACCCGGCCAGCGTATCCGCAGTCTGCATGATCGTCACCCCGGACTCGGCGTCGGCCGCGCCGCCGGCGCGGAGGCGCGTCTCCAGCGGGATGCCCAGCAGGGCGCAGCCGTTGGCGACGGCCTGCCGGGCCTGCTCCCAGACGCCGAGCGCGCCGCCGAGACGCTCCAGGGCCTCGTCGATCCGGCCGACCTGGATGAGTTCGGCCGCGGCGGTCTGCTCGGCCTTGACGGACTCCATGGCGTCGGCGACGTCGAGGAACGTCGTCAGGACCAGCGAGCGGGGCTCGGCGGAGGTGAGGCGGAGTTCGCCGCCGGCGCGGGGCCGCTCGGGCTCCGCGAGTTCCTCGGGAGAGACGGGGCGGCCGTCGAGTTCGGCCTCCACCACGATCCGGCCGACGGCTTCCGCGGCCCGGCACCCGGCGGCGAGGGCGGCGCCGAGAGTCGGCCGGTCGAGAGCCACTTCCTGTCCATCGAGAAAGACCTTCATGGGCCACCTATCGGGCGAATCGGGGCCCGACCCCATAACAACCGTGCAGAACGCTTGCAGAACGCCGGAAAGAGCCGATCGGCCGGGTGACACGATAGCTCGCGCGGCGGCGCCGGGGCGGTTTGGGAGGATTCACGCCGCTGCGGACGCGGGGTCGGCCGCCGCGGTGGCCGCCTCGCGCCGGCGGTGCTTGTGGATCAAGCGGATGTTCCGGGCGTAGATGACGACCCCGGTCGTCTGCCCCAGGACGCCGACGATGTCCTGCCGCCAGATGAAGTAGGCGAACAGCATGACGCCCCCGGCGAGGCTCAGCCACCAGAAGGCCTCCGGAACGACGCTGCGCCGCTGGCTCTCGCTGACGATCCACTGCACGAGCATGCGGCCGAAGAAGGCCGCCTGGCCGGTGAAGCCGATGGCCACCCAGATGAGCCCGGCCCACGAGGTGATGTTCAACAGGCGGAAGAGGGCGTTGCCGCCCGCGGCGGTGACCCCGCGGAGGGCCTGATCGCCGAAGACCTCGCGGAACTCCTGCGCGGTCATCGCGTAGGAGGCGTGGCCGTTGCGCAGATGGACCCGGAAGGAGGGCTCGCCGGTGTCGCCCCACGGGCCGCGGAGGCCGTCGGCGCGGGGCTCCGCATGGGCCGCGGCGGGGGGCGGGGGGAGCACCTCCAGGATGCCGCGCTCGTTGCCGATGCGCAGTTCGTGCACCTTCGATCCGGGCGCGATGTCGATGCCGTGCAGTTCGGCGCGGTCGGCGCCGGCGACGAGCCAGACGGCCAGCACCAGCAGCAGCGTCATCGCCAGCAGCGGCTCCCACTTCACGAATGCACCTCCTGCTCGCGGACGACGTGGATCGAGGCCGACGCCGGGCCCAAGACCTCGGCGTGCCCGACGGGGCGGCGGCGGGAGCGCATGTAGCGCACGGCCAGGAGGTCGATCAGGCCGGGGATCGCCCGCTTCGTGATGCCGAGCCCGTACTTGGTGACCCCGGCGGTGCGGGGGCGATGGGTCACGGGCATCTCCACGACCGTGAAGCCCAGGTGCCGCGCCGTGACGGGGATGAAGCGGTGCATGCCCCGGAACTCCAGGGGGAGCGCCAGGGCGATCTCGCGGCGCATCACGCGAAGCGAGCAGCCGGTGTCGCGGATGGAGTCCCCCAGCAGCACGCGGCGGAAGATGCGGCCGACGACGGAGCCCATGCGCCGGACGAGGTTGTCGCGGCGAGCGTGGGATCGGTCCCCCTGCACCATGTCGGCGCCGGAGGAGCGCATGAGGTCGAGCATGGCCGGCAGGTCGCGGGGGTCGTTCTGAAGGTCGGCGTCGAGCGTGGCGATCAGACGGCCGCGGGCGGCGCGGAAGCCGGCGTGGAAGGCGGCGGACTGCCCGTAAGGCCCCCTCGCCGCTCCCCTGGCCTCCCCTGCCCCCCCACTCTCCCCATCCCCCCCACTACTCCTGGCGCCCGTCATGGCGATGCAGCGCAGCCAGGGCCGGCCCGGGAGGAGGGAGACCACGGCGGCGCGGGTGCCGTCGGTGGAGGCGTCGTCCACGATGATGAACTCGAAGCGGAGGCCCAGGGGAGCCACCGCCGCGTGGACCTCGTCCGCGAGCGCCCGCACATTCCCCTCCTCGTTGTGCGCCGGGGCGATGATGGAGAGGTCAAGGTCCGCGGGGCCGGGCTCCACGTGGAGGCCGGCCGGGGGAGCCGGGGCGGGCGGGGTGGGCGGACGCATGGGGGGAAGTCTACGTCGGCTCGTGGACGCCCCCGGCGGGGTCGTCACCGAAAGTGGGCAGGCCGACGATCGGGAGGAAGCGGCCTAATATCGAATGATTCTTGATCTCAACTAGCCGCACGGAAGTTTCGGAGCCCACGCGATGCACATCCGTCAGATCGACCCCGCCAAGGCCACCATCCCCGTGGAGTTTCACCTGGAGGACCCGGTGGGGTGCACGGGGGAGTCCAAGGCGGACCTGACGGTCATGGCCGCGGTGGGGCAGAACCTCCTGGAGGTGGCGCTGAGCAACGGGATCAACGTCGAGCACGCCTGCGGCGGGGTGTGCGCCTGTTCGACCTGCCACATCTACGTCACGGAGGGAATGAACCTCCTCTCCGAGCCGACCGAGGCGGAGGAGGACCGGGTTGAGGAGGCGCCCGGGCTGCAGCGCAACAGCCGGCTGAGTTGCCAGTGCGAGATCCTGAAGGCGGGGACGATCAAGGTCACGGTGCCGGCCTGGAACCGCAACGCGGTGAAGGAAGTGCCGCACTAACAGTGAGGGGCGGGCCGGGAGGAGTTGGCAGGCATGGGGAGCGGAAACACGTACGGGTGGCTGGAGATCGACCGGATCGCTGAGGAACTGGCGGACCGGCACGGGGACATGGACCCGTTCCAGGTCCGGTTCGTGGACCTGCGGCGAATGGTCGAGGCGCTGCCGGGGTTCAAGGAAGAGCCGGGGCACCCGGTGAACGAGCGGATCCTGGAGACGATCCAGGTGCGCTGGCACGAAGAACTCCAGGGGGTGGAGCGGGACGACGACTGAGATGAGCGTTCGCCCGCCGCGCGGGCCGTCAGCCGGAGGGGAGGAGGACCAGGACCATGATGTCGTACACGGCGTGGGTCCCGGCGACGATGCCGAACCCGCGGAGGATGTAGACCGCGCCGAGGTAGCCCCCCGCGGCGGTGAGGAACAGGAGTTTGGGCCAGTCCGTGCCGCCCGTGGGGAGGGTCGTGTCGTGATAGAGGCCGAAGGCGACGGCGGCGCCGGCGACGGCCAGGGCCGCGGCGATCCCCTGCCCGAAGCGGAGCAGGTCGGCGAAGACGGTGTGCAGGAGGGCGATCAGGACGAGGCGGAAGAGCATCTCCTCGTAGAGGCCGGCGCCGATGGCGATGGTGAGGCGGGCCTGCCATTCCAACGAGGCGAGCCCGGCGGCGGGATCGGGGGCCGCGGCGGCGGCGACACGCTCGGCCGCGCCGCTGTGGACGGCGGCGAGAACGAGCAGGGGCATCGTCCAGGCGAAGGACTCGAGGGCCATGCCGCCCAGGACGCCGGGGCGGATGCGCCAGCGGTCGCCGAGAAGAACATGCCAGATCAGCAGGACGGTCAGGAGCGCCGCCCCGGGGAGCATGAGGCCGACCGCGCCGAAGAGTTCGAAGAACTCGCCGAGGAGCCGTTCGGCGAGGATCGTCTGACGCTCGCCGGCCTCGCTGGTGGTGAGGTAGCGGATGGAGCCGAGTTCGTAGAGGACCACCAGGGGGGCGAGGAAGGCGAGCATGTGCAGCGGGCGCATGGACAGGGCCCAGTAGCCGCTGCCGCTCGGACCGGGGCGCGGCGCCGGCGCGTGGTCGCGGCGGATCGGACGGCGCTGGCGCGTGCTGCGTGAGGCGGAGGAGGTCATCGCGGGGCCAGAGCGTATCCGTGCGCCGCCCAGGCGTGCGCTCCGGGAAGGCGGTCGGCGGAACAAAAAGCACAGCCCGCCGAGTCAGGGCATCGGCGGGCTGACGGGTGGGCTTGAGGTTGCCGGGCGCTGGCCGGCGGGAGCGGTCAGGCCTGCGCGGCGGCCTTGCGGGCCTTGAGCTTGGCGCTCAGGCGGCTCTTGCGCCGGGCGGCCTGATTCTTGTGGATCACGCCCTTGGCGGCCGTGCGATCGATGACCCGAACGCAGGAGCGGAAGGCCTCGGTGGCCTCCTCGATGGAGCCGTGGGCGACCTTGGCGAGGAACCCCTTGATGGCGGTGCGCATCGTGCGGAGGCGCCAGCGGTTGCGGGCCCGACGCTTGGCGTTCTGACGGATGCGCTTCTTTGCGGACAGTGAGTGAGCCATGGAGTTCCCGGATGCCAGGGTGCGAACAGGGTTTGCGTTTTGGACACCAAGCCGACGCGGAGACGGCCGCCGCGGGGCTACCGACAGGCCCCGAGTATAGGTCGGGCACGGGTCGGAGGCCACGCGGAAACCGCCACCCGGGCGTCATGGACGCCGCGGGGCGACAGGCGGAAAAGTATCGCAGGCCCCGGTGCCGAATCAAGCCCACACCGGGCTGCACGGGGCCGGGGAGTCGGGGTCGTCGCGACCGAACCCCGGGAGCGCCCCTTCCGGTTCCGAGGCCGCCGTCCGCCTCGCGCCCGACCTGCCCCCGCCGGTCGCTTCGCACCAGCGCTTCGCCGGACCATGGAGCGGCTGCTCCCGATCTCATCCGGACCGCCCGACGGAGCCACACGAAGATTCCTGAGCGACTTGCCGATGCCCCTCCGGCCGCTATAGGCTTGGGGTCCCCTGCGGGCGTAGCTCAATTGGATAGAGCACCTGACTACGGATCAGGAGGTTAGGGGTTCGAATCCCTTCGCCCGTGTTTCTCGTCTCCCCGTCGCCGACAGGTCTTCCGGGGAGTTTTCCTGAGCCAGTCTCGTCCGGCGTCGGCCGAGCCGCCCCCCTCATTGCGGCGGCGGTCAGATGCGCATCATCACCGCCTGCACCTCCGGCGACATGACCACCTCCCCCGCGGCGACGCGCCGGAGGGCGTCGAGCATCGCGTCCATCTCCTGCGTCTTGGCGATGTAGCCCCATGCCCCCGACAGGAAGGCGCGGTTGACCAGGTCGATCCGCACGTGACCGCTGAGCATGACGACGCGGACCTCCGGGCACCGCTCGGCCATGGTCCGCAGGGCGTCGAAGGCGTCGCGTCCGGGCATGTCGATGTCGAGCAGGACGATGTCCGGCTTCCGCTCGCTGGCGGCCGCGGGGAGGTCGTCGGCGCACGGGAGCCAGCCGGCCCAGACGAACCCCGCGGTGCGACGCAGCCGCCGCTCGATCGCCTCCGCGACCCACTCGTTGTCGTCAACGCACAGCACGCTGATCGGCGACTGGTCCATGCACTACCTCCGGTTTCGCCGGCGCGAGCTGGCCTGCGATCTTCTGCAGGGCGCGACGGATCGCCAACGGATCGAGCCGCCCCGGAACGTGAAGCACTCGCTCGGAGCCCTCGGCGCCGGGCGAGTCGCCGCCGATGATGAGGGCCCGCCTGCCCGGCTCGGCGCGCACGAACTCGAGCACCCGGGCGACGTCGGGCTCGGAGGGGCCGCCGACGCCGGCGGCGACGACCCAGAGGTCCGCCGCGGCCCCGTCCGGCGCCGACTGTTCCGCGACATCGAAGCCCATGGACCCCAGGAGCGCGCAGACGAAACCGGCGGTGCGCCGGTCGCCCACGGAGACGACGGCCAGCGGACGCGCGGGGCCGCCGCCGGCGGGGATCGTCGCGGCGGCGGGGAGCGTGATGCGGAAGGTCGTCCCCTGCCCCGGCGCGGATTCCAGGTCGATGCGTCCCCCGGCCTTGGTGACCAGGCCGTGCACGAGGGTGAGGCCCATGCCGGTGGAGACGCGGCGGGTCTTGGTGGTGAAGAAGGGGTCCATGCAGCGCTCGCGCACCACGTCGGTCATGCCGGGGCCGTTGTCGGCGACGACGAACCTGGCCCACGCCTCGTCCACCGGCTCGGCCGAGACGTGGACGCGTCCGTCGGGAAAATCGGCGAGGGCGTCGCCGGCGTTCTGCACGAGGTTGAAGACGACCTGCGTGAGGGCCGCGGCGCCGATCCGCACGGCGAGGCCGCGAGGGGGCGGGGACCACTGGAGCGTGACGTTGCGGGGCAGCACGCTGTGCAGCAGCGGCTCGGCCTCGTGCCACCACGCGGCGACGTCGGTGACGTCGGCGGGTCCGTGGTCCTCCTCCGGGTCGGCGGCGAGGATGCGCAGCGCGCTGGTGAGGCGGGTGAGGTAGTTCAGGCCCGTGCGGGTGGTGGCCAGGTCGGCGCGGGTCGTCTCGGGGAGCGAGTCGTCGTGGGCGAGCGACTCGAGCCGCTCGCGGATCGGCAGCAGCAGGTTGCCGATGTCGTGGCCGATGCCGGCGGAGAGGGTGCCGACGAAGGCCATGCGCTCGCTGTGACGGAGCTTGACGTACGACTCCTCCAGTTCGCGCGTGCGGTTGCGGATGGCCTCCTCGAGGCGCTCGTTGCTGCTGCGCAGGATCTCCTCGGCCCGCTTGCGGTCGGTGATGTCGGTCGCGACGCCAAGGACCCGGCTGCACGTGCCGTCGGCCTCCACGAGAGGGACCTTGATGGTGCTGAACCAGCGCCGGCGGCCCTCGGCGTCCGTGACGGGCTCCTCGGGGATGAGCTTCTGGCGCCGGGTGAGCATGACCTCGCGGTCGTCGCGGAGGAAGGCGGCGACCTCGTCGGGGTGGGAGCTGAAGTCGGCGTCGGTCCTGCCGATCAGGTCCTCGACGCGGACGCCGTAGACCTTCGCGAGGGCCTCGTTGGCGAGGACGAACCGGCCGTTCCAGTCCTTGACGAAGACCATGCTCGGCGTGGCGTCGATGACCTGGCGGAGGAACTCCTGCTCGCGAATGAGGAACCGCTGGGCGAGCTTGCGATCGGTGATGTCGCGCTGGGAGCCCCACGCCCGCAGGAGCCGGCCCCGGTCGTCGCGGACGCCGATGAGGTTGTTCATGAAGATGCGTTCCTCGCCGTCGGCGGTCCTCTCGTGGGTCTCGGCCTCGGTGAGGCGGTAGCCGGAGCGGATGAAGGCGAGGAGGAACTCCCGGTTGCGGGGGTTGTCGGGGATGAGGAACTCCTTGAGGGGCCTGCCGACGATCTCCTCCGGGCTCTCGTAGCCGTACTGCCTTGCGAGGGCGACGTTGCACTCGGCGAAGTAGGCGTGCTCGTACGTGTAGCGGACCTGCTCCTCCTCCGGCAGGTCAGGGGAGAGGGGCTCGTCGAACTCGAAGCGCCAGATCCCCTCGCTGCTGTTCTCGATGAAGGTCCGGTAGCGCTCCTCGCTCTGCCGCAGCGCGATCTCCATCTGTTTGCGGGCGGTGATGTCGATGTTGACCGCCACGCCGCCGACGATCGCGCCCATGCCGTCGCGGATCGGGAGAGCGTAGTTGAGGATGGTGCGGCGCCGGCCGTCGAGGGCCTCGATGTCCATCTCTTCGGCGGTGACCGCCGCGCCGCTGACGAGCGCCCGCGCCAGCCCCCACTCGTGGGGCTCGACGCGGCGGTCGGTCCCCGGCCGGCAGGCGCGGTAGAACTCGCCGTACCGCTCGGGGCCGAGCGAGGGAGGCGGCATGCTCCCCCAGAGGGACTCGGCGGCCGGGTTCGCCATCTCGATCCTGCCGCGGGCGTCGGTGATGAAGACGGCGACGGGGAGGGCCTCGAGGACGGCCCGCAGCTGCTCCTCGCTGCGGCGCAGCGCCTCCCGGGCGCGGATCCCCTCCTGCTCGACGACGCGCAGCGAGCCCAGGACGTAGAGGACCAGGGCGGTGAAGAGGACGACGTTCCCGGCGACCAGCAGCGCGCTGCCGACGCCGATGCCGTACAGGCCCACTGATTCGCCGATGACGCGCGTGAACCCGAGCATGGAGGGAACGACGATGACCAGCGGGAGGATCCGCCGGGCCATCGAGCCCGTGAGCGTGCGGCTGGAGACGATCGCCATCGGCCCGCGGTCGGGCGTGGCCATCAGCAGGGCGATCCCCAGCAGGAAACTCGCCACCGCGGTCCCCGCCGAGACGGCGGCCGTCGGGGGGAAACTCTGCAAGTCCTGGATGCCGTAGATCGTCCCCAGAATCGTGACGAGGCCGAGCAGGCCGACGACCGCCGCGAGCGATTGCCCGACCCACGCAGCGCGGCGGCCGCCGAGCAGGCAGAGCGCCGCGCCGAGCAGGATCAACTTCATCGAAGTGGTGGGGGCCATGCGGCCGGGGTACGACGACGGTTCGTCCCAGGCGCCCCGCGGATGGAGCAGCAGGTCGATCCCGAGGTTCCAGCCGAAGACGTACTGACTCAGCGTCAGCGCCCCGAGGACCAGGATGGCTCCAGCGCAGCCGTAGAACGCCGCCTCGCGCCACCACCGCCCCCGCGGCCAGAGCAGGAGGAGCGCTGCGACGCTCGCGAGGGTGAACCCGACGGACGAGTTGAACGACATCGACGGCCCGCCGGGGAGCAGGCTTCGCGCAAGAGGGATATCGAAGACCCACCCGCAGAGGGCGAGCAGGCCGATGCCCCCTGCTACGGCACTGGCGACTGCTGACCCGACCTTGAACTGCGTTCTCACGTGTCGCTCGCCGCTGGGGATGCATTGCCCCATGTGCCGGTTCGCCCTGCTCGGCGGCGCTGCCGGTCGAGCCGCCCGACGGAGCCTGCCGGCCGAAGCCGCCCGGAGCGAGGCGATCACAGCCAGTGCCGTACCGAATCCGAGAACAACAACCGGCGGAACGATAGGGCTCTGTAAGAACACATATATACAAGCCGGGACCGATTTCGGATAAAATCGGGTTCATTGGTCGTCGGCTCGGAGACGGCGCGCGGACGAGCGGCGGATGCGAGGAGCCGAACCGCCCCCCCCTGTTTTTGGCACTTGGACCACGCCGGAGTTAGTCTTTCCCGGTCCCACGGCCGCTCCCCTGTGGATCGGGCTCGGGCGGCGTGCTCCCTCACGGCAGCAGAGATGCACCCACCCCGGCGCCCGGTCCGGGTCCGGCTGTCAGCCGCGTCAACGCAGGAGATGAAACGGATGGCTCGCTTCGGTACCTACGCCTCACGCCGCGTTCTGAACAGCCGAATCCGCAACTGGGGGCGTCTCGCCCGAGCATGGGCACGCCCTCGTGCGGCAGTGATGGCGTTCGCGGCGGGCCTCGCATGCCAGGCCGCGGCGGTGGCAGGGCCGCCTGTGATCGTCCCCATTCCGGGGATGGAGTTGCCCGCGCCGGAGTCTGAACCGGCGGTCGTCCGCCAGGTCGCCGCGACGGCGCACCTGGGACATCTCCCCGAACCCGGAGCAGCCGTCGGCCAGGAGGTCGCCCTGGAACTCTTCCCCGACCTGCGCGTGGCCGGGGTCATCACCAGCGTCGAGCACGGGGCGAGCGGGGCGGTGATCTACCGCGGGCGGATCGATGGCCGGCCTGGGGGATCGTTCGCGCTGGCCCGGGCGGAGGATGTGCTCGTCGGCGAGGTCCGGTTGGGGCTCGCCGGCCTCTTCGAGATCAGGGTGATGCCGGGAGCGGAGAACGCGGCGGGCGGGGCGCACGTCGTCAGGCAGATCGACGAGTCGCGCCTGCCCCCGTGCGCGACGGGGCCGGAGCACGCGGTGATCTCGCCGGCGGAGGACCCCGCCCCCGCGGACGGGGAGCGCGGCCAGATGTACGTCTTCGACGTGCTGGTCCTCTACACGCCGCAGGCTCGCGACGGCGCTGGCGGCCGGGCGGCGATGGAGGCGCTGATCGACCTGGGGGTGAGCAACACGAACCTGTCGTACGCCAACAGCGGGATCCCCGCGGAAGTGAAGGTGGTCTACAGGGGCGTGGTGCCGTACACCGAGACGGGGCTGTCGGACACGGAGCTGAGCCGGTTCCGCTCGGCGAGCGACGGGTACATGGACTCGGTGCACTGCCTGCGCGACGCGTACGGCGCGGACCTGTGCTCGCTGATCGTGGACAGCTTCGACGCCTGCGGGATCGGGTACCTGATGGCGAATCCGTCGCCGGGGTTCGCCAGCAGCGCCTTCAGCGTGACGGCGCGCGGGTGCCTGAGCAGCTACACGTTCGCGCACGAGCTGGGGCACAACCAGGGGAGCCACCACGACCGCGACAACGCGAGCAGCACGCCGGCCTACCCGTACTCGTACGGCTGGCGCACGCCGGGGGACCTGTACCGGACGGTGATGTCGTACGCGCCGGGGACGCGGATCCCGTACTTCTCGAACCCGGACGTGACGTACCAGGGCTTCGTGCTGGGGAGCCCGCAGGGGCAGGCCAACGCCGCGGACAACGCGAGGTCGATCCGCAACACCGCGCCGATCGTGTCGCAGTTCCGCTCGGCCTACTCCAACCTCAACCGGGTGGAGCGGCTCAGCATCAGTTCGACGGGGGAGCAGGCCAATGCCGCGAGCGGGACGGGCCGGCTCGCGGTGTCGGACAGCGGCGCGGTGGTGGCGTTCGAGTCGCTGGCGACGAACCTGGACTCGGCGGACACCAACGCGGCCGGCGATGTGTACGTGCACGACCGGACCTCGGGCCTGACGCGGGTCGAGAGCGTCCGCTCCGGCACCGGCGTGACCGCCGCGGGGGGAACCGGGGTGTCGATCTCCGGTGATGGGAGGCGGCTGGTCTTCTCCAGCGAGTCCTCCACGCTCGTCACCGGGGACACCAACGGGGTGCAGGACGTCTTCCTCCGCGACCGGATCTCCCGCACGACGACGCGCCTGAGCGTCGGCGCCGGCGGGGTGCAGGCCAACGGCCCCAGCGGCGGCGCGGTGATCGCCCGGTCGGCGCTGGTCGCGGCCTTCGTCAGCAGCGCGACGAACCTCGCCCCGGGTGGCGGCGGCGGCGGTCGGACCGACGTGTACGTCCGCGACATCACCGCGGGTTCGACCGTGCTGGTCAGCCGCGGGCTCGGCGGCGCGAGCGCCGACGGGAGCAGCGCCCGCCCGGACATCTCCGCCAACGGGCGGTTCATCGCCTTCGAGAGCGTGGCGACCAACCTTGTCCCGGGGGACACCAACGGCGTCAGCGACATCTTCGTGTACGACCGGCAGACGGGGCAGACGGTGCGGGTGAGCGTCTCCGGGCTGGGGGAGGAGGCCAACGGCGGGAGTTACAACCCTCGCATCTCGGCCGACGGCCGATTCGTCGCCTTCGAGAGCGACGCGACGAACCTCGCCGGGCCGGACGGCAACAACGCCCGCGACGTCTTCCTGCACGACCGCCAGACCGGGGCGACGCGCCGGGTGAGCGTGTCGGACACCGGCAGGGAACTGGTGGACGGCTCGTCGCTCCAGGGGATCTCCGCGGACGGGCGGTTCGTGGCGTTCATCACGACCTCGCACAACGTCGGGCCGGTGGACACCAACACGCACGCGGACCTGTACATCCGCGACGCCGCGGCGAGGCGGACGCGGCGAGCCTCCACCGGCTGGCTCAACCAGCAACTCAACGGCCCGGTGCTCGGCGCGGCCATCTCGGCCGACGGGCGCTACGCGGTCATGAGCACGACGGCGGTCAACGCCGTTCCCTGCGACGGGAACTCGACGAACGCGGACGTGGTGCTGGTGGACCTGGGCGCCCCCGAGCCCGCGCCGTGCGCCGGCGACTTCAACGCCGACGGCCTGGTGAGCAGCACGGACATCTCCCTCTTCCTGACGGTGTGGCTCGCCTCGATCGACGGCACGACGTACGACGGGGACTTCGACGGCGACGGCCGGGTGACCTCGACGGACATCTCCGCGTTCCTCACGGCGTGGCTGGCGTCGATCGGCGGGTGCTGAGCCGGCGGCGGCTTACGGCAGCGGCTCCCTCCACGCCGGGTCCACCTCGCGCCGGGCGCGGGCGGAGCCGTCGAGGAACGCGCCGTTGAACGCGCGGCGGGCGGCGTGGAAGACCGCCAGGCGCGTGAGGATGTGCTCGTCGATGCGGAAGTCCAGCACGCTGGCGGTCCGCGTTGACGGGGGCGCGTCGCCCACGATCTCCGCCCTCGCGGCGTCCACGAGCAGGACCGCCATCCACGGCCGCTCGACGCGGTCGAAGTTGATGTGCCCCGGATTGGCGAGGTCGTCGAAGTTGTCCGGGTCGGTCCGGCCCCGGTCGTCGGTGTAGCCGGCGTGCCCGGTGGCGTTCATGGCGTAGGTCCGCGTCATGATGCGGCCGTACTCGGCGTCCACCGTCGGGCAGACCATCACCGAGCGCCTCGCGTAGATCCCGGCGGTCTCCTGGCCGGCGGGGGCCGTTCCCTCGATGGCCTCGATGGGGAGTTCCTGCCCCGCGGCGGCGGCGACGATGAAGGCCCAGTTGGGGGGCGTGGCCCAGGGCTGGCCGATCGCCGGGCCGATGCCGCGGTTCTCGTCGGCGTAGATCCGGCAGGCGATGTACTGCTGCCGCAGATTCGAGAGGCAGACCCCGGAACGGGCCGCCTCTCGCGCCGAGGCGATCGCGGGGAGGAGGATCGCCACCAGGATCGCCACGACGCCCACGACGACAAGCAGTTCGATGAGGGTGAACGCGGAGGGCGCGAGCCCCCCATCCCGACGGCCGCTGCGGAATGCAGTAGACTCTGTGTCGCTCATGATGGAACGGCCCCGTCGGCGGCGAGATCCCGGCACATGCTCCGAACGGGTTCATGGTACGGGCGCTGCGGCTGGGGCCTCGACTGGACGAGATCCGATGCGACTGAGACTTTTCGCCGCTGTGCTGCTTCTCGCCGCGTGGGGCGCGACGATGTGCCCGGCCGCTCCCGCCGCCCAACCCGGCGAGGGCCCGGCGCCGGCGCAGCGTCAGTGGTGGGCCGGGAGGCTGATGCTCCCGGGGCCGCGGGGACCGATCGCGGTCGGCTTCGTCGTCTGCCTCGGCGCGGCCGGAGAGGGAGAGGCCGGCGAGTCGTGGGCGGCGTCGTTCGACCTCGTGCCGGGCCCCGGCTCGCTGGGGATGTCGGCCGTGGAGTGCCGCGAGGTGACGTTCACGCCGACCGAACTGACCTTCACCGTTCCGCCGCCGGTCGCCACGACGTTCCGGCTCCGGCGTGCCGCCCCGGACGCCCCCGTCGCGTCGGGCGAAGCGGTGATTGAGAACCTCGGCGCCATGGCGGCCTCCGCGTCGCTGGTCACCGAGGCGGAGGCCATGTCCCGGGTCATCCCGCGCCCGCAGACGCCGCGACCGCCGCTGCCGTATGAACGCGAGGAGGTCTCGGTCGCCTCGTCCGCCGACGGGCTGACGATCGCCGGGGAACTGACGATCCCGCGGGCGCCCGGGCCGCACGCCGCGGTCATCCTCATCTCCGATGGGGGCGTGCAGGACCGCGATCACCACGAGGCGCACCACCGGCCGTTCCTCGTCCTGGCGGACCATCTCACCCGCCGCGGCATCGCCGTCCTCCGGATGGACGACCGCGGCATAGGAGGCTCGCAGGGCGTCTTCAACGATGCGACGCTCGACACCTTCGCCGCGGACGTCCGCAGCGCCGCGGCGATGCTGGCCGCTCGCGACGACATCGATCCGGACCGGATCGCGCTGCTCGGTCTGGGCGACGGCGCGGCCGTCGCCGCGCTGGCCGCGGCGGCGGGGGACGGCCCCTCGCCGCGGGCGATCGTGCTCCTCTCGCCCCCCGGGGTGACGGGGAAGCAGAACATGATCCTCCGCGAGCGGCGCCGCATGGCGGCGGAGGGGGAGGATCCGGCGTACATCGAAGCGCAGGCGTCGCGCATCGAGGCGATGCTCGACCTTGTGACGAAGGGGACCTCCCAGGAGACGATCGCCGAGGCGATCCGGGACCTGGTCCTCGAGTCCGCCCGGGCCAACCGCGGCACCGCCCCGCCGCCGGAAGACTGGCAACTCCGTGAGGCCGCGGCGCAGCAGGCGTTCATCTACACCTCGCCGGCGACGCTGCGCTGGCTCACGCTCGACCCGGCGGACCTGCTGCGCGGGGTGCGCTCCCCCGTGCTCGTCCTCGCCGGCGACCTCGACCTGACCGTCCCTGCCGCGGACAACTTTCCAAAGGTCGTGGCCGCGCTGAAGGAATCGGGCGTGCCCGTGACGGCGGAGCGGCTGCCGGGCCTGAACCACTACCTCCAGCCCGCGACCACCGGCTTCTCGGACGAGGTGGTGAGCATCCAGACGACGATCCACCCCGGAGCGCTGGAGCGGATCGGCGCCTGGCTGGAGGCGCAGTTGGCCCCCGGCCGCTAGCACGCCCGTTCGCCAGGCCCCACTGCCGCCCCGCGGACCCGCTTGACGACAAGGACCGACCCGACATGCTCACGTCCCTCTTCCTGCTCGCCGTCCTCGCCGCCCAGCCCACGCCCGTCGCTCCCGCCCCTGACCCCGCCTCGGACGCCGCAGCCCGCGCAGCGCGGTTCTGGGTGCGCGACGGGTACAAGGTCTCCGCGGCGGTCTCGGACCTGCCGGGGGCGCGGTTCCTCGAGATGGACGAGCACGGCACGCTCTACGTCTCACGCCCGCGGTCGGGGGACATCATCGCCCTCCGCGACACCGACGGCGACGGTGTGTACGAGACGCGGACGATCTTCATCTCCGACCGGGCCTCCGTGCACGGGATGGACCTGCACGGCGGGTGGCTCTACTTCGCGACCACCGGCTCGATCCACCGCGCCCGCGACACGGACGGCGACTTTGTCGCCGACGAGATCGAGGACATCCTGCCCGTCGGCTCCCTCCCCCGCGGCGGGGGGCACTGGTGGCGCTCGCTGCTGGTGACGGACGACTCGATCTACACCTCCATCGGCGACGCCAGCAACGTCTCCGACCAGACGGCGACGGAGCGGCAGAAGATCTGGCGCTTCGACCACGACGGGGGGAACAAGCGGCTCTTCGCCTCCGGGCTGCGCAACACGGAGAAACTGCGCCTGCGGCCCGGCACGACCGAGGTCTGGGGGATCGACCACGGGACGGACTACTTCGGCTGGCCGCTGGGGGAGAACGAGGCGAACCAGCCCATCACCGACCTCAACCCGCCGGACGAGTTGAACCACTACATCGAGGGCGGCTTCTACGGGCACCCCTTCCTCGTCGGCGACCGCGTCCCGCGCCTCGAGCACCTCGAACGGGACGACCTGCTCGAATGGGCCGCCAGGACGATCCCCCCGGCGTGGAAGATCGGCGCTCACTGGGCGGTCAACGGGTTCACGTTCATCGACCCGGAGGTCAACGCACGAACGAAGGGGCTTCCCGACGACCACGGCGGGGACATCTTCGCCGCGGCCCACGGGAGTTGGAACAGCACTGAACTGGCGGGTTACTGCGTCGCCCGGATCCTCTTCGATGACCAGTTCGGCGAGCCGTACGGGATGCTCAAGATCGTCAGCACGATCGACCGGCAGACCGGGGAGGTCCTGGCCCGGCCGGTGGACTGCGTGCAGGCGACGGACGGGTCGGTGCTCTTCAGTTGCGACTACTCGGGGGCGGTGTACCGGATCACGTCGGACCGGACGGCCGCGGCGGCCCCATAAGGGTGGGGCGCGGCGGGGGGAGGAAGTGTGCGGACCGGCCTCGACCGCTCCGGAACACGGGACCGGCCTCAGGGCGGACGCACGCCGCCGATCTGCCGATAATCCAGTTCATGACCACCGGCCCCTCCTCCCTGCCCCCCTCCGAAGGCCCCGGTGTGGTCGGCGGGCTTGAGAACGCCCGCCGCGCCCTGCTCGACCTCTCGCGCCGCAACCGGCTGCTGAACTTCAAACCACGCGGCCACGGGTCGCTGGCGATCGTCGATGAACTCCCCGGACAGATCTACCGCACGCTGGTGGACGAGGGGGCGACGATGCAGTTCCTGCCCATCGAGGAGGCGCCCGAGGGTGCGGAAGTTGGAGAAGCGGGGACGGAGGCCGGAGACGCGAGCGAGACCGCGCCGGCGGCTGATGTCGCTGCGACCGCCGCGGAGTCGCCGTCGGCGGTCACCGCGGCAGAAACAGCGTCGCCGGAAGGCGGGCCCGAGGGCGCAGAGGGCGGGGCGACCGCCGCGGGCACGCCGTCCCCCCCACTGCCGCCGCTGCCGGAATCCGGCGATGCGGCGGAGGACTCCGATGCAGGTGCGCCCACTGCCGGCGTGAACGGGCGCACGGAGGCCGACGGCGAGTCGCCCGCCGCTTCGACCGACAGCCCGGCGATGGAACTGGGCGAGATCGAGGAGTCCGCCGCGTCAGCCGAGCCGGCGGACGCCGCCCACCCCGCGCCGCGCCACACGGACCGGCGGCTCCAGACCGCCCTTCCGGGGCCCAAGCTCCAGGAGCGGCTGCTGCACCTCTCGCGCCAGGCCGAGAGCGCGCTGGAGGAGCAGGGCGTGAACGTCCTGTACCTGACGATCGGGCTCGTCGAGTGGACGGATGGGCCCGGTTCCGCCGTGCGGAGCCGCGCGCCGCTCATCATGATCCCGGTCGAACTCACGCGGCGCAGCATCCACGGCCGTCACGCGCTGCGCCACAGCGGCGACGACCCGGTCCTCAACCCCACGCTCGTGGAACTGTGCAAGCGGAACTTCCGCCTCGAACTCCCCGCCTTCGACTCGGACGCGGAAGGGGGCATCGACGCGTACCTCGCGGCGGTCGAGGAGACGCTGGCCCCGATCGCGGGATGGTCGCTGCTGCGCGAGGTGCACCTGGGGCTCTTCTCCTTCGCCAAACTGCTGATGTACCTCGACCTCGACGACGCCCGATGGCCCGCCGACCGCGCCGTCAGCCGGCACCGCCTCGTCAGCGCGCTGCTGGGCCAGCGGGCCCTCGCCGACGACTCCTCCGAGCCCTTCCCCGAGCCCCGGGCGCTCGACCAGATGCTCTCGCCGACCGACACCTTCCAGGTCCTGGACGCCGACTCCAGCCAGCAGGCGGCGATCGTCGCGGCCAAGCAGGGGCGGAGCCTCGTCATCGAAGGCCCGCCGGGGACGGGCAAGTCGCAGACGATCACCAACATCATCGCCGAGTGCCTCGCCGAGGGGAAGACGGTGCTCTTCGTCGCCGAGAAGGCGGCGGCGCTCGAGGTCGTCAAGAGCCGGCTCGAGCACGTCGGGCTGGGGGACTTCGTCGCCGAACTCCACAGCCGCAAGGCCAACAAGCGGGCGTTCATGGAGGACCTCCAGCGGACGCTCGCCCGCGACTTCGAGCCGCCGACGAAGCGCGAACTCGTCGGCGCCGAGCGGCTCGCGGAACTTCGCCGGCGGCTGAACGACTACGTCGCCGACCTGCACCGCCCGGAGCCCCCGCTGAACCTCACCCCCTTTGTCGTGATCGGGCGGGCGGCGGAACTCGCCGACGCCCCGGAGGCGGTCTTCGACCTGCCGGACGTCGCCTCGTGGGACCCGGCGCGGCTGCGGGAGGCGGAGGAGCGCGTCGGCGCCCTGGCCGCCGCGGCGGAACGCACGGGGCCCGCGGCGATGCACCCATGGCGCGGCGCGGGGCTGACTGAACTGCCGCTGACGGTGCGGCAGCAACTGCCGATGCGGCTGCGCGCCGGGGCGGACGCCGCGGCGGCGCTCGCCGCCATCGCGGACGCTCTGCGCGATCAACTCTCCCTCGCCCCCCCACTGACGCCCGCGGCCGCCGACGAGTTCCTCGCGCTGGCCGCGGCGATCCTCGCGGACCCGCCGGTGGAGGCGTCGCACGCGCGCAACCCGGCGTGGGACTCTCCCGGCACGGCGCTCGCCGCGATCGCCGATCTGAAGAAACTCGCCGCGATCCGGCGCGACCTGGCGGCACGCTGGAACGCCTCGGCCGAGGAGGTGGACTGGACGCTCGTCGCCCAGCGCCGCATCAGCCCGCCGGGGCTGCTCGGCAGGCTCTTCTCCGGCCAGTGGCGGGCGGACACGCGGCTGATCCGCGCGCACCTGAAGCCGGGCGTCTCGGCGAACGATCCGCAGATCGCCCAGGACCTGGGGCGGCTGGTCGAAGCCCGCCGGCTGCGCGACGCCCTCGCCGGCGTCGCGGCGAAGATGCACGAGTTCGTCGGGGACCGATGGAAGGGGGACGCGTCCGACCCTGATGCGCTGGAGGCGTACGCGAGGGCGGTGGCGCGGCTGCGGTCGATCCTCTCGCGGAGCCTGGGCGAGCCCGCGGCGCTGGAGAAACTCTGCACCGCGGCGGGGCGAGCCGCGCTCCAGGACCACGCCAACGCGATGACGGCCGAACTGGCGAAACTCCGCGGCGCGTGGTCCGACGCCGCGGCGATGCTGCACGCCGATGGGCCGTCGTTCCTGGGCGCCTCGCCGGACCTGACGCCGTGGGAGACGTGGCGGGCGCGCCTGGCGGAGTGCCTGGACTCGCCCGAATCGCTGGACGACTGGTCGGCGAGGAACCGGGCGCGGACGGAGGCGGCCGCGGCGGGGCTGCTGCCGTTGCTGACCTGGGCGGACTCGTCCGACGTGCCGCCGGGGGAGTGGCCGCGTGCTTTCCTGCGGCAGTTCTACCGGCTGTGGCTCGACCACGTGACGCGCTCCCGCCCCGCGCTGGCGACCTTCCGGGGCCAGGATCACGAGAAGGTCATCGAGCGGTTCCGCGAGGTGGACAAGCAGTGGCTGGAGGTGTCGCGCCAGCGGCTGTGCGCGCAGATCTACGAACGCCGCCCGCGCGTTGGCTTCGCCACCAGCGAGTCCTCCGGGCTGGGGATCCTGGAGCGGGAGATCAGGCGGAAGCGCGGCATCCGCCCGATCCGCCAACTGCTCGCCTCGCCCGCCGGGGCGGCGGTGCAGCGGATCAAGCCGTGCTTCATGATGAGCCCGCTGTCGGTGGCGCAGTTCCTCGAACCCGGGGGGCTGCGGTTCGACGTGGTGATCTTCGACGAAGCGAGCCAGGTCGAGCCGGCCGACGCCCTGGGGGCGATCGCGCGGGCGGAGCAGGTGATCCTGGTCGGCGACGAGAAGCAGCTCCCGCCGACGAACTTCTTCAACGCCATCGGCGCGGCGACGGACGACGCCTCCGCCGACGATGGAGAGGGCGGCGCCCCGGCCGCGGACCTGGAGAGCATCCTCGGGCTCGGCCAGGCGTCGATCCCGGCGAGGACGCGGCTGCGGTGGCACTACCGCTCGCGCCACCAGAGCCTGATCGACTTCTCCAACCGCGAGTTCTACGACCACGACCTGCGCGTCTTCCCCAGCCCCTACGTCGGCGGCGGGACGCACGGGCTGAGGTTCCGGTTCATCGAGAACGCGGTCTACCTGCGCGGCAAGGGGCAGCACAACCCGGTCGAGGCCCGCGCCGTCGCGGAGGCGGTGATCGAGCACGCCCGGACCACGCCCGAACTGAGCCTCGGCGTGGCCGCGCTCAACGCCCGCCAGCAGAACGCCATCCTGGACGAACTCGAGCGGCTGCGCCGAGAACTCGACGACCCGGACGTCGAACGCTTCTTCGCCGCCGACCGCGCGGAGCCGCTGTTCGTCAAGAACCTCGAGACGGTGCAGGGGGACGAGCGGGACGTGATGTTCCTCTCCATCGGCTTCGGGCGCGACGACGCCGGCCGGCTGACGATGAACTTCGGCCCGATCAACCAGGAAGGAGGTTGGCGGCGGCTGAACGTGCTCGTGACGCGGGCGAGGCAGTGCTGCACCGTCTTCTCGTCGATCCGGCCCGAGGACATCCGCCTGACGGAGAACTCCCCCCGCGGCGTCCGCGCTCTGAAGAACTACCTCCACTACGCCATCACCGGCTCGCACGACCACACCACCGGCCCCGGCGGGGACCACCAGTCCCCCTTTGAGGCGCAGGTCGCCCGCGCGCTCCGCGAGCGAGGCTGGGAGGTGCACCCGCAGATCGGCTCCGCCGGGTTCTGGGTGGACCTGGGGATCGCCGACCCCGAGGCCCCCGGCCGCTACCTCGCCGGGATCGAGTGCGACGGGGCGACGTACCACTCCTCCGCGACGGCGCGCGACCGCGACCGGCTGCGCCAGGCGGTGCTCGAGGGGCTGGGATGGACGATCCTGCGCGTCTGGTCCACCGACTGGTTCCACCAGCCGCGGGCGACGATCGATCGGCTGCACGAGCAGCTCGAGCGCGTAGCGAAGCGACGGCCCGCGCCGCGCTCCCCACGCCCCGAGCCGCCGCGCCCTTCGAGCGTGCAGCAACCGCCGCAGCAGCAGCGCCAGGCCCCTGCGAACAACGGCAGCGGCGCCGGCGCGGGAGAGGGCGGCGCGATCCCGCCAGGGTTCGTCCCCTACCAGCGGTTCCGCCCCTCGCGCCGATCCAGTTCCAAGCCCATCAGCGAGCAGACGCAGCGGTCGCTCGCCTCGCTGCTGGCGGAGGCGGCCGCCGTCGAAGGGCCGATCCACCGCGACGTACTCTTCCGCCTCATCGCGCGGCTGCTGGACTCGCGCCTGACGCAGTCCGCCGTCGCCGCCCTCGAGGCCGCGCTGGGCGCGGCCGAGGAGGAGTCGCGACTGACCCGGCGCGGGGATTTCATCTGGCCCGCTGGGATGACCGCCCCCCCGCTGCGCTGGCGCGCCGTCGAGGACGCCGTCACCGACCCCGATCACATCGCCCCGGAAGAGGCCGCCGCGGCGGCGGCGTGGGTGGTGCAGCACGAGTTCGGCGTCCCCGAGGCCGACCTCCCCGCCGCGGTGGTCCGAGCCATGGGCCTCCGCCGCGTCACGGAACCGAATCTTCGACTCGCCCGCGCCGGCGTCGAGTTCGCCCTTGCCACCGGGCTCATCGCCAAGGACGAGCGCGGCCTGATGACTACCCCGCCGCGACCGCCTTCCCCCGCGGCATGAACAGGTCCGCCAGCACCGCGAGGAGCATCAGCGCCGTCGTCCCCATGTAGACGCCGCCGGCCGTGACGATCACGTAGACCGCCGGCGCCTGCGTGCGGGAGACCCACCACGCGCCCAGGTCGAGCAGCAGCGCGGCCCCCGACAGGAAGATCGCCAGCGACACCAGCCGCCGCGGCAGCCGCGTCGCCAGCAGCAGCCCCGCGACCACGACCGACATCGGCGCCAAACTCAGCGCGTGCGTGTGGGTCGAGATGACCAGGATCTCCTGCGGCACCGGCGTGAGGTTCTTCGAGAAGGCGACCCTCGCCACGTCGTCCCAGTACTCCAGCGGGGTCCTCTTCGCGGCCGCATCCGGCGACTGCCGCGAGTGGCACGACACGCAGCTGCGGGCGATGATCTCCGCGGGGGCGTCGTCGCCCATGTCGAGGTTGTCGTAGTCCTGGCTGACGCGGTCGCCCCGGAGCCAGGTGAGCAGGGCGCTCCGCTCCGATTGAGGCAGGTCCTCCGGGTGCCCCCGCTCCAGCGCGGCCAGCAGCGGCGCGGCGACGCTCACGCCGTGGTAGGTGCCCTTGATGTCGTCCATCGAGAGCGTCGGGATGTCGTCCTTCTTGCGGTGGTGGTAGAACACCTGGGCCGCGGAGGCGGCCAGGCCCCCGAGCATCACCAGCACCAGGCAGGCGATGCCGAGGCGGGCGCCCAGCGGCAGGTCGCAGAGCTTCATGCGGCTCTCCTCAGGGGGCTCTTCAGGACGCCTTGAGCAACTCCGGATCGATCGCGACCGTCTCCCCCGTCAGGAGAGCCCGGTTCGCCATGATCCCGATCGCCGTCGCCCGCAGCCCCTCCTCCGCGGAGCAGACCACCGGCGCCCCCTCCAGCACGCTCCGGAGGAAGTCGGCGATGGAGTAGTACGCCGACGGGTGCGGCAGCCCTACGCCCTCCTTGAGTTTCCCCTGCGAGGCGAGCTTGGTCGCCTCGGCGATGAGCGTGATCCCCTCGTCGTTGTGGAACTGCTGGCGGTTGGCGTACACCTCCCACCCCTGCGTCGGCGCATCGGCCTCCTTGAACATCCACCCGTGGCTCCAGGCGAGTTTGATGGTGGCGCTGGAGCCGTGGAAGACCTCGTACCGACCCTCGAACGAGTTCGCCAGCGTCGCCATGTACTGCAGCCGCACGCCGTCGGCGAACTCCAGGTCGCAGGCGACGGTGTCCGCAATCTCGCGCCCGTCGCGGTAGAACCGGACGCCGCCGGTGGCCCGCACCGAGACAGGGTACTCGCTCCGGTACCAGTGGAAGACGTCGAACTGGTGCGTCCCCAACTCCCCCGGCAGGCCGACCGAGACCTCCGGATCCAGCCGCCAGTTCAGCGCCCTGTCCCGCGCCGGGTCCGCCGCGGCGGCCCGCCAGCTCGTCTTCTGGTGGTGCTGGGCGCGGAGCGAGATGACGTCCCGCACCGAGTCGGAGCGGAAGAACGTCCGCGCCAACTTGTACACCGGGTTCGACCTCCCCTCCAGCCCGGCCTGGAAGACGCTCCTGGCCCCGCGCGCCGCCATCGCGATCGCCCGGCAGTCCTCGATCGTGTGCGCGAGCGGCGCCTCGCAGTAGACGTGCTTCCCCGCCGCGAGGGCGTCGATGGCGATGTCCTTGTGCAGGTGCGTCGGCGTGGCGATGAAGACGGCGCCGATCTCCTTCTTCTCCAGCAACTCGCGGTAGTCGCTGAACCCCTGGGCCCCGGCGGCGCGGCGGAGGCCGGACTCCAGACGCGACTGGTCCGAGTCGCACACCGCGGCGACCGTCACCGCGTCCATCTTCTGCAGTTCGGCCATGATCGCCCGCCCCTGCCGGCCGACGCCGATGATCCCCACCGGCATCGCCGCCCGTCCGCGGACCGCGCCGGGGGAGCCCGGCAGCACCTCGGGCATCAGGGCCAACGCGGAGAGCGCCCCCGCGGCGTGGGTCAGGAACGAACGGCGGTCGATCTCGGTCATGGGTTCTCCATCGCAGCAAGCGCCGCCCCGGCGGCGGGGCGGACAAGGTCCATCTTCTCCCCCTCGACGAGCCACCCGCCCTCCCGGTCGTGCAGCACCGTCGTCACGCTCCGCGGCAACCCCGTGGGCCGGCGGCCCAGGACGATCATCGCCGTCGAGACCCCCTCGGCCAGCACCGGCGATTCGGCGATGACGGCCGCGAGTTCCGCCGTGCCCCGGGCCGGCGCCCCCGTCCGCGGGTCGAGGATATGGCCGAGCCGCTCCCCGCCCGCCCCCTCGACCATCCTCCCCCGCGGCGACGAGACCGACATGCAGATGTCCCGCAGCACGGCGACGGGGGCGTCCTCGCCGGCGCCGATCTGCACCCGCCACCCCTCCTCGCCGGGAGGGGCGCCGATCGCGACGACCGAACTCGTCCCGCCGTGGAGCAGCGCGCACGAAACGCCCGCCTCCCGCACCGCCGCCGCGGCGCACGCCAGCGCATGCCCCTTGGCGATCCCCCCCAGGTCGAGCGCCACGCCGGGGCGGCGGAAACGGATCGTGCATGCCCGATGGTCGAGTTCGACGAGGTCCGCGCCCGTGACCGCCACGCCGGGCTCGGCCGGCGTGGCCGAACTCGACGCATCATGGAACCCCCACGCCCGCATCAGCGGCGCGACGGTGATGTCGAACGCCCCCTCGGTCATGCGGCACAGGTCCAGCGCCGCGGCGATCAGCGCGAACGTGTCGCCGTCGAGCCGCACCGGACGCTCCGCCGCGGTGCGGTTGACGTGCGAGAGGAGGCTGCCCGGCCGGAAGACGCTCAGCCGCGCCTCGAGTTCGACCACCTCGGCGAGGGCGGCCTCGCCGGCGGCGCGCAGCACCCACTCCTCGCCGCCCGCGAGGGCGATCTCGAAGCGTGTCCCCATCGCGTGCGCCGCGGCCCGTGTGATCATCGCTCCGCCGATCGGTCAGACCCGCGAGGCCCTCATCGACCTGGGGTCGAAGCGGTACGCGTGCCCGTCCCACGCCGAGCGCGTCGCCAGGTCCACGATGACCATCACCTTCGCCCCCATCTCCACGTCCGCCTCGGGATGCTCGCGCGTCCGCATCGACCGCATCCACGCGAGGCGGTGAACATCCTGGTCGTTGCCGATGTCCGGGCACTCGATCGTCTCGGAGTCGAAGTCGTCCGAGTAGATCCGCTCCGGCCGGACGACGCAGTGCCGCCCGCCGAGGTAGATGTTCCCCTTGTGGCCGCGGATCATCGTCTCCAGGCCGACCTCGTTGCACGTCGAGCCGGCAACGACCATGATGTGGCCGTTCTCGAACTCGATGGTCAGGTTCACCTGGTCGTGGTTCTCCATGGCCTTGTCCACCAGGTGAGACCCGGCGCACGTCACCCGCACCGGCCAGCCGACGTCCTCGCCGAGCGACACCATCAGCGGCGTGATCACGTGCACCAGCAGGTCGCCGATGATCCCGGTGGAGTACCGGCGGTAGCGCCGCCAGCGGGCGTACACCTCGGGGTCCCACGGCGCGCTCCCCGCCGGGCCGCACCACTGCTCCCAGTCCAGGTTCTTCCCCGGCTCCCACTTCGGGTCGATCGAGTAGTACAGCCACTCCCCCTGCTTGCTGTTGCGGCAGTAGCTCGTCTGGCTCATCGTGATCGTGCCGATCTTCCCGGACTCGACGACCTTCCGCGCCTCGCGGTACTTCGGCATCTGGATCGCCTGCGTCCCGACCTGCACGATCACGTCCGGGTTCGCCTTCGACACCTCGTACAGCCGCAGCGCCTCGTCCAGCCGCAGCGTCATCGGCTTCTCGAGGTAGACGTCGAGCCCCGCGGCGATCGCCTCCTCGGCGTGCCGGGCGTGCCAGTGCTCGGGGGAGGCGATGATCACGCCGTGGATGTCCTCGCGGGCGAGCAGTTCGCGGTAGTCCATGTACGCGTCAACGCTCGTCCCCTGCCCGCGCTCGCACGCCTTCTTCGCCTCCATCAGGCGGGGCTCGCAGACGTCCGCCAGCGCGACGAACTCCGCCCGCTCCTTCCCGTCCTTGACGAGCTTCATGAACGAGTGGCAGTGCGCCGTCCCCATCCCGCCCGTGCCGATGACCGCCAGACGCAGGACGTCGTCCTTCCCCGGACGAGGCCGCGCCGCCGCCTTCGGGACCGCGCCGCCGCCGGCCTTGAGCAAGCCGCTGGAGGCGCACGAAGCCATCAGCCCCGCCATGCCCGCCGCCGCGGCCGTCTTGACCAGGAACGAACGCCGTGACTGGTTGCTCACTCCGGACTGCCCCTGCGTCTTGCGATCCATTCCACAACGTCCTTTCTTCGCGGCGGCGCCACACGCCGACCGGCATTGCCAACGACACCCGAACGCTGCACCCGCATCCTTCGACCATGCGGCGACGCGTGTGCTCCGCCGCATGCGGCGGCGCCCGCCGCCGAGCATGCGACTTCGCCCCAGATTACTTTCCTCGCCGGCCGGAGCAAGTCGGTGGATCAAACCGGCAGCGCATCGCGGGGTGCGGGAAGCAACCCCATCAGGTACGCTCATGAGCGCGGCCCCCCTCGGCCGCCGACGCACGAACCTCACCGCCCCCCAGCCGACATGCCGGAACCAGCCAATCCTTCCCCCCGACTCGGTGTGTGCTCCTGGTCCCTCCGCCCCGCGAACCCCGAGGAACTCGCCGCAAAGGTCCGCGCCTGCGGCCTCCGCGCCGTGCAACTCGCCCTTGAACCGCTGCGGGAGGCCAGGGCGTGGGAGCCCGGCCAGACCGCCGCGATCCTCGCCGCGGCCGGGATCAGCATCGCCTCCGGCATGATGGCCTGCCGCGGGGAGGATTATTCAACACTCGAATCAATTCGCCGCACCGGCGGCCTGCGTCCGGATCAGCACTGGGAGGCGAACCTCGCCGCCGCCAGGGACAACGCCGCGATCGCCCGCGGCCTCGGCCTGACGCTCGTCACCCTCCACGCCGGCTTCCTCCCCGAAGACCCGGCCGATCCGGAGCGGGGCGTGATGATCGACCGGCTCCGCCGGGTCGCGGACATCTTCGGCGAGGCCGGAATCTCCGTGGGGCTGGAAACGGGGCAGGAGACGGCCGAGACCCTCGCGGCGTTCCTGGACGAACTCAACCACCCCGGCGTCGGCGTCAACTTCGATCCGGCCAACATGGTCCTCTATGGCAAGGGGGACCCGATCGAGGCGCTGGCTCGCCTCGCGCCCCGGGTCGTGCAGGTGCACATCAAGGACGCCCTGCCGACCCAGACGCCGGGGACGTGGGGGCGGGAGGTCCCGGCGGGAACAGGAGCGGTGGACTGGGAAGCGTTCTTCCGTGTGCTGGGCAGTCTGCCGCGGCGTGTGGGCTTGATGATCGAGCGCGAGGCCGGCGAGGACCGCACCGCCGACATCGTCGCCGCGAGACATCTCGTCGAACGGCACATCGGGAGCGAGGGCGGAGCGGCCGGCCATGCCTGAACTAGCAGCGCAGCCCATCGGCGTCGGCGTCATCGGCCTGGGATTCATGGGCCGGACGCATCTCGGCGCGTACAACGCCGCCGCGGCGGCCGGGCTTCCGTGCCGGGTCGTCGCCGTCTGCGACGCCGATCCGTCCCGCCTGACCGCCACCGCCGCGGCCACCGGGAACCTCCCGGGAGCCGTCGGCGACCGGCCCCTCTTCGACCCCGAGCGCACCGCGACCTACACCGACCCGGCCGCGCTCCTGGCGGACCCATCAGTCGGGATGGTCAGCATCTGCACGTACACCGACACGCACGTGCCCCTCGCCCTGGCCGCGCTCGCAGCCGGGAAGCACGTGCTGGTCGAGAAGCCCGTCGCCGTCACCGCGGCGGAGGCACGCCGCCTCGCCGACGCCGCGGCGAGGGCGAGCGTCCTGTGCATGCCGGCCCTGTGCATGCGTTTCTGGCCGGGATGGCCCTGGGTGCGGGATCGGATCCGGGATGGGGCCTTCGGCGCGGTGCGGAGCGCGACGTTCACGCGGCTGGTCGGCCCGCCGCGCTGGGGGCTCGACTTCTACCGCAACCCCGAGCGCAGCGGCGGCGCGCTCTGCGACCTGCACATCCACGATGCGGACTTCATCCACTGGTGCTTCGGCCGCCCCGCGGCCGTCTCCACCACCGGCACGCTCGACCACCTCTCGACGCACTACCTCTTCGCCGACGGCCCGGCGCACGTGACCGCCGAGGGGGGCTGGGACCTCGCCCGCGCCGCCGGGTTCCGCATGCGCTACACCGTCATCTTCGAGCACGCCACGGCGGACTTCGACATGGCGAGGCCCGACCCGCTGATCCTGCACACGGCGGAGGGTTCCGAGCCCGTCGAACTGCCGGCGGTCAGCGGCTACGAGGGGCAGGTGCGGCACTTCGTCCAGGCCGCCGCGACCGGATCGAAGGACCTCGCCTCCACGATGGCCGAGGCGGTGTCGGTCGCGGAGGTGCTGGACGCCGAGCGGGAGAGCATGACCACGGGCCGGACGGTGATGCTCCGGTGACGCTGCGCCCCGTGCCGGCTGACGGCGCGTGAAGCATCAACCGTCGGGCCGTCGCGTCATGATCACGGCTGCGATTCGGCCGCAACGGCGGCCTGCCCGGCCGCGGCGTCCGGCTCGAACGTCTCATCGTCGCCCCTGGCCAGCCCCGACCGGAACGCCGCGGCGACCAGCAGCGCACTGCCGAGCCCGATCGCCGCCTGCATCCACCACAGGTTGTCCCACCGGAACGCCGCGTCCCCCGCGAGCGGCCGGGCGAGCCGGTCGAGCCACTGGTTGTAGAACCCCGCCAGCACCGGCCCCAGCCCGAGGATGATGATCCCGAACACGGTCTGCGCCGAGTGCCGGATGTCCTTCGGCGCGACCCGCTCGACGTACACGTACGCCCCCGCAAAGAAGAACCCGTAGCACAGCCCGTGCAGCACCATCGCCGCGGCGATCACCGGCCGCGTCTCCGGCGTCCCGAGCGCGAAGATCGAGAACCTCACGGCGTACGCCAGGCACCCCAGCGCCAGCGTCCACTTGTACCCCAGCCGCGTCAGGAAGAATCCCAGCACCGCCAGGAACGCGATCTCCGAGAACTGCCCGATGGACATCACCGGCCCGATGTGCGCCGTCTGGAAGCCGAGCGCCTCCAGGAAGGGGCCGGTGCGGATGAAGTACACCTGGTGGATCATCGAGATCGGCAGCGCCGCCAGCGTCACCACCAGGAACCCGGGGTGCCGCAGGAGCCCGAACGCCCTCGTGAACGCCAGCGGGCTCTCCACGTTCCGGGTCGGCGGCGTCTTCGGCAGCGCGAACATCGCCCAGAGCCCGTAGCCGATCGCCAGCACGCCGGAGACCTTCAGGCAGTCCACGATCAGCGCCGTCGCGTTCGCCTTGTCCGCCCCCGCAAGGAACGGCGGCAGCGGCGTGAAGTGCAGGCTCGTCTGGAGCCAGATCAGCGGGAAGGCGTTGGACGCCACGATCCACCCGATCGTCCCCCACGTCCGCACGCGCGGGAAACTCCGCTCCGCGTCCCTCAGGTGCGCGAACGCGATCGAGTTCGTCAGCGCCAGCGTCGGCATGTAGAAGACCGAGTACAGGATCGACAGCGTCAGGAACACCCCGTAGCTCGTCGCGTACGCCGTCGCGAACTTCACCACGCCGCCGATGATCAGCAGCAGCCCGAGGTACTTCTCGGCGTTGATGAACCGGTCCGCGATCTGGCCCGCGAGGAAGGGCGCCGTCACCGCCCCGATCGACCCGGCCAGCCCCAGGATCCACCCGACCTGCCCCCCCGTGAAGCCCAGCCCCCCGGCCTCCCGCGCCGCCGTCAGGTAGTTCGCCAGATAGGGCAGCCAGACGCCCCACACGGCGTACTGCAGGAACATCATCAGCGACAGCGAGGCGACGGGCGAGCGTCCGGCGGGGGCGGGTGTTGCGGCAGTCATCTCTGGACCTTTGTGGTGCCTTGGTGGAATCACCGAGGTCACGCGAGTCTACCGCAAACCCCACCCCGTTGCCGCGCCCGTGTGGTCCCCTGGTAAGCTGAGCGTCCCTCATGGAGCCTGCACCATGTCCAGACCCCGCACCCTCTTCACCGGCCAGTGGGCCGACCTCCCCCTCGAAACCCTCGCGCCCATGGCCGCCGAGATGGGCTACGACGGCCTCGAACTCGCCTGCTGGGGGGACCATTTCGAGGTGGACAAAGCCCTCTCCCAGGACGGCTACTGCCGCTCCCGCCACGACCTGCTCGCCAGGCACGGCCTGAAGGTCTGGGCGATCAGCAACCACCTCGTCGGCCAGGCCGTCTGCGACCCGATCGACTCGCGCCACAAGGCCATCCTCCCCTCCCGGGTCTGGGGCGACGGCCGCCCCGACGGGGTCCGCGAACGGGCGGCGGACGAGATGCGGGCCACCGCCCAAGCCGCGGCCCTGCTCGGCGTCGGCGTCGTCAACGGCTTCACCGGCTCGTCCATCTGGCACAAAATCTACTTCTTCCCCCCCACGGGTCAGGAGGAGATCGACGCCGGCTACGCGGACTTCGCCGCGAGGTGGAACCCGATCCTCGATGAGTTCGACCGGGCGAAGGTCCGCTTCGCTCTGGAGGTCCACCCGACGGAGATCGCCTACGACATCCACACCGCCCGCCGCGCCCTGGAGGCGGTCGGCCACCGCCCGGCCTTCGGCTTCAACTTCGACCCCTCGCACCTGGTCTGGCAGGGGATCGACCCGGTGAAGTTCATCCGAGCCTTCCCGGATCGGATCTACCACGTCCACGTGAAGGACGCGGCGAGGACGCTCGACGGCGAGTCCTCGATCCTCTCGTCGCACCTCCCCTTCGGCGACCACCGCCGTGGATGGGACTTCCGCTCCCCCGGCCGCGGCGAGGTGGACTTCGAAGAGATCATCCGCGCCCTGAACCAGATCGGCTACACCGGCCCGCTGAGCGTCGAGTGGGAGGACTCCGGCATGGACCGCGTCCACGGCGCGACCGAGGCGTGCCGGTTCCTCCAGTCCATCGACTTCCAGCCCTCCACCCGCGCGTTCGACTCGGCCTTCGAGAAGGAATGAAGACTCATCACAGAGGCGCGGAGGCACAGAGGATGAACAACAGCACGCTCATATCTCCCCCCTCCGTGCTCTCCGTGTCCTCCGTGGTAAAAACTCGTCTTGATCCGGAGCAAGCATGCCAACTCCACTGAAACTCGGCATGGTCGGCGGCGGCCTCGGCGCCTTCATCGGCCCCGTGCACCGCATGGCCGCGACGCTCGACGGCGAGGCCGTCTTCGTCGCCGGCGCCCTCTCGAGCACCCCGGACAGGTCCATCGCCTCCGGCCGCGCCATCGGCCTGACCGACGACCGCAACTACCCCACCTGGCGAGAGATGCTCGAGCGTGAACTCGCCCGCGACCCCGCCGACCGCATCGACGCCGTCGTCATCGTCACCCCCAACGACACCCACCACGCCATCGCCAAGGCATTCGCCGAAGCGGGGTTCAACGTCATCCTCGACAAGCCGCTCACGCACACGCTCGGCCAAGCCCTCGACCTCGTCCGCGCCGCGGACCGCTCCGGCGTCGTCTTCGCGGTGACCTACACCTACACCGGCTACCCGATGGTCAAGCACGCCGCGAGGCTCGTCCGCGACGGCGCCCTCGGCGAGATCCGCAAAGTGGCCGTCGAGTACCACCAGGGGTGGCTCGCGACGCGGCTGGAGGAGTCCGGCCAGAAGCAGGCCGCGTGGCGCACCGATCCCGCCCGCTCCGGCCCCGCCGGCGCCCTGGGCGACATCGGCACCCACGCCGAGAACCTCGTCGCCACCGTCACCGGGCTCGAACTCGACTCCCTCTGCGCGGACGTGAGCACCTTCGTCCCCGGCCGCGCCGTGGACGACGACGCCGCGATCCTGCTCCGCTTCACCAACGGCGCCCGCGGCACGCTCTCCTGCTCCCAAGTCGCCGCCGGCGAGGAGAACAACCTCGCCATCCGCGTCTACGGCGATCGCGCCGGCCTCGCCTGGTCGCAGGAGCACCCCAACCACCTCTGGCTCATGCCCCTGGACGGCCCCCGGCAACTCATCTCCCGCGGCGGACCCGGCTCCCCGGCCCCCCACGCCTCCCGCATCCCCTCCGGTCACCCCGAGGGGTACATCGAGGCCTTCGCCAACATCTACCGCGGGGCGTTCGAGGCGATCCGGGCCCGGCGCGAGGGCCGGCCCCCCGCTTCGCCCCTGGCCGCGGAGTTCCCCACCGTCCGCGACGGCGCCCGCGGCATCCACTTCGTCGAATGCGCCCTTCGCAGCGCCCGCAGCGGCTCCACCTGGACCGACGCCCGCTGGTCCCCCCCACCACCCCCTCCGACAACCTCTCCGCCGCCCTCTCCGGCCGCGACCCGCCCCGCCTGACCCGCGCCGGGTTGACCTCCCCCGCGGCCCTCCCAAAGATGCCGCTTGCCCCCCGGAGAGGTGGCAGAGTGGTTGAATGCGCCGGTCTCGAAAACCGGTATGGGCTCCGGCTCATCGGGGGTTCGAATCCCCCCCTCTCCGCTTCACCTGACAACACGCTCCCAACGCCGGCCAGCGTGGCCTGCATCTTCGGCGCCCGCTGGCGCTGCCCCTGCGCGACGGGCGAGCAGCGGTTCGCCCCCCCTCACACGACAACCCAGTTCCTCGCCGAGCCGCGCACAGCTCGCCACCAGCCAATCAAAGAAGTCCGGCCGCTGCCACTGGTGGCCGCGACAGGGCACGAGCGAGTGGGTGCAGTACGACTTCCCCGCCCCGGCCGAGGTCCGCGGCGTCGAGGTCTACTGGTTCGACGACACCGGCCGCGGCCAGTGCCGCGTCCCCGCATCCTGGCGGGTCATGGCGAGGGTCGGCTGCACGTGGAGGACAGTCGAGAACCCCAGCCACTACGGCGCCGAGCCCGACCGCTACAACACCTGCACCTTCACCCCGATCCTCGCCGAAGCCCTGCGCCTGGAGATCACCAGCCAGAGCGGCTTCGCCGGCGGGATCCACGAGTGGCGGATCCACGACGAGCCGCGAGAGTCCGCAACCGACGCCGATTGATCGTGCCCGTGCGAGAGGCAGCTTGGGGCCTGTTCAGATCGAGGACCGTGCGTGGCAGGGCATTGAAATACCGCGGACGAACGAATCGGACCCGCCTACCGAGGACAACCCGCGTTGAGCGTGAATGTCCCACTCCGCGATCGTGACGGTCGGGTGGTCAGCGATCCGGTACGCCTCTCGGCGCCCGACTGATCCAACAGCACGACCCGGTGCGGGCGAGCGACAGTCCCGCACCGTCCGCCCGCTGATCTCTAGCCGCCGCGCTGCCGACGCGCACGTCCCCCCATGTTCTACCGCCGCCAGAACTTTCTCACGCAACTCCACCGTGCTGGACTTCATCCGAGGCCTCCTTGTTCCGCACGCCTCCAGCATCTCATGCGGAACAGGATTGCGCACGATGTTCTAGGTATCGCCAGTGTCCCTGTGGGCTCATCACATCAACAGCCTGCATAATCATAGGCACTACTTGAAGAAGACAGTATTCTGCTCTACTGGCAAAGCGTCTCGTTGTTGTTCCGTGTTCGGCGAGATCTGCGTTGTTCCGCAACAATATGGACTACTCAGTCTCCACATAGGTGACCTTGCCCGCAGGAATCTCGATCACAAATCGCACGCCGGTGCACCAGTTTATGTGGAAGCACCATCCCGGGTTAACTTCCATCTGATTCCAGAGGAGCAGTTCATCCCATTGGGTCGTCCTTCGGACGAATGACTCCCATGATCTGGCTTCCTCCATCGTATTTCCAGTCGTTACGGAGCCGCCGAGCACCAAGGCCGATGAGGGGCGAACCGTGAAGCCGACTTCCGTATGCCGTTCAATAGTTGCATCCGGTGCCCGCGGCCCAAACCGTGTGCGGAGAATCTCTCGCTCTCGCTCGCTGGGGAACGCCAACTCGCCCGCGTTCCCGACCATGTGGTGCAGACCAAGGGGGTTTAAGAACCCCTAACACAATAGCGGTTTGAGTTTGTTGAAGCAGATGAGGATGCAGCCCAGCGAGAGGAAGGCCTGATGGATCTCGGCGGTGCGCTCG
>Ga0207867_1000352_pt1 | contig 51886 bp, 48 predicted proteins | sample HigsolmetaAR206D_FD_184838 | JGI IMG/M metagenome (GOLD analysis project Ga0207867, IMG submission 184838) | Ionic liquid and high solid enriched microbial communities from the Joint BioEnergy Institute, USA - AR20-6-D (SPAdes) (version 2) ...
GCACCGGTCAGGAGATCACCGGCCGGTAGGTGCCGAGCGCCACGCTGACCGCGAGGATGCCGGCGGCCACCAGCACCGCCCCGCCGACCAGGGCGGTGTCCGCCCAGGTGAAGCGCTGCTGGCGGGCCGAGGTGCGCGGGGTGTCCGAGTCGAAGCCCCGCGCGTCCATCGCGGTGGCCAATCGGGTGCCCCGGCGGATCGCCCCGACCAGCAGCGTGAACGCCGTCGAGCCGAAGATCCGCAGGCGGGCCAGCGGGTTGCCCCCGGCGTCGACACCCCGGGCCCGGCGGGCCATGCTGATCAACTGCCACTCGGTGGCCAGCAGCGGCACCAGCCGGAACGCGGCCAGCGCCCCGATCGCGAACCGCGGCGACGTCTTCGCGTTCTGGACCAGCGCGTCGGCGAGGTCGGTCGGGTCGGTGGTGGCGAAGACCAGGACGCCCGGTAGCGCCACCGCGAGCAGCCGGAGCGCCAGCCCCAGCCCGGTGTTCAGCACTCCGGTGGTGACCACCAGCGGCCCGGCCGCGACCAGCGGTTCGCCGGTCCGCTCGGCGGCGAAGAGGGTGAGGGTGACGAGGATGCCGAGCGCGCTGAGCAGCAGCGGCCAGGCCCGGCGGGCCAGCAGCCGGTAGGGGACGCCGAACAGCGGTGCCACGGCCAACTCCACCCCGATGGCCAGGGCCGGTACCACCGGATCGAGGGTGACCAGCAGCAGCACCGAGAAGAGCAGGGCGGCGGCGAGCTTGGCCACCGGGTTGCGTCGGGCCAGCGGGGCGGTGGGCGTGGCGACCGGACCGTACGCGATCACGCCGCCTCCCCGTGGGGTCCCCCGCCCGGCGGTTCACCGGCCTGCCCGTCCGGCCTTCCGCCGAGGTGGAACGTCCGGTCGGCGAGCGCGGCGACGAAGTCGGCGTCGTGGGTGACGGCGACGATGCCGTGCCCGGCGTCCCGCAGCCCGGCGAGCAGGTCGACCAGTTCGCGCCAGGTCCGGCGGTCCTGCCCGAAGGTCGGTTCGTCCAACACCAGCAGCCGGGGCGCGGTGGCCAGCGCCGTCGCGACGCTGAGCCGGCGTGCCTGGCCGCCGGAGAGGGTGTACGGGTTGGCGTCGGCCACCGTGTCGAGCCGGAGCCGGGCCAGCAGGTCGTCGACGACGGCGGTGACCTCCGCCGGAGTGCGGCCGGCCCGGCGCGGGCCGAGCGCCAGTTCCGCCCGGACCGTGCCGGTGACGAACTGGTGTTCCGGGTTCTGGAAGACCGAACCGATCCGGCGCACCAACACCGGAGCCCGCCACCGGTGCGGTGGCTGGTCAGCGTGCCGGCCGGCCAGCGCCGGGGTCGCGGCGAGCCGGCCGGTGCCGGGTCTGAGCAGGCCACCGAGGAGCAGGGCCAGGGTCGACTTTCCGGCACCGTTCGGCCCGAGGACGGCGAGCGCCTCACCGGCGCGCACCCACAGGTCCGTCGGCGCCAGCCGGGGTGGCAGGCCGAGCCGGTCGGCGGTGAGCAGCACCTCCCCGGCAGGTGCGGCGGCCCGGCGCGGTGCCGGCGGTGGACCCGGCACCCACACCCCGGCGGCGGCCAGCTCCGCGCCGTGCGCGGCGAAGACCTCGGCGGGTGGCCCGTCGGCCCGGACCCCGCCGCCCGCCTCCAGGACGACGACCCGGTCGACCAACGGCAGGGCCTCCGCCACCCGGTGCTCGACCAGGATCATCGTGGTGTCGACGTCCAGGGCGGCCCGGAGCGCCGCCCGGACCGCCGTGGCGCCCGCCGGGTCGAGGTTGGCGGTCGGCTCGTCGAGCAGCAGCAGACCCGGACGCAGCGCGAGTACCCCGGCCAGGGCGAGCCGCTGTTGTTCGCCGCCGGAGAGTGCGGCGGTGGGCCGCGCGAGGTCGTACGGGAAGCCGACCCGGGCCAGCGCCGCACGGACCCGGGGCCAGATCTCGGCCGCCGCAACCCCCCGGTTCTCCAGCCCGAAGGCGACGTCGTCCCCGGCCCGCGCCATCACGAGCTGGGTCTGCGGGTCCTGGAAGACGATGCCGACCCGTTCCCGGGCCTCCCGTGGGTCGAGGCCGTCGATCTCGACGCTGCCGGCCTGTTCGCCGGAGTCCTCGGCCAGGAGCCCGGCCAACGCAGCCAGCAGCGTGCTCTTGCCCGCTCCCGAGGCACCGAGCAGCAGGACCCGCTCGCCGTGCTCGATGCGCAGGTCGACGTCGCGAACCGCCCAGGCCCGGCGACCGGCGTGTCGCCACCCGAACCCGCGCAGCTCGACCGCGCTCACACGCTCACCCCCACCCCGTTCCGCGCCGATCGTGGTGCCGGGTTCGGCCGGTGGGCCGGGGAGACGGCTTCGTGACCGACAAGGGCTCAGACGGCGGTGCGTTCGCGGCCGGCCGGGAACCGGTCCAGGACGCCGGTCTGGGCCAGCGCCCGGGTCAGCGCCCAGCCGCCGACACCGGCGACGATCGCCGAGCTGACCACGGTGAAGAGGAAGACCGGCAGGCGGAAGGAGGTGAAGTCGTACTCGGAGTAGTAGCGCCACTGGTCGAACAGCGCGGCGGCGAGCCCGGCCACCGTGCCGGAGAGGACCGCCACCGGCACCCGGAAGACCCGGTACCCGGTGGCCAGGAAGGCCAGCTCGGCGCCGAGGCCCTGGCAGAACCCCTGCAGGATGGCGACCGTGCCCCACTGGCTGCCGAGCAGCACGGAGACGAGTGCGGCGAGGAACTCGGTGTACAGCGCCGCGCCCGGCTTGCGGATGACGAGACCGCCGAGTACGCCCGGCAGCAACCAGACGCCGTAGATGAGGGACTGGGCCGGCGGGAAGAACGCGAACAGTCCCTCGGTGGCGCTCCAGAGCAGGTTCCAGGCCCAGAAGATGACGCCGAACGCGACCGCGACGACCGAGGCGACGACGATGTCGATGGTGCGCCACCGGGCGTTGGTGGATTGACTCACGAGATGCCTCCCAGTCGCTTGGCGATCCAGGGGCGAAACGCAACGCCGCCGTCCGGGGCGCAGGCCCGGACCGCGGCGCGGCTGGAGACTCGACCGAACTCCCTGCGCTGGCATTACCCAGATCAGGTGTGAGGGTCTGCGGACCTCGCGTCCGCACTCTCAGCGCTGTGCGCTCCCCTGTCGGATGTGGAGTTGTTTCGGGAACGTTAGCACCGCACGAACATCGGGCAACAGCCACGGTTAGGCTTCGGTCATGTGGATGACCGTCCGGGACCTGGTCCGCGGCCTCGTGACCGGCAGTCCCGCCCCGGGCCGGGCGGCCCTGCCGTCGCACCACGCCTCCCGGCGCGGCGTCACGTGGGCCGCGGCACCCGCGGTGGGCCGGACGGATCACCCGAGGGGATCGGAGGACAGGTGACACCACGCGCCGAGGACTACCTGCAGGTCGTGACCGCGACGATGGCCCGGGTGGCGGCGAGCCAGCGGGATGCTGTCGCGCGGGCCGCCGACCTGATCACCGCCGCGCTCCGGGCCGGCGGCGTGGTGCACGCGTTCGGCACCGGCCACTCCGAGGCGCTCGCGATGGAGATCGCCGGCCGGGCGGGCGGACTGGTCCCGACGAACCGGATCGCCCTGCGCGACCTCGTGCTGTACGGCGGGGAACCGGCAGACATCCTGGGCCCGACCCTGGAACGCGACCCGACGGTGGCCCGGCGGCTGCTGGACCTGGCGCCGGTGCGGGAGCCCGACATCTTCGTGATCGCCTCGAACTCCGGGGTCAACGGCGCCATCGTCGAGTTCGCCACGCTGGTCAAGGACCGCGGGCACGCGCTGATCGCGATCACCTCGGCGGAGCACTCGGCCGGGATGGCGTCCCGGCACCCCTCGGGGCGCAAACTGGGTGACCTGGCCGACGTGGTGCTCGACAACGGTGCCCCGTTCGGTGACGCGGCCCTGCCGCTGCCCGGCGGCGGCGCCGTCGGGGCCGTCTCGTCGATCACCGCCGCCCTGCTCGCCCAACAGATCACCGTCGAGGTGGTGGCCCGGCTGATCGACGCGGGTGAGACCCCTCCGGTCTACCTCTCCGCCAACATCCCCGCCGGGGACGAACACAACAGGGAGCTGGAGGCGCGCTACGCCGGCCGGATCCGGCGGGGGGCCTGAGAGCGCCGGGGCGGGCACGGGCCGCCCGCGCGACACCGCCGAGGCCGCCGGAGAACGGCCGCCGGCCTCCGGTGCCTTCCGCCCGGCAGCAGGAGCCACGAACCGGACACGCGTTTCGGCCGTGTCGGCGCGGGGCACACCAGCGGCTGACGGCCCTGGGCACGGCACCGGAGGTGGCGGGTGAGCACGGAGACCGACACGCAGCGCTGGCGGCGCAACTTCGCCGACCTGCTCCAGGAACTGCGGGTGGCCCAGACCGGGGTCCAGATTCTCTTCGCCTTCCTGCTCATCCTGCCGTTCAGCGCCGGATTTCCCCGGACCACCCCGTTTCAGCGGGGCACGTATCTCGTCGCCCTGCTCGCCGCCGCGGCGGCCACCGCGTTGATCATTTCCCCGGTCGCCTTTCACCAGGCGCTGTTCCGGCGCGGGCGTAAGCCGGAGCTGGTGCGGTTCGCCCACGCCACCGCGTCCGGGGGCCTGGCGTTCACGGTGATCGCGGTGGTCAGTTCCGTGCTGCTGATCACCGATTTCCTCCTGCCGCGACCGGTGGCGCTCCTGCTCGGCGCGCTGACCGGGGCATGGTTCGTGATCTTCTGGGGCGGGCTGCCGTTCCTGCGGCGCCACCGGGGCGACACCGAGGACGACGACGGTGACGACGAGTCGGTGGGTCGGGCCGGAGGCGTGACGGCCTGATCGGTCGCGCCCGGGTCGTGACCTGCCGGGATCCACCCGGAGCGGGCATTCACGCGAGGCACGTTCACTACGCTCCGCGCTCCATACTGGACAGTATTTGCGTTCGTACGATCTGGCTTTCTACATTGACCGATTATGCGATGTGCCCCAGCTAGGCGACGTGCACTCGATCATGGGAAACCTTGGTTCCGCGCGTCGCCCACCACGTCGTCGTCACCGACCGAGAGTTATACAGGGAACGGCAGGCACACGAGGCGAGAGGCGAAGATGAGTCACCTTCAGGGGGGGTTGCCCGTCGGGTGCCCGACGGCGGCTGTGGTGAGTCGGAACGGGGAAACAGGGCGCGGACTCGACAGAGGTACGACGGCGTGAGCGGCGGCGACAAGGCAGTGGCGCGGACCGACTCCGGCGCTCGGTGGGGGGACCGGGGACAGGTGGAGTCGGACGCGGGCTTCGAGGAGTTCTGCCAGCAGAACTTCGTCCTGGTCGAGCGGTTCCTGCTCAACCAGTGCCCGGACCACGGGCTGGTCGAGGACGCCGTCCAGGAGGCGTTCGTCACCGCTCGGGCGCGGTGGGAACAGATCCGCGGCTACGAGAAGCCGCTGGCCTGGGTGTACCAGATCGCCCGCCACCGCCTGGCGGTGGCTCGCCGCCGGGGCCGGCCGCAGGCGGCACCCGGCCCGGACGAGCAGCCCGGCGGGGTCGCCGCGCCGGTCCGGCAGTTCGGCGCGCCGGGCGGCGGAACCGGCGGGCCGATGACCCCCGCAACCGCCCGCGAGCTGCTCCAGGGCTGGCTACGGCAGTTGCCGCCACGCCAGGCCGAGGTCTTCACCCTGGCGCTGGACGGATGGTCCGACCACGAGATCGCCAGGGTGCTCGGCATCGCGTACCACACGGCGCGCACGTACCGGCAGGAGGCCCGCCGCCGGCTGGGTGACCTCGCGCGACGGGACGGGGTCGAGCCGGGCAGCGGGTGGGGACGGGAATGACCCTCGAGGAGCTGCTCGCCCTGGCCGGTGACCGTGGCCTGAGCGAGCTGGAACGGGCACGTGCCCGCCGGGCGGCGCGGCGGGTCGAGCAGGAGTACCAGCGTGCCGTCTCCGAGGGCCGCGACGTGAGCAGCGACGTCGACGTACGTGACCCGTTGGCGGGAGAGATCGACGAGGCGGCCCGCATCAGCCGGGCGGCCCAGCTGGCCCAGCTGGGAACGCTGCGGTGGAACAGGGACAGCGGCGAGCTGCGCTGGTCCGACGAGATGTCGCTGATCTTCGGCTATCCGCCCGGCACCGTACGGCCGTCGGTCGAACTCCTGACCCGGCTGGTGCACCCGGACGACGTGGCCGAGGTCCGCCGGACCGTCGAGTCCGCCTGGCGGGCGGAGGCGGCCCGGGAGACGACCTTCCGGGTGATCCGACCGGACAACGTGATCCGTTACCTGCACTGCCTCATCGAGATCGTCGTCGACCGCAACGAGCGGCCCTGCGGCATCGTCGCCACCGGCCAGGACGTCACCGACGCGGAGCTGGCCCGGCAGGAGCGGGCCCGGCTGTCCCGGCGTCGCCAGACCCTGCCGGCCGGGCACGTCGGACGGGAGCCGGTCGACGAACTGCTCGACCGGCCCCGGTTCGTCGACGAGATCGACGCCGCCCGGCGTGACGGGTCCGGTGTCCTCCTGGTGGTGGCGGTCGAGTCGGCCGGTTCGGATCCGGCCGCGTCGATCGTGGACGGTTTCGACGACGGTGAACTGACCAGCCGCCTCGGTGGCATCAGCACCACCGGCCACGTCGGCGGCGGCGCCGAGGACCACGACCTGCTGGTGGCCGCCGTCGGCACGGTGGTGCGCCGGGCCGTGCGGCACTCGGACGTCTGCGGCGTCACCGCACCCGGCGAGTTCGGTGTCCTGTTGCACCGGACCACCCTCAACGCGGCCCGGGTGATCGCCGAGACGATCGTCGCGGGCATCCGTCGCCAGCCGTTCGTGCTCGGCCGGGCCCGGCTCCGCCTCGACGCCTGGGCAGGGCTGGTCCGGTACCCCGGCCGGGACGGCCGGCGTGGTGCCGACCTGCTGCTCGACGCCGAGACGGCGTGGCGGCAGGCCCGGGCGGGGAATCTCCGCTGTGCCGTGTTGGGCGAGCCGGTCGGCACCGCGAGGCGACCGGTGGGCCGATCGGGCCAGGCCCGGGAGCGGGATACGGGGCGCGTCGTCACCCTGGACGCCCAGCCGATCCTCGACCTGCGGGTCAACCAGATCACCCGGCAGGAGATCCTGCCCCGGCTGGTCGACGGCGGGGGACCGCATCCCGACGCCGGCGCGCCGGAGGACACGGAGCGGGGGGACGAGCTGATCGACCGGTGGGTCATCGACCACATCGTCGAACTGGTCGCCCGAGGCGCCCGTACCTCGCACTACCAGGTGAACCTCTCCGGTCGGTTCCTCGCCGACCCTGATCTGCTGGAACACCTGCAGCACCGGCTCTGGGAGTACGACGTCGACCCGGCCCAGCTCACCTTCGAGATCACCGAGACCGTGTTGGCCAGCAACCCGACCGAGGTGGTGAACTTCGCGTACACCCTCCGACAGCTCGGCTGCCACCTCGCACTCGACGACTTCGGCTCCGGACCGGCTCCGCTCAGCCACCTCACCTACCTCCCGCTGGATCTGGTGAAGATCGATGGTGGGTTCATCGCCGGGCTTCCCTCGTCCCGACCGAATCAGCTCGTGGTGCGCTCGTACGTGGAGATCTGCCGTGAACTCGGCATCCGGACCGCGGCCGGGCACGTCCGCGACGCCACCACCCTCGACCTGCTGCGCGAGTACGGGATGGACTTCGCGCAGGGATCCCTGATCGGCCGGCCGGAGCCCGTCACCGGTCCGCACCGCTCGGCGTCGGCGCCGACCGCGCGGGCGCCGCGTCCCCGACCGACGGCACGCCCGTCGGTAGCCCTGGGCTGAGGCCACCCTCCGAGCACCGGCAGGTTTCCACGGTTTCACGACGACCGGACGAAGTGGCGCTCACGGTGGTGACGGCCAGGGCCGTTGGGTGGCCGTGTCACCGGTCGGTGGTGTGGGGTAGCAGGCCGAGGGCGCGGAGTTCGAGCGTGGCGAGGGCGTCCACGGTGGCGGCGTCGCCCCGGCGCCACGCCGCCGCGACGTTTGGATCGATGGCGACCAGCCGGCGCAGCGGCTGGGTGGCCAGGGCCCGGAGCGCCAGCAGGTCCCGGCCGGCGGGTGTGGCCCGCAGCGTCCGGGCCGCGGCGGCCCGACGGATCCAGCGCAGCCGCAGCGGTAGCCAGCCGACGAGCACGACGCCGAGCGGAGGGAGCAGCAGGAGCACCGGGAGTGCCCAGGCCAGGTCGCCGACCAGGGCCTGCTGGTCCCGGCCGGCGTCGGCCACGGCGCGGGCCGCCGCGGCGGCCCGTTCGAACGGCGCGGTCAACTCGTCGCCGACCACCGGAACCCGGCCGATTCTGTCGCCGGCGTCCGCGAGGTTGTCGGCCAGCCCGCCGCCGGCTCCCTCCAGCGTCCGCCCGGGTACGGCGAGCCGGCCCACCAGGTCGTGCAGCCACGCCGCGGCCCGGATCCACAGCAATACCCAGGCGACGACGAGCAGGTCGGTGAGAACCTGGCGGGTGGCGGTCGGACGGCGATCGGCATAGATCCTCATGCCGCCCCAGCGTGCCACCATCGATTCCGCGGCACCGGGTCGACAGGTCTGGCCCGCCACGGCGGTGGGCCGGGCGAGCCGGTGTGCGGGCACGGGCGGTGGGCCGGGCGTCCTCCGGCACCCGGCCCACCGGTTTCCCCCGTGAGTCCCGTGGCTTTGGTCAGGCCCGCGCCTCCGTCAGCCCTGCGCGGAGGTGAGGGTGTAGTCGACGCCGCCGAGGACGAACTTCCGCTGGTCGCCATCCACCGCCGGGCCGAGCTGCACCACCTGGAGCACGGCCGGCTTCTCGACGTACTTCCCGGTGGCGAAGCGCAGCTTGACGATCGGCCGCTCCTTCGGGTTGATCAGCAGGTCCCTGATCTGTCCCCGGTACGGGTCGAGCTCGACCTCGGTCTCACCGACCCGCCGGATGCCCTCACCCGGAGCGCCCGCCTTCACCCAGCGTTCGAACAGCACCGGCCCCAGGTCGGCGAAGACCCGGACGCCCTCCGGGACGACGTCGCCCACCGGCCGGATGCCCAGGTCGAAGAGGGCCGGCTCCCGGAGCGCGTTCGCGACCGCGAACGGCCGTTCCTGCACTCCGCCGGGACGAGCCGGCACCGTGTTGGCGTTCTTCCAGGCGATGTTGTTGTTGAACTGCGTGTTGATGTAGGTGGCCGAACCTTCGAACAGCATCGGGTCGGACTGCGACTCCCAGCGGACCAGCAGGCAGAAGTGCCCGAGGGAGGGAACGTTCGGCCAGGGGATGGAGACCGTCGTCACGCCCGGCATGACCGGGATGCTCTTCGCGCCGATCTCGGTCCAGTGGTCCGGCCAGACCGCGCTACCACCGGACACGGTGTAGTAGACGCGAACGGTGCCGCTGCTGATGCCCGAGCCGTACGGCCCCGGATTCCGTAGCTTGACGAAAATGTAGCTCGTCGAGCCGACGACGGGGTTCGTGTGGGTGGTGCATTCGATGGCGTCGGGGCAGATCTTCACGTCCGGGCTGTTGAAGAAGGACGTGTAGAGCGCACCGTGCGGCTCGTACCCCACGTCGGACGCGATGTCCTTGATGTAGACGTCGGTCCGGTCGTCCATGGCCACCTTGGCGTCGGCGCCCTGGGCGGCGCCGCCGAGCGTCACGGCCATCAGCGTCGCCAGCGCGGTGCTGACGAACAGCCGCGCGGCCGAGCGGCGCAGGCGCGGGCCTGTGCTGGTCATAGGAATTTCCCTTCGGTGGTGGAAACAGTGGTGCCGGAATGGGGGGGATCAGCCTGTTGAATCCGGCAGACATACTGTATGGCAGTGACCGGAAACAATGAAGACTGCGATTTATTCGATTGTCGATCGTGCCCGCGTTTGCCGGGGAGGTGGGTATTCGCGGATACGGTGGAATGTGGTGCGAAAAAAACGCCGACCATATGTATCAGCGAAGCCCGTCGATTCTCTTGTACGTCCACACCGGCACGGCGGGGTGGGCCGCGCCGGGCAGGTGACATCCGCCCGCCCGGCGGCAGGCATCGGGAAAGGTCACTCGACCGGCATCAGGCCACGGTCCGACAGGGATCGGCCCGACACGGACCGGTCCGGTCGTGGGCGGGATGTCGGCGTGCGGGGACGACCCGGGCCGCGCGGGTCAGCGCAGCGGAACCCAGTCGGTCGCCACCGCGTACCCCTCGGTCCGGGCCTGAAGGCGTACCGGTCCGGATGGCGGCGCGGCCAACGAGAAGAAACCCATCTCGTCCACGGCCGTCTCCGCGTACGGACCGTCGACGCCGTGGGCGACGATCCGGCCGCGTCGGGCCGGGGAGAGCTGGCCGACGATGCCGGCGTCGGTCACCTCGATCTCGACGACGATCTCGCCGGCCCGGAAGGTCAGGGTCCGGGCGGAGCCGGCGGAGCGGGTGAGTCCGGCGGGTTCGACGTCACAGGCCGAGTCGAAGATCAGCTCGGCGATCGCCAGCTCGGCCTCCACGGTCCGCCAGCGCAGCGCCGCGTAGCCGGCGGCGAGGAGCTCCGCCATCGGCGGCTCCCCCTCCCGCAGCGCCGCACCCAGCTCGTGCAGCAGGGCGTCGTCATCGGTTGGCGGCCACGGCCCCATCCCGGTCACCTCCGCTCCCGTCGACGGCCCTGTGGTCCGGGCGAACGAACGGCGCGAGCGCGGGCGACTCGCGCAGCTTCCGCAGGCAGCGCGCCTGGGACGGACCGATGCTCCCGATCGGCATGCCGAGCCGCTCGGCGATCTCCCGGTAACTCAGCGGAGGGTCGGCGACGAGCAGGGAGAGCAGCTCGCGGCACCGGGTCGGAAGCTGGGCGAAGCCCGACCGCAGCGCCTGGCGGCGTTCCGCCCGCAGCAGGTCCTCGTCCGGTGCGGCGACGTCCGCGGACAGGAAGAGCCCGGGACGCGTCTCGACCGCCTCGTCGTGCGGATCGAAGGGGCGGGTACGCCGGCCGGCGCGCAACAGTCGGTAGCACTCGCGCCGGGTGGTGGTCATCAACCAGGCGGCCAGCGCCGCCGGCTCCCGTACCCGGCCGAGGTGTTCGACCAGACGCAGCCAGACGGTCTGGTTGACGTCCGCCGCGTCGACACGGTCGAGCCGGTGTGCCCGGATCACCGCCAGGACCAGCGGCGTGTAGCGGCGGACCAGTTCGGCCCAGGCATGCTCGTCGCCGCGGGTCGCGGCGGCGACGAGTTCGGCCACCGGCGACGCGGCGTGCCCTGCCGCCCGGGCACGGCCGCCGGCGTCGTCCGGGCCGACGCCAGGCCCCTCGGCGGCGCCGCCGGGCCGCTCAGCCAACGAGCACCCCGTAGTCGGGATGCCAGCGGCCGGCGGAGAGCAGCACCGCCCGGGCCGCCTCGGCGTCCAGCATGGCGCTGGTCATCAGCGCGGCCAGCCGACCGGAGACGTACGCCGTGGCGAACGAGGTTCCGGCCCACGTGGCGAAGCCGGCGAACGACCGGGCCGGCTGGCCGGGCAGCAGCAGCCGACCGTCGACGTACGTGCTGGTGCGCTCGCCCACCGCGCAGGCGTCCACCCAGGGGCCGAAGCCGCTGTACGGCGCCGGCGCCAGGCCCGATTGCCCCCGGCTGACCGCGCTCACCGCCACGACGTCGGGGAATGCCGCCGGCCAGGAAGGGCGGCTGGTCCCGGCGTTGCCCGCCGCGGCCACCACGACGCTCCCCTTCGGTCGCGCGGCCAGCGCCTGCGCCAGCGGCAGGGGCGGCTGGTCGTCCTGGGTGTAACAACCCAGCGAGAGGTTGACCACCGACACCTCCGGGTCGAGCGCCGCCAGGGCCTGCACCAGCATCTCCTCGTCACCGAGGCCGGTGGGCGTCAGCGCCGGCTCGGGGTCGAGCCACACCCCGGGAGCCGCCTGCCGGACCACGCCGGCGACGAAGGTGCCGTGCCCACCCTGCAGGGCGAGCACGTCGGCGGAGAGGTAGAGCGGATCCTCGTCGTCGGGCTGCGGTAGGTAGCTGCCGCCCAACCACTGCGGGTGGCGGGTGGCGGCGAGCCCCCAGATCCCGGTGTCGCAGATTCCGACCGTCACCCCGGCGCCCTCACCGGCCCGGGCCGGGTCCGGCGGCGCCAGCCCGGCGGCGACCTGCGGCGCACTCTCCGGATTGCCCATGATGTTGCCGAATCCGACCACCACGTGGTGCGGCTGCACCCGGGGGACCGGCTGGCCCGGCCACTGCTGCGGACTGCGCAGCGCCGAGACCACCGCCGGCACGTCGGTCTCGCGGTCGAAGCGCAGCCGGGTGACGCCGGCGAACTCGCCGGCCGGGACGACCTGGTGGCCCTGCTCCCGCAGCCGGGCGAGCACCCGGGCGGTGTCCTGGTGCGCCACCAGGAGCTGTCGCGGGCGGTAGAGGAACTCCCGACCCGGTGCGGTGTACTGCCGGACGTTCTGGTCGGCCGCCACCGCCTGCCGGAACGCCTCCTGGTACGCCTCGTCGGCGCGCTCGGCCGCGGCCGGGGACGGCCACAGCCCGGCGCCGACCGGGGCCGCGGCGGCCAGCGCGGACCACGCCAGAAGGCGGCGACGGGACAGCCTGCCATCCCAGCCGGAGGGCTCGGGACGGGGGGCGACGGGACGGTCAGGCGATGGCACCGGTCCTCCAGGAGGTCGGGCGACCAGCAGACGGGGCGATGGACGCCGTGCGGGGCCGGGAACCCCGGCACCGGCCGGTGCGGAATCGACGCACCCGGTTGACCCGCCCGCTGGTCATGGGAGCAATCTCGGTGGCGCGATTCTTTCCTACCATAGGGAATTGTCAATGCCAAACATCCTGTGATCCTGATCTGGGAAGGCAATTTCCACGGTCGGTCAGGATTGGGGCGATATTGACCGGTGGCCATTCGTCGGTGATTCTGTCTGACATGGGCGACAGTGCGGGCGGCTCGATCGTCCCCACCGCCCAGGCCGCCCTGGACTCGGTGCAGCGCTACCCCCGGGAGGCGATCGCCGTCGCCCGACGGGTGCTCGCCACCAGCACGGACGCGGACGAGCGGTCCACCGCCGAGCGTGCCATCGGGCTGGCCCTGCGGGAGCTCAACGATTTCGCGGGGGCGCTACGGCACCTGCGCCGGGCGCTCCGGGCCGCCGGCTCACCCCGGGTGGCGGCCCTGGCCCGGATGAGCCTCGGCTACGTGCTCGCCAACCTCGGCCGGACCTCCGCCGCGCTGGCCGCGGTCACCGCCGCCCTGCCCCGGCTCTCCGGCGCCGACGCGGGACGGGCCCGGATGCAGCGCGGGGTGGTGCTGCACTACCGGGGTCAGTTCGAGGAGGCGGCCCGGGACTACACGATCGCCATCGAGATCGCCCAGCGCGAGGGTGACCTCCTGCTGGAGGCGCGGGCCCGGAACAACCGAGGGCTGCTGCACGCGCACCGGGGCGGGTCGGGAGCCGACGACGACCTTCAGCGGGCCGCCGCCATCTTCGCGCGGCTCGGTCTGGACCTGGCCGCCGCCGACGTCCGCTGGAACATCGGCATCGCCGCCGGTCACGGTGGCGACGTGCCGGGGGCCCTGCGACTGTTCGCCGCGGTCGCCGAGGAGTACGCCCGGCTCGACGTGCCCCGGCCGGCCCTGCTGCTCGACCGGATCGAACTGCTGCTGTCGGTGCCGCTGGTGGAGGAGGCGGTCGAGGTGGCCGCCACCGCCGTCCGGGAGCTGCGTCGCCGGGGCATGGCCTCGGATCTCGCCGAGGCCCTGCTGGCCCGGGCCCGGGCGGCCCTGCTCGCCGGCGACCTGGCGACCGCCGCCGAGGCGGCGGCCCAGGCCCGGGCCCGGTTCCGCCGCCAGGGCCGCGGCACCTGGGCCGCCTTCGCCCGCCACGTCGAGCTGCGCGCGGCGGTACGCCGGGGCACCCGTTCCCCGACGCTGCTCGCCGCGCTGATCCGGACCGCCGACCAACTCGACGCGGCCGGCTGGCCGGACCCGGCGCTGACCAGCCGGATCGAGGCGGCCCGGCTCGCCGTCGAGCTGGGCCGTACCGCCCGGGCCGCCGCGCTGCTGGCGGTCGCCGCCCGGGCCCGGCACCGGGGCACCGCCTCCCGGCGAGCCCAGGGCTGGTACGCCCTCGCGCTGGCCCGACGACTGGCCGGCGACGACCGGGGCGGCGCGCGGGCGCTACGCCGGGGCCTGGCGGTACTGGACGGCTACCGGGCCGCGCTCGGTGCCACGGAGCTGCGGGCGCACAGCGGCGCGCACGGCCAGGAGTTGGCGGCCGAGGGGCTGGACATCGCGATCCGGGCCGGCACCCCGGCCCGGGTGTTGGCCTGGGCCGAACGGTGGCGGGCCAACGCCCTGCGCATCCGCGCCGTGCTGCCGCCGCAGGATCCGGAGCTGGCCGCGGCCCTCGCCGAACTGCGCATGGTCAGCAGCGCCCTCGAGGAGGCACTCCTGGCCGGGCGTCCGGTACACACGCTGCGCCGCCGCCAGGCGGGGCTGGAGCAGCGGATCCGGGAACTCGCCCGAGGGGTCCCGGGGCACGGCACCCTGGTCGCGCCGCCGAGCGTGCGCCTGCTGGCCGAGCAGCTCGGGTCGACCGTCCTGATGGAACTCGTCGCCCACCGGGGGCGACTCCACGCGGTCCTGGTCCGGGACGGGCGGGCGACCCGACACGACCTCGGCCCGCTCGCCGAGGCACTGCACGCGGCCCGGCTGCACCGGTTCGGCCTGCGCCGGCTGGTGGTCACCGGTGACTCCCCGGCGGCCCGCGCCGGCGTCCGCCACGCCGCGGCGGCCCTGGACCGGCAGCTGTTCGGCCCGCTGCGGTCCAGGCTGGGCGACCGGCCCCTGGTCGTCGTACCGATCGGGGCGCTGCACGCCGTCGCCTGGGCGGGCCTGCCGGCCTGCGCCGACCGGCCGGTCACCGTGGCGCCCTCGGCCACGGCCTGGCTGCACGCGGCCCGGCGTACCGCCCCGGACGGGCCGCCGGTGCTGGCCGCCGGGCCGCGGCTGCCCGCGGCCGAGACCGAGGTGCGGCTGCTCAACGAGGTACTGCCGGACGCCAAACTGCTCCTCGGCGCGAACGCCACCGCCGACGCGGTCACCGCGGCGCTGGACGGGGCGCGGTTGGCGCACGTCGCGGCGCACGGGACGTTCCGGGCGGACAACCCGCTCTTCTCCACGCTGGAGCTGGCCGACGGGCCGCTGACCGCGTACGAGTGGGAGCGGCTGTCCCGCCCGCCCGGCTGCGTGGTGCTCTCGGCGTGCGACTCCGGCCTGTCCGGGGTGCGGCCGGGAGACGAGGTCATGGGTTTCACCGCCGTGCTGCTCGCCGCCGGAGCCCGCAGCCTGGTCGCCACCGTGCTGCCGGTGCCGGCGGAGCTGACCACCGACCTCATGCTCGACCTGCACCGGAGGATGGCCGAGGGCGTCCCGCCGGCGGTCGCGCTCGCCGCCGCACGGCAGCGGATCGTCGCGGGCGGGGGCGGGGCCGCCGAGGCCACGGCGGCGGCCTTCGTCTGCTTCGGCGCGGGCTGACCGGCGGCTCGGGCGGGGAGAGGGGCGCCCGGCGCCCTCGTCTCAGCGGCTGCTGCAGTCGGGGCAGGTGCCGAAGATCTCCAGGGTGTGGCTGACGTTCTGGAAGCCGTGCTTGGCGGCGACGCGCTCGGCCCAGCTCTCCACCGCGGGCCCCTCCACCTCGACGGTCCGGCCGCAGGCCCGGCACACCAGGTGGTGGTGGTGCCCCTCGCTGCACCGGCGGTAGAGGTGCTCGCCGCCCGGCGGGCGCATCACGTCGATCTCGCCCGCGTCGGCGAGCCCCTGCAGCGTGCGGTAGACGGTGGTCAGGCCGACCCGCTCACCCCGGCTGCGCAACATGGCGTACAGGTCCTGGGCGCTGTGGAAGCCCTCGACCTCGGCCAGCAGCGCGCTGACCGCACTGCGTTGCCGGGTGTTGCGGATCGAGGCGCGGCCTGCTGCCGTCGTCATCTCGCCCTCCCACTGCGCCGGACCGTGTGTCTCCCCGGGGCCGTCGCCACGGGCCGCGCCGTCGTACGCGACCGCGCGGCGTGCGACCCCGGCTCGTTCCGCACCCTCACGAGGCCTCCCCGGAGTGGCTGACCGCGTCCGCCACGATATGCGCGACGTGCTCGTCCACCAAGGAGTACGCGATTTCCCGGCCGCGTCGCGATCCGCGCACCACCCCGGCGCCGCGCAGCACCCGCAGGTGCTGGGAGACCAGGGGCTGCGGCGCGCCGAGCTGCTCGACCAGTTCGTGGACGCAGCGCTCCCCGTTGGCCAGCTCGCTGACGATGGCGAGCCGGATCGGAGCAGACAGGGCACGAAGCAGCTCTCCGGCGCCGGCGTAGGCCTCGTAGGCGTTCGTGCTCGTCACCCCGTAACGGTAACCAATGTTATCGGGGCGCCGTCGCACGGTCGGATCCGCCAAGGTCAACCGCTGGTGCGGTGGCGGCCGGCGCCGACTCGAGCACCACGTCGCACGGCTCGACGGCCGGAGCCGGCCCGGACGGTGCCGCCCGTCGCCGGCCCAGCGCCCGCCGTACCGCGGTCCCGGCCGCCACGACGAGGAAGATCCCGATCGCCAGGATCACGATGGTCGCCCCGAGCGCGGTGTTGGCGGTCCCGGCGAGCCACACCCCGGCACCGGCGGCGACCAGCCCGAGCCCCATCGCGGTCAGCATGGTCGCGAGGAAGCCCCGGGACACGAGCTGCGCGGTGGCGACCGGCACCACCATCAGGGCACTGACCAGCAGCAGCCCGACCGCCCGCATCGAGATGGTCACGGTCACCGCCGTGGTCACCGCGAGCAGGAGGTTGAGCCGGCGTACCGGCAGACCGGAGACCCGGGCGTACTCCTCGTCGTGCGAGATGGCGAACAACGCCGGGCGCAGCACGAGCATGGCGGCGAGGACCAGCACCGCCAGCACCACGATCACCGCCAGGTCCTGCGGCGACGTGGTGGTCAGCGACCCGAAGAGGTACGCCATCAGGTTGGCGTTGCTGCGGCTGCCGGAGAGCCCGACCAGCATCACCCCGCCGGCGATGCCGCCGTAGAACATCAGTGCCAGCGCGACGTCCCCGGACGTGCGGCCGCGTTCCCGGAGCAGCTCGATGGCGATCGCCGCGACCGCCGACACCAGCACCGCCATCAGCACCGGGGAGCGGTCGAGCAGCAGCCCGACGCCGACCCCGGTCAGCGCGACGTGCCCCACCCCGTCGCCGATCAGCGACATCCGGCGCTGCACCAGGTAGATGCCGAGCGCCGGGGCGGTGAGCCCGATCACGAGCGCCCCGACCAGAGCGCGGATCATGAAGTCGTACTGGAACAGGCTCATGCCACCTCCTCGCTCCACCTGGTCACACCGGGTGTCCCGTCCGTCGGGTCACGGCCGCCCCCACAACCCCGACGACTCGTCCGGCGCGTGCGGGTGGACGTGCTCGTGTCCCGGCGCCGCGTGGTGTCCCGCCGGCTCCGGCACCGCGCCGTCGTGCGCGATCGTTCCCCGGTGTACGACGAGCGCCCGGGTGATCAGGGGGGCGAGCGGTCCGAGTTCGTGGGCGACCAGCAGTACGGTCCCGCCGCCGGCGACGAACCCGCGCAGCGCCTCGGCGAACGCGTCCTGGCTGGCCGAGTCGACCCCGGCGGTCGGTTCGTCCAGCACCAGCAGCTCCGGTTGCCCGGCCAGGGCCCGGGCGATGAGGGCCCGCTGCTGCTGACCGCCGGAGAGGGTGACCACGGGGTCGCCGGCCCGCTCGGTCAGCCCGACCGCGCGGAGTGCCTCGGCGACCGCCCGCCGGTCGGCCCCGCCGGCGGGCCGCAGGATGCCCCGGCGGGCCAGCCGGCCCGAGGCGACCACCTCCGCCACGGTGGCCGGCACCCCGCCGCCCGCGCCGATCCGCTGCGGGACGTACCCGATGCGCCACCACTGCCGGAACCGGCGTTGCGGGGTGTCGAAGAGGGTGACCCGACCGGCGCTCAGCGGCACCAGGCCGAGGACCGCCCGGACGAGTGTCGACTTGCCGGAGCCGTTGGCGCCGAGCACCGCGACCACCTCGCCGGGCGTGATCCGGAACGAGACGTCCCGGAGTACGGGGCGGTCGTCGTAGGCGACCGCCCCGTACTCGACGGTGACGATGCTGTCGGCCACGGCCCTCTCCTCACGGTGCCCGGTCACGCGCAGCCCAGCGCGGTGGTGAGGGCCGCCAGGTTGTCGCGCATCACCGAAAAGTAGTCCCCGGTGCTGCCCGGCGGCAGGCCTTCGAGCGGGTCGAGCACGGCGGTCCGGGCGCCGATCTCCCGGGCGATGGTCTCGGCCACCTTCGGGCTGACCAGGGTCTCGAAGAAGATCGTCGTGGCGCCGTGCCTGCGCGCCTCGGCGGCGACCTCGGCGAGACGCCCGGCGGCCGGCTCGTCCTGCGGGGTCAGACCGGCCACGCCGATCTGCTCCAGGTGATAGCGCTGCGCCAGGTACCCGAAGGCGGTGTGGCTGGTGACCAGCTCCCGCCGCTGGCAGTCGCGCAGACCTTCGGCGTACTCCCGGTCGAGCGCCTCCAGGTCGGCACGCAACGTCCGGGCCCGGGCGGTGTAGTCGGCGGCCCGGTCCGGATCGATGGCACCGAGCCGTTCGGCGAGCCGGTCACCGATGGTGGCCAGCCGGGTGGGGTCCAACCAGACGTGCGGGTCCTTGCCGCCGGCGGGCTCCCCGTGCTCCGCGCCCCCGTCCTCGCCCTCGTGGGTGTGCGTCGCGGCGGTGGCGTCCAGCAGCGGCTGCACGCCCGCCACGTCGAAGGCGCGGTCGCCGGCCTGCTGCGCGACCGCCTCGTCGACGCTCGGCTGGAAGCCGGCGAGGTAGACGACCAGTTCCGCGTCGCTGATCTGGCCGACCTGACCCGGGTTGAGTTCGAGGTCGTGCGGCTCGGCACCCGGCTTGACCAGGTTGGTCACCCGGACGGCGTCGCCGCCGACCCGTTCCGCGACGAACTGGAGGGGGTAGAGGGCGGCCACGACGTCGACCCGGTCGGGGTCGTTGCCGGAGGCGCCGTCGGTGCAGCCGGTGACGGTCGCCAGGGCGAGCAGCCCGGCTGCGGCGACCGCCCCGGTACGGCGAGCGGAGCGGATCAGCATGGCACCCACTCTCCGCGATAATGAGAATGATTGTCAAAAGCGCATGCGTGCATGGGAGTACGTCGGGTCCGCCCGCCCGGATGCCGCCGGGCCGTCGCCGGGCGGGTCCCGTCCGGCGGGTTCCCGCCCGTACCCGAGCGCTCAGATGATCTTCAGCAGCGCGACCGCGACCAGTACGGTGAGGATCACCAGCCGGACCGCCCGTGTTCCCGGAGCCTGTACCGGCCAGGTCGTGGCCAGCAGGAAGCCGAGCAGGCCGGCGAGGACCAGCAGCAGCAGGCCACCGACGACGCCCGGGGCGAAGAAGGCGACCAGCGCCACGACCAGGGCGGCGAGGAACGCGGTGGTCGGACTCACCCGGGCGAGGCGGGCCAGCACCGCCCGCTGCGTACGCTGCATTCCACAGACTCTACGAGATTCCACAGACTCTACGAGATTCCACAGACTCTACGAGATTCCACAGACTCGACGAGATTCCACAGACTCGACGAGATCGTCACACGGACCCTACGGGATCGCGGTGTCCCGGCCGGCGCGCCGTCGCCGACGCCAGCCGGTCGGAGGCCCGCGCGAGGAGAGGCGGGCAGGTGCTGGTCACGAACCGGTTCGTGGTAACGGAGGAGGATGCGGCCACCTTCGTGGAGCGGGCGCACGCCGCGCTCGTCGTCCTCGCCGCCTGCCCCGGATACCGGCGGGGTGAGCTGGTGCGGGCGCTCGACGACCCCCGACACTGGTGCCTGGTCACCGAGTGGGAGTCGGTCGGCGCCTACCGTCGGGCGCTCGGCGCCTTCGACGTCCGGGTCCACGCCACCCCGCTGCTGGCCGCCTCCCTGGACGAACCCTCCGCGTACGAGACGCTCGCCCGCGCCGAACCGGGCGGCGAGGTCGAGGTCGCCCACAGCGACCGGGCCGCTGACCCCGAACGGTGAGGGAACGGGCACTACGCTTGCCGGCATGACCGTTCCCGGACCGCCCGGCCACCCCACGCCGTCGTCGCCGGTCGTCCCACCCGCCGGCGCCATCCCGCAGGGGGCGTCCGCGAACGTCCCGCCGCAGGCCGGGCCACCGGGGGTGCCCGAGCCGCCGCCGGGACCCGGCGTCGCCCCGCCGTTCGCCGCGCCGCCCACCGAGGGCCGCACCATGCGGCTGTGGTTCGGCATCGGCGTGGCCGCGCTCGCCGTGGCGCTGGTCTGCGGTGGTGGCGGGGCGGCGGTGATCGGTCTGCTGATCAGCAGCGCCCAGGCCATCAACGAGCAGGCCAGGGCGGTGGTCAGCGACTACTTCGAGGCCATCGGGCAGGATCGGTTCGGGCAGGCGTACAACCTGCTGTGCGACTCGGCCAAGCAGCGGGAGTCACCGGCCGAGTTCGCCCGTCGGGTCAGCGCCGAGCCGAAGATCGCCTCATACCGGGTCGGGGACCTGCTGCCGAACGAGCTGAGCGTGCCGGTGGACGTCACCTACGTCCACGGCGGCCAGGACCGGCTGCGGGCCGTGCTCGAACAGGACCCGTCCGACGGGCTGACCATCTGCGGCTTCCGATAGGGGACGCCCGCCGGCGCCGGCCCGCTCCGCGGGCGGTGGAATAATCTGCTGGGCTCGGGCGGAGGGTGGGTTCCGTCATCGTGCCGTCAGGTCCGGGTCCGGCCGTGGTCACGGCCGGCGCCCTGCCCACCACAGTCCGACCATAGTCCGATCGCTGTTCACCGATTGTTTCGATCATGTCCCCGCCGGCCGCCAGCCGGTGTAGGAGGTAGCCATGCCAGCCGACCGAATCGACGCCGTCGTCAGTCTCGCGAAACGTCGCGGCTTCGTCTTCCCGTCCAGCGAGATCTACGGAGGCACCCGGTCCGCCTGGGACTACGGACCGCTCGGCGTCGAGCTGAAGGAGAACATCCGGCGGCAGTGGTGGCGCGCCATGGTTCAGCAGCGGGAGGACATCGTCGGTCTGGACTCGGCGGTCATCCTCGCCCCACAGGTGTGGGCCGCCTCCGGTCACCTCGACGCGTTCGTCGACCCGCTGACCGAGTGCCAGTCCTGCCACAAGCGGTTCCGGGCCGACAACCTGGAGGAGGCGTACGCGGAGAAGCACGGCCGACCGCCGGCCTCGCTCGCCGAGGTGAACTGCCCCAACTGCGGCAACAAGGGGACCTTCACCCCGCCCCGGATGTTCAACGGGCTGATGAAGACCTTCCTCGGCCCGGTGGAGAGTGACGAGGGCCTGCACTACCTGCGACCGGAGACGGCGCAGGGCATCTTCATCAACTACAACAACGTGGCCGCCGCGGCCCGGAAGAAGCCGCCGTTCGGCATCGCCCAGGTCGGCAAGTCGTTCCGCAACGAGATCACGCCGGGCAACTTCATCTTCCGGACCCGGGAGTTCGAGCAGATGGAGATGGAGTTCTTCGTCGAGCCCGGCACCGACGAGCAGTGGCACGAGTACTGGTTGCAGGAGCGCTGGAACTGGTACGTCGACCTGGGCATCTCCGAGCAGAACCTGCGGTTCTACGAGCATCCGAAGGAGAAGCTGTCGCACTACTCGAAGCGGACCGTGGACATCGAGTACCGCTTCCGGTTCGGCGGCAACGAGTTCTCCGAGCTGGAGGGCATCGCGAACCGTACCGACTTCGACCTGTCCACGCACAGCAAGCACTCCGGGGTCGACCTGTCGTACTTCGACCAGGAGAAGGGTGAGCGGTGGGTGCCGTACGTCATCGAGCCCGCCGCCGGTCTGACCCGGGCCGTCCTCGCCTTCCTGCTTGAGGCGTACGACGAGGACGAGGCCCCCAACACCAAGGGCGGGGTGGACAAGCGGACCGTGCTCCGCTTCGACCCCCGGCTCGCGCCGGTCAAGGTCGCCGTGCTGCCGCTGTCGCGTAACCCCGACCTCTCGCCGAAGGCGCGGGAGCTCGCCGCCGCCCTGCGGAAGCGCTGGGTCGTCGAGTTCGACGACTCGCAGGCGATCGGTCGCCGCTACCGTCGGCAGGACGAGATCGGGACGCCGTACTGCGTCACCGTCGACTTCGACACCCTGGAGGACAACGCGGTCACGGTCCGGGACCGGGACACGATGGCCCAGGAGCGGATCTCCCTCGACCAGGTGGAGCGCTACCTGATCGATCACCTGCCGGGCTGCTGACCCGCCCGGCCCGGCGAGACGCCCCACACCGGCTGGCCGTCCGGTCGGGCGCCGTCTGTCGCACGGGTGCGTGTGAGGCGCCCCGTCCCAGCTTCGGGACGGGGCGCCTGTCGTTTACCGCCGTGTCCGCGCCGGCTCGACCGGGGCCGGTCAGGTGACACCGCGGATCGCGGTGTCAACGCCACTGACAGTGACGGTACGTCGAGGGGTGTCGACGCCTCGCCGCCGGGCGGCGGAAATCCGCTGGTCACGGCCCTGGGGGTGATTGACATCCCGGGGGGTGGCTCCTATGGTTCCCGTCAGTTGTACATGGTTGTCCATGGACATGAGGCGGACGGGATGAAGATTGCGGTGGTCGGCAGTTACGGCGTCGGGCTCACCATGCGGGTGCCGCGGATGCCGGTGGCCGGTGAGACGCTGTCCGGCGGGACCTTCGCATCCGGGCACGGCGGCAAGGGTTCGAACCAGGCGGTGGCGGCGGCACGACTCGGCGCGCGGGTCAGCCTGCTCACCGCGGTGGGCCGGGACCGGTTCGGCGCCGACGCCCGGCGGCTCTGGGCCGACGAGGGCGTGGACGCCTCGGGCGTGCGCGACACGGACGCCGCCACGATGGTCGGCGTCATCCTCGTCGACCAGGAGGGGGAGAACCGCATCGTCATCGCGCCCGGCGCGCTGGACGAGCTGACACCGGCCGACGTTGACGCCTTCGCCGGGCGGATCGCCGAGGCGGACATGGTCGTGGTCTCCCTGGAGATCCCGCTGCCGGTCGCGGTCGCGGCGCTGCGGGTGGCGCGCGAACACGGCGTGCCCACGCTGCTCAACCCGGCCCCGGCGGCCCCGCTGCCGGACGAGGCCTGGGCCTGGATCGACGTGCTGACACCCAACGCCAGCGAGGCCCGGGTGCTCACCGGCCTCGCCCCGAACGAGCCCGCGACGCCCGACCAGCTCGCCGACCTGCTGCGGGCCCGGTTCGCCGGCACCATCGTGCTCACCCTCGGTGCCGAGGGAGCGCTCGTGGACCGGGACGGGGTGCGGGAACGGGTGGCGCCGGTCCCGGTGCCCCGCGTCGTCGACACCACCGGCGCCGGCGACGCCTTCACCGGCGCGCTCGCCGTCGCGCTGGCCCGGGGAGACGAGCTCACCGCCGCCGTCCGGTACGCCGCCGCGGCCGGCGCCCACACCGTCGGCATCCCCGAGGTCGTACCCGCCCTGCCCCGTCCGGACGATGTCGCGGCCCTGCTGAGGAGATGACACCGATGACCACCACCACGACTGCGGCACCGCCGGCGGAGGCGACCGCCGCGGCCTCCGGGAACCACCCCCTGCGGCGGTTTCTGCAGGCCCGGGAGGCGAGCACCTTCCTCGCGCTCGTCGTCCTCTTCGCCCTCGGCACCGTGATCGCGCCGGGCTTCCTCGGCACCGCCAACTTCCTCACCGTGGGCCAGCAGATCGCCCAGATCGGCATCATGGCCGTCGGCATGACGTTCGTCATCATCAATGCCGAGATCGACCTGTCGGTCGGTTCGATCTACGGACTCGGCGCGATCTGCTGCGGGCTGCTCATGGCCTCCGACGTCACCTGGCCGCTCGCCGCACTCGGCGGGATCGCCGCCGGTGCCGTGGCCGGCCTGCTCAACGGCCTGATGACGGTGGGCTTCGGCATCCCGTCGTTCATCGTCACGCTCGGCACCCTGAGCGTCTACCGAGGCGTGGCGCTGCTGCTCAGCGGCGGCGAGCCGGTCTCGCTGTCGTCGAAGAACCCGAACGTCGCCGAGTTCAACCTGCTCGGGCAGGGCAAGCTGTTCGGCGTCCTGCCGATGCAGCTCGTCTTCTTCGTGCTGATCGCGGTGTTCGGAACGATCCTGCTCTCCCGCTCACGCTACGGCTTCAACACCTACGCCGTCGGTGGCAGCGCCGAGGCCGCCCGGCTCTGCGGGATCAACACCGGCCGCGTCAAGGTGATCGCGTTCGTCCTCTCCGGGACGATGGCCGGACTCGCCGGGGTGCTCGGGCTGTCGTTCCTCTCGTACGTCCAGGGCGTCACCGGCACCGGCATGGAGCTGACCGCGATCTCCGCGGTGATCATCGGTGGTGCCGCGCTGTTCGGCGGATCGGGAACGATGCTCGGCACGGTCATCGGAGTCGCGTTCATCGGCGTGCTCCAGAACATCCTCAACCTGCGCGGCATCTCCTCGTTCTGGCAGACGGTGGCGACCGGCGCGGTGATCATCCTCGCGGTCACCGCCGACACCTGGCTGCGCAGGCGGTCCGGCCGACGCTAGCCGCCGGGCCGCGGACGGCGCGCCCTGACTCACCTCACACCCCTTCCACCACCTCTCACGCAAGGAGCTACTGAAGATGGCTGTCTCTCTCCGGCGCCGGCTGGCGGTCGCCGCCGTCGGTGTCGCGGTGCTCGCCAGCACGGCCTGCGGTGCCGTCACCAACGAGTCGTCCTCGTCCGAGGGCGGGTTCAAGCTCGCCGACTACATCAGGGAGGCGGTCGAGAACGGCGAGCGCCTCAAGATCCGGCTCAGCTACCACGACCCGTCCCTGGCCTTCGCGGTACCGATCCGCCAGGGCATGGAGCGCGCCGCCGCCGAGCTCGGGGTCGACGCGCAGCTGATCGGCCCCGCCGGGGGCGACGCCGCCGCGCAGGTCGCCGAGCTGCAGACGCTGATCACGCAGCGGCAGATCCACGGTCTCGCGGTCTCGTCGGCCAGCAACGACGCCCTCAAGCCGGTCATCGCGCAGGCGTACGACGCCGGGATCCCGATCATCTCCTTCAACACCAACAACCCCGAGTCCAAGCAGATGGGCTTCGTCGGCCAGGACCTCGTCGCCTCGGGCGAGGCGCTGGCCAGGGAACTGCTGGGCGTCCTCAAGGGCGCCACCGGCAAGGTGGTCGTGGTGTCGGTCGACTCCGGCGCGGGATGGTCCAACGACCGCTTCTCCGGCTTCAAGAAGGGCGTCGAGGGCGCCGGTCTGGAGATCGTCGGCCCGGTCAACACCGGCAACGAGCCGAGCGCGGCCTACAACACCATCGAGTCCACGATGGCCGCCCAGAAGGACGCCATCGCCCTCGTCTCGCTCGACTGCTGCAGCTTCACCGCGGGCGCGAAGTGGCTGCAGCAGTCCGGTAACGCCGGCAAGATCCACTCGGTGGGCTTCGACGTCCAGCCGCAGACCGTCGAGTACATCAAGTCCGGCACCGTCGACCTCACCATCAGCCAGGCGCCCAGCGAGCAGGGCTACCAGGCGGTCAAGCTGCTCACCGAGTTCCTGCGGAACGGCACCGAGATCAAGGACGTCGACACGGGTGTCCTGGTCGTCAACCGGGACAACGTCGACAGCGTCCCGGTGGAGGGCTGAGTCGTGTCCAGCCCGGCTGGGACCGCCGCGCCCGCGGCCGTCGAGGTGACCGGACTGTCGCGACACTTCGGGCCCGTCCGCGCGCTGCACGACGTCAGCCTGCGGGTGCCCGCCGGCAGTCTCACCGCCGTGATGGGGGAGAACGGCGCCGGGAAGTCGACGCTGATGAAGATCCTGGCCGGGCTGGACGCCCCCACCGCGGGCAGGGTACGGGTCGCCGACGAGCCGGTCCGCCGGTTCGACCCGGCGACCCTGCTCAGCCGGCACCGGGTCGCGCTGGTGCCGCAGGAGCTGTCGCTGTGCCAGGACCGCAGCGTCGCCGAGAACATCATGCTCGGCGCCGAGCCGGGGTCCCGGGCGTTCCCCAACCGGACCCGGCTCGTCGAACGGGCCGCGGAGCTGCTGGACCGGCTCGGGGTCCGCGTCGACCCGCGCCGGACGGTCCGTCGCCTCGACGCGGCGACCCAGCAGCTCGTGGTCATCGCCCGGTCGCTGGCCCGCGAGGCCCGGGTGCTCATCCTCGACGAGCCGACCTCGATCCTGTCGCCGGCCGAGTCCGAACGGCTCTTCGGAGTGATCGAGTCGCTCCGGGCCGACGGCGTCACCATGCTCTACGTCTCGCACCGGATGCCCGAGGTCTTCGCACTCTCGGAACACATCCACGTGCTGCGGGACGGCCGGCACGTCGGGCAGTGGCGCACCGCCGACGTCACCCCGGACGAGGTGGTGGCGGCGATGGTCGGGCGGGACCTCGCCGGTGAGTTCGACCGGGGCCGGCCGGCACGCGTACCCGACCCCGCCGTACCACCCCGACTGCGGCTGCAGGGCGTGACCGGACGCGGCTTCGCCGAGGTGAGCCTCGACGTCGCACCCGGCGAGGTGGTCGGGGTGGCCGGCCTGCCCGACAGCGGCCGGGTCGAGCTGCTGCGGGCGGTCTTCGGCGCCGACCCGATCGACAGCGGCTCGGTGGCACTCGACGGCCAGCCGTTCACCGCACGGTCCCCGCGGGACGCCATCCGGGCCCGCGTCGCCTACCTGCCCGGCGAGCGGCGGCACCAGGGCATCTTCCCGACGATGAGCGTCGCCGACAACGTCAACGTCCTCACCCTCGGGCGGCGGCAGCGGTTCGGCGTACTCCGGCGGGGGGCGCTGCGCCGGGACGCCGACGCGCGGGTACGCCGGCTGCGGGTCAAGACCGCCACCACCGGCCAGGGAATCACCCAGCTCTCCGGCGGCAACCAGCAGAAGGCGCTCCTGGCGCGCTGGCTGGCGATCGAGCCCCGGCTGATGCTGCTCGACGAGCCCACCCGGGGCGTCGACGTCGGCGCGAAGGCGGAGATCTACCGGCTCTTCCGCGAGCTCGCCGACGCCGGGGTCGGGATCCTCGTCTCCTCCTCCGATCTGCCCGAACTGTTGTCCATCTGCGACCGGATCGCGGTGCTCGCGGCCGGTCGCCTGGTCGGCGTCCTGCCAGCCGCCGAAGCCACCGAGGAGAAGGTCATGGCGCTGGCCACCGGCGCGCACACCGTGAAGGAGAAGGCATGAAACGCAAGGGAATCCTCAACGCCGAGCTCTCGGCGGCGCTCGCCACGCTCGGTCACACCGACCTGCTGATGGTGGTCGACGCCGGGTTTCCGATCCCGCGGACCGCGCACCGGATCGATCTCGCGGTGGCCGAGGACCTACCCGGGCTGACCACCGTCCTCGACCTCGTCGCCGACGAGATCATCGTCGAGGGGGTCGTGGTCGCCGAGGACGTCACCACCCACAACCGGCCGCTGGCGGACTGGCTGGGGCAGCGGTTCCCCGGGGTGCCGCTGACCACCCGCCCGCACGCCGAGATGCTCGGCGAGCTCGCCCACCAGGCGAAGGCGATCGTCCGGACCGGCGCCTTCAACCCCTGGGGCAACGTCGGCCTGATCTGCGGCGTGGACGTACCGCGCTGGTTCGACGAGCCCGGCGTCGTCGTCCCGGACTACTACCGGGACCGGCTGTGAGCGCCGTGACCCCACCCGTACCACCATTGGAGAGTCCAGTGAGCACTGCGTCGTTCGCCGAGACCGGACTGACCCCCGCGGCCTTGGCACCGTACATCCAGCACACGCTGATCGAGGCCGGCGTCACCCGCGACCGGATGATCGCGCACGCCGAGGAGGCGGTCAGGTACGGCTTCAACGCGGCGATGGTGCCCGGATCCTGGGTTCCCGAGGTCGCCGCGGTGCTGCGGGGAACCGGCGTCGAGGTCGCCTCCGCGCTCGACTTCCCGACCGTCGGGGTCACCACCAGCGCCGGCAAGGCGGCCGAGGCGGAGAGCCTGGTTCGGGCCGGCGCCCAGCAGCTCGACATCGGCGTCCAGGTGGGTTGGCTCAAGAGCGGCCGGTACGCGGAGTTCCGGGAGGACATCGCGGGCGTGGTCCGCGCCGCCGGCGTACCCGTCAAGGTCATGCTGGAGCTTCCGCTGCTCACGCCGGCCGAGCGGGAGGCCGCGATCGAACTGTCGGTGGAGGCGGGTGCGGCGTACCTGAAGAACGCCAGCAGCGGCGCGGTCGAGGTGGCGAACCCCGAGAGCATCGCCTACCTGGTGGAACGAGCCCCGGCGGGGGTGCGGGTGAAGGCGTCGGGCGGCATCAAGTCGTTCGACCAGGCGGTGGCGCTGCTGCGCGCCGGGGCGGCGCTTCTCGGTACCAGTGCGGGAGTGGCTATCGTCACTGACCAGGTGACCGAGCAGACCACGAGTTACTGAGGCGGGATCCCTCGGTCGAACACCCGTCGCGCCCCCGGCGTGGCGTACGCCCGGCGGGGGACGGCGGGCCCGTCCACGGAGAGTGCTGATGTCTGACCAGCCGGTTTCGACGGTGGTGCCCCAGCAGTCGGGGCCGACGGTGCTGCCCGAACAGCTCGACCGGGACGCCCCGATGCCCCTGCACGCCCAGGTGTCGGAGCAGATCCGCGCCAGGATCGTGGCGGGTGAGTGGCCCCCGCACTACCGGCTGCGCAGCGAGCCGGAGTTGGCCGCCGAGTTCGGCATCTCCCGGGGCACCCTGCGGCGCGCGCTGGCGACGTTGATCCGGGACGGGCTGCTCGTGCAGGTGCGCGGCCGGGGGACGTACGTCACCTCGACCGCCATCGAGCCCTCGATCGCCCAGAAGCTCACCACGCTCGCCGAGGACTTCGCCCGGCAGGGCGTGGAGGCGAGCACCGAGGTGCGGGCCAGCGAGGTCATCTCCGCGCCGTCCCCGGTGGCGGCCCTGCTCGACCTGCGGCCCGGAAAGCCGGTGCTGCGCCTGGAGCGGCTCCGGTCCACCTCGGCCGGGCCGGTGGCGTGGCTGGTCAACTACGTCCGCGTCGACCTGGCGCCCGGCCTGGAGCGGCTGGATCTGGTCAACCGGTCGCTGTTCGGGGTGCTGGAGAACGAGTACGGGCTGAAGATCACCAGTGGTCGCCGCACGTTCAGCGCCACCGCGGCCGAGGCGGGGATCGCGGCGGCGCTCGGGGTACCGGAGGGCTTCCCGCTGCTCTACCTGGAGCAGATCACATACCTCGACGACGGCAGCCCGGTCGAGTACTCCGACGTCTGGATCCACAGCGACCGGATGCGGGTGACCTCGCTGCTGTCCCGCCGCTGACCGGCCGCGGCGCGGCCCGGCCCGGTCCCACCGCCACCGCGCCCGGGCCCGCCCCACGCCGCCGACGGGCGCGCCCGCCGGCCGCCCCGCGCCCGCCGGCCGCCCCGCGCCCGCCGGCCGGCCGGGCCGGCCGAATCCTCCCTACCTGTCGGCCGGCCATTCCGGCCAAATCCTCCCTACACTTCAGCGCGTGGGTGACGAGCTACGGCCGCTGGTGCTCGGGCGGCATCGGGTGTGGCCGCCGGTGGTATTGGCGCCGATGGCCGGAATCACCAACGTCGCGTTTCGGCGACTGTGTCGGGAGCAGGGTGGCGGACTCTACGTCTGCGAGATGGTGACCACCCGGGCGCTGGTCGAGCGGAACCCGAAGACGCTGCGGATGGTGGCGTTCGGCGGCGACGAGCGGCCCCGCAGCCTCCAGCTCTACGGCGTCGACCCCGAGATCACCGCCGCGGCGGTGCGGATGGTGGTCGAGGAGGACCTCGCCGACCACGTCGACCTCAACTTCGGCTGCCCGGTGCCGAAGGTCACGCGCAGGGGCGGCGGGGCCGCGCTGCCGTGGCGACGCCGGCTCTTCGCCCGGATCGTCCGGGCCGCGGTGGACGCGGCGGCGCCCGCCGGGGTGCCGGTCACGGTCAAGATGCGCAAGGGGATCGACGACGACCACCTGACGTACGTCGAGGCGGGGCTGGCCGCCCAGGACGCCGGGGCGGCGGCGGTGACGTTGCACGGGCGTACCGCGGCCCAGCGCTACTCCGGCAGGGCCGACTGGGACGCCATCGCCACCCTGAAGCAGGCGTTGGACATCCCGGTGCTGGGCAACGGCGACATCTGGGAGGCCGACGACGCGCTGCGGATGGTCGCCCACACCGGGGTCGACGGGGTCGTGGTCGGCCGGGGTTGTCTGGGCCGGCCGTGGCTCTTCGCCGACCTGGCGGCGGCGTTCGCCGGCCGGCCGCGGCGGCTGCTGCCGACCCTCGGCGAGGTGGCGGCCACCATGCGCCGGCACGCCGAGCTGCTGGTGCAGTGGTACGCCGACGGGGGCCGCAACCCGCAGGGCGAGCGGGACGGCTGTGTCGACTTCCGTAAGCACGTGGCCTGGTACCTGAAGGGCTTCCCGGTCGGCGGCGAGCTGCGCCGGGCCCTGGCCATGGTGAGCGGTCTCGGCGAGCTGGACGACCTGCTCGGCAAACTGGATCCGGCGGAGCCGTTCCCGGCGCACACCCTCGGGCAGCCGCGCGGCCGGACGAACTCGCCGGGCAAGGTCTTCCTGCCGGACGGCTGGCTCGCCGACCGGGACAGCGCCGAGGTGCCCGCCGGCGCCGAGCTGGCCGACTCCGGCGGCTGAGCGAGCCGGCCGACTCCGGCGGCTGGGCCCGGACCGACAGCGGCGGACGGACCCCGCCGACCCCACGGTCGGGCCCGGGGCCGGATCCGGCGGTGGCGGCCCTCGCCCACCTGCCGGGGCCTCAGGCGACGGGTGTCGGAGAGCCGCCGGCCGGCGGCCCGTCGGGGGAGCCGGTCGCGCCGTCGGCGGGTCCGGTGGCCCCGACCGGTGCCCCGGACGTCGGGCTGGCCGGACGCGGTCCGGGCACGGTCGGGCCGTCCGACCAGGGCACCCCGGCAGAGCGGTGGTAGGTGATGCCGGCGGCGTTCCACCGGTCACCCTGCCGGGCCAGCCGTACCCGGAAGTCGGCCCAGTCGTGCCGGGCCGCCGGCGACCAGCCGAGTTCGGCGATCGCGGGCAGCCGGGGGAAGGTCATGAACTCGATGTCGCTGACCGAGACCACGGTCTCCGTCCACAGGGGCGCCTCGACGCCGAGCACCGCCTCGGCGGGAACGTCGGTGAGGTGGGAGCCGGGGTCCCAGTCGTACGCGTCACGGACCTCGACCGTTCCGGCCCAGTCCTTGCCCAGCGGCGTGGTCTCGGAGTACTTCATGTCGAGGTAGGCGCGGTTGCCGGGGGAGAGCACCAGCTTCGCGCCCCGGGCGACGGCGGCGGCCACCACCGGGTCCTCGGTGGCGGTACCCCAGTACTGGAGCACCCGCCCGGGGCTGTGGTCGGCGACCGCGAGCTGGTGCCAGCCGAGCACGGTCTTGCCGTGCCGGGTCACGATCGGCTGGATCCGGTTCATGAACGCGACGTACTCGCCCGGGGCGAGGGTGAACACCTCGTCGCCGCCGATGTGCAGGTACGGCCCGGGGGTGAGCGCCGCCACCTCGCCGAGCACGTCGTCGACGAACCGGTACGTCCGCTCGTTGGTCACGTCGAGCGCGCTGAATCCCACGTCGGTGCCGGTGTACTCCGGTGGCGGCGTCCCGCCCGGGGCCAGCTCGCCGTAGGCGGTCAGCGCCGCGTTGGTGTGGCCCGGCAGGTCGATCTCGGGCACCACCGTGACGTGCCGGGCGGCGGCGTAGGCGACGATCTCGGCGTACTGCTCCTTCGTGTAGTAGCCGCCCGGACCGCCGTCCACCTCGGTGGCGCCGCCGACGGTGGCCAGCCGGGGCCACGAGTCCACCGCGATCCGCCACCCCTGGTCGTCGGTGAGGTGCAGGTGCAGGTGGTTGAGCTTGTACCGGGCGAGGTGGTCGATGAACCGCAGCACGTGCGGCACGGCGAAGAAGTGCCGGGCGACGTCGAGCATGGCTCCCCGGTAGGCGAACCGGGGACGGTCCTCGATCACCCCGCCGGGGACCGTCCACGGACCCGGCTGGCGGCACGGGTACTCGATCCGGGCCGGCAGCAGCTGGCGCAGGGTCTGCACCCCGTAGAAGAGCCCGGCGGCGCCGGAGGCCCGGATCACCACGCCGGTCCGTCCGACCTCCAGCCGGTAGCCCTCCGGGCTCGTCCGGTGGTCCGTCGCGGTGGCGTCGGGGTCGTCCAGCAGCAGCGTGATGCCGCCGGTGGCGCCCTCGCGCCCGTCGTCGACCACCGGCAGCGGGTAGCCGGTGGGCCGGCGCAGCAGCCCGGCCAGGTAGCGGCCGACCGCGTTCGCCTCGGGCCGGGGTGTGGTCCGGATCGTCGTGCCGGGGGTCAGGACGTACTCGACCCCGGCGGCCGGCACGACGGTCGCCGGGGCCGGCAGGACGTCGGTGAGCCGGATCGGGGCGTCGACAGCGCCGCGCCGGGCGGGAGGGCGGGGGCCGAAGGCGGTGTGGCGCACGGCAGTCTCCGGGGGAAGCCGCAGGTGGTTCCGGGGAAAATCCCATGGAACGTACGTTCGAACGGTTCCTGTGTCAAGAGTTGGTTACTCTCGGGTACGGAGACGTCGATCGACGTGGCCCGCCCGGCCTCCGCGGTACACCAGCGCGTCTCGTGCCGCCCGGGGTCGTCGGGTGACCACCCGTCCGGCGTCGCCGGCGGTTCGGGCGCCGTCTGATCGATCTTGCGCGTGGGACCGTTCCCACACAACCCCACGAACGCGCACAGGATTCGCGACTGTGCACATCGTCACCGAATGCTCCCGTGCAAGCGTTCGGTCGCTTAACCTTCGCCCACCGCCGCCGGCCGTTTCCCTGGTACGAAGGTTCGCTTCCGGGGTACGCGCAGACGGCCAAACCATCGTTCAGCGCCGAACGACATGGGTAGGAGGCTCCGTGGCATCCCAGCAGACGCCGGGACAGAAATACGTCTACGACTTCACCGAGGGTAACAAGGATCTGAAGGATCTACTGGGTGGCAAGGGTGCCAACCTGGCCGAGATGACCAACCTCGGGCTGCCGGTGCCACCCGGCTTCACCATCACCACCGAGGCCTGCCGGGCGTACCTCGCCACCGGAACGCGGCCGGCCGGGCTCGCCGAGGAGATCGCCGACCACCTGCGTGCCCTGGAGGACGCGATGGGCCGCCGGCTCGGCGACCCCGACGACCCGCTGCTGGTCTCGGTCCGCTCCGGCGCCAAGTTCTCCATGCCCGGGATGATGGAGACCGTGCTGAACGTCGGCCTCACCGACGCCAGCGTGCACGGGCTCGCCCGACAGGCCGCCGGCTCGGCCGACCGGCCCTCCGCCGAGGCCGAGCGGTTCGCCTGGGACTCCTACCGCCGGCTCATCCAGATGTTCGGCAAGACGGTCTGCGACGTGCCGGGCGAGGAGTTCGAGCAGGCGCTCGAGGAGTGCAAACGGGCGAAGGGAGCCACCAGCGACCTCGACCTCGACGCGAACGACCTGCGCGCGCTGGTCGGCACGTACAAGGAGATCTTCCGCGCGCACACCGGCCGGGAGTTTCCGCAGCAGCCGAGGGAGCAGCTCGACCTCGCCATCGACGCCGTCTTCAAGTCCTGGAACTCCGAGCGGGCCGTCATCTACCGCCGCCAGGAGCGGATCCCCGCCGACCTCGGCACCGCCGTCAACGTCTGCAGCATGGTCTTCGGCAACCTCGGCCCGGACTCCGGCACCGGCGTCGCCTTCACCCGCGACCCCGCCACCGGCGCCCAGGGCATCTACGGCGACTACCTCGCCAACGCGCAGGGCGAGGACGTGGTCGCCGGGATCCGCAACACCGTCCCGCTGCAGCAGCTCGCGGAGCTGAACCGACCGGCGTACGACGAACTGCTGGCCATCATGGCCCGGCTGGAGGAGCACTACCGGGACCTCTGCGACATCGAGTTCACCATCGAGCGCGGCAAGCTCTGGATGCTGCAGACCCGGGTGGGCAAGCGGACCGCCGCCGCCGCGTTCGTGATCGCCGCGCAGCTCGTCGACGAGGGCCTGATCGACCTCGACGAGGCGCTGGCCCGGGTCACCGGCACGCAGCTCGCCCAGTTGATGTTCCCCCGCTTCAAGGCCGGTGAGGACCTGCGGCCGGTGGCCCGGGGAGTCGCCGCCTCGCCCGGCGCCGCCGTGGGCCGGGCGGTCTTCGACAGCCGGAGGGCGGTCGAACTGGCCGGGCAGGGGGAGGCGGTCATCCTGGTCCGTCGGGAGACCCAACCCGACGACCTGCCCGGCATGGTCGCCGCCCGCGGCATCCTCACCTCCCGGGGCGGCAAGACCAGCCACGCGGCGGTGGTGGCCCGCGGGATGGGCAAGACCTGTGTCTGCGGGGCGGACGCCCTCGACGTCGACGTCGCGGGCCGGAGGTTCACCGTCGACGGCCAGACCGTCCGGGAGGGCGACATCATCTCCATCGACGGCAGCACCGGCAACATCTACCTCGGGGAGGTGCCGGTCGCGCCCTCCGAGGTGGTGCGCTACTTCGAGGGGGAGCTGGACCCGGAACACACCGACGACGCGCTGGTGCGCGCCGTACACCGGATCATGTCGCACGCCGACGCCCGACGGCGGCTGGGGGTCCGCGCGAACGCCGACACCGGGGCGGACGCGGCCCGGGCCCGGCGGTTCGGTGCCGAGGGGATCGGACTGTGCCGTACCGAGCACATGTTCCTCGGCGACCGGCGTGAACTGGTCGAGCGGCTGATCCTGGCCGCCACCGACGCCGAGCGGGAGGCGGCTCTCGCCGCGCTGCTGCCGCTGCAGCGGGCCGACTTCATCGAGATCTTCCGGGAGATGGACGGGCTGCCGGTCACGGTACGGCTGATCGACCCCCCGCTGCACGAGTTCCTTCCCGCCCTGGAGGAACTGGCGGTACGGGTGGCGGTGGCCCGCGAGCGCGGCGAGGACGTCGGCCGGGACGAGCAGCTGCTGGCCGCGGTACGCCGGATGCACGAGCAGAACCCGATGTTGGGCCTGCGCGGCGTACGCCTCGGCCTGGTCGTTCCCGGCCTGTTCGCCATGCAGGTCCGCGCGATCGTCGAGGCGGCCGTGGAGTGCGCCCGGGGCGGCGGCAACCCCAGGCCGGAGATCATGGTGCCGCTGGTCGGCGCGGTGCAGGAGCTGGAGACGGTACGCGCCGAGGCCGAGAAGATCGTCGCGGAGGTGACCCGGGAGCAGGGCGTGGAGGTGCTGATCGGCACCATGATCGAGGTGCCCCGGGCGGCGCTCACCGCCGGCCAGATCGCCGAGGCGGCGGAGTTCTTCTCCTTCGGCACCAACGACCTGACCCAGATGGGCTGGGGGTTCTCCCGCGACGACGTCGAGGGCACGTTCTTCCAGCGCTACCTGGAGCTGGGCATCTTCGGCGTCTCGCCGTTCGAGTCGATCGACGCCGAGGGCATCGGCCGGCTGGTCCGGATCGCCGCCGAGGAGGGACGGGCCGCCCGGCCCGGGATCAAGCTCGGGGTCTGCGGCGAGCACGGCGGTGACCCGGACTCGGTGCGCTTCTTCCACGAGGTGGGGCTGGACTACGTCTCCTGCTCACCGTTCCGGGTGCCGGTGGCCCGGCTGGAGGCGGGCCGGGCGGCGGTCACCTCGGCCGGCTCCGACAGCCGCTGAGCGGCGCCGGCACCACCGCCGGCTGACCGGTTTCCGCGCCCCCGACCGGGCGTGACCGGTGTAGCCGCCGGTCGGACGGGGTCGAGCCGGAGGGCGCGCCATCCCGGCGGGTCACCGCCGACGGGGCAGGCGCCAGCCCTCCGGCTCGGACCGGAGCCCGACCGGCAGGGCGGTCATCGGGGAGCGGGGGGTGAGCGGCGCCGCCGGGTCCGCCGGCGGCGGAACCGCGGTGGCCGCCTCCGGCCGCCGCGCGGCGGCCCAGAGCGCGCCGAGCCGCTGGATGGTGGTCCGGGCCTCGGCGTGCAGCCAGGCCAGGTCGGCCCGTGCGCCGGCGACCACGGTGAGGGCGGCCTCGCCGCCGGCCGGGTAGATCACCACGTACCCCTCGGCACCCCGGACCACCGACTCGCGCAGCGGTCCCTGCCCGGCGAGGCTGGCGAAGCGGCCGGCGATGCCGAGGCCGGCCGCGGAGAGCGCGGCGACGTGGTGCGGGTCGCCGGTGGGCAGGTCGCTGGTGATCAGCAGGCCGTCGACGGTGGCCAGCACGCTGCCCGCGATCTCCGGCACCGCGCGACGCAGCCGGTGCAGCTCGGCCAGCAGGGCGGAATCGGTGTTCACTGGTTGTCTCCTTCGCGTGTCGGTCGCCTGCCGGCGGGGCCACACCGAGGCGTGACCCGGGACGTGTCCGTGTCCGTACGTGCGGAGGGCACCGGCCCCGTACCGAGGCCGAGGACGTACGGATCACACACCCATCGATCTTCGGTGACCTTCTGCCTTCGGCACGTTACACCCGGCCGTCGTCGGCCGGAGGGCTCGTGACCATCGGCGATCGTCCGGCAACTTCCGGCTGTTCGGCCGTTGCGGGTGGGCCGCCCACGCCACGGCGGGCGTGTCGGCGGTTGCCGTGAGCCGCGCCCGGACCGGATCTCTGGGCGTACCCTGGGCGGCACGTGGCACGCGAGCTCCGTGGGCACGTGACGGAGGTGAGGCGGATGCGACCTCGCGGAGCTGACATGGGACCTCGCGGAGCTGATCGGCGGAACCGGTGAGCGGGGTCGACGTGGTCGGCGAGCCCGACACCGAACGCCGGGTGGTGGAGCCGCCGAAGGACGTCGGCTCCGGGCGCGGCCCGTACCAGCGGGACCGGGCCCGGGTGCTGCACTCGGCGGGATTCCGGCGGCTGGCCGCGAAGACCCAGGTGCACACGGCCGGCACCGACGACTTCCTCCGGACCCGGCTCACCCACTCGCTGGAGGTCGCCCAGATCGCCCGGGAGATGGGGGGCCGGCTCGGCTGTGACCCGGACCTCGTCGACGTCGCGGGGCTCGCACACGACCTCGGACATCCGCCGTTCGGGCACAACGGCGAGGCGGCGCTGGACGTCCTGGCGGCGTCGTGCGGTGGGTTCGAGGGCAACGCCCAGACCCTGCGGGTGTTGAGCCGGCTGGAGGCGAAGGTGTACGCGCCGGACGGCACCTCCGTGGGGCTCAACCTGACCCGGGCCGCGCTCGACGCCACCTGCAAGTACCCCTGGCCCCGCCGTCCCGGCGAGCGCAAGTTCGGGGTGTACCCGGACGACCTCGCCACCTTCGAGTGGCTGCGTGCCGGTGCCCCCGCCGGCGACGTCCGGTGCCTGGAGGCGCAGGTGATGGACTGGGCGGACGACGTGGCGTACTCGGTGCACGACGTCGAGGACGGCATCCACGGCGGCTACCTGCGGCTGGCCCCGTTGCGGGCCGACGCCGACGAGCGGGCCGCGCTCTGCGCCGACGTCGCCGGGCGCTACTCGGAGGAGTCCGCCGACTACCTGTCCGGGGTGCTGGCCGAGTTGCTCGACGACCCGGTGCTGGCCCCCCTGGCCGGCTACGACGGCAGCCACCGGGCGCTGGCCGCGCTCAAGGGCGCCACCAGCGCCCTGACCGGGCGGTTCGTCACGGCCGCGGTGACCGCCACGGAGCAGCGGTACGGTCCCGGCCCGCTGCGCCGGTACGCCGCCGAGCTGGTGGTGCCGCGCCGGATCCGCGCCGAGTGCGCGCTGCTCAAGGGGATGGCGCTGCGGTACGTCATGCGCCGTCCCGGCGCCGAGAGCTGGTACGCCCGTCAGCGGGAGATCCTGGCCGAGCTGGTCGAGGCGCTGTGCGTCCGGGCCCCGGAGGCGCTCGATCCGGTCTTCGCTCCACTGTGGAGGGAGGCCCCGGACGACGCCGCCCGGCTGCGGGTGGTGATCGACCAGGTCGCCTCGCTGACCGACCCGGCCGCGGTCGCCTGGCACCAGAGGCTCACCGCCGGCTGATCCTCGGCCCACCTCGTCACCGGACTCGCCGGCGGGTCGGCCGTCCCGCCGTGCCCGCGACCCGTGATCCACGGCGTCGCGGTCTCCCGACACCACGCGCCGGTTCTCGCCGGCCCGTACCTCCTGGTCGCCCACGACGCCGTGGCCTGGTCGCGGATGGCCGGGTCCGCCGCCGGGGCGTGCCCGGTGACCACCCCGGCGTCCCCCATCGGCCCCGGTGGGCGAATCGCATCGACGGGAACGTGCGTACCGACCCGGGAGTCTTGCCCGCAAGACCGGCCAACAGGTGCAACCCTCCTTGGTAGGACGTCATCGACAAGAGGGCTGGAGCGGTCATGGACGCCAGGACATTCGTGGTGGACGGCGGGACCAGCGGCCTCGGTCTGGAGGTGGCCCGGATCCTCGCGGCCGACCACCGGGTGGTGATCCTCGGCAACGTGCCCGACGAGGTGTCCTGGGCGCGGGACGAGGTCGGCTGTGACGGCCTGGTCTGCGACGTCTCCCGGGCCGACCAGGTCCACGACGCGCTGACCGAGGTCGTCACCCGCCACGGTCCGATCGACGGCCTGGCGCACTGCGCCGCGATGTGGGCCGGCGGTCCCCTGGAGGACCTCTCGCCGGAGGCGATCCGCCGGGCGATCGAGGTCAACGTCCTCGGGACCACGATCATGCTGCGCGAGGCGCTGATCCGGCTGCGGGAGCAGGGGTACGGCAACATCGTGTACGTCAGCGCGTTGGCCACCGAGGTCCCCCGGCCGGGAATCCCGCTCTACCGGGCGACCAAGAGCTTCGGCACCAGCCTGGTCGAGTCGCTCGCCCAGGCACAGCACAGCAACAGCATCAAGGTCATGCAGATCCATCCGGGGCCGATGCACACCCGGCTCCAGGAGCGGGTCGGCGCCGAGTTCCTGGACACCGTCTCCGCCGAGCCCCGGCAGGTCGCCGCCGAGGTCGTCCGGCTGCTCCTGCTCGGCGCCGACGACCTCTACGTGTCGGGTCAGAAGGTGCTCCGCGCCGACGGACGCTGGTAGCGGGGCCGATGGTCAGCGCGGGACCGGCCTCCGCCGAGCCGCCACCCTCGGCACTCGCGCCGCTGCGGGTGGCGGCGTACCGGAACCTGTGGGTGGCGATGTTCGTCGCCAACGTCGGCACCTGGATGCAGACCGTCGGCGCGCAGTGGCTGCTGATCGACGAACGCAACGCCTCGACCCTGGTCTCCCTGGTCCAGACGGCGAGCTCGCTGCCGATCGTGCTGCTCGCCCTCCCCGCCGGGGTGCTCGCGGACACGCTCGACCGACGCCGGCTGCTGATCGCCGTCCAGTTCTTCGTCGTGGCGGTGGGGGTGGCGTTGACCCTGCTCACCTCCGCCGCCCGGATGCCGCCGGCGCTGTTGCTCACCCTCACCTTCGCCTTCGGGGTCGGGCAGGCGCTCACCCTGCCCGCCTGGGCCGCGGTCATACCCGACCTGGTGCCCCGCAACCTGCTGCAGTCCGCCTCCGGGCTCGGCTCGATCAGCGTGAACGCGGCCCGCTCCGTCGGCCCGGCGCTGGCCGGCCTGCTGATCGCCTGGATCGGCGTGCCACTGGTCTTCGCCCTCAACACGCTGGCGTTCCTCTTCTTCGCCGGCACCCTGATCCGGTGGCGGCCCGGCCGGGCCCGGGCGGTGGAGGTGCCGGAACGGTTCACCGCCGCACTCCGCGCCGGTGGCCGGTACATCCGGCACTCGCCGATCGTGCAGCGGTTGCTGCTGCGCGCGCTGCTCTTCCTGATCCCCGGCAGCGCACTCTGGGCACTGCTGCCGCTGGTCGCCAGACAGGAGCTCAGGCTCGGCTCCGGCGGGTACGGCGTCCTCCTCGCCGCCCTCGGTGTCGGCGCGGTCGTCGGCGGGCTGGTGCTGCCCCAGATCCGGTTCCGGTTGTCCCCGAACCAGTTCCTGCTGCTGGCCGGGCTGACGTACGGGCTGGCCATGCTGGTCGTGGTCTTCGTCCCGACCGCGTGGGTGGTGCTGGTCGCGCTCGTGCCGGCCGGGCTGGCCTGGGTGACGGTGTTGTCCAACCTCAACGCCGAGATGCAGCTGTTCCTCCCGGGTTGGGTGCGTGCCCGCGGGCTCGCCGTCTACCAGGTGGTCTTCGCGGGCGGGCAGGCGTTCGGCGCGTTGCTCTGGGGCGTGCTCGCGGACACGGCGGGCCTGCTCCTCGCCAACCTCGTGGCCGGGCTGCTGACGATCGCCGGCGCGGCCACCGTCCGGATCTGGCCGCTGCCGGACCTGCGTGCCGTGAAGCGGGACCCGGCGGCCTACTGGCCGGAGCTCGACCTGGTGTACGAGCCGGACCCCAGCGTCGGACCGGTGGTGGTGGTCACGACGTACACGGTCCGCGAGGAGAACCGGGAGAGCTTCATCACCGCGATGGAGGACGTCCGGGCGGCCCGCCAACGCACCGGCGCGGTGCGGTGGGGGCTCTACCGCACGGGCGAGGCGGCGGACCGCTTCGTCGAGGTCTACGAGCTGCCGTCGTGGGACGAGCACCTGCGCCAGCACGGTGGTCGGCTCACCAAGGCCGACCAGGCCGCCGAGCTGCGCGCGCTGCGACACATCGAGGGCGTCCCCGAGGTGAGCCACCTGCTGCCGGCCGAGGCCGGCCGCTGACCGGGGCCGGTACGGTCGGCCGTTCTCGGCGTGCCCCCGGTACGGCGGGGACGGCCACGTGGTCGACGGTGACGCGGCGTGCCGCGAGGGGTGAGGGGGACGCGTCCGGACCGGTTGACGACGGGGTACCCCCCCTTGCGGGACGGGAGCGCGCCGGCAGGGCAGGATGTACCCCCGAGGGGGTGGAGTAGTTGGCGGGGCGGATCCGGGACGAGGACATCGCGCTGGTCCGGGAGCGCACCTCGATCGCCGACGTCATCTCCGAGACGGTCACGCTGCGCTCCGCCGGCGGCGGCAACCTGAAGGGCCTGTGCCCGTTCCACGACGAGAAGACCCCGTCGTTCACGGTCGCCCCCACCCGGGGGGTCTACTTCTGCCACGGCTGCGGGGCCGGCGGCGACGCCATCAAGTTCCTGATGGACGCCGAGCACCTGACCTTCGTCGAGGCCGTCGAGCGGCTCGCCGCCCGGGCCAACATCCAGCTGCGGTACGTCGAGGCCGGCCCGGCGCCGATCCGTCCCCAGCAGGGACTGAAGCAGCGCCTGGTCGCCGCGCACGCCGCCGCCGCCGAGTTCTACGCCGCCCAGCTCGGCACCGCCGCGGCCCGTCCGGCCCGCGAGTTCCTCGCCCAGCGTGGCTTCGACAAGGCGGCGGCGCAGACGTACGGCTGTGGCTTCGCCCCGGACGCCTGGGACGCGTTGACGAGGCACCTGCGGCAGAAGGGGTTCACCGCCCAGGAGCTGATCACCGCCGGTCTGGCCCGGCAGGCCCGCTCCGGGTCGCTGATCGACCGGTTCCGGCGTCGCCTCCTCTGGCCGATCAGGGACCTCACCGGTGACGTGATCGGGTTCGGCGCCCGCAAGCTGTTCCCCGACGACGACGGGCCGAAGTACCTCAACACCCCCGAGACGCCGATCTACAAGAAGTCGCACGTTCTCTACGGCATCTACCAGGCGAAGCGGGAGATCGCCCGGCAGGGGCGGGCGGTGATCGTCGAGGGCTACACCGACGTCATGGCGTGCCACCTGGCGGGGGTGCCGACCGCGGTGGCGACCTGCGGCACCGCGTTCGGCGCCGACCACATCTCGGTGCTGCGCCGGCTGCTGATGGACACCGACGCGGTGACCGGCGAGATCATCTTCACCTTCGACGGGGACGCCGCCGGGCAGAAGGCGGCGCTGCGCGCCTTCGAGGAGGACCAGCGCTTCGTCGGGCGGACCTTCATCGCGATCAGCCCGGACAACATGGACCCGTGCGAGCTGCGGCTGGCCAAGGGAGACCTGGCGGTGCGGGACCTCGTCGCCCGCCGCGAGCCGCTGGTCGACTTCGCGCTGCGCCAGGTGATCAGCCGGTACGACCTGAACACCGTCGACGGCCAGGTGGAGGCGATGCGCCGGGCGGCGCCGATGGTGGCCAAGCTCAAGGACCGGGAGAAACGTCACGGGTACGTCCGCAAGCTCGCCGAGGAGCTCCTGGGCCTGGAGATCGAGATGGTGCAGCGGGCGGTCCGCGAGGCCGAGGCCGAGCTGCGCGGCGGCGATGCGGCCCGGGGCGACCGCGGGCCGGCCCGGCCCCGGCCGGCCGAGCCGGCGGTGGACGACCCGCAGACCCTGGTGGAGCGCGAGGCGCTGAAACTGGCCCTGCAGGTGCCGGTGCTGGCCGGGCCGATGTTCGACGCGCTCGGGCCGGAGGTGTACCAGCACCCCGTACACCGGGTGGTGCGTACCGCGGTCGCGGCGGCCGGCGGTGCGGCGGGTGCGACCGCCGCGGCCGGGGGCGCGGTATGGGTCGAGGCGGTCCGGGACGCCTGCGGCGACCTGGCGGCGGCGGCCCTGGTCAGCGAGTTGGCGGTCGAGCCGCTGCGGATCGACGCCGAGCCCGATCCCCGGTACGTCGCGATCCAGCTGGCCCGGCTGGAGTTGGGGGCGGTCACCACCCGGATCCGGGAGCTGAAGTCGAAGGTGCAGCGGACCAACCCGACGGCGCACAGGGACGAGTACTTCGCGCTCTTCGGCGAGCTGCTGTCGTTGGAGCAGCACGCGCGCGCCCTGCGCGAGCAGGCGATGGGGGGTCTGTAGCCGTGGCACCGTTGTTCGGTCTCTTCTCCCGCGCCCGGCGCCTGCCGGGGACCCTCCGGCCGGCACTCGAACGCGACGAGCGGGTGCTCGACTGGGCCCGGGTGGGCGACGACGGCGGCGAGCGGGCGGTGGTGGCGACCAACCGTGGACTGTGGTTGCCGGACCTCGCGGCAGGGGTCGGCTGGACGCCGGGTCCGGACGGCCGGCTGGGCTGGCACGAGGTCCACAAGGCGGTCTGGTCCGGGCGGGAGCTGGCGATCACCCCGGCGGAGCTGGTCGAGGAGCGGGCCGGCTACCGGGTGCTGGCCGACGGGGAGGTGCGGACGTACCTGCTGCTCGACCCGGGGAACCTGCCCCACCAGGTGCGGGCCCGGGTCACCCGGTCGGTGGCCTACAGCGCGCACCGGCGGCTGCCCGGCGGCGGGGTCCGGGTGGTGGCCCGGCGGGTCCCCGGGGTCGACGGCCTGACCTGGACGGTCCGGTACGACCCGGGTACGCCCGCCGGTGACGCGATCACCGAGGAGACCGACCGGCTCGTGGCGGCGGCCCAGGCCGCCACCCAGCCCGAGCTCTGAGCGCCCCGCCCGGTCTCGCCCGCCCGGGTCCCGGGGTGACCCTCGTCTCACCCGTCCGGGTGCTCTCCGACCGTCCCGCCCGCGCGACCCGCGGCCCGCCGGAACCGGACGCCGCCCGATTCGACCCTGTCTGACCGTTTCCCCGCGCGACTCCGGCCCTGCCCGGTCCCGGCCCCGGGCTGATCCCGGCCCCTTCGCGGCTGGCCCGGGCCGGTGGCCCGGCCGGAATAACTCGCTGGACGTGTCGGACGGGCGGGCTAGGGTCTGGGTCGTGGCGAACGACGGGGTGCTGATCCGAGCCCGTGGGCTGGTCAAGCGGTTCGGGGATTTCGTGGCGGTCAATGGAATCGATGTCGATGTCCGGGCCGGCGAGGCATTCGGGTTCCTCGGCCCCAACGGCGCCGGCAAGAGTTCGACCATGCGCATGATCGGCTGTGTCTCCCCGCCCAGCGGGGGCGAGCTGCGGATCCTGGGCATGGACCCGCGGCGGGACGGCCCGGCGATCCGGGCCCGGCTCGGCGTCTGCCCGCAGCTGGACAACCTCGACCCCGAGCTGACCGTCCGGGAGAACCTGACCACCTACGCGCGATACTTCGGCATCCCCCGGCGGGTGGCCCGGGAACGCGCCGCCGAGCTGCTGGAGTTCGTGCAGCTCACGGAGCGGGCCAACAGTCGGGTGGAGCCGCTGTCCGGCGGCATGAAACGGCGGCTGACGATCGCGCGGGCGCTGGTCAACGAGCCTGACATCGTGCTGCTCGACGAGCCCACCACCGGGCTGGACCCGCAGGCCCGGCACCTGGTCTGGGAGCGGCTCTTCCGGCTCAAGCAGCAGGGTGTCACGCTGGTGCTGACCACGCACTACATGGACGAGGCGGAGCAGCTCTGCGACCGGCTGGTGGTGATGGACGGCGGCCGGATCGTCGCCGAGGGCTCACCGCGGGAACTGATCGAGCGCTACTCCACCCGAGAGGTGGTCGAGCTGCGGTTCGGCGGCGAGGAGCAGGAGAGCTTCGCCGGCAAGCTGACCGGCATCGGCGAGCGGACGGAGGTGCTGCCCGACCGGATCCTGCTCTACGTCGCCGACGGTGACGCCGCCGTGACCGAGGTGCACGCCCGGGCGCTGACCCCGGCGAGCGTGCTGGTGCGGCGCAGCACCCTGGAGGACGTCTTCCTGCACCTGACCGGCCGGACGTTGGTGGACTGAGATGAGCGTGTCGACCGTGGCGAGGCCGCGCGCCGGGCTGGTCGGGCGTGTCCCGGCGCTCGCGGTTCTCGAATACCAGCTCGTGCTCTACCGGCGCACCTGGCGGGCCGGGGTCTTCTCGTCGTTCCTGCTGCCCGTGCTCACCATGGTCGGATTCGGGGTCGGCGTCGGTGCGTACGTCGAGTCCGGCGTGGGCGGGGTCCCCTACCTCGACTTCATCGTCCCCGGCCTGATCGCCTCGACCGCGCTGCAGGTCGCCGTCGGCGAGTCGACCTGGCCGGTGCTGAGCAGCTTCGAGTGGGTCAAGAGCTACGTCGCGCAGGCGGCGAGCCCGCTGCGCGTCGGTGACATCCTCGGCGGACACGTCGCCTTCGTGCTGTTCCGGGTGCTCACCAGCAGCCTCGCCTTCCTGCTGGTGGCGGCGCTGTTCGGCACGCTGCACTCGCCCTGGGCGCTGGCCGTGCCGCCGCTGGTGCTCCTGATCGGGCTCGCGGTCACCACCCCGGTCTTCGCCTACAGCTCCTGGGTGAGCAGCGACAACTACCTGTCGCTGCTGTTCCGGTTCGCGGTCATCCCGATGTCGCTCTTCGCCGGGGTCTTCTTCCCGGTCGAGTCGCTGCCGGTCGGGCTGCGCTGGTTGGCGTACGTGTCGCCGCTCTGGCACGGCGTCGACCTGTGCCGGGCGGCAACCCTGGGTACCGCACCGGACTGGTCGGCCCCGGGCCACCTGCTCTACCTCGGCGCCTGGGCGGTCGGCGGCTGGCTTCTGGCCCGGCTCCGCTTCCGCCGGCGTCTGGTGATCTGAGCCCGCCCGCCCCGGGTGCCCGCGCCCCGTCGTGTCGTCGGTCGTCGTAAGGAGATGTCCGTGGTCAGCCTCGTCCTGCCCCGGCTGATGAGCCTCCGTGGCCCGGCCCGCCGTTCGATCTCGGTGGCCGGGCGGAACGTCACCGCCCTCAGGTCGGCGTACTGGATCGTGCTGCTCTCGGGCATCGCCGAGCCGATGCTCTACCTGCTGTCCATCGGGGTCGGGGTGGGCCGACTGATCGGCGACCTGCGCCTGCCCGGCGGCCCCGTGGTGTCGTACGCGGCGTTCGTGGCCCCGGCGATGCTGGCCGCGTCGGCGATGAGCGGGGCACTGGCCGAGACGACGTTCAACTTCTTCGGCAAGATGAAGTACCTGAAGCTGTACGACGGGATCCTGGCCACTCCCGTACGGCCGTTCGAGATCGCCCTCGGCGAGCTGGGCTGGGCGATGCTGCGCGGCACGCTCTACTCCGCGGTCTTCCTCGCGGTGATGGTCGCCATCGACCTCACCTCGCCGCTGCGGGCGTTGGCCGCGCTGCCGGCGGCGGTCCTGGTCGGCTTCGCGTTCGGCGGACTGGGCATGGCGATCTCCACCTTCATGCGGAGCTGGCAGGACTTCGACCTGCTCGGGTCGGCCCAGTTCGCGCTCTTCCTCTTCTCCGGGACCTTCGTACCGGCGCAGGCCTACCCGTCGGTGCTGCGGTGGGTGGTCGAGGCCAGCCCGCTCTACCGCGCGGTGGACCTGATCCGCGGGATCACCGTCACCGGGTTCGGTGTCTCTCAGCTCGTCGACGTGCTCTACCTCGCCGCGGTGTTGACGATCGGTCTGGTCGTCGCCGGGCGGCGGATGGAGCGGCTGCTGTGCAGGTAGCCGGGCGGGTTCGACGCGCCGGGGAGCCCCGGCGCCGCGCGGCCCGGGGATGAGCGGTTGAGCCCTGGCGAAGGCCATCCTCCGACTACCGTCGGTAGTTGACCCGTGGTCGGGTCGGCTGTGTGCCGACGGTGCCGGCGGAGCGGACGAAGGGGGCGGGGTGGCCGAGAAGCGACGGGCCGGGCACCCGGGCCGGCTGTCCCGAGCGGCCTGGTGGGCGGTGGCGCGGCGCACGCTGCGGGGGGCCCGGGCCGACAACGTCACCGACTGGGCGGCGGCGTTGACCTACTACGGTGTGCTGTCGCTCTTCCCGGCCCTGCTGGTGCTGGTCTCGATACTGGGCCTGGTCGGCGACACGGCGGTCCGCGGGGTGCAGGACGTCATCCGGGACGTCGTCCCCGCCCCGTCGGCGCGGGACATCCTGCTGACCGGTGTCGCCCAGGTCCGGGGCAGCGCCGGTACGGCCGGCCTCGTCGCGATCGTCGGCCTGCTCGGGGCGTACTGGACCGCCTCGGGGTACGTCGGTGCGTTCATGCGGGCGGCCAACGCGATCTACGGCGTGCCGGAGGGACGCCCGCTCGCCACCACCCTGGCGCTGCGGCTCGGCCTCACCGCGCTGGTCGGGCTGATGGCGCTGGTCAGCCTGGTGCTGCTGGTGTTCAGCGGGACGCTGTCCGAGCAGGTGGGCCGGCGGCTGGGGATCGGCGAGGCGGGGATGGCCGCCTGGGACGTCGCGAAGTGGCCGGTCCTGCTGGTCCTGGTCAGCCTGATCTTCGCGGTGCTCTACTGGGCGACGCCGAACGCCCGGCAACGCTTCCGGTGGATCAGCCCCGGAGGGCTCCTCGCGGTGCTGGGCTGGGCCGTCGTCTCCGCGGGTTTCGCCTTCTACGTGGCGAACCTCGGCTCCTACAACAAGACGTACGGGTCGCTCGCAGCGGTGATCGTCTTCCTCGTCTGGCTCTGGCTGTCGAACGTGGCGATTCTGCTCGGCGCGAAACTGAGCGCGGAGCTGGAACGGGAGCGGGCCATCCAACGGGGCGCCCCGGCCGGGCGGGAACCGTACGTTCCACTCCGGGACGACCGCAAGCTCCGCGGGCGGCGCCGGGACACCTGAACCGGTGTCGCGCCGACGCCGGTTGCGGCGCCGCTGTCCGCCCGGTTTCCAGGCCCTGGTTCGACGGCCGTCGGGCCGCCTCGGTGAGGCCCTCGGGGCGAAGAACCGCCCGGCAGCCGGGCTGGGAGGGTGGTGATCGGTGACCCGGCCGCCGGGCGGTGTCAGGTGGTCGTGCCGGTGCCGCCCGACCCGGGGGCGTCGGATCGCGAGCCGGAGGTTGTCCCGGACGTCGGGGACGCCGAGGCCGAGGTGTCGGATGCGCCGCCCCCGCCGGCTGCGGCCGACCGGCCGTTGTCGCCGCTGCCCACGCCCAGCCTCTCGCCCAGCCTGGTGTGGCTGAACCGGTTCCTGCCCTCGGTGTAGATCCGGCTGGCCTGGGCCTGGGCGAGCCCGGCCGCCTCCTGCACCGTGGGGTGGTCGAGCAGCCGGCGGCCCTGCCGCAGCAGCTGCTCGTATCGCTCCCGGCCCGCGCGGGCGCCCAGGACGAAGCCCACGGCCAACCCGCCGACGAACCACAGCTTTCCGCGCATGGCGGCTCCTTCCCTGTCGACGCGTCCGCCCTCCGGGTGTCCCCGGCGGTTGGGGTGTTGCGCGCCTGCGTCCGTGTACCCAGGTCGGTTCCATCCTCCACCGAAGTCATGCCTGCTTGAGGCCAGGATGGCGATTTGTCTGGTGCGGGGGTGGAAGGCGGGGCGGTAACCCGGTGGACCACCACCCCCGATCGTCCTGTACTCTTGTCCCGTCGCACCGCGCCGGAGGGTTCCGGTGCCGGTCGCACGCGATCCCCCGTAGCTCAATTGGCAGAGCATCCGGCTGTTAACCGGCAGGTTTTTGGTTCGAGTCCAAACGGGGGAGCTTCACCGAGTGGTCCGCCCACCGGCCAGGCCGGTGGGCGTCGTCGTATCCGACGTCCCTCACACCGGACGCCCGTCTGCGGGTGGCGGTCGGCCGCGTCCGGCACCGGCACCCGCGTCCGCCGGCCGCGCTGTCTCCCGGGCCCGCCACCCGCCCGCAGGGTGTGCCCCGGTCGGGTGGCAGAACCCCGGCCAGGCCGCAAACCAGCGGAAGGGAAGGCCGCGCCGTGAGAACGTGCGGTTCGTGGGCGCGCTACCGACCGAGACCGACGTGGTCGTCGTCGGCGGCGGGCTGGCGGGCCTGGCCGCCGCCCGTCGGCTGCACCAGGCCGGTACGCCCTGGCTCCTGGTCGAGGCCGCCGACCGGCTCGGTGGGCGGGTCGCCACCGACGCGGTGGACGGCTACCTCATCGACCGGGGGTTCCAGGTGGTGAACACCGCCTATCCCCGGCAGGCCGCACTGGTCGACCTGGCCTCCCTGAACCTGGGGCTCCTCACCCAGGGGGTGCTGGTCCGCCGGGGCGAAACCCGGCACCGGATGGTCCACCCGCTGCGCGACCCGCTCGGCGCGGCCCGGACCATCCTCACCGGGCTCGCCGACGGCGCCCAGCTCGGGTGGCTGGGCCGGGCGCCGGAGCCGGTGGGGGCGCTCGCCCGGACGGCCGGCGCGGAACGGGCCAGCAGCGTCGGCCGGGCCTTCGACCGGATCCGCCTGGCCGGGCTGGCGGCCCGCTGCGCGGCGTACCCGGTCCACCGGCTCCTCGCGGCGCCCGAGCTGACCGCGGAGCTGGAGCTGCGCCGGGCCGGACTCTCGGACCGGATCGTCGAGGAGCTGCTCCGGCCGTTCCTCTCCGGGGTCTTCGGAGAGCGGGAACTGACCACGTCGAGCCACGTGCTCGCCATGGTCGTCCGGTCGTTCACCCGGGGGCGGGTCGGGCTCCCGGCCGCCGGGATGGCCGCCCTGCCGGCGGCGGTCGCGGCACCGCTGCCGGCGTCGCTGGTCGTGCTCGGCGTTCCCGCCCTCTCGGTCCGTGCCGGGCGGGTCGTCACCCCGGCCGGCACGATCCGCTGCCGGGCCGTCCTGGTCGCCGTCGACCCGGGTACGGCCCACCGGCTGCTGCCAGGGCTCGGCACGGTACGACTGAACCGGCTGACGACCTACTACCACTCGGCGGCCGAGCCGCCGGTGGACGAGCCGATCCTGCTGCTGGACGGCGACCGGCGGGGGGTGGTCGCCAACACGGTGGTACTCAGCCACGCGGCCCCGACGTACGCCCCGGCCGGACGGCATCTCGTCGCGACCTCGGTGGCCGGTCCGGAGGTGCCGCCCGAGCCGGTGGTCCGGGCCGAACTCGCCCGGCTCTACGGCCGCCCGGTCGACGACTGGGAGCATCTGACGACCGTGTCGGTGGCGGGAGCCCTGCCCGCCGCCCCACCGCCACAGGGGCGGCTGCGCAAGCCGGTGGCACTGGGAGAGGGGATCTTCGTGGCCGGCGACCACCGGGCCAGCCCGTCGGCGCAGGGCGCGTTGGCGAGCGGCTGGCGCGCGGCCGGGGCGGTGCTGCGGCACCTCGGGCGGCGACGGGACGTCGTGGACGAGCCGACGGTGCGGTCGGAGGCTCCCACGCGGTGACCCCCGACTGTCAGCCGGGGTTGCTATTCTCCCCGTGCCGGGACCGCCGTCGCCGTCCATCGGACACACGCGGACCGATGGAGCGCACCTGACCCGCGCGGCTCAGGAGCACCGGACGCCGGTGGTCGGCTGGGTCCTGCCGGGGTAGGATCCCGGCGCCGGTCACCGGGGCGGTAGCTCAGTCGGTTAGAGCAGGGGACTCATAATCCCTCGGTCGCGGGTTCGAGTCCCGCCCGCCCCACCACACAGGACCCTGGTCAGCCGGGCTGGCGACGGTTCGGGGCGGACCGCGCCGAGAGCCGGTCCCACGCCGTCGGTCCGCACGGAGTCCGCAGCAGCACGAAGCCGCCGCCCGGTCGAGGTGGTCCGCCACTTGGTCTTGGTCGTCCTCGAACAGGTCCGCGTAAACATCGAGGGTCATGGCAGCCGAGACATGCCCGAGTATCCGCTGAACCGCCTTCACGTTGGCGCCCTCGGCGACTGCGAGACTGGCTGCGGTGTGCCGTAGCTCGTGCGGCGTCAGACCAGCAAGGCCGACCGACTCAGCAGGCCGGTCAACGATCCGCCGGCGGATTTTGTTGTTGTGCGGCCCTCCGCCGCCGGGGGATGTAAACACCAGCTCATCACCCGCCTTGCCGCTATCTGCGCGGCCATGGGCTCAACCAGGAAGCTGGGGAGCGGTACCGACCGGCGTTGGTGCGTCTTCGGCGTGCCGAACACCACCCGACCGTTCACATCGGTCACCGACTCCGCCGGCAGCAGCCGCAGCCGCGTCAGATCCACCCGGCGCACCCGGAGGGCGGCGAGTTCACCCCAGCGAAGCCCTGCATAAGCCAGCACACGGACGATCAGCCCGTATGGCTTTGGCTTCAGCCGCGAGTTCATCGACCTGTGCGTGAGTTAGGAAGACCTCCTCTGCGTGTACCACACGTGGCAAGCGCACGCCAGCGGCGACGTTGCGAGAAAGCCTGCCGTCCCGAAGCGCCATCGCCAGCAACAACGAGATCACCTGATGCGCCTGCCGAACGGTCGACAGGGCAAGCCCGGCCTGCGTCATCCGGCGTACCCACTCGCCAACGTCAGCGTGCGTGACGGCCGACAGCGGAACGTGTGCCTACACCGGCAGGAGCTGTAGCTGGAGCAGGTTGTCATACCGATGGCGCGTCAACGGCTTGAGCTGCACCTGACTCTCCAACCAACGCGCGGCCTATTCGCCAACCGTGACGCGAGCAGCCGGGTCGACCCACTCACCGCGAGTTAACGCAGCCTTCATCAAAGCGCCGCGCAAGCACGGCGCGCCGCAACCCACACAGCTGTGACTCAGTCACTTACTCGAACTCCAGGCTCCCGCCCGAATCCAAATCAGCATCGCCGGTATCAGCTCGAAAATCTGAGGGCAACAGCAATCCTTCCGGTGGCCCGTCAGTCCACAAATCGAAGGCTGGCGGAGTACTGCTGAACGTGGTGCTCAGGTCAACGTCGCCACCGGCGAATCGTGCTCCAATGAAATCGACCTGAATGGCGGCGAACCGCGTGCGGGTAAAGTCGGCTCGGCCGCCGGTGTGCCGTGTGTTGCTGAAGTCGACGTGGCCGCCGGTGAACTGTGCGTGGCTGAAGTTCACGTTGCCGCCGGTGTGCCGTGTGTTGCTGAAGTCGACGCGGCCGCCGGTGAACTGTGCGTGGCTGAAGTTCACGTTGCCGCCGGTGTGCCGTGTGTTGCTGAAGTCGACGTGGCTGCCGGTGACCCATACGCTGCTGATGTCGACGTGGCTGCCGGTGAACCATGTGCGGCTGAAGGTGACGTAACCTTCGGCGAAATGCATCTTGTGGAAGGAAATCCGGCCGCCGAGGAACTGTGCGTGTCTGAGATTGACCCGGCCGCCGGTGAACTGTGCGTGGCTGAAGGTGATGTTGCCGCTGGTGAATCGTGCGTGGCTGAGGTTGACCCTTGCCGCCGGAGAACACCGCGCGGGTGAAGTCGCCGCCGTCGAAGACCGCGCCGGAGAAGTCGAAGTCGTGCCCCTGCCACGACACCGGCGCACCCTCCCGCAGGTGCGCGGTGATCACGCGGATGATCGTCAGCCGCACCTGCCGTTCCTGTAACCGCTCCCGCTGCTCTTTCTCATCCACCACCACCGCCGCCGCGTCAGCGGGGGCGGTCCCACAGTCCTCGCCAGCCGAGCCCGCCGGCACGTCGGACTGGTCGACCGGTGGGGTGTACGGCATCCGCAGATAGGCGCACAGGACGTCGATGCACATCTGCCGGCCCGCCTCCCAGTCGTCGGCCAGGCTCGC